>Ga0207932_1000488_pt1 | contig 13352 bp, 11 predicted proteins | sample NGESurdeep092012_FD_184480 | JGI IMG/M metagenome (GOLD analysis project Ga0207932, IMG submission 184480) | Arctic peat soil microbial communities from Barrow, Alaska - NGEE Surface sample 415-2 deep-092012 (SPAdes) | ecosystem: Environmental > Terrestrial > Soil > Wetlands > Peat ...
CAGTGGCGTCCGAGTCGCCGAGATATTCAACACTTCGCAGCTGCGGCTAGAAGCGAGTGCATACGGTGTTGAGATGCGTCGGGCCGTGGCAGCCGTGCGGGGCTCCCCATTCGACGCAATCGCGCTTCTGGGGGACAGCGGGCTGTGCACAGAAGCGCATAATGCATTTCGGTTTCGTCGGATATACGTGAGTTCTTCTCACGGTGTCCCGTTTCTCTCCAGCTCAAACATCATCGAGATTCGTCCTCGCCCAGAACACTTCCTGAGCCGACTGCTTACGAAGCACCTTGATGATCTCTTGGTCAAGAAGTGGGATGTACTGATTTCCTGCTCAGGAACGGTCGGCAACGTCTGCTTGGCTGGTGACGGCATCGCGGGAATGGCACTATCTCAACACGTAATCAGAATGCGAGCCTCAGACGCGAACACGTCGGGGTTCGCGGCGGCGTTTCTCAGGTCGCGCTTTGGTCGGCCACAGCTTAGTCAGGCGGCGTACGGATCAGTCGTTCAGCATATCGAGCCAGAGCATCTTGAACGGGTCGTGGTGCCAGGAATTCCGCCGATCCGACGCGGGGCAATTGGGGCGGAGATGTGCAAGGCTTCGGAATTGCGTGACCGCGCCAACGCGCTGCTCGACGAGGCCGACGCCGGACTCTGCGAGATGGTGGGGCTACCCAGCATCCATGCCATGACGCGAAAGGATCGGACGCGACCGAGAGTTCACCTGAAGAACCTTGCCAGCAGGTTCGAAGCTCGGTTCCATGACCCAGCCGCAACCGCACTTATTCAGAAGCTTCTAAAACGTCCATTGAGTTCAGTTGCGTTGGGCAGCGCGAGCGTCGCAGATGTGCGCGCCGTGACGAAGTTTCGAAAACGATTGTACGTTCGCACGGGCGGAATGCCGCTATTGCCGAGTAAGCAGCTATTTCAGGTCGATCCGATCGAAGTGAAGGGCTTGGCCCGAGGCGCACACCTGAAGGACCTCCCGGAAATTCAACTCTCCGAGAACATGATCCTTGTGACGTGTTCCGGCACTGTCGGGCGTGTACATATCGTGCCGAAATACATGGCTGCCTGGGCGGCGAGTCAGGACGCATTACGCATCGTCGCCGCCCCGGCGATGCACCCAGGGTTCTTATACGCGTGGCTGGCCTCACCCTACGGGCAACTCCTCGTGAATCGCTATGCCTACGGTTCGGTGATCGTGCACATTGACCGCGAGATGCTCGCGGCGGTACCGGTGCCGGTCCTCCCCAATCGCCAAATGCAGGACGTGGGGGACAAGGTTCTCGCTGCGAATTCACTTCGGCACGAAGCGTGGGAGCGCGAGATGAAAGCGATTCGCGATTTGGAACGACTCATCGAACCACAGACGTGATACGCTGCCACTTTTCGCAGAGAGAGCGCGGAAATACCATCGTTCTCTAGTCGTCGTCGCCGCTTTTGTTTGGATCCGGACGGTGACCGCACAGGGCAAGGAGGAATAGTTGGATCGCGGCTCAGCTCGGCTTGTAAGATCAGCCGATGCAGCTGGTCGAGCCGCGCGTCCTCATGGTAGCCAGTTCGCGATGCGCCGGTGCGGCGAAAGAACTGCGGCCACACGTTCCAGATGAACATGAAAGCATGATACCGCCTGAATGCAAATGCGCCGCATCGAAAGAGTTCGATGCGGCGCATTTTGTTTCGGGTGGGGAAGCCCGTTAGGTCGCAAGATTTCGGAATGCTCGCCAATGCCGAGGATGTGGCACGAACGCCCCGTTGCGAATTTTCTTGCAGCTATCCGCGCTCAAACCGGAGGCGCGGGTCAGCGTCGCGACCGAGACGCCTCGAAGAGTCGGAAGAATCTCGCGCCGAAAAACGACTCGACTCGGAATCGTTTGCTGTTTCGCTTCCCAAGCGGCATTTAGTCGGTGTTGCTCAAGTGCGGACGCGCGATGCTTCGCGCACACCTGAGTGCTACTTCTCTTGTCCTCGCCAATCGCGCGAAGCTGACGCTGCGTTTCGACGCCCTTCGCAGATGCGCGGGCCGCCTGCTCCGGAAGGCATGAATCGCAATAGGTACGCGTGCGCTTGCCGAGTTCGCCGCCGCAAGCACGGCAGCGCGCCGGGACCTCCGGAGCATCAGGCGTTTGCGGGCGAGCGGTTCTCTGCATCGGCGTCGAAGGCCGACTGCGGTTCGCGTGCGTGATGGGTGTCCGGAAACGCCGAGCGACGGCGGACTGCGTTCGGGCTGGTGCGCTAACCGCCGAGTCAATCGCGCACGCGAACCGCGCAGCACACCACTCCGCGAGCGGGCCGAGCGCCTTCGCCCATTTCGGTGCGGTCGCCGCGAGTGGTGCGGCAATCTCCGGCATTAGCCGACAGACGCCCTCACGCGTCTCGAAAAAGTCCGAGCGCAGAAACGTCCGTTTGGCGAGCAGCTCCAGCACGTAGCGATCGACCTCGGGCCGGACCGGCTCCATGAGATCGAACGCGAACGAGTCACGCGACGGACGGTCGCTGTGTATCACGCCCATGCCTGCATCGCATCCAACCTTTGCGATGGCGATCCGCGCTTCGGCTTCGAGAATCGCATACAGGTAGTTGAGCAGCGCGTTTACGGGTGATGTCGCCTTGCGCGGGGAGTCGTTTAAGAGCGAGCTACGCGTCCCGAAACGAAGCCAGTGTTCGGGAACTCGTTTCGCTTCACGCGCCGGGAAACGCGTGCCGACATCTTGCCACGCTTCCCAGTAGGCGGCAGCCGCGCGGGACTCGATGTAGCGAAGTTCAGCGATGGTCTCCGCATTGTTGAGCGATGCCGCCGCGTGCTCGATGGTCGCGCGGGCTTCCGCGCGTTGCGGAATGCGGCGCAGCACATCGCCCTGGCCTTTCACCTTCGCGAGTAGCAACGCGCGTGCCACTTCGACGCCGGTGCGGGTGCCGAGCGCGAGTGCTTGCCCGCGACGGACGCGCACGTCGCCCGCGTTTGTCGGTACGCCGACCGCCACGAGTGAGGCATCGGCATCCATCTGCACGAATATCGCCCCAACATCGCGAAGCCAGCGCAGTGCTTCGAGGCTCACGGTTCCGGCGTGGCCCAGCACCATAACGCGCTTGAGTCCGCTGACACGAGGAAGTCGAATCGTCCGGCGACTTGCTCCGATGCCGTCCGTGATGAGTAGGTGACCGCGTTCAATGGAAAGACGCACACCGTAACCGGCCAAGGTTAATGTGTCGGGAGCGGGTGCAACGCGACGCGCGGTGAGGTGAGTTGCAGTCGAAGGCATTACGGTCCCTCTGGCGGCATCGCCGCGAGAATTGGCGGCCATTCGGCCGGTGGTCGATCGGCAAGCACGTTGAGTACACGGAGGCCGACGCCGAAGAGCGGATGCGGTCGGAGCGCCAGCCATCCGAGAAACATTTCGATGGCCGGGTTGATCGCGAACTCGGCGAGGCCGTCTTGCATGAACGGTGGAAGCGGTCCGCCGATGATTGCACGTACTGTCGCCGGATCGGCGCTGACGAATCGACCAAACGTCGCCACTACGGCGCGCAGCTCATCGCGAGCCTTCTCAAGATCGCCCGGCTTGAGATATTCGAGACCGGCACGCACACGTTCGGGTGCGTGCAGCCGTGCCATGAACTCAAAGAGCTTTGTTATGAATGCTGGCGCGAACGACGGGAACTGCTTGGAGAGCCGAGAGAGGTCGGCTGGGTCGTGGCTCTCGTACGACCCAGCTACGGCGCTCACGGCCAACCGCGAGAACGTGACGAACTGATCCTTTCCGACTTTCTTGCGGAACTGCGCGAAGCTCGGGTCTTTTATCCGCGAACGCGCGCGTTTTTCGAAACGCGCAAATGCGTCTTCGTTCTGCGCTGATCCGGTTGTGTCGTCGATCCACTCTCGCGTGCGCTCCAGCTTCGTCCGCGCCTTTTCGATCAATGCGTGCACGCGCTTTTCCGCCACGACGCCGCCGTTCCACCAGATAATCCAGAGCACGGCGTCGAGGTCTTGCAGTACTCGGACCGCGCCGGCGACGGCAACGAGTTGCTGTCCCGCACTCGGGGGGTAGTGCGCCGCCAACCTCCCCTTGCCCTGTCCGCGACCGGGACTTGCTGAGGGCACGAGCCCGCGCTTCCGCCAGCGATCGAGCTGATCCTCCGACACGGCCTCGCCTCGCTCCGCTGCATAAGCGATGAGCTTTTCTGCGGTCATGTAAGAAGCGTCAAGCGGCATGATACAAAAGTACAACAGGACGCCTCAACATGCAATAAATAATTCGTAACGCGGCTATGGTCTCTGTGTAAGTCGCCGAATGGCATTTACATCAGTGCGTTAGAACAGCATGAAGTTATTTCTATCGCACCGAGACACTTCTCTCGTATGAGGATCACATGCCGACATCCGCACCGTTGGACCTGCTCACGGCAGCCGAAGCTAGCCGCCTACTCGGGGTGACACCCGCCACCGTGAGGATGATGCACCGAAGGCGGGAATTGCGCGCCACGTTTGTCATGGCGGGCGGTATGCGACTCTTCGCGCGCAAGGATGTCGAGCAGTTGCTCGCGAAACGGGAGGCGCGGACCGCGCGCACGCGCCTCGACGAAGAGGCGCGCGGCTAATGCGCCCCAAACCGAAGCGCCCATCGCGTAGGCGGCGACCCGCCCGCCGCCCAACCCGCACCGACCCGCGCGCTCGCGAGCGTGCGCTCGACGCCCTGAGCCTCATGCGCAAAGGGCGCTCGCTGCGGGCGGCTGCCAAGGAAGCCCACACGACCGCCCAGACCATCAGGCGATACCTGCCCCGCGCCATCGACCAAATCTCGGGCGGTCGCTACGTGGCGAAATCGTTCGATGGGTATGAGCGGACGCTGTACATGCTCACCGCCCAAGGTAAAGTGGCAATCACCGTGCGCGGGTCGCGCGCCGCGTCGCGCATCGCCCAGTACTGGGTCGCGGTCGATCACTTCCTCAAGACGGGAAAGACCAACCTCCTCCGCCCATTTCGCGGGCAATCGGTCCGCGCGGGCAAGGTGGCGTACCCGTTCATCACGAACCCCAACACGCTGCGACGGCTCGGCTATGCGGGCGAGGTCTCGTTTGAAGACCTCTACGCGCTCCGAGGCTAAGCAACTCAACTAAGGAATCGATCCATGCACAATGAAAATCCCATCCAGCGCACCGGACGCCGGAAGGCGCGCGAGCGCCGCCTCGGAATGGACGCCGTCTGCGTTCTGTGTCTGCATCCTCAGCTGGAAGCACTCACGCTCGTACGGAGAACACTCTTAGAGGCGCATCACGTCCTCGGCGAAGTGAACGCACCAGACATATTGGTACCGCTCTGTCGGAACTGTCACGCGAAGGTGACGGAGCAATTGCTCGATGCTGGAGCATCTATGAAGGAATCGCCGACGCTCCTCGATCGTATTGTTTCGATGATTCGCGCGCTCGCCGCCTTCTTCCACGAACTCGCCAAGATGTTGTTCGACGGGGCAGAGCGAGTCGTCAGGTTCCGGAGCGCGTTGGATTGCAACTACCCTGGCTGGCGCACGATGCCGGAGGCCGCATGAGCGCGCGCGCGAGCGGAACACTCGTCGGGCCCATTGCCGTCCGGGCTTTCACGAAGCGTCAAGGCAAAGGCACTCGATCCGCATTCACGGCGGACGTGCTCGGGTGGTCTGGCGATGTCCTCATTCTGGATACCGAGACGAGCATCGACGCCTCGCAACGATTGCTCTTTGGATCGTATCAGTATTGTCGCGAGACCAACGGGCACTACGCGGCGATTGAGGAAGGTCTTATTTACGCGGACGAACTTCCTCTTGAAGATCCGAAAGGATTCGCCACGCTCCGCGCGCATATGGTACGCGAGCGCGCGAACGTATCGCGCGAACATTCTCGACAGCTGCGTTTCTATTCACGCGCCGAATTCATCGAGAAGGTATTCTTCCCGGCCGCGTGCCGCGCTGAGGCACTCATGTGCGGTTTCAATCTGCCATTTGACCTCTCTCGTCTCGCCATCGAATGCAGCGACGCCCGCCGCTGGTATTACGGGGGATTTTCGCTCGCGCTCGCAGACTATCCGGAGGAAAAAAAGAAAAGCCGTGCCGAGGATACGTATTACGCGCGGGTCGCGGTCAAGCCCATCGATAGCAAGCGGGGCTTTATTGGATTCGCGGGCGGGAAGGAGCCTCACAAGGGAATGGGGATGCGAGGTCGATTCCTCGATCTGCGGTCCCTCGCATTCGCATTGACCGATCGCTCCCATTCCCTCGATTCCGCATGTACGGCGTTCGGCGTGAAGCAAGGGAAGGGCCACGCGGCGGAACATGGGCGGATTACCGACGACTACATCGGATATAATCGCCGCGATGTGGCCGCGTCGTTGGGATTGCTCAACGCACTGCGAGCGGAATTGACACACCATCCCATTTCTCTCGATCCGTGCAAGGCATATTCCCCCGCAGCAATTGCCAAGGCGCATCTCGAAGCGCTCGGCATTGCGCTCCCCGCAACTCAGTTCCGCGATGTCCCGCCGAAATTCCACGGCTACGCCATGACGGCGTATTACGGCGGCCGGGCCGAGGTCCGCGTGCGCAATACACAAGTCCCAGTCGTCTACACGGATTTCCTGTCGATGTATCCGACTGTGTACTCCCTAATGGGTTTGTGGCCGGTATTGATCGCCGAGCGATTGGAAATCCGAGACGCCACGGTAGAGGTGCGCGAAATGCTCGCGGGATTGTCTCCGGACCGGTGTTTCGATCCGGCGTATTGGCAGGAATTGCTATTCCTTGCGGAGATTCGCCCGAATCGCGACATATTGCCTATTCGGGCGCGGTATTCAAAGGAATCGGACGCATTCAATATCGGCGTCAATCCCGTCACCTCGAATACGTCGCTCTGGTACGCGGGTCCGGACGTGGTCGCATCCACGTTATTGACGGGACGACCGCCCGAGATTGTTCGCGCATTTCGTATTGTACCGCGCGGGCAACAGCAATCATTGACGCCCCTAAGAGTCGGAGGGCGTATTCCGATTGATCCGCGCAAAGACGATTTCTTTCGGACGCTCATTGAGGCGCGGAAAACCCTCAATAAGAATCCGCAATTGTCGCCTGACGATGTGCGTCGCCTCGACCCATTTATCAAGGTCGTCGCCAATTCCGGCAGCTACGGCGTATTCGCCGAAATCAATGTGAATGATCGTCCAAAGAAATCGAAATTGGTGCCCATGCGATTGTTCGGCATTCGAGGCACGAGAGATTTTCGCATTCGAACGCCGGAAGAACTCGGGAAGTATTGTTTTCCGATTATTGCGGCGCTGATTCCGGCCGCCGCGCGCTTGATGCTCGCGCTGCTGGAGCGAACCGTCACCGAATACGGCGGACATTTCGCGCTGTGCGATACGGATTCGATGGCGATTGTTGCCACCGAGCACGGAGGAATCATGGAATGTCCGGGCGGACCGCTGCGGGCGAGCAATGGGAAATCCGCTATTCGGGCGCTCCGGTGGGCCGACGTGGACGCTATTGTCGAGCGATTTCGTGCTCTGTCACCGTATAACCCTACAATGGTGGAGGGTTCAATCCTCAAGATCGAGCGGGAGAACTTCCGAGACGGCGCACAATGTCAATTGTACGTGTACCCCATTTCCGCGAAGCGATATGCGCTCTTCACGCGGGCGACGGACGGATTGATCTCCATCGTGAAGAAATCCGACCACGGACTCGGGCATTTGCTCAACCCGACCGATGCCAATTCCGACAATACGGACTGGATCGAGGAGACGTGGCACTATCTCATCGCGAGAGCGCTCCGTGTTCCCGCGCGCGAGCCTAAATGGCTGGACCGTCCAGCGATTGCGCGCATTACAATAAGCTCGCCGCACCTCTACCGGCCCTTTGCGACGGACCCGAAGTCATATCGCACGCGCGTGAAACCGTTCAACTTCGCACTGAGTGCGCAAGTCGCCCTCATGGGGCATCCGGCCGGGGTTGACCCGAAGCAATTTCATCTCGTCGCGCCATTCGAGCGCGACGCACGAAAGTGGCAACGTGTGCTATGGACCGATATTCACTCGGGGGCGCAATACGCGATTCACACGGGAACGACGGCGAGCACGCGCAGCGTTCACGTCAAGTCATACCGAGACGTATTGGAGTCGTACGCGACGCATCCCGAACCCAAGAGTGCCGCGCCGGACGGCGGCGAGTGCGGGCGCGAGACACGCGGGTTGCTGCAACGCCGCCCGATTCACGCTGCGGGCGTTCTATACATAGGGAAAGAGTCGAACAAGATCGAGGACGTCGATCTCGGGTTGGTGCACGACTGGGACGACGTGCAGCAAGTTATCGACGTGACGTCCACGTCACTCCGTAGCCTCCGGGCAAGAATGCGGAAGATCAAAGTCGCGGAGCTAGCGACGCAGACGGGGCTGAGTGTTCGGCAGCTCCAGCGGATTCGTAATGGGCATGCGGAGCCAAACGGAGCAATGGCCGCGCGAATCGACGCGGGCCTGCATGTGTTTGCTAGCGCCGCATCCACGCCGGGACCGGTGGCGGGGGATCGCGGGAAAGATACGCGAGCGGGTCGGCAAACACCGTCGGGTCCGTCGCGTCGGCGACGTAGTGCACCCAAGCGAGCCAAGCGGAAAGCACATTAGGGAGGGACGACGGAGAGCGGGCGATTGCGTCGGTTTCTATCGCGTTGGCGAATCGGCGCAATCGCTCGGCTCGCGTCCAACCGTCGGCATCGGCAATGAGTTGCAGGACGCGTTGCTCCTCCCCGTCGCGCTGCGTGGTCTCCTCACGTTCGAGGCGGGCAAGGCGAACGCGCTCTTCCTCTGCGCGCTTGCGTCGCTCAGCTTGCTCGTGCAGTGCAACCGCGCCCGCGACCAACGCGACCATAATGTCGTTAAGACAATCCTCGACGCGCTGACGCTTGCCATCACGCCATGTTCGACGTTCAATGCCGTAGACATGGCCGATTTGAAACTCCAGCGCGCCCGTATCCTCAAAACGCCATCGAGGATAGAAATACTCGCCCGGCTTCAATCGCTTTCCCGATTCTTTCAGGAGGTCAATGCGGCGCTGCGGTTCGTGTAACTGAAACTCGATGACTTGGCCACGCACCTTCACCTTGCCAGCGCGTTGACCGCGTGTGCGCTTTTCGACGACAAACCCGCGTTTCTTGCACGCCCCGACAAACGCATCGAGAAAATGGAGGGCGCGCGCGACGGGTTGAGGTGGGGCAGCGTCAGGAGTCGCGGATTCCCGCGAGAGTTGGACATGACCGACGATGCGGTTCTCCGGCCGCGCCTCGAACTGTTCTTGTTCCCACACCGGACCTTCGCGAACCTCGACCGGTGCTTCGACCGGCGCGCGCTCAGCAAAAACAATCGGCGTACTATCTTCACCATCGCCTGGCTTCGGAAGCGGCGTCACGCGCACGCGCTGGCCCGCCGTTTTACGCGACCAGTAGCCACGCCCCGGAACGGGGATATTCAGCTTGCGGCAGCGCTTCGCGATTGCGACGTCCGAGATACCGAGGCGCTTTGCAATCCGCTGCATTGGCTCGGACCAGACAAGCGCGTATAGCTCCGAGCGTGAAAATGTCGTGGGCACGATTTGTAAGATACGAACGCAGGCAAGGCGCTCAGCAGAGCGTGCGCGAGCGAACAGGCAACTCGTTTTGCGCTACAAATGCTGCTGGATGTCGTGCACTTGCGCGCTCGTTTTTCTAACCTCAGGTCTTCCGCTTCCGTCGCTTCGCATTGGCCTGCTTCTTCTTGAGCAGTTCAAGCAACTCACTCTCGTGCGCAGTGAGACCTCCAGCGGTCTCTGCGGCAATGCTCGGCTCGGCGTCCTCGTAGGTAGTTGTCTCCGAGTCTCCGTGGTGTATGGCGTCATGTCTTTCCTCCCTCGGAGTCGAGACATTGCCGACCATAGGATTCGCGAGGAGCTTTTGCTCCGGTGCCAAAAGCTTGCGCGGCTCAGTGGCGTTCGTCTTAGCCTGAGCCTCTGGGATGATCGCGCCCGCGTTTACAAACAGAGTTGCACCTTCCATGACCTTATTCCGCAGTATAGCCGCCATCTCTGGAGACAGGTGGCCCGATTGCTCTTTCTCGCGAATCTGCGTGAGGATCGGCAACGACTCTAGGATCAACCGCATCTTCTGCTCAGCTTGCTGAAAACGATAGAAGACCACCCTGTCCCACAACGAAATGACGACTTCCTTGACCTGCTGGACGACCTTGGCGACTCCAAGAAAGTCGAACGCCTTATCACTGCCCGCATCGCAACCTACCAGACTGAGGTTGTCGGGAGATTCATCTAGCAACATTGCACAACTGTCATAGAGCGCTTGCACTCCATAAAACAGCTCGGCGACTCTCGCTGGTCGAGAGAACTGCTCGCTGTCCTCGAACAGGATGACTGTCAGGATTTCCTGAGTCGGGGCCTTATTGCGGGCTAAGTTTTCGCGCAGATGTCCAAGATCGCTATCGTTGAGCAGCGCGAGCAGAGCGGGGATAGTCTTTGTGGCGCTGTTGATGGAATTGAGAACCTCTCTGGCTGCCGTCGGGCGATTTGACGGACCCGCTAACAACTCAGCCCAAAAGGCTGGATCGGTCAGCGGCGACAGTCCCATGAGTTGCGCTGCGCGCGCGGCAATCTGATCAAACTGCGAAGCACTTATTGCGTAGGCGCTAATAGCTGCGACAAGCGCCGGATTGGTCCTCGTCTTCTCCGGACTCCTAATCGTTTCCCAAATGCGCTCCTGCATCTCGCTCGATGTCAGCGCGTCGCGCACTGATCCGACTGCTGTCGCAAGCTCTGATCGCCTCATTTGCTGTCTCCAAGAGTGTCGGCACGCGATCAACCAGCCAAACGCGGTGGCGGAACATGAATGCAGCGACTGAATCGTGCAAATGATCTGAACACAATCAAGCCACGGGGTGACATCCCGCGCCCGTTATCTCCTAACCCGTGTTCGCACTCACCGAGGTCCGCCTGAGAGGCTACCGATGGTATCCGCCCAGGATGCGCCGACCTGCACGGCCACGCCGGACATGGCCTTCGCTGATCCGCAGGCGTCACTCGAAGCCATCCAAGCGCGCTCTCAGGGACAGAAGCAACAATGCTAACCCGCCGTCGTGGCTGCCTCGCACAATGCTTCCCTATCGCGATAGAAGCGATCTCTAGGCTGGCCTATCCTCGACAGATCCTCACAGGGGGTCGTCGACGCTCGAGACCGGCGTCAGCCACTGGTGATCGAGTTGAGCTCTACCGCGCCACGACGGCGTCGGCCTCGATCTCAACGAGCATTGCGGGATCAATCAACGAACGTACTTCAACCATGGACGTCGCCGGCCTAGTATCCCGAAATGCCTCGCCGTGAGCCCGGCCGATCATTTCCCAGTGATCAGCGATATTCGTCACGAAGATGCGCGTTCGCACGACATCGGCAAGCGTGGCGCCAGCCTGCTCAAGAGCCCGTTCGATATTCCTGATTGTTTGGACGGTCTGAGCTCTCGCATCACCGACGCCGAGGAGTGAGCCGTCCGGGCCCGTCGCGGTCGTGCCGGACACGTAGATGACATTGCCGATGCGCACGGCACGTGAATAGCCGACGACAGGCTCCCAGGGAGTTCCACTCGAGAAGTTCGTCCGACTCATTTGCGTCGATTCTCCTCCATGCAGTTCCGGCCTGAACGAGCACCAGTTGTCCATCGCACTGACAAGCGAAGCCGCTGGGAATCAAGCATCTTCAATGCGCTGAGGCCTGAGCGACCGATTATCAGCGGAGCATCATTGAGGAATTGCTCAGCGAGGACAGGCGTGATCGAACGCGTCCATCCTTCGAACTGCAGCAGTTCCTCAACGAGTGAGGATGCCGACGGTGCCGCAGCGCGATCGAGGCGCGAGCCGAGCTACGAAACGAAAGACTGCGCAGTTCCAGAATGGCGGGGAACTGCGTCGCCCGACAACGACTCGAACTCTCCAGAATCATGGTTCGAGCGAATCGCTTCGGTCAGCCGCAGCCAGTGCTTGTCGACGATCAGCAGCGCGGCAATCCTCGGATCAAATTGACGTCCCGCCTGTGACCGCAGCTCCTCTCTCACCGAGTCGGCGGTAAGGGCCTCACGATAGGGACGATCCGTGGTCATCGCGTCGATGGTGTCGGCAAACGTGATTATGCGTGCCCAAAGCGGGATCAGCTCGCCCGCGAGTTTGTCAGGATAACCTGAGCCGTCCCAAGCCTCGTGATGGCTGCGAACAGCCGGAACAATATCACGGAACCGCGTCACCGTGGCGACGAGGACGGCGCCCTTCTCGGTGTGAGTACGCATGATGGCGAACTCCGCCTCGTTGAGGCGGCCCGGCTTGTGAAGAATCGGAGCGAACACTTCGTGGATCTTGCCGACGTCGTGGAGCAGCGCCGCTGTATGCACCCGCTCCGTCGCGCGTGACCCCAGTCCCGCCGCGTGCGCCACGATCCTCGAATACTCCGCGACCCTCTGCGAATGGCCAGACGTGTACGGGTCTCGAGCTTCGATGGCGGCGACCATCAACTGGAGCAGCTCTTCGTTGATCGTCTCGAGCTGCCTGTTCGTCTTGTACAGCTGTCGCAGGCCGATCAGGGGTATGGCAATCGCGGAAGCAAGCGCGGGGCCCTTGTTGATATAGACCGATGCGAACAGATAGACGACCGGAAGCGCGAGAAAGTCGTAGAGAACGGTTCCGTGCGTGATCTGTCGCCAAACCTCGAACACTTTTCGACGCTGACTCACGGCGATAACGCCGGAGACCATTACGGTGTTCACCAGAAGAAACGTGGTGAACGACGCCGCGAACGGCAGCAGACCAAATGTCTCCGTTTTCGTCATCGCGTGGCCGCCCAAGTATGCAAAAACAAGGACGGCGACCGAAATCGCGAAAACGTGTTGCGCGACGTTGAAGGTCGCTTTCAACGGCACCTGATGCTGCAAGACCTCCGCGGCAAGTACGGCAAGGCCAACGGCGCACACGAGAGGCAAACTCGGTGCGACGAAGAGAGCGCTCATGAACGGAATGAAGCCAATGCTACCGCTGACGCCCTTGGGAAGACGATGGACGAGGGCCTGCGCGGCCAACCCGATGAGCGCGAAGAAGCCGGCAGCCGCCGCATTGTCCCAGCTGAATCCTGGGGAGACGCGCGCCACGAACGCGGCGCTTACCGCAGCGCCAACTGCACACAGGACAACATACCGCTTCGTAGCACTCTGAAGCATAAAGAACAGGAGAACCCCCGACGCCGACTTATGTCCACGTCACATTTTCTCCGAGCACGAACGACAGAACCGCGAGAACAACATTCGCGAGAATGGCCAA
>Ga0207932_1000489_pt1 | contig 13331 bp, 13 predicted proteins | sample NGESurdeep092012_FD_184480 | JGI IMG/M metagenome (GOLD analysis project Ga0207932, IMG submission 184480) | Arctic peat soil microbial communities from Barrow, Alaska - NGEE Surface sample 415-2 deep-092012 (SPAdes) | ecosystem: Environmental > Terrestrial > Soil > Wetlands > Peat ...
CGGGGCTTGATCGAAACGAGCGCCTTGGACTGGGACCGAGACGAGATAGGCGAGCGATGAATGGAAGGCGAGGACAATGACAATGACGATGCCGCGCAGATTGCTCAATGCAAGACTAGCCTGAGACATGACCGGTCAAACTTGCTCGCTGGTTCGATTTGCCCGTAGTGCCGAACGTTACATCAGTCTAAAGTTCCATATGCGGTATTATCGTGGAACCCTGAAACGCCTGTCATTCGTGAAATGGCCATATTTTCAGACGAAATGCTAGGCTGATCGCCGAAACAGAATGGCAAACGACATGAAAACGCGAATGGCCGCGCTCCTGCTGACGACGTTTGCCGCGGTTAGTCCGCTGATTTCGCACGCCCAACCGCTTCCCCGGCCCGCGCCTGAACGGCCATGGGAGCCGACCGTCACCGGCCTGTGGGCCAAAATGGAATCGGGGCGCCCGGTCGTATGGTTCCTCTTTGTCGAACATGACGGGGTTTTCGAAGGCGCGATCGCAAAATCGTTCCCGCGAGCCGAGGATCCGCCAAATCCGATCTGCAGCAAATGCGTCGACGACCGTCGAAACGTACCATTTCTCGGCCTTTCCCTAATCCGCGACATGAAGCGGAAAGGACTGACTTACGAGGACGGCAATATCCTCGATCCGCGCGATGGCAAAATCTACCACGCCAAGATGACGCTGAGCCCGGATGGTCAGACGCTCACGGTGCGCGGCTATCTCGGTATCCCGCTGCTGGGAATGGACGAAGTCTGGCAGCGGCTGCCCGACGAGAAAACCGCGACTTTGGACCCTACCGTGCTTGCTAAATACTTGCCGGATGTGGCGGCGCAGCAGCAGGCACGTCTTTTCCCTTCCCAGCCACTGCCCAAAAGTGCGCCAGCAGCAATCCGAAAGCCGGCGCACTAGAGGTGCGGCTGAAAACTCGCACGCGTCAACTCAGGGTTTCGTTCCGATTCAAGCGTGCGAAAAGACCCGATACAGGGCATGTGTCCTTTCTGAAAAATCATATCTGAACGTATTGGTGCGACCCCCTCGTCCCGAACCTGGATTTCGCTGAAAAAATTCGAAATCATTGCCAAATGAGATTTTCAGTAAACGCAGGTCAAATGAGCGCGGATGCCCAGACGACGAGTTCGACGGTGGCCTTTCCGAACGCTTCGTCTATCGCGACAGCGGCCGTCTGCGCATCTGTCGTTGAGCAAGGAACAGCCGCGCGAAAGATCCGTGCGTCGACAATCTTGCCGCTATCATTGAGGATTTTAGCAGAGAACTCCACCTCCGCCTGCGGGGCGGCGTACAGCGAGAGCTGGAAGCTCCGGATGTCGATGAGAAGCTGATGGCCGGCGGTCAAGCCTTCCATCGGTTTTGCGACCGAACGCAGGAGATCGGCGTTTTCGAAGCTCTGAATAATCCGGGCCTGCAGCAGCTTCGGAATATTGTCGCTCCATTTCGCATTGGTAAACGTCGATCCCTCGGCGCCGCTCGGCCGCACCAGAATCCTTTGCGTATCGAACATCAGCACGCCGGTCGGCTCCGCAATGGTGAACTGACCGGACGGCGTCTTCTTGGCGCCGGGGAAATCGTGCGGCGCCGTCAGATCGTAGATTACCGGAATTGCCGCCGCCGGTCCCGTTCCGGTCAGCCGCTCCACGCCGGTTATGATTCCATCCAGCCGATCGGAATTGCGCGCAAGCGCCGCTGTGAAGGTGTTGAGGTTCGTCAGCGTGTTGTGCAGGGGTTCGGAATTTTCGGACAGCAGGCTTTGCAGCTTGAGCAGCGCGTCGCGCGCGGCCTGCGTCATGCTCACGCCCGCTGCCGGATCGGCGGTCAGCACCGGCACGCCGGCAGACGCCGGAAACGGCGCCATCTGGCTGCGCCCTTCCAGCGTGATCACCGGGGCTCCGGTCAATCCCTGGAATTCCAGGCTAACATGCGTGTCGGCGCGTATCGGTGTGCCCGTGGCCACTGCGACTATCGCAGTCACCTTTCGAGGGTCGTCGGGACTGAGCTGGAGATCGATGACTTCTCCGACCCGGATGCCGTTGAATAAGACTCCCGCGCCTTTTAATAGACCCGACACGGTATTCTCGAATCGGACCTCGTAATTCGTCCGTTTGCTAAAGCCGCCGGCGTTGTTCAGCCAGTAAACAAAGCCGAAGACCGCGCCAATAGCAGCTACCACGAGCAGGCCGACCAGAGCATAGGGTGCGCGCGTTTCCATGTTGCAACCTCAATTCGTAGCACGTGTAAGAATACGTGCGCGCTTGCCTTGGAAATAGGCTTTGACCCAGGGGTGATTCGACTCGATTACCTCCGCGACTGGGCCAATTGCCACGATCTTTCCATCTGCGAGCGCAGCGATCCTGTCGCACTCCACGCGCAAGCTATAAAGATCATGTGTGACCATGAACACGGTGAAGTTCAACGTCTGCTGCAAGGTTTTGATGAGGGCGTCGAAATCGCCTGCCGAAATGGGGTCCAAGCCCGATGTCGGCTCATCGAGAAACAGGATTTCCGGATCGAGCGCCAGTGCCCTGGCCAGCGCTGCGCGCTTGGTCATGCCGCCGGAAAGCTCAGCCGGAATTTTCTTTCCATCGCTATGGCTCAAGCCGACCATTTCGAGCTTGGCATTGGCCAGCTCGTCCATCAAAGCCTGTGAGAGATGAAGGTTCTCCCGCATCGGAAACTGGATATTCTCCCGGACCGTGAGCGAGGAGAACAACGCACCTTGCTGGAACAGGATGCCCCAGCGCCGTTCGATGGAGCGCTCCTGCTCTGGGCTTGCGGTATCGCGATCGACGCCCATCACTTCGATGCGGCCCTGCCGTTTCGGAATCAAACCGATGATCGAGCGAAGCAGAACCGATTTTCCTCCGCCTGACGCGCCGACCAGACCCAAAATCTCTCCGCGCCGCACATCCAGCGACAGATGATCGAGCACGAGTTGATTGCCGAAGCCGACAACGAGCTCCCGAACGCGGATGACGATGTCAGGTTGGACGCTCATCATCGCGTCACATCCCGATTGACGCGAAGAAGATTGCGAACACGCCGTCGAGCACGATAACGAGGAAAATCGATTTTACGACCGAGATTGTGGTCTGCAAGCCGAGCGACTCGGCGCTGCCCTTCACGCGCAGACCCTCGCTGCAGGCCACCAACCCGATCACCAGCGCCATGAACGGCGCCTTGATCATGCCTACTTTGAAGTGGGTGACGGAGACCGCTTCCTGTAAGCGCGCAATATATATATCAGGGCTCATGCCGCCATAGAGCCAGGCAACCAGGCCTCCACCAAAGAGCGCTGCCATCGAGCCGAGAAATGCCAGGATTGGCAGCGCGATGACGAGCGCGAGCGCGCGAGGCAGGATCAGAACCTCAACCGGATCAAATCCCATCATGCGCAGGGCATCGATCTCCTCGCGCATCTTCATGGAGCCGAGTTCGGCGGTATAGGCACTGCCGGAGCGGCCGGCCACCATGATCGAGACAATCAGAACCCCGATTTCACGGAGCACCAGGATGCCGACCATGTCGACGACATAGGCATCTGCGCCAAACTTGCGGAAATGGAAAATGCCCTGTTGTGCGATGATGCACCCGATCAGAAACGTGATCAGGAGCATGATCGGTATGGCCTGCCAGCATACGCGGTAAAGATGATGCACGGCGGAGATGAAGCGGAAATTCCGCGGCCGGATGACGACGCGCGCGATCGCGAAGGTCAACGCCGCGAGCATGCCCAGGAATGTTATAAATTCGCCGTTGAGCGCGATGGCCCACTGGCCTATCGATTCAAGCCCCGCCAGAAATCTGTTCTTGCTGGCCGGCGTTTCCGCCACTTGGCGATTCACCCGGCCGATCTGATCGAACAGCCCACGATAGCGCTCGGGCAGCTCGACAAATCGCACTTCGATCTTGCGGTCGGCGTTGCCGCGGACCAGGCGCTCCAGCAGCCAGGCGCCTAGCGTATCGAGCTCGCGCACGCCGGCCATATTGATGGAAAGCTTGCGCGCGCCCGAAACTTCCGGCGCCACCGCCGTCACGCGCGCTTCGAGCGCTTCCGACTGCGCGGCGGTCCAGGCGCCGGCCGGCGCCAGTTCCAGCCACTCACCGCTCGTCGTGCAGGCCAGTGTCGGATCGGCAGCCATGATTATGTCTCATCGGGTTCAAACTGCCGGCACTACTTAGATTTGCGCGTCAGCGTGATGGTGACGTCCGACATTTCGCTGCCGGGCGACTGGATCGAGATTGCCTGCCGGTCGCCGCGGGTCGTTACCGCCAGAAGCGCGTTGAAAGTCTGCCCCTCTGCCCGCACATTGATCAGATTGCCGGCGATGCGCCCGGTGATGGCGCCGCCGGTCGCGCGCGTAGTCTCGAACCAGTTGCCGGCAATCGTGCCGGCGCTATGGGTGATCTGGCTCTGCAAGTTGAACTTGTAACTGTCGCTGGCGCAGGTCAATTCCAGCCGAAGTTCGTCGCTGGTGGCGCCGATGCGATGTTTGGCGTCGCAGCGAATTCGCTCTTTGGTTCCATTCGACATCATGACGGTGCCGGTTCCAGACCATGACCCTTGCAGCACCGCGAATGGACTATCTGCAGGTGCGGCGAGGACCGAATGGGAAACAAGGACGAACAAAGCAGAAATCGCGATGACCCCGATTGCGCGCGGGAAGGATGAGCCTGAATGCAGCAACCGAATTCCCATCTTTTATCCCTTCTGAAACTAGTAAGTTGAATAATAGGTCGGTCGAGGGAGCGAAACTTTGATCCAGCGCAACGCCGCAAGGCGCTTTTTCCCCGCGGTTGTGAGTGCCACAAATCCAAGGCTAAAACGCCAAAATTATACGCATTACAATTTGCAGGCAATAATTGCAGTGTGTTTCGGCGTGGGGTCCCGACGCCGATCAGCATCGCAAGTATCTGATTTGATTGATACCGAGGGGGTCACGACGACGCGCCTATTCACAGTATAGCTCGCCGTCTACGTCCAGTACTAATCGCCGTCTTCGCGTCGACGCAGCAGGTCGGCCGCAAGATCGCGGAGCACTGGCTGGGGCAACGCAACAAATGGCAATGGCCTCGTGACCTCGATAGCAGCAAGGCCAACGCGAGCGGTGAGAAGTCCATTGAGTACGCCCTCGCCCAGCCGCGTAGAAAGCTTTGCCACCACCCCATGACCAAATACTTGTTGCACGACGCTGTCGCCCACCGCCAAACCACCAGTCACCGTGAGGTGTGAGACAACGAGACGTGCGATTCGGAGCATGCCGAGCGTGCCCGGTCGACCTCCATAAAGGTACGCCAACCGCCGAACCAACCCTAACGCGGTTGCGAACACGAAAATCATGTCGATGGCTGCGCGCGGGCTCACCGCGGTAACGATGGAAACGCGTTGGGCCGCGGCACTAACCAGCCGCCGAGCTTCCTGATCGAGCGTTGTCATCAGTTCGCGCTCGGCCAGACGAATGAGGTCGGCACCATCGATGATTTCGCCGATGTGAAGCTTGAGCGTCACGCGGGCGCGCGCTAGCCGCGGCGAACCGCGCATGAGGCGAAGGAGGTCATCAACAACTGCGCTGCCTTCGGCACGGTCGTCGCTGACGATTGTGGCAGCCGCGCGTTCGCGTAAAGTCTCAACCGTTGAAAGTCTGACGAGGCTCACTATTTCACGAATTATAATAATCAAGAGCGCGGACCCGGCGAGCGCCGCAAGCAAAAGGCCGAACCAACCTAGCACTTGACTACGCGCGAACAGATCTTCCACAAGCGCGGTTATCGAGAGTCCAAGTCCAAGCAGACACAGTCCACCCAGCGCAGACCAAAAAAGCGCGCTCCAGCGAAAGCTGCGCTTAGAACGCATTGTTGCAATTTCGACCGCGGAGGGAAGCTGTGCCACATCGCGCTCCGGCGTCACCCGCACAGCCCCTCCGGCCGGGCCACCCGTTGCATCGGACGCCGCAACACTGACTTGAGGGTCATTCATCCGAAACGCGGCTGGTCGGCGATAGTGCGATTGATCGTTCATTTCAAGCGGTCTCCGATCAAAAACTGAAGCGCACGGTCGAGGCGAATATGGGGCAACGCAAGCTCGCCGCCGTCGGTCGACTGCAATGTCGGTGGACGCAGCCGTAGGAAACGAAAATCGGCGTTCTGCGCCGAGGTGGCCGTAAGCCCACGAAAGCTATCGCCATTGCGACCGAATGCTGTGTCAGGATCGATCGGTAGATCGCCGGGGAACATTGCGGCCTCTGTTAAGCCGTCGAATGTCTCACCGCCCGCGACCTCGCCGGCGGCTGGGATGCCAATTATCGATGGGAGTTCCTCTCGACCTCGTCGCACCATTGCCTCGCGTGTCGAGCGGACAGCCGCGAGCGCGATGACATCGACCTGCGCTCCTGCTAATTCAGCTTGAGTCGCTGCGCGCTCGATCATTCGCTTAAGAATTGCCTCCAATCGATCGTGGCTCGCGTGGTGTAAATGGTCAGCCTTGGTTGCCGCAAATAGAATTCGATCGATGCGCGGACTGACCAACGAACTAAAGAGAGTTCGTCGCCCCACACGAAAGCAGCCAAGAATTGAAGCCAGAGCATCTTGGAGATCACGCACAGCATCGGGACCGGCATTGAAAGCTGCGAGCGCATCAACCAGAACAATCTGCCGATCCAGTCGCGCAAAATGCTCGCTAAAGAACGGACGCACCACAACATTTTTGTAGGCCTCGTAGCGACGCTGCATCATCCCCCACAGCGAGCCTTTTTGGGCCGGCCCGTCATGAGAGAGCTCTAAAGGCGCGAAGGTGAACGCAGGAGAGCCGGCCATGTCTCCGGGCATGAGATATCGTCCAGGCGCCAACGCGCTCATTGCGTACCGCTCATCACGGCAGGCCTTGAGATAGTCGGTGAACAGGCGTGCGGACGACAGCGCCGCCTGCTCGTTTTCGGCACCATTAGGATCGAGCGTGCTCAGACATCGATGCCAATTTGATGCCAGCAACGCACGCGGGTGCTGCCGGGAGCGTAGAAGGCTCTCCGACGACCATTGCTCGTAGCTCTTTGTGAGAAGCGGCAAATCGAGCAGCCACTCGCCGGGGTAGTCGACGATATCAACGGTTAGTGTGCGCAAGGCCCCGCTTTGTGACTGGTAGTCGATGACCAGTCGCAGTTCGCTGATCTGCCTCGTGGATTCAGGCCATCGACGCTCGGTTACCAGCGCACGAACATGGCTCTCATATTCAAAACGTGGGACTTCATCGTCTGGTTGTGGGGCGAGACGAGCACGGGCCAAGCGGCCGGTCGCAAGCGCCTCGAATACCGGGAATCGGCCCCCACACATAAGGCCATGGACAAGTGCGGTAATAAACACGGTCTTCCCCGCGCCCGACATCCCTGTGACGCCGAGCCGGACAGTTGGATGGATGAGATGATCGCCAAACTCAAAGATTGCCCGAGTCGTTAGCCGAGCACTCTCCATCATCTGTGAGATAACGTTGCTCATTCGGACGTGAACTTCATTCGTCTCTGCATCGGGTTATCGGGTCAGATCAATCATGCACGTGACAAGTCTACTTTGCTCACGACTCCCGACGCATTTATGCGCCACCGCGAACGACGAAATGCGCTAAAAGATGATATAAGCAGCTTTTACTGATCAACAAATATGCCGTCATCAGACGGCAAGCAAAACTCCAAATTAGCCAGCGCAGCTCGGAAGACCATTTTTGGTCGTCTTTGGCTACGAGCTTGGATTCAGGAATATGTTCATCGAATTCGACGTCGCCGGCCCGGACCCTGTCCGAGCCGGAATTCGTCGTGGGGATCAACGCGCCGGAGCTGGCGGTAGTTCTCTGCCAGGACCGCGGTCAGAACCGGGGCCGCGATCGGCATGCGAGCCGTGCCGGTCACCGGGGCCGTGCCCATTGTGCGGATGCCCCGCGGGGCCGAATGCTTCGCTGCTGCCGTCTGCTCGCGTCATCACAATGGCGTGGATAGCGCCATTGTCGAATTGGCCCTGCACGGTGATCGTCTCACCTTTCGCCACCGGCTTTCCGCCTTCGCCGCGCGGCCCGGTGTCCATCAGCGTACGGCCACTGTCGTCCTGCACGATGAACTTGTTGCCGAAGACCTCGGCGACCTGGCCCTTGACCGCGACCGGGCTGCGGTCCTTCAACTGCGCAATCGGCGCCGTCTGCAGCAGCAGCACGGCTTGCGGCCGGTGCTTCTGGATGTAGCGGTTGGCGCCCGCGCCACCCACCGCGCCCAGGGCGAGAACGGCGATGATCGCGCCGGTCGTCATCAGACGCGGGGAGACCTTGAAGCGTCGCGGTGGCGGCAGACCCGGTCCGTCACCAGATACGTTATTGGTCGTGTCGGAAGTCATGATGCTCTCCATCTGTTAAGTCGATGGAGCCACCCTGAGCCGCACCCGCCAAACCCGCCCTGAACCGATCGGTTCAGGCTGAGTTAAGCTAGCTCCTCTAGGCAAGACGCTTACGTAAAATGGACGAGGCGCATGAAAGTTCTTCTGGTCGAAGATGATCGTCTTCTTGCGCAGGAAATCGCGGCAGCCTTGCGTCACGAGAATTTCGCCGTCGATATCGCCGCTAATTGCGAAGATGGCCAGCATCTGGGCGAGACCGAAAACTACGATGCGGCGGTGCTCGATCTCGGCCTGCCGAAGGTCACCGGTTCCACGGTTTTGCGCGCGTGGTGCAAGAAAGGCCGTCACCTGCCGGTTGTGTGTACCGAAAACCTAAACCCGCACGTAGTGGTGATGAAGCCCGCCAAGGATTGCGTGTGAACTGATGATTCCGGTTCGCTGAACCGGGCGAGAGACTGGCGCATCTTTGTTCAAAGATCGATGCGTTCTGATGTCGTTGTAATAGCGGGCATAGGCACGCAGAACCCGGCGCAGATGCGCCTCGCTCAAGATAATAAAATGATCGACACACTCGCGCCGGATCGCCCCGATCAGCCGTTCGGCAAAGCCATTCTGCCAAGGCGAGGCCGGCGCGGTGGGCTTGTCCCGGATCCCCATGGCACGCAATCGGCATTTGACGATAGCACCATAGATCCGATCCCGATCGCGAATGAGGTAGCGTGGCGCCTCATCCCAAGGAAAAGCCTCGGTTAACTGGCGTGCGATCCATTCAGCTGTCGGGTTTGTTGTGACGTTGATCCAGATCAGGTCTCTGCGATCCAGCCGAACGATAATGAAGGCATAAAGCAGGTCGAAGCCAATGGTTGGGGCAACGAACAGGTCCATAGCCGCGATGTCCGGCGCGTGATTACGCAAGAATGTGCGCCATCCCTGGCTTGGCGGCCGATGTTGCTTGACCATGTATTTGGCGACGCTCGACTGCGCGACCTCGAACCCGAGTTTGTGCAATTCACCATGAATACGCGGTGCGCCCCAAAGTGGGTTCTCGACGCTCACCCGTCGGATCAGCGCACGCAGATCAGCTTCAATCAACGGCCGCCCTCCTCGCGGGCGCGACTTCCAACGCCAATAACAGCGAAAGCCTGCACAATGCCAACGCACGAGCGTTTCGGGCCGGATGATCGTGAGAACATTCAGGACTGATGGAAACCAGCGATACAGTTGGATAAAGAACCAGCGGTCGTTGTTCGTGAGCCGAACCGGCCCTGCATCTTACGCCGCAAAACAATCAACTGATGACGGAGTGCCGCATTCTCAGCTTCAAGTCGGATCTTCGACTTGAATGGTGCGGTCAAGAGAGCAAGGAATAAACTGAACAGCCCGATCATTGCGTCAGCTTAAGCGATTCTGTCATCCCATCAACGCAGATAAGGTTTTCGGTACACACAACATAGAATCTATTGCAGATTCCCGCTCAGTCGATCCACTCCATTATCGGGGCAATGGATAATTCTCTTTTTATTACAGGCACTTATATCACTTTCAAACCTCGTCACCATGTCCTCGTTTTGGACAAGCTGACTCCTTCTTCTTATACGCCTCCGGACTTTGCCGGCCAGCTGAAACTAAGAACGCGAGAGGTCTGCACGTCGAATTGTTTGGTGCTTGCCAGTATAACTTTTTTTATACGACATTCAAAATTTTGCGTCGCGAAATTCGCTCGCGACAGTCTCTTTCAAGTTTGTCGTTCCCATCATCAATTGGCCGACCCAATATCATTTTGAGCCTTGCGTCACGATTCCGCGCAAAAGCCGTCCCAAAAGGTCGGCTCCGGTTATGATGCGTTGTTCTTCTCCCCAGACCAAGATCAAATCGTTGTCAATAACATCGTCTTCTGGACGTTCCGGCTTTACTTTCATGCTACCGATCACGGCGCCCAATGGCGTGCGCATATCCGTGACGATGATCGGACGATGCCAGTAGAATTCCGGGCCAGCCGACATTGTATCGAAGAGTAAATCGCGCAGAAAATGGTGGGCGTCCAACACGAATGACGGTCGACCGGCAGGATCGACGATGATCACCCACTTTTTCCCCGATTCATTCAATTGCCGCAGGAACGGGTCGGCGGGTGAGCGCTCAAACTTCGGCAACACGGGCCGTTCGTTTTCGATCGGAAGCGTGATGATGCTGCGCGGGTCGATCGTCTCTCCCTCGTTCACGACTAGGATATCGTCGAGGTCGAGAAAATTCAGCGCGCCGACCGCCTCCAATTGACCGACGTCCGCCCCCGCGGCCCCCACGTGCCTGGTGATAAGCGCTCGAAAATCGCGCTCGTGTAAAAATCGGATTCCTTCCAGCCCGAGCCACCAATTGAGGAAAATCGCTGTCGGCTTGGCGACCGGATAGAGCCCGAACTGGTACAGCTTCAGCACCGGCGCCAACCGCGCTCCCATGCGTAGCGCATTGCGCGCAAAATAAGCTTGCGGAAAAATTTCGCCGAACAGCGTGATGACGATGGTCGAGAACACAAACGCTCCGACGCCGGCCAGGACGGAGTCCGACAGCAGCGTGAGCAGCACGTTGACCGTCACATTGCCCCACAGCACCGTGGCCAAGGTGAGGTTGGAATCCACGCGCAACGCCAGCAGTTCGAGCGCATCGCGGTTGCCACCGGCCGCCGCGACCTCCAGCCGCAATTTGCTGATGCTAAAAATCGCCAGATTAAGACCGGAAAAAATCGCCGCTTGCGTAATGCAGAACGCGATGCCGACCCAAACCAGGACATCCGATAGCAATGAGTGGCTCATGCTGCAGCCATTATTCAGCTCAGTCCGAACCGGCGCGTACACCAGGTCTTCACGAGATGCGTCAAGACGGCATAGCTTAGCAGAATCAGGCCGAGGTAGATCCAATAACTCGGCGGCAGCGGCACGAAGCCCAAGGCGCCGCCAAACCACGAGAACGGAAGGGCGATACCGACCGCGCCGATGATAAGACTGGTCGCAATCACCGGCGCGCTCGCCCGGCTCTCGAAGAACGGCAGCTTGGCGGTGCGAATGATATGGATGATCAGCGTCTGGGTGAGCAAGCTCTCCACAAACCAACCGGTCTGGAACAGCGCCGGCTTGTCCCAGGCGTGGAAGATGGCGAGCATTACGAAGAACGTGACGTAATCGAAGATCGAACCTCATGTCCGTTTAACCGCGCAAAGGAAGCGCGCCAGCGCCTGTGCCGGTAGCCGTCCGTACTCCCGTCTGGCTTCCAGGAAGACTGGAAAGACGCTACTTATCTGGTAATGTTCGACGATTTGCTTCGCACGCAGGAATAATTTGCCGAGATCCGCAAGCATCAAGCGATTGCTATCCCAGCCCGCGCTGGCCGCCGGGCTCGTCCTCTTGCTGGCATCGGCTGCGCCGGCGGCCGCCGACTTCTTCGGCATCCCGGACCAGCCGCGCATCGAGAATTCAGACGCCCCACCAGCGCGCGCAACCAAGGCGCATCGTGACCCGAAGCGGCACGACAGCGAGGCAAAACAGTTGCTCGCACAGGGGCCGTTTCAGATCGTCGTCGCCGTCGCCCGACAGCAAGTCACGCTCTACGGCCAAAATGGCCGCATCGCGCAGGCGGCGATTTCCACCGGCGTGCCGGCGCATCCGACGCCGCTGGGGGTCTTTACCGTCATCTCGAAACACAAGTGGCACCACTCCAACATCTACAGCGGCGCGCCGATGCCCTATATGCAGCGGATTACCTGGTCCGGCATTGCGCTGCATGCCGGCCCGCTGCCCGGCTATCCGGCCTCGCACGGCTGCATTCGCCTGCCGCAGGATTTCGCCATCCGACTGTGGGGTACCACCAAAGTCGGTGCGCGGGTGATCGTGACCCGCGAGCCGGCGGCACCGGTTGAGATCGCGCATCCGAACCTGTTCGTGCCTAAAAAACCGGTAGAAAAGGCCGCCCCGATAGCCGCCGCGGCGGAAACGACCAAAGCTGCCATCGTCCTCGCCGCCGATCCTCCCGGCGCCGCCCTGCAGACTGCGGCCACGGCGATGCCCGAAGTGACCGGCAACATCGCCGTGCCGCCGATGGCGGAACGGCCGGTGAGCGAGCCGCCGCGCCGCAAAGGCCCGCTATCGATGTTCGTGAGCCGAAAGCAGAACCGGCTCTTCGTGCGCCAGGGCTTCGTGCCGCTGTTTGACCTGCCGCTGACCATCGCCGCGCCGGATCGCCCGCTCGGCACCCATGTTTTCACCGCCATGGCGTTGAAGAACGATGGGGCGGCAATGCGTTGGACGGTGGTGTCGATCCCGAGCGGCTATCCGCGTCAAGCGGATCACACCAGCAAGCGCGGCAAGAAAACATCCGACAAGCGGCGCGAAACGTCAGTTGCCGCGTTGGCGCCGCAGGCGGTGTCGACCGCCGCCGAGGCGCTCGATCGGATCACGCTGCCGCCGGAGGCGATCGAGCAGATCTCCGCCCTGCTCTCGCCGGGCGCTTCGCTGATCGTATCGGACAATGCACTTAGCGACGAGACCGGTGACGACACCGATTTCGTCGTGCTCACCCACTAGCGGTCTCGGCACTCAGCGCCGGTTCACCCTCCACGGCGATTGCTTGAGATTGAGACGATTGCGCTAGGTCAAGGCGCATCCGCTCCATTTCTGGAAGGGTTTCTTTCGCCAAAGATGCTCGGTCCGCCGGCATGGTTCGCCGGACCTCAATAGCCCGTTGCAAGGCGATGATCGTTGCCAAGGTATCCAGTAACGGCCTTAGCCGCCGTGCCGTTTGTGGTGGGATCTGCCTCTTGCTCGCCGGCTGCAGCACTGGGCCGCTAAGCCCGCTTTCAAGCGTCCAGCAGGGTGCCGACCCGTATGCATCGATCTATGGGCCGATCATGGACGGATCGCGCGCCGTACCGGCGCTTGATCTCGACGTG
>Ga0207932_1000490_pt1 | contig 13274 bp, 14 predicted proteins | sample NGESurdeep092012_FD_184480 | JGI IMG/M metagenome (GOLD analysis project Ga0207932, IMG submission 184480) | Arctic peat soil microbial communities from Barrow, Alaska - NGEE Surface sample 415-2 deep-092012 (SPAdes) | ecosystem: Environmental > Terrestrial > Soil > Wetlands > Peat ...
CTGCTCCCGAGGTAGCTCGGGACCTTGCCCTTGACGATGAGCAGGAAGCAGATTGTCGCGATTCCGCTCATCATGATCGCGAGCTGGGCGTTGAGCCCCATGAGCAGCGGGAACACGAACGTGGCACCGAACATCGCCACCACGTGCTGGGCGCCCAGGCCCGCGGTCTTGCCCCACGACAGCCGCTCGTCCGGAGCGACGACGTCGTTCGGGCCGAGAGTTCCCTCGTGCAGCTTCCAGCCGATCGCCATCTTCTCCTCCAAGGATTGCGTCCTGTGGGTGACGAGGTCACGCACTGTCGCGCGTCGAACCTTAACTTGTGTTCAACCCATACTTGGCATAAGGGGAATCAACCGAACCCAGGAGAAGGCATGAGTCACGTGGTCATGGCCGAGATGGTCGCCAGTGTTTTTGAGGTCGTGGCCGGTGCGGGCGACATCGTGGAACCCAACGACACGCTGGTGATCCTGGAGTCCATGAAGATGGAGATTCCCGTGCTGGCCGAGGTCGCGGGGGTTGTGAAGGAGATGACGGTCATCAGGGGGGACGTCGTGAATGAGGGCGACTCGATCGCGGTGATCGACGAATCCTGACGGCCGTATGCGGTATGCCCCTCAACACGCCTTCCCAGACGGTTTTGCAGCGGCCCGGCAGGTTGCGTTACGCGCCGTTTGATCACCCCAAAGTCGAAGTGGGCCACCCGTTACGTCCTCACGTCGCCTACAGAATTGAGCAGGCATCTGGGGCAGACTGCGGGCATGGAGTTTCTTGAGGTGCCGGGTCTGGGTCAGGTCAGCCGCGTCGGGCTGGGCACGTGGCAGTTCGGGTCGCGGGAGTGGGGGTACGGGGAGGGCTACGCCACCGGTACCGCCGCCGAGATTGTCGCGCGGGCCCGTGAGCTGGGGGTGACGCTCTTCGACACGGCCGAGATCTACGGCTTCGGCAAGAGTGAGCGGATCCTGGCCCAGGCACTGGGCGCCGACCGCGATCGGGTCGTCGTGGCCAGCAAGGTGTTTCCGGTGGCCCCGTTTCCTGTGGTGGTCCGGAACCGCGCGCGGGCCAGCGCCCGACGGCTGCAGATTCGCCGTATCCCGCTCTACCAGGTGCACCAGCCCAATCCGGTCGTGCCCGACTCGGTGATCATGCCGGGGATGCGCAGCCTGCTTCAGGACGAGCTGATCGGGGCGGTGGGGGTGTCGAACTACTCGTTGAGCCGATGGCGCCAGGCCGATGACGCACTGGGGCAGCCGGTCGTGAGCAACCAGGTCCAGTTCTCACTTGCGCACGCCGACCCGCTGGAAGACCTCGTGCCATTCGCGCAGCGAGAGAACCGCATCGTCATCGCCTACAGCCCGCTGGCGCAGGGACTGCTCGGCGGCAAGTACAACGTGGACAACCGGCCCGGCGGGGTGCGGTCGGCCAACCCGCTGTTCGGTACGGAGAACCTGCGCCGGGTCGCTCCGCTGCTGGAAACGCTGCGTCAGGTCGCCGACGCCCACGACGTCAAGCCCGCGCAGGTGGCGCTGGCCTGGCTGCTCAGCCAGCCGCAGGTCGTCGTCATCCCCGGTGCCTCCAGCGTTGAGCAGCTCGAGTTCAACGTCGCCGCCGCCGACCTCGAGCTTGACGCACCTTCTCGGGCGGCGCTAACCGAGGCGGCCAGAGCTTTCACCCCGATCTCAGCGGCCCGCACCCTCATCGACGGGGTGAGGGAGAAGTTCGGCATCTAGACCCATGTACAGCCAGAACGCACGCCTGCCGTCGTACGGGTGGCGGGAGTACAGGCTTGGCGGGCGTCGGGAATCAGCTGACCGACTCGGACGTTGCAGGGATGGTTGAAAGCGCAACGAGCTAGGGAGTATGCAGTGCCTGCCATCACCGTTCCTGACCTGACCGTTCTGCCGCGCCTGCCCGCGCTGGCGCCCAACGTCACAGCACGTCCGGTCGTGTCGATCACCAGCGCGCCATCGGCCTACGAGGGCCTGGGATTCCCGGTTAAACGAGCGTTCGCCGGCGTCGACCTGGCGCTTCTCGACCCCTTCATCCACCTGGACGAGATGGGCGAGGTCGAGTACGCGCCGGGTGAGCCCAAGGGGACGTCCTGGCACCCGCACCGTGGTTTCGAGACGGTCACCTACATCATTGACGGCATCTTCGACCACCAGGACTCCTTCGGCGGTGGCGGCACGATCACCAACGGCGATACCCAATGGATGACGGCAGGTAGCGGCGTGCTTCACATCGAGGAGCCGCCGGAGCACCTGGTTGTCTCGGGTGGCCTGTTCCATGGGTTCCAGCTCTGGGTCAACCTGCCCAGGAGCGACAAGCTGATCACTCCGCGCTACCAGGACCTTCGCTCCGGTGAGGTAGCCCTGGTCAGCTCTCGTGATGGCGGCTCGCTGGTTCGGGTGATCGCCGGTGAGGTGGCCGGCCACCCGGGCCCCGGCGCGACGCACACCCCGATGGCCATGGTCCACGCGACCGTGGCGCCCGGCGGGCAGCTCGACCTGCCGTGGCGGCCCGACTTCAACGCGCTGGTCTACGTCATGAGCGGTGACGGTTTCGTCGGCCCGAACCAGTCGCCGATCGGAACCGGTCAGCTGGCGGTGCTGGGTGCCGGCGATGCGCTGACGCTGTCGGCAGCCACGTCGCAGCAGGCGCGTTACGCCTCGGGGGCGGAGGTGCTCGTCCTTGGCGGAGCGCCGATCCGTGAGCCCGTGGCGTGGGCAGGGCCGTTCGTGATGAACACCCGTGCCGAGCTGATGGTGGCCTTCGAGGACTACAACGCGGGGCGTCTTGGCCACCCGGTTCCCCACGGCGACGTCGGTGGAACCGCCTGACGGTTCTCAGCCCCGACGTGTTCTCAGGCCTCGAGGTGTTCTCACGCGTCCACGTGTTCCCGCGCCCTGAATCGGTGCTACGCGTCGACCCGCTCGGGTGCCGCCTGCCAGTCGATCATGTGTGACTCCCATCGCTGTTCTATACGGCCGAAACGCCAGACGGCCAACGCCAGCGCCCAGGTGGCCACGAACAGGCCGACGATCCAGTAGCCCACGCCGTTGAGGTCGACCGAGCCGATGGTGGCCAGGATCCCGGTGGTGATGCCGAGCTTCTCGGTGAGGATCGAGATGAGCTCGATGCCACCGATCAGCAGGGCAACGGCAACGGACAGTGCCGTGATGGTGATGTTGTAGTAGATCTTGCGGATCGGCTTGGAGAACGCCCACCCATAGGCGAAGTTCATGAACGAGCCGTCGATGGTGTCCAGCAGAGACATGCCAGCCGCGAACAGGACCGGCAGTGTCAGGACCGCCCACCACGGGAGGTCCGCGGCAGCCGCGCCGCCGGCGACCACCAGCAGTCCCACCTCGGTGACCGTGTCGAAGCCGAGGCCGAAGAGCAGACCGACGGGGTACATGTGCCACGGCTTGGTGACCGCCCTGGTGACCCTGCCCAGAATCCGGTTGAGGAATCCGCGCTTGTCCAGCTGGTCCTCGAACGCGGCCTCGTCGAACTCGCCGCTGCGCATCCCTTTGAATACCTTGAGGATGCCGATCAATGCGGCAAGGTTGATCAGGCCGATGAGGATCAGGAAGGTGCCGGAGACCGCGGTTCCCCACAGTCCGGTGGCCCGCTGGAGGCCGGACTGACTGTCGCCGAGCTGAGCGGCCAGGGCACGGACGCCGAACGCGAGAAGAGCCACCATGACGAAGACGATCGAGCTGTGGCCCAGGCTGAACCAGAAGCCGACGCTGAGCGGACGTTTGTCCTCGCCCAACAGCTTGCGGGTCGTGTTGTCGATGGCTGCGATGTGGTCGGCGTCGAAGGCGTGCCGCATCCCGAGCGTGTATGCCGTGACGCCCAGTCCGACCCCCATCAGCTGTCCGCCGACCGCGTAGCCGTGTGGCGCCACGAGGCCGATCAGGACACCCCAGCCGACGACGTGCAGCAGCAGGATGAAGCCCCCCATGCCCACCAGGCTGCGCCGCTCGTCTCCGGAGAGTGCGGTTCGGGGCGGGATGGTCACAGCCCCACGTTAGGCAGCGAGCGCCCTTGCTGCAAGTCATTCGCAATAAGGATTCCGCCGAGTGTGCCCGCGGGTAGGGTGCCTCAGCACCTCACGCACCATGACCGTGGACTCCCCTGATGGTGGTTCGAGAGGCCTGTGTAGATTCCCCCCTGACAGGCATGTGAACCCCAAGCCCTTCTCACATGCAGGTGAACCTCACACGACAGGGAGTTCCAGTGCGTATTGGTGTGCCTAAAGAGTCGCGGCCAGGTGAGACCCGGGTTGCCGCCACGCCCAAGACTGTCGCGCAGCTGATTGCCCTCGGCCACGAGGTGCGCCTGGAGCCGGGTGCAGGCGCGCTGGCCAGCTTTACCGATCAGGCGTATGAGGAGGCCGGTGCCTCGATCGCCCCCACCGAGGAGGTCTGGGGCAGCGACATCGTCGTGAAGATCAACCCTCCTTCGGACACCGAGATCGAGCAGCTGAGACCGGGCGCCATGCTTGCCAGCCTGCTCGCCCCGGCCCTGGCACCTGAGCTGCTCGACAAGCTCAGCGCGCAGGGTGTCACGGCGCTCGCGATGGACGCGGTCCCGCGCATCTCGCGGGCACAGTCTCTCGATGTTCTCAGCTCGATGGCCAATATCGCCGGTTACCGGGCAGTCGTCGAGGCCGCCTACGAGTTCGGCAGCCTCTTCACCGGCCAGATCACGGCTGCGGGCAAGGTCCCGCCGGCCAAGGTCCTCGTCGTCGGAGCCGGGGTCGCCGGGCTGGCGGCCGTCGGTACTGCCCACAGCCTCGGCGCCATCGTGCGCGCCTTCGACGCCCGACCAGAGGTCGGGGAGCAGGTTGAGTCGATGGGCGCCGACTTCCTGAAGATCGACATGGAGCAGCAGGCGCCGAGCGCCGACGGCTATGCCAAGGAGACCTCGGAGGACTTCAACCGCAAGGCGGAGGAGCTCTACGCGGCGCAGGCCAGCGAGGTGGACATCATCATCACCACCGCGCTGATTCCGGGGAGACCGGCACCGAAGCTGATCAGCGCTGCGATGGTGGCGACGATGAAGCCGGGCAGCGTCATCGTCGACATGGCTGCGGCCAACGGCGGCAACTGCGAGCTGTCCCGGCCCGACGAGCTCGTCGTGAGCGAGAACGGCGTGCGGATCATCGGCTACACCGACCTTCCGGGACGGCTGCCCACGCAGTCCTCCCAGCTCTTCGGCACGAACATCGTCAACCTGTTGAAGCTGCTCACCCCGGGCAAGGACGGACAGATCGTCCTCGACTTCGACGATGTCGTGCAGCGCGGGATGACCGTGGTCCGCGACGGTGAGAAGACGTGGCCGCCGCCGCCGGTGCAGGTTTCGGCTCAGCCCGCCGCTGCGGCCGCGCCCGTCGCGGTGAAGCCCGAGCCCAAGCCGAAGGATCCGCGACGGAGGTACGCCTACATGGCGCTCGCCGCGGTGCTGTTCCTCGGACTGGCGAAGGTGTCGCCCGCCGCGTTCCTTGGCCACTTCACGGTCTTCGCGCTCGCCTGTGTCGTCGGCTACTACGTCATCTTCAACGTCACGCATGCCTTGCACACACCGCTGATGTCCGAGACCAACGCCATCTCCGGCATCATCCTGGTCGGCGCCCTCAGTCAGATCGGGCACGGCGGCGTTGTCACAGTCGTGTCCTTCATTGCCCTGGCAATCGCCAGCATCAACGTCTTCGGTGGTTTCACCGTGACCCAGCGCATGCTCACGATGTTCCGGAAGGGCTGAGTCGAGATGACCACCATCGTCCAGGCGGCATACATCGTCTCCGCCCTGCTGTTCATCATGGCCCTGGCCGGCCTCTCCAAGCACGAGACCGCCAAGACCGGTAACGCCTACGGTGTCACGGGTATGGCCATCGCCATCGTCGCGACTTTCGGCCTGGCGCTCAAGGCAGCCTCTGTCAAAGGCGCTCTGGGCGTCCCTGCCACCATCGGGCTGATCGTGGTCGCGATGGCGATCGGCGCGGTCATCGGGCTCTGGCGGGCCAAGAGCGTCGAGATGACCCAGATGCCCGAGCTGATCGCGATCCTGCACAGCCTCGTCGGCGCCGCAGCCGTGCTCGTCGGCTACAACTCGTTCCTGACCGACAAAGGGCTTGAGGGCGCCCTCGCCAATATTCACTCGGTCGAGGTGTTCCTCGGCGTGTTCATCGGCGCCGTGACCCTGACCGGCTCGGTCGTCGCGTTCCTCAAGCTGAGCACCCGCATCTCGTCCAAACCGCTCACCCTGCCGCAGCGGCACAAGATGAACCTCGCGGCCCTGCTGGTCTCTGCCGGGCTGATGGTCTGGTTCGTGATCTCGGGCAGCATCGTGCCGCTGCTGATCATGACGGTGATCGCTCTCGCACTGGGCTGGCACCTTGTGGCGTCCATCGGCGGCGGCGACATGCCTGTCGTCATCTCGATGCTCAACTCGTACTCCGGGTGGGCCGCGGCCGCAGCCGGCTTCATGCTCAACAACGACTTGCTGATCGTCGTCGGCGCGCTCGTCGGCTCCTCCGGTGCGATCCTGAGCTACATCATGTGCCGGGCCATGGGCCGTTCGTTCATCAGTGTCATCGCCGGTGGATTCGGTGGGGCACCCGTGAGTACCGAGCAGAAGGACTACGGCGACTTCCGCGAGACCAAAGCCACCGAGGTCGCTGAGCTGCTCAAGGACGCTTCGTCGGTCGTGATCACGCCTGGCTACGGCATGGCCGTTGCGCAGGCTCAGTACCCTGTGGCCGAGCTGACCGCACGGCTGCGCAAGCGCGGGATCACAGTCCGCTTCGGGATCCACCCCGTCGCAGGCCGCCTGCCGGGCCACATGAACGTCCTGCTCGCCGAGGCCAAGGTGCCCTACGACATCGTCCTGGAGATGGACGAGATCAACGACGACCTGGCCAACACCGACGTCGTGCTCGTCATCGGCGCCAACGACACGGTGAACCCGAGCGCCGAAGATGATCCGAGCAGCCCGATTGCCGGGATGCCGGTGATTCAGGTGTGGCACGCCAAGGAGGTCATCATCTTCAAGCGGTCCATGGCCACCGGGTATGCCGGTGTGCAGAACCCCCTGTTCTTCAAGCAGAACAGCGCAATGCTTTTCGGCGACGCAAAGGAGCGAGTCGAGGACATCCTCAAGGCTCTCTAGCCTCCAAGGAGAGTCGAGGACATCCTCAAGGCTCTCTAGTGTCCTGGCGGGGGGAGCGCGCTCGCGGTCCTGGAGGTCGCAGGCTTGCAGGACTAACCAGCTCCGACTCCGGGGCAGACGCCCTGGAGTCGGAGTTTGGCGTTCGGCCGCCTGTGGGCGGGAACCTCAGCGGTCCCTGTCCTTGTCCTTGTCCTTGTCCTTGTCCTGGCCTTTGTCCTGGTCCTGGTCCTGGTTCTTGCGGTGGTCCTCGTTGGGGTCGTTGGATGTGGTACGCCAGTCACCCCCCTCGTCGGTGCTGGAGCGCCGGTAGGGAATCGGCCCGGTGTCGGCCTCGCGCAGGGAGTCGTCGCGCGGAGAGGATTCGCTCAGGTCCGCGCTGAGGTGCCAAGGGTCCCGGTTGTGATGCCGCGATACGCCGTAGTGGATCTGTATGCCTGGCGGGTCGTCGCCCTGCACGGGCTCGTCTCGCGCTTTGATGGGGCCTGCGCTTCCAGCGGTCGTCGTCACCAGGCCGGGGGCGTGTGGAGGTGGGCGTCCGTCTTCCAGGCGGTGGTCGTTCTCGTCCTCATCCATCCCGAACATGCGGTCCTGGAGATCGAAGATCGCAGCACAGATGGTGGTGTAGGTGGCGTGGGGGTGTTCCACGAACCTGACCTCGTGCAGGGTCTGGTTGATGCCCGAGCTCTCCCTCTTCAGCGTGCCATAGCCGAGCAGGTGCCCAAGCGTTGAACGGATATACGTCAGGTCGGGGACCCGGATCAACGAGAACATGGCCACCCCCTGGTGGAACAACCCGTAGTTCACCATCACTCGCTTGTTGGTGGCAATGAGCCAGTTCCGTCGCCACATGAACCACTTCGAGGCGGCCCAAACGGTCAAGGCGAGCAGGGCCCACCAGAGCAGATCGGTGAGGATGCTGGGCGCCAGGAGGAAGTTGAGTGTTATGACCACCAAGAGCCCGGCAACGGCGGCCCCGACAGGCACGGCAACTGAGGCCCAATGCTGGCGCTGGGCGACGATCACCGTCTCGTCGGCCAGCAGGTACCGATGCAGCCTGCTGCGACGGAACCGTTCGTCGAGGTCAGGCCGCGCCCGGCCCCTCGCCAGGATCATGGTCTAGTTGCGGTTCAGAATGCTGTTGAAGAAGGCGGCGATGCTCGAGACACCGTGCACGATGATGTTCCAGGCGCCCTGGACGATGTTGGCAGCCTGGGTCGGCGACGTGATGACGGCATAGATGAAGAAGGCGACCACAGTCCAAAGCACGATCTTCTTGACGTGCTTCATGTTGTCTCCCTGGTACGGCGTCCTGCGATGGTCACAACTCGTACTAATAGTGCCAAATCAGGGCGCCGTCGTGGGGAAGGCACGCCGGGGTGCGTGCTCACACGATCCCGTACAGACGGTCTCCGGCATCACCGAGACCGGGCACGATGTACCCGTGCTCGTTGAGCTTCTCATCGATCGCGCCGGTGACGATGCTGATCGGGACATCGAGGTCGGCCGTGTCCGCCTCAAGCCTGGCGATGCCCTCGGGTGCCGACAGCAGGGTGATCGCCGTGATGTCGTCAGCGCCAAGGTCGACGAGGTAGCGGATGGCTGCAGAAAGCGTGCCACCAGTCGCGAGCATGGGGTCGAGCACGTAGCACTGGCGCCCGGACAGGTCCTCGGGCAACCGGTTCGCGTAGGTCGTGGCCTCGAGCGTGATCTCGTTGCGCACCATCCCGAGGAAGCCGACCTCGGTGGTCGGCAGCAACCGCACCATGGCGTCCAACATGCCCAGGCCCGCGCGCAGGATCGGCACGACCAGCGGCTTGGGGCTCGCCAGCTTGATGCCACGGGTGGGGGCAACGGGAGTCTCGATGTCGACCGGCTCGACCCGGACATCGCGGGTTGCCTCGTAGGCCAGCAACGTGACCAGCTCATCGGCCAACCGCCGGAAGGTGGGGGTGTCGGTGTTCTTGTCCCGCAGCGCCGTGAGCTTGTGGGCGATGAGGGGATGGTCGGCAATGTGAACGCGCATGGGTGAAACTTATCCTGTGAACGCGCCTCCAGAATCCGCCCGCCCCGCAGACGATAAGCGGTATGCCGTGTGGATGGGTCAAGCCCTCGAGGTTGCTTCAGGGGCGCTCGCCGCGGGCGACGTGCCGGTGGGTGCCGTGGTCTTCTCCCCGGAGGGGGTTGTGCTCGGGTTCGGGCACAACCAGCGCGAAGCGGATGGCGACCCGACCGCCCATGCCGAGGTGATTGCCCTGCGGGCTGCCGCACTGGCGGGTGGCAGCTGGAGACTTGAGGACTGCACGCTCGTCGTCACCCTCGAGCCCTGTGTCATGTGTGCAGGCGCGTTGATGCTGGCCAGGATCGGGCGTCTGGTGCTGGGGGCATGGGACCCTAAGGCCGGCGCCTGCGGGTCGGTGTGGGACGTTGTGCGCGACCGGCGGGCCACGCATCGGGTCGAGGTGATCGGCGGGATTCGCGAGCAGGAGTGTTCGCGGATCCTTCTCGATTTCTTTGCTGGGCACCGGCTCTAGTAACCTCGCTCCCGGTGGCGTGTCCGAGCGGCCAAAGGAGCACGCCTCGAAAGCGTGTGTGGGGGAGACTCCACCGTGGGTTCAAATCCCACCGCCACCGCCAGGGGGTAGTTACGAAACTACCCCGGCTCAAGTTACGAAACCCCCCCGTTGGAGACCGGAAACGGTTCCTGGCGGGGGGTTTCGCTGTGTTCTGGGGCAGCGGTGGTCTTGCTGGTGCCCGGCAGTGCCAGCGCTGCGGCGGGCGCGTTGTCGTTCGGCTATCTCGGGGCAGCAGTGGGCGCCCACCGGCGCGAAGGCCGACGAGCTGCTGGGGCGGTGTGTTCAGGTGAAGTGGCGCGAGGCGGGTCAGGCTGTGGCCGGCGGGCTGGTGGCCCCGACACCGCCGGTGGCCGGGTCTATCTCCTCGAACGAGACCGGCCCGACCTCCATGAGGGTGAGCGGGTCGGTGACGTCACCGGTCGCCCTTGACCAGGTCAGCAGCTGTCTCAGGTTGGACGCGGTGACCGCCACAGCGAGCAGAAGGGTCGTCTTGATGATGCCGACCTGACGGGTCCAGCCGCGTTTGACGTTGCAGGTCGCGTCGTTCTTCAGGAACCCGAACGTGGCCTCGACGCGGGAGCGGCGGTTGAAGGAGATGATCCAGGCCGGGGTCCCCCAACGCTCGCGTTGCCGTAGTTTCGGGCTGACAGTCATCGGGACCGAGATCGTCCGCTGCTTGCACGCGGCCGGCAGGCCGGGCTCGGTCGGCGGGTTCGGCACGGGGCAGGTCGGGGGGGGGCGTACTTGGACAGGGCCAAGCCCACCGCGGAGCTGCTTGGACCTCTTTGCAACACTGTGTACTTCCGGGTACTATTGCAGACATGACAGCACTGCGTATGCCTGTGAGCACGGCCTCCCGCAAGGGGGTTTCCGGTGTGGTGAGCGCTGCCGAGGAGCAGCGAGTCATCCTGACCAGCCACGGCAGGGCCGTCGCCGTCGTGGACTCGGCCGGGAATCTGGACGAGGACATCCGCCGCCTGCGCGAAGGTTCACTTGCGGTACTGGACGCAGCAGCAGATCTGGTAGCCGGGCGCTGCCTGAAGTTCTCCCTCGACGACGTCTGCGCTCGCTTGGGCATGGACGCAGACCAGATCCGCTCACTAGCCGAGAAACGGGCCAAGGGCGCACGTTGAGGGCCGGGGGCACCTTCCCGGGTGACCAGGCGGAGATCGTTTTCAACGACGTCTTCGTCGAGTACCTCGAAGCTCTCCCCGCGGCGCAGCGGCGCAGCGTTCTCGTTGAGGTGACGTCCCTGTGCGCCAACCCCTCCGGGGATCACCCGCTGAGCAATCGCACGGCCACCGACCAGCTCGCGGGGTGGAACACCCTGGAAGTGCTCAACAAGGAACACCGCGTGGTGTTCTCCAGTCACGTTATCGGTGGGGTGGGGACGATAGAGGTACTGTGCGCCGGGCCGAGGCGCGCCGAGGCCGCCTACGACCTCGCCAGCGCCCTCATCCGCACCGGGCGCCTGGAGCCCGAAGAGGTCACAGAGATCTGGCAGGTGTTGACACTGCTGGATGTCTTGGCCGAGCAGGCCGGCCTGGATGGCTGGGATTATGCACCCCCCGCTGCTCCGCAGGGCATGGTGCGGGCCGCTGTCGCTGCCGGACTTCTGGACGAGGCCACGGCGAGGCTGCTCTCCAAAGATGAACTTGAGGCAGCCATGTCACACGGGTGGGGCGCCGGCGGGGCTGACCCGGTGGCCGCACTTCGAGCGGCCATGGCGCGGGCGCGGGCGGGCGTCGACCCAGGTGACGTCGTGGGCCAGGTGCTGCGCCGTCGGGAGGGCCGGTGCGCTGTGGTGCTGCCACGCACCCACCAGGTGTGCATCCGTAAGGCCGGACACCCTGGAGCTCACCGCTCCACGGCGTGAGTACGTCCGGCGGGTAGGCCGAAGGAGCCCCTTCAATCGTCGTGTCTACCGACCCGCCACGAACACGCTGAAGAGTGTGTGGTCAAAGCGGCAAAACATGTGTGGTCAACATCTAAAGCTTGGGCCCGGCGCGCCCCTGACCTGCGCCTTTGGGGTTTCGTAACTACCCCGCCAGGGGTTCTTGTGAAACTGAGAACTCACAGGTTACGAAACCCCTTACCGGATGCCGAAAACGGCCGTTGGTGTGGGGTTTCGCTGCGTCCGCGTCCGTCACGATCTCAGGCTGCGCGGCCGATCGTTCGCAGGGTGGCTTTGCGGAGGTCGTCGGACTTGACGCCGAGCTCTGCCAGGACTGCGTTGATGTCGCTGTCGTCACACCTCAGCAGCCCGAGCAGGATGTGCTCGCTGCCGATGGCGCCGGCCTTGAGCCAGATCGCTTCACGCAACGCCAACTGAAGGGTCTTCTTCGCGGGCCGGGAGAACCGCGGCGAGAACCGTGGCCGACCGCGGCGAGGCTGGCTGTGCGGCACAGCCTCGGGACCGAAGGATTCCGTCAGGTGCTCAAGCACGACGTCCAGGTCGATGCCAACAGACCGGAGCGACTCGGCATCTTCCTGTGTCAGAAAGCCGTCTCCCGGAGTGCGCCGGCGGACCACCTCATGCACTCGATCCGCCTGCAATCCCGCACCGTGCAGGACCTGGTACCCGGTTCCCGTATCGGGGCTGAGCAGCCCGAGCAGCAGGTGCTGAGTGCCGATGGAGTCGTGGCCGAGTTCGCCCGCCTGCTCCACTGCGACCGAGACAACCGCCCGGGCCTCTTCAGTGAACCGCTCAAACATTTCGAGCACCTCTTCCCTTCTCAGCCGCTGAATGCTTCTGGTGCACGGCTTGCCTGCTCACCCCGAGCACCTCGGCGATGTCCTGCCATGACCACCCCTGGCGGCGGGCATTGGCGACCTGTGCAGCCTCCAGGGTCTCGGCCAGGCGACGCAGCGCCGAGGCGGCCCTCAACCCCACTCGCGGGTCAGCGCCACTGGCTGTCGATGCCAGGTCAGCTGTTGTGCTCATGCGTCAAGTTTAATTGACGTTCAGTTTCTGTCAAGAACTCTTGACGATGGATCTCGGAGACCTTGTCATGGGCTCTCATCAGGCAGAGCGCGCGTTGCCGCGGGGCTGTCGTCCCGGTTACCGAACCTCAGCAAGCCGGCAGCCGATCAGAGCTGCTGGCAGAGCCTCGGTGAGTTCGGCCGGACGCGAGAGGAACGGCGAGTGTCCGCCCGGCAGCTCGAGCGCCGACACACCGAGCTTTGCCTGCGCGGCCCGCCGGGCCCATTCAGGGCTGACCAGGCGGTCCTCGGTGCAGAGAATGTAGGCCGACTCCACATCAGGCCAGGCGTCGACCGGTCATCTCTCAGTCCACAGCGAATACTGAGCCTGCAGCTGAGGGAACGACCAGGCGGCGACGGCCGGTTTGCTGTCCTGCCACAGAAATCGGGCCGCGGCCACCTCGTCGACCCACGCCGTTGTCCCGTCATCGTGGTAGGCGATCCCGGCTAGCGGTTCGGGCGCCATGTCCGCATCCGTGCCGTCCTCAAAGCCCTCGGCCAGACTCTTTCGTGGATGCACTCGGAGGCGGGGTTCGAGCGCCG
>Ga0207932_1000491_pt1 | contig 13272 bp, 10 predicted proteins | sample NGESurdeep092012_FD_184480 | JGI IMG/M metagenome (GOLD analysis project Ga0207932, IMG submission 184480) | Arctic peat soil microbial communities from Barrow, Alaska - NGEE Surface sample 415-2 deep-092012 (SPAdes) | ecosystem: Environmental > Terrestrial > Soil > Wetlands > Peat ...
GCCGGGGAGATCGGCCTTCTCATCCCATCTCGCTTGCGCTCGCCGCTGAACTCGATATCGTTCGGCTCGCGAGATCCCTTCGGCGGCCTGATATCCTCATCGCGTGAAGATCCGGGAAGTGACGAGGCTTCTCGAATCAGATGGGTGGCAGCACGTGAGAACGAAGAGTAGCCATCGCCAGTTCAAACATCCTTTCAACAAGGGGCTCGTCACGGTGGCGGGCCATTCGAACGAGGATCTGGCCCCGGGAACCCTGAACAGCGTACTCAAGCAGGCGGGTCTCAAGAAATGAAGTACCTCATCGTTATCGAACCGAGTGAAACCGGGTACTCGGCCTTCTCGCCGGATCTCGACGGCTGCGTCGCGGCTGGAGCCACGGCGGAAGAAGTCGAGAAGCGCATGCACGAGGCCATCGCGTTTCATATCGAGGGGCTACGTTCAGAAGGTCTCGAGGTCCCCGAGCCGAAGACCCGGGCCACATACGTCACGGTCGCGGCGTAGCCGCTACTCGACGCCGGCTGAACGGTCTGGCACATAGGTATGAGCCTCCCCCCTTTTGGTGGACATTCCAGCAGGCGCGAAAATGCGCCAGGAGTCACCGATGGGAAGAGCAGCATCAAGGAAGTAGACCGCATCGCTGTGCTCATTGATATTTGAAACTCCGGGCCGTAGCTCGGAACAGCGGGCAGTCGCTGTCGCCTCCCCACGGCGTACCATCACGGACATGGCTACTCCCTCGAAGCGCAGATCTCCCTCGCAAGGCAAACGATCTGCCAGACGGTCCTCGGAACCGTCTGAGCCGTCGTCCAAGCCGTTCCTTCGCTTCTATCACTCCGAGGGGCTCCGCAAGAGGACGCTTTCGGTACTCAGTACTCTCGAGCAGGCCGAGGATGCTACCGCGCACCGCGAAGCCCTTGCCGACGTCGTCGTGGAGTTGACGAACAGTGGCCTGGACTACTACTTCATGAAGCCGCTCAAGCTCGCCAAAGCGGGTTTCATCGTGCAGCAGTCGGCGAACCTCGGCTTGGCAGGGGCGCAGCAGGTCATGGGGTCCGTCATCCGTAACATCATCGGGCGCATGGACAGGCCACAACTGCTTTCCGTACGCGACTCCATCCGGCAGCTCATGCTTTGACCGGAGGACATGCGACTCTGATGCGCGCTTTCTCGCTTTTCACATTCGTGAGCGCCTTCGCGCTCGTTTCGACGCCCGAGGCGAACGCCTGCACCTGCAGCGTTCCTCCGATCGCGCAGGCCATCGCTCAGGCGGAAGCGGCTTTCGTCGGCACCGCCAACTCCAGCGGCCTCGACCCGGAGAAAGAGAAACGCATCGTCACGTTCACAGTGCAGCGCGTCTTCAAGGGGTCCGTGCCAGTCCAGGTGCAGGTCGTCACGCCGCTCTCTGAGGGAGGCTGCGGTTACTCCTTCGCGCCCGGCTCGGTCTATCTCGTCTTCACGCGAAACGTCCGCGGCAAGCGTCTCACGCATTTGTGCTCCGGCAACGCACCGGCTCACCTCAAGGGCCCATGGCCCCGGGAGCTAGACATCGGCTGGTCTCCCGTCGCGGCGGAATCGTTCAAGTAGGGCGCTCGCGGCTTTCTATTTCGCCGCGTAGACTTCGCGGGAAGGGCACCCCGCCCCTTCACCGGGAAGGAGAGCATCCCCAATGTCTTCCAACGTAGCCGCCTGGGCGGCACCCGCCGCGAAGGCCCCTCTCGCCCCTCACTCCATCCCCCGCCGCGAACCGGGACCGGACGACGTGGGGATCGAGATCCTCTTCTGCGGCGTCTGTCACTCCGACATCCACCAGGTCCGCGACGAATGGGGCGGGTCGGTTTTCCCGATGGTGCCGGGCCACGAAATCGTGGGCCGGGTGACGAAGGTTGGCGCCGGCGTCACAAAATTCAAGGCGGGCGACCTCGCCGGCGTCGGGTGCTTCGTCGACTCGTGCCGCGCGTGCGATCCGTGCCGGCGCGGCCTCGAGCAGTTCTGCCAGGCCGGGACGGCCTTCACTTACAACGGCACCGAGATGAACCGTAAGACGCCGACCTACGGCGGCTACTCGGCCGAGATAGTCGTGAAGGAGCGGTACACACTGAAGGTCCCGACCGGCCTCGACCTCTCCGCGGCGGCTCCCCTCCTGTGCGCCGGAATCACGACGTACTCGCCGCTCCGCCAATGGAAGTGCGCGCCCGGGACCCGCGTCGGCGTCGTGGGGCTCGGGGGCCTGGGCCACATGGCGGTGAAGCTGGCGGCCGCGATGGGGGCCGAGGTGACGATGCTCAGCACGTCGAAATCCAAGGAGGCGGACGCGCGCCGGCTCGGGGCGCATGCCTTCGAGTTGACGAACGAGCCCGACGCGTTCAAGAAACTGTCGGGACGGTTCGATCTCCTGATCGACACGATTTCGGTCGCGCACGATCTCAACGCGCACCTCGGCCTGCTCCGGACGGAAGGCGCGATGGTGATCTTGGGCGTCCCGCCGTCCCCCGCTTCGCTCGCCGCGATGTCGGTCATTTCCGGGAACAAGAAGCTGGCCGGCTCGATGATCGGCGGCATCGCCGAGACCCAGGAGATGCTGGACTTTTGCGCGGAGAGGAAGATCACCGCGGACGTCGAGGTGATCCCGATCGGAAAGATCAACGAGGCCTACGACCGCATGCTCCGGAGCGACGTTCGCTATCGCTTCGTGATCGACCTCGCGAGCCTGAGCGAACTGAGGCCATAACCGAGCGGCGAAAAACTTACGCTTGACTTACGCCTGAGCCGGACATACGTTTGCGGCGTGTCGGCGCTGCCTCTCCCCGCCCTTCCTCGAGACATCGCCGCGCAGATGACCACCGCCGCGGGGCTCTCGCGCGGACGGTTCGCGCCGGCCTATCTGCCGACAGGGTGCGAGGGGCTGGACCGCCTCCTCGGGGGCGGGCTGCCGCGCGGGGCGCTGGTGGAAATGTCCGGGCGCGCGTCCTCGGGCCGCTTCTCGGTCGCGCTCTCCGCACTCGCGGCCACGACAGAGACGGGCGAGGCCGCCGCTCTCGTCGACCCCGGCGACCACTTCGACCCCCAGGGCGCGGCCGCCGCGGGCGCCGACCTTTCGCGGGTGCTGTGGCTGCGCCCGCGCGGGTTGAAGATGGCGTTCGCCGCGGCCGAGACCGTCCTCGCCACCGGCTTCGCCCTCGTCATCCTCGACCTCGGGCTCGCGCACGTCTCGCGCCGGCGCTTCGATGACGCCGTGTGGCTGCGCCTCGCACGGCGCGCGCGCTTTCACGACGCGGCGCTGTTCGTGCTCGCGCCCTACCGCGTCACGGGCGTCGCGGCGCGCATCGTCCTCGCGGCGGATGCGGCGCGGGCGGGCTGGAACCGCGCGTGCTTGGACCACTGGCCGCAAAGCCTCTCGCTCCTCGACGGCCTGTCCGCGCGCCTCGTGGTGGAGAAAAATCTCGAGAAAACGCGCGACATGCACATGAAAGAGAAAACAAGCCTGCTGAATCTCTCCCTGCTGGAAGCGCTTCAGGCGGGGAAGGAAGAAAGAAAGATTTGCTTAGAAAAGGAAGAAAAAGAAAGAGAGGGCGCCGGCAGCGCATTGTCCGCGTTCGGGCGCTGAGGTGGCTCCCCGCCTCGCGTGTCTCGTGGTGCCGCTGTTTCCTCTCGCCGCGCGGCTGCGCAGCGAGCCTGCGCTCCGGGACGAGGCGGTCGTGCTGTGCGAGGGAAACGGGACGGCCGCGCACGTGGTGGCGGCCACGCGCAAGGCGCGCAAGGCCGGCATCCGTCCGGGCTTCACGCTGCCGCAGGCGCGGGCGCTCCTGCCCGACCTCCTCACCCGCGCGCGCGACGCCGAGAGCGAGCGCGCCGCACAGGAGGCGTTGCTCGACGTGGCCGGCACGGTGTCGCCGCGCGTGGAGGACGCGGGCGACGGCGTCGTGTACCTCGACGCGGAGGGCCTCGAGCGCCTCTTCCCCGACGAGCGCGACCTCGGTCGCGCGCTGATCGCCGCCGCGAAGCGGGAGTCGCTGCCCGCCCGCTGCGGCCTCGCGTCGAGCAAACTCGCCGCGCGCGTGGCCGCGACGCTGCCGGACTCCCCCGTCGTCGTGCCCGCCGGCGGCGAGGCCGCGTTCCTCGCGCCGCTGCCGCTCGTGAAGCTGGACCCCGAGGCCGAGATCGTCGAGACGCTCGCGCGCTGGGGGCTCGCGTCGGTGGGCGACTTCGCGAAGCTGCCCGCAGCCGACGTTGCGAGCCGGCTCGGCGCGCGCGGGCACGCGCTGCACGAGATCGCGCGCGGGCGCGACCCGCGCCCCCTCGTGCCGCGCCGGCCGCCGCCGGGCTTCACGGAGGGCATGGAGCTGGAGTGGCCGCTCGTCACGCTCCCGCCATTCCTCGCACTGGCCGAGGGCGCGCTCGAGCGGCTCGAGCGGCGCCTCGAGGCCGAGGCCGTCGGCTGCGCGCGGCTGGACGTGTCGCTGACGCTCGAGCCCGAGGGCTGCGACACGCGCACGATCGAGCTGCCAGCGCCCACACGCGACGTGAAGACGCTGCTCACCCTCGTGCGCCTCGGCCTCGAGGGCCGGCCGCCCGGCGCCGCCGTGACGGGCTTCTCCCTCACGGCGCATCCCGACGCGCCGCGGAAGGGCCAGCTCACGCTGTTCGGGCCGGCCGAGATCTCGCCCGACCGGCTCGCGACGGCGCTCGCGAAGCTGTTCGCGCTGCTGGGGCCGGGGCGCGCCGGCGCGCCGCAGGCGGTGGACGGCCACCGCCCCGAGCGCTTCGCCCTCGTGCCGTTCGCGCCGCCGCCTCCCCCCGCGGCCCGCAGGGCTCCGCGAACGGGGCGCGGACTGCTCTCGGTGCGGGTGCTGCGCCCGGCCGTGCCCCTCGAGGTGCTCCTCGAAGGCGAGCGCCCCGCGTCGCTGCGCGCGCTCGCTTCGGCACTCGACGTGGCCGGCCCCGTGCGCGTGGCCTCGGGGCCGTGGCGCCTCGAGGAGGGCTGGTGGCAGGAGACGCCCGCCTTCCGCGCGTACTGGGACGTCGAGCTTTCGGGCGGCGGCCTCTATCGCATCTTCCGCGACGAGCCCGGCGGCGAGTGGTTCGCCGACGGCGTCTACGACTAGATCGGAGAGAAGACAAAGAGAGCGGTATCGTCGGCGGGCAAGGAGAGCCCATGTCCAATCCGCCCCTTCCACCAAATCCGGTTCCCCAGCCAGAGCTCGTCGCCCTGCAACCCGGCGCCGTCGTGAGCCGCACGCTCGTGAAAGCCGCGGGCGGCACCGTGACGGCCTTCGCGTTCGACACGGGCGAGGCTCTCAGCGAGCACAGCGCCCCCTTTGACGCGCTCGTGCTCGGGGTCGAGGGGACCGCCGAGGTGACGATCGCAGGCTTGCCCCACCGTGTTTCGGCGGGAGAGATCCTGCGCCTGCCCGCGAACGAGCCCCACGCGCTGCGCGCCACGACCCCGTTCAAGATGATCCTCGTCATGATCAAGGCGTGAGGTTCAGTTGAGGACGGAGAAGACGTACGACGCGGCCTACTTCCGGAAATGGTATCGCGACCCCAGGAAACGCATCGTGCGCCGCGCGGGCGTCGCGCGAAAAGCCGCGATGGCCGTCGGGGTCGCGGAACATCTCCTCGGGCGGCCGCTCGCGTCCGTGCTCGACGTGGGCTGCGGCGAGGGGGCGTGGTTCCCGCTGCTGCGCGAGCTGCGCCCAAAGCTGCGCTACCTGGGCCTCGACACGAGCGATTACGCCGTCCGGCGCTTCGGCCGCTCGCGCAACGTGCGGCCCGGATCGTGGGGCCAGATGGCCGAGCTGCGTTTCGACGAGCCGTTCGACCTCGTCGTGTGCTCGGACGCGCTCCACTACGTGCCGACACGCGAGGTCGTGCGCGGACTCGAATGCTTGCCCGAGCTGATCGGCGGCGTCGCCTACTTCGACTTCCTGACGGCCGACGACGATCTCGAGACCGGCATCGAGGGCGACATGGTGGGCTTCAAGATGCGCCGGGCTGCGTGGTACCGGCGGAAGTTCCGCGGGGCGGGCCTCATGGAGTGCGGCCTCGGCTTCTGGGCCGCGCCGGACCTCGCCCCGCAGATCACCGCGCTGGAGCGCGCGCCCGGGTCGAAATAGCCTTCCTTGACTTACGCCTTACTTGCGATCAGGCTCGCCGCCCCATGGCGGAAGGGCCTCCCACCCGCGACTTCATCGGTCCTTACGGCGGGTGCGGCCTGCATCCCAACGGGCCCGGCGCGCGCAAGGAGAAGGCGCGCGTGCGCGCCTACGCGCGGCCGCCCACCGTCGCCCGGAAGGCGAGGGCCTACGCTGAACTGCGCGTCGCCTCGGCGTTCTCGTTCCTGAACGGGTCGTCGCTGCCGGAAGACCTCGTCGATCGCGCGGCGGCGCTCGATCTCCCCGCCGTCGCGCTCATCGACACGAACGGCGTCTCCGGCGCCCCGCGCTTCTGGAAGGCGGCGAAGGCGGCGGGCGTCAAGGCGCTGGTCGGCGCGGAGGTGGTCCTCCAAATGCATCCGGCTCTCGTGGGGCGGCGTGGCCCATTAGGGCTCGTTCCCCCTCCCCTCCCAGCAGGAACTCCCTTCCCCCGCCTGACGCTGCTCGTCGAGAACCAGAGGGGCTACAAGAACCTCTGCCTGCTCCTCACCGCCGCCGCCGCGGGAAAGCCGAAGGGGCAGGCGGCCGCGACGTGGGAAGAAGTCGCCGCGCATGCGGAGGGACTGCACGTGCTGACGGGCGGCGAGGAGAGCGTCGTGACGCGCGCGCTGGCCTCCTCGGGCCTCGACGGGGCCGCGCGCGAGCTGGACCGCCTCGCCACGCTGTTTCCGGGGCGCGTGCACGTGGAGCTTCAACGCCATTTTCTGCGCGAGGAGGAGCATGTGAACCGCGCGCTCCAGGGCCTCGCGAGCGCCGCGCGCCTGCCCGCTCTCGCGACAAACGGCGTGCGCTACGCGGAGCGGAAAGACAAGGACCTGTTCGACGCGCTCACGTGCATCCGTCACCACACGCACCTCGACGCCGCGGGGATGAAGCTGCACGCCGGGCGGGAGCGCCACCTGAAGTCCTCGCGCGACATGGAAGCTCTCTTCGCGGATCTGCCGGGCGTCCTCGAAGCCAGCGCCGAGCTCGCGGGGAGCCTCTCCTTCACGCTCGCGGATCTCGGTTACCGCTTTCCCGCGTACGCGCTGCCGCCAGGCGAGACGCCATCGTCGTTTCTTCGGCGCGTGGCGTGGGAGGGCGCTCGGGGCCGCTTCCGGCCGCTGACGGGCAAGGCGCAGGCGCAAATCCAGCGCGAGCTCGACCTCATCGCGAAGCTGGACCTCGCGGGCTACTTTCTCATCGTCTGGGACATCGTGAACTTCTGCAAGAGGGAGAACATCCTCGTGCAGGGGCGCGGCTCGGCCGCGAACAGCGCCGTGTGCTACGCGCTCTCGATCACGGCGGTCGACCCCGTGAAGATGGATCTGCTCTTCGAGCGCTTCCTCTCGGAAGAGCGCGGCGAGTGGCCCGACATCGACCTCGATCTGCCCTCGGGCGATCCGCGCGAGAAGGTCATCCAGCACGTCTACAGGACGTACGGCCCCGCGGGCGCCGCGATGACGGCGAACGTCATCACGTATCGCGACCGCTCGGCGTCCCGCGAGATGGCCAAGGCGCTGGGCTTCTCGCCGGAGCAGGTGGACACGATCGCGAAACGCCTCGGGAAGTGGAGCTTCGGCGAGTACCGCGACGGCGCGGCCGACCTCTCGGCCGAGCTGGCCGCCGCGGGCTTCGACCCCGCGCATCCGCGTGTCGCCCACTTCGGGAAGCTCTTCATGCGCGTCCAGAACCTGCCGCGCCACCTCGGGCAGCACTCGGGCGGAATGGTCGTGGCGATGGGAAAGTTGTCCGAAGTCGTGCCGCTCGAGCCCGCGGCCATGGAGGGGCGCGTCGTCATCCAGTGGGACAAGGACGACTGCGCGGACCTCGGCATCGTGAAGGTGGACCTCCTCGGCCTCGGAATGCTGGGCGCGATCGAGAAGATGCTGCCCGCGATCAAGAAGCACGAGGGCGTGGACGTGGATCTCGCGCATCTCCCGGCGGGAGACCCGAAGGTGTACGAGATGCTGAACGCGGCGGACACGATCGGCCTCTTCCAGGTGGAGAGCCGCGCGCAGATGGCTTCGCTGCCGCGCCACGCGCCGAAGATCTTCTACGACATCGTCGTGCAGGTCGCGATCATCCGGCCGGGGCCGATCGTGGGCGGGATGGTGCATCCCTTCTTCGACCGGCGGCAGGGCAAGGCGCCGGTCGAGTACCCGCACCCGTGCCTCGAGCCGATCCTGAAGCGCACGCTCGGCGTGCCGCTTTTCCAGGAGCAGCTTCTCAGGATCGCGATGGTGGCTGCGGGCTTCACGGGCGGCGAGGCGGAAGAACTGCGCCGCGCGATGGGCTTCAAGCGCTCGCAGGAGCGCATGGGTGCGATTGAAGAGCGGCTGCGCTCGGGCATGGCGAAAAACGGAATCACGGGACCCGCGCAGGATCAGATCGTCAAGTCCATCACGTCGTTCGCGCTCTACGGTTTTCCGGAGTCGCACGCGGCCAGCTTCGCGCTCATCGCGTATGCGAGCGCGTGGCTGAAGGCGCATCACCCGGCGGCGTTCACGGCGTGCCTCCTGAACGCGTGGCCGATGGGCTTCTACCACCCCGCCACGATCGTGAAGGACATCCAGCGCCATGGCACGCCGGTGCTGCCGATCGACGTGAACCATTCGGGATGGGATTGCACACTGGCTCTCTTACCTTCTAAGAAATCTTCTCTCGCGGTTCGGCTGGGCATGCGCTTCATCAAGGGGCTGAAGCAGGCGACTGGAGAAGCCATCGAAAGGGAGAGAGCCGGAAGATTCTTCGAAGACGTGGCGGACTTCTCGCGCCGCTGCCAGCTGCGTCCCGAAGAGATGACTTTGCTCGCGTACGCCGGCGCACTTTCGTCTCTCGGCCTCTCCCGCCGCGAGGCGCTGTGGCAGGTGGCGGAAGTGTCCCGCCCGCTCGGGCCCCTCTACGACACTCTTCCTCTTTCTTTCTCCTCGCGGAATTCTCCCCTCCCCGAAATGTCGGCCGTCGAAGAGACGACCGCCGACTACCGCGCGACCGACCTCACGGCGGGGCCGCACCTCCTCGAGCATCTGCGCCCGGCGCTCGCCGCGCGGTCGATCCTGTCGGCGATGGAGCTCCGGAGCGTGCCCGAGGGCGAGCGCGTGAAGGCCGCGGGCGCCGTCATCGTGCGGCAGCGCCCGGGCACCGCGAAGGGCTTCGTCTTCCTGTCGCTCGAGGACGAGAGCGGCATCGTGCAGGCCATCGTGCGCCCCGACCTCTTCAAGGAGCACCGGGCCGTCATCGTGGGGTCGGAAGGCCTCATCGTCGAGGGAAAGCTGCAGAAGGAAGGCGGAAACGTCTCCGTGAGAGCCGAGCGGTTCTGGCCGCTTCCGGCGCTTCCGGACCTCCCAAGCCACGATTTCCGGTGAGCCCGCGTCAGCTCCCCGCGGCGATCCGCGCGGCCTCGCGCAGCTTCGCCTCGGCGGTCGCGAGCGCGCGAAGCAGCCGCGAGGTCTCGGCTTCCACCGCGCCGTCGCCGCGGAGCGCCCGCTTGAGGCCCGGCAGCGTCTCCGTTCCGCAGCCGGTTTCGGCGGACGGCCCCAGGAGGAGGTTGCGGCGCGCGAACTCCGCCGGGGCCGCATCGTGAAACGCCCGCATCGCGTCGAGAAGCAAAGGCTCCGTCGTCTCCGCACTCGCCCGGCGGCGCGCCGCGTCGAGCGACTCCCACGCGCGCGCCGCGAGGCGCAGTCTCAGCACCGCCGCGAAGAGCTCGCCGTGACGCAAAAGGCGGGCGGCGGAAGCCTTCCCTAACCCGGAGAATTCGTCCGTCAGAAACGTCGCGACCTCGGAGAGCCGCCACGGCGGCTCGGACGACTCGGCGAGCACCGACGTCCAGAGCGTGAGAATGCGCGCGAGCGTGGCGCTCATGACGTAGCCGGGGTCGAGGATGCGGCCCAGAAGATAAGGGTCGTCGTACGCGGAGTGGTATTGCGCGTAGGTGCGCCGGCCGAACCCGAGTTGCGCGGACGGCACGCCGCCGAGACCGAGGAAGGGGGAGGTGTCGCCGCTGAAGCCGGGAAGCCGCATGGCGGGGCGCACCGCCAGAAGGAGGTGACCCGAAACCGGATCGACGACGTGCCGCAGGGTCTCGTCGAGGGACTCGGCGAGCCCCGGGGAGACGTCGGCCATGAAATCTAGCGCGCGGACGGAAGAGTCCACGTAGAGGAACGCGCCCAGGGGCGCCGCGCGCGCGGCGAGGCGCTGCTCGACCCAGCGTGTCGAGCCGAGCATGCCGTATTCCTCGCCGTCGAAGAGCACGAAGACGACGTCGCGTTCCGGCTTCCAGCCCTCGCGCGCGAGAGCCGAGAGCGCGGTCGCGGTCTCGAGGACGACGGCGGCACCAGAGACGGGATCTACGGCTCCGTTCACCCACGCGTCCGTGTGCCCGCCCACGACGAGGACCGCGGCATCGCGCCGGCGTCCCGCGAGAGTCGCCGTGACGTTGAAGAGCACGCGCGCCTCGGTGCACGAACGCGTGCGGAGCCGCACCGTCTCGCGCGTCGCTCCGAGGCGGTAGGGAATCCGGAGCCATCCGGTCCAGTCCTCGGGCGCGGCCGCCCCCTCGAGGCGGCCGAGCAGATCCGCCGCGACGGTCTCCGAGACCGGCAGCGCGGGCAGCTCGGGACGGAGACGCGGAATTCCGCGGCCCGCCGCACAGTCCGGATCGCCGGGGCGCAGGAAGTACCGCAGCATCGAGCCGCGCTGCACGGTCCATGGGTTGAGGTAAGGACCCGCAGGAAAATCCGGCTTCACGATCCCGAGATCGCGCCGCTCTGGGTAGAGGAGCAGCGCCCTGGCCCCCTCGTCCTCGGCGAGAAGGGACTTCATGGACCGGCAGACTCCCTGCGACCGCGCGAGGACGATCGCCCCTTTCACGGAGACGCCGGCCCGGCGCAGGACGTCGTAGTCCTCGCGCGCCCCGTGATTCGCGTAGACGACGCGCGCGGACACGTCGCCGTCGGGAGCCCAGGCGAAGAAAGGGACCTCGAGAGGAGCCGCCTCGGAGTAGGGGTCGCCCGCGAGCGCGTGCTCGGTGAGGTCGAAGGTGTGCCCGGCCGGCCCTTCGACGACCAGGGAGGCCTCGACGGGCTCCGGCAGATTCACCGTCTGCTCGGCGACCACGGTCTCGAGGCCGTTCGCGCGGAGGGCTTCCGCGACGGCGGCAACCGCGGCGTGCTGCGCGGGAGTCCCGGCCCGATGCGGAACGCGGGCGAGCGTCCCGACGGTCCTTTCGATCCGGCGGGCGTCCACGAGGGACTCGAGGCGCGCGGCGCGCCGCGCGAGCGGATCAGGACGCCCGCAGGCCGCGAGAGTGCCGAAAGCGAGAACGGCCGCGGCGCCCCGCCGGCGCGTCACGGCCTGCGCGCGCCCGCGGAGACCCGCCGGGTGGGCCGGCCTCCGTCGGCGAGGAGGTTCGCGATTACGAGCTGCTCGCGCGCCCGCGAGAACGCGGCGGCGAGGTGATCGATTTCTCGCGCTGCGGCGGCGCGGTCGCTTCGGCTCACGGCCTCCTCCAGTGCGGGAAGGCCCACCGCCCCGCAACCCGTTTCGGGCGACGGTCCCCAGAGCCGGCATCCCCGGCCGAACGACTCTCCAGGTGCGCCGAACGCACCGAGCGCGAGCGAGACGTTGCGGTCGAATCGCCCTGCGTCCTTTCCCGGGCCTCGCGACGCGCGCGTGCGGCCGTCCCACGCGCGCGCCCCCGCCTCGAAGCCCTCGATCTGGCTCGTGAGCGACCGGGCCGCCTGGGGCACCCAGCTAATCGACGCGGGATGTCGTCCCTGGATCTCGCGGATCTCTCGGTTCGTAAAGTCGGAAAGCTCCGCGAAGCGCAGGGGAAAAAATCGCGGGGTCGCGAGCACACCCACGTAGAGAGCAACGACGCGCGCGAGGGTCGCCGTGCGAAGGAAGCCGGGGTCGCCGAAGCGCTTCAGCCACGTCGCCGTGTCGTAGAGCGTGTGGGTGCTGCCGTACCAGCGGCCGAAACCCAGCTCCGCGACGGGCGTCGCGCTGAAACCGAGGAAGGGCGCGGCGTCACTCGAAAATCCGGGGAGGGCCGGCTCGCCCGAGCTCTCGCGAAGCGACTTTCCCGAATCGGGGTCGTTGACGAGCGCGAGCACTTCGGCGAGCGGACCGCGAAGCCCCGGCGTCGTCGACGCATAGAGGTCGTTCGCCCGGACCGCCGAGTCCACGTCGAGGAACGCGAGGGCGGGAAGGTCGGCGCCCGTCAGGCGCGTCTCGAGAAAGCGCGTCGAGCCGAGCATGCCGAACTCTTCACCGTCGAAGAACGCGAACACGACCGGCCGCGAGGGCGCCCAGCCGCGGTCCGCGAGAGCCGCGAGAACGGTCGCGACCTCGAGTACGGCCGCCGTACCGGAAGACGGGTCGACCGCTCCGTACACCCAGGCGTCGATGTGACTGCCGAGGACGACCGGCGCGGCCTTCGGATCGCCTCCCGGAATCATCGCGAGGACGTTGCGCAGCGACGCGCGCACCGTCTTCCCGCGCACGGTCATCCGCGCGCGCGCGGGCCCCGGACCGAGCGTATACGGCGCGTCGAGGAGGCCCTTCCAGTCGGCCGGAGGCAGGGGGCCGCCGATCTCCTTGAGGAGCGCCTCGGCGACATCCTGCGAGATCGCGAGCGCCGGGATCTTCGGCCGGGTGTCGACCCCCGCGGCCTTCGCGCGACTCGGGTCGCCCGGACGAAGGAAGTACTTGAGGAGCGTCCCGCGGGAGGCGGCCCAGCGGTTCATCGACGGCCCCAGCGGATAGGGAGGTTTCACGATGCCCTCGTCCCGCGGCTCGATGTAGATCAAAAGGCCGACGGCGCCCGCGCGCTCGGCCGCCAGCGTCTTCATTCCGAGGCAGACACCCTGTACCTTGACGAGCGCGATCTTGCCGCGCACGTCGACGCCCGCCTTCCTGAGCGCGGCGAAATCCGCGGGGGCGCCGAAGCCCGCGTAGACGACCGGCGCCTCGACGTCGGCATCCGGCGCGTACGCGAGAAAGGGCAATTCCTCCTTCGCCACCGCCGTCGCCGGGTCCTCGGCGAGCGCCCGCTCGTGAAGATCGAAGTTCTTCGCCACCGGCTTCGTGAGCGCGAGCGAGAGCGCCACGGGCTCCCAGAGCTCGACCTCGTGGA
>Ga0207932_1000492_pt1 | contig 13252 bp, 9 predicted proteins | sample NGESurdeep092012_FD_184480 | JGI IMG/M metagenome (GOLD analysis project Ga0207932, IMG submission 184480) | Arctic peat soil microbial communities from Barrow, Alaska - NGEE Surface sample 415-2 deep-092012 (SPAdes) | ecosystem: Environmental > Terrestrial > Soil > Wetlands > Peat ...
GGCAAACCCGGCGGTGGACGTGATCCCGAGTTCTTCTTCCAGCCGAACAATCTCCTCGTCGCTCCCAACGGCGACATCTTCGTCGCCGAGGGGCACTCGTCGGCGCAGGGAAGTTCGACGGCGCGCGTGCTCAAGTTCGACAAGACCGGCAAGCTGCTCGCGTCGTGGGGAACCGTCGTGGACACGACGAAGAAAGACGATCCGTACTCCTTCAACCAGCCCCACGCGCTCGCCATGGACTCGAAGGGCCGCCTGTTCGTCGGCGACCGCGGCTACAATCGCATCAAGATCTTCGACCAGAACGGGAAGCTGCTCGACAGCTGGTACCAGTTCAGCCGGCCGAGCGGAATCGTCATCGACCAGGACGACAGGATTTATGTTGCCGACTCGGAATCCGGCTCGGTGAACCCCGCGCACGGCGCGTGGAAGCGGGGAACGCGCATCGGCAGCGCCAAGGATGGGTCGGTGGTCGCGTTCATCCCTGATCCAAACGAGAGCGCAGGCCCCGGACAGACCAGCGCCGCAGAGGGAGTCGCAGTAGACTCAAAGGGAATCATCTACGGCGCCGAGGTCGGCCCGAAGGCACTCAAGCGCTACGAAAGAAAACCCTGAGGAAGCCATGACAGTCACGTTCAAGGTCAACGGCAAGTCCAGCACCGTCGACGTCGCCGACGACACACCGCTCCTCTGGGTGCTGCGCGACCACCTCGATCTCAAGGGCACGAAGTTCGGGTGCGGCATCGGCCAGTGCGGCTCGTGCACCGTGCACATCAACGGCGCACCGATCCGATCGTGCCAACGGCGCGTGTCGACGCTCGCCGGCGCGGACATCACGACGATCGAGGGCCTCTCCGCCGACGGCACGCACCCGCTGCAGCGCGCATGGGAGGAGCTCGACGTTCCGCAATGCGGCTACTGCCAGGCGGGCCAGCTGATGTCGGCCTCCGCGCTTCTCGCGAAGACGCCGAAGCCGACCGACGCGGAAATCGATACCGCGATGAACGGCAACATCTGCCGTTGCACCACCTATCTGCGCATTCGCGCGGCCATTCACCGGGCCGCCGAGATGAAGGAGAACGCCAAGTGACCACTTCATCGAGACTGGACCGCCGCAACTTCTTCAAGGTGAGTTCGATCATCGGCGGCGGCATCATGTTCGCGGCTTACATCGACACGCTGGACGCCGCGACGGCGTGGGCGGCGGAACCTGCGGGCGAATTCGCGCCCAACGCATTCATAAAGATCTTTCCCGACGGCATGGTGTCGATCGTCGCGAAGAATCCGGAAATCGGTCAGGGCGTGAAGAACATGCTCCCGATGATCATCGCGGACGAACTCGACGTCGAGTGGAAGAACGTGCGCGTGGAGCAGGGGATGTTCGACATGCTGGTCTACCAGAATCAGGGTGCGGGCGGCAGCATGGCGACTCCCTTGAGCTGGCTGCCGATGCGCCGCGTCGGCGCGGCCGCACGGGCGATGCTCGTGACGGCCGCCGCGAAGACGTGGGCCGTTCCTGAATCGGAGTGCTCCACCTCGGCTGGTGTCGTCTCGCACACGAGCGGCAAGAAACTCAAGTACCAGCAACTCATCGACGCGGCCGCGACGGTTCCCGCGCCAGACCTTGCGACGGTGAAGCTGAAGGATCCGAAGGACTTCAAGATCATCGGCACGAGCCAACACGGCGTAGACAACCATCTCGTCGTCACCGGCAAGCCGCTATATGGCATCGACACGGTGCTGCCGGGCATGCTGTACGCCTGCTTCCACAAGTGCCCGGTGTTCGGTGGCAAGGTGGTGAGCGCGAACGTCGATGAGATCAAGCTCATGCCCGGCATCAAACACGCGTTCGTCGTGGACGGTCTCACGCCGCTGCAATTGAACGCGCTCGTGAGCGGCGTCGCGATCGTGGGCGACAGCTGGTGGCAGGTGCAGACCGCGCGCAAGAAACTGAACGTCACGTGGGACGAAGGGCCGACCGCCGCACAGAGCAGCGCCGGCTTCGCGGCGAAGTCGCTCGAACTCTCCAAGCAGCCCGCCCAGCGGTCGCTTCGAAAGGACGGAGACTTCGACGGCGCGATGAAGTCCGCGGCGAAGACGGCCGAGGGCGCGTACTTCTATCCGTTCCTCTCGCACGCACCGCTCGAGCCGCAGAACACCACGGCGCACTTCAAGGACGGCAAGCTCGAGATCTGGTCTCCGACGCAGCAGCCGCAGAGCGGAAGCCGGCTGGTCGCGGCCTCCCTCGGCATGAAGGAATCGGACATCACGCTGCACATTTCGCGCAGTGGCGGCGGATTCGGCCGGCGCCTCAGCAACGACTACATGGTCGAGGCGGCATGCATCGCGAAGCAGGTGCCGGTGCCGGTCAAGGTGCTGTGGACGCGCGAGGACGACATCCAGCACGACTTCTATCGCCCGGCCGGATGGCACTACTTCAGCGGCGGCGTGGACGCGGCGGGCAAGCTCGTCGCGTGGCGCGATCACTTCGTGAGTTTCGGTGAGGGAAACAGCTTCGCTGCGAGCGCTTCGCTCAACGGCGCCGAGTTTCCGGCGGGATTCGTCCCGAATCTCGCGCTCGATGCGTCGGTGATGTCGTCCGGCGTTCCCACCGGCGCGATGCGCGCGCCGGGAAGCAACGGGATCGCGTTCGCGACCCAGTCGTTCATCGATGAGCTCGCGCACGCCGCGGGGAAGGATCCGGTTCAGTTCAGACTCGACCTGCTTTCCAATGCAACACCCGCGCCGGCCCCGGCGGCCCCGGCGGCCCCGCCGCCAGGAGCGGCTCCAGGCGCCGGAGGTCGCGGCGGCGGAGGCGGGCCGCGGTTCGACGCGGTGCGCGCGCGCGGCGTCGTCGCGATGGTCGCCGAGAAGTCCGGCTGGGGCAAGACGACGCTTCCCAAGGGGACGGGAATGGGCGTCGCGTTCCACTTCAGCCACATGGGTTATTTCGCCGAGGTCGTGCAGGCGACGGTCTCGAAGGCCGGCGTGCTGAAGGTCGACAAGGTCTGGGTCGTGGGCGACATCGGCAGCCAGATCATCAATCCGATCCACGCCGAAAACCAGAGTCAGGGCGCGGCGCTCGACGGCATCGCCCAGGCGTTGGGGCAGGAGATCACGATCGACAAGGGGCGCACGGTCAATACGAACCTCCAGACCTTCCCACTGCTGCGCATGCGGCAGTCGTGCCCAGTCGAGGTGTCTTTCCTCAAGACGGACAACCCGCCGACCGGACTCGGCGAGCCCGCGCTGCCGCCGGTGATTCCCGCGCTGTGCAATGCGATCTTTGCGGCGACGGGGAAGAGAGTCCGGACGCTGCCGTTATCGAAGCAGGATCTGAGCTGGACGTAACGACGATGGAAGATGGAAGATGGAAGATGGAAGATGGAAGATGGAAGATGGAAGATGGAAGATGGAGGCGACTTCCACTGGGAGGCGATCGTGGACGAACAGAACACGGTTTCGCGGCGCAGGTTCGTTGGTGGGGTGGCGACCGCCGTGGGAGTGATGGGTCTCAGGCCGTCGATCGACCTGTTCGCGCAGGCGACGCAGCAGCCACAAGGCGGCGCGGCACGCGTGCGCCCCTCGCTCGACGAGTACGACTCGTACGCGAAGCTCTCGTTCAACGAGAATCCATATGGACCGTCGGATTCCGTGATGAAGGCCATGACGAAGGCCTTCAAGTACGCGAACCGCTACGGCTATCCCGACGGCGGCATCACTGATGAGATCGCGAAACTGCACGGCGTGAAGACGGAGAACATCCTGCTCGGCGCGGGCTCCGGCGAGATCCTCGACGTGGTGGGGACGACGTTCACCCAGGGCGGCAAGAAGGTCATTGGCGTCGAACCGTCGTACTCGCAGGTCTATCAGCACGTCACGAGCGTGAAGGCCGAGGCGATCACACTGCCGCTCACCGCCGATTATCGACAGGACATTCCGGCGCTCATCAAGGCGGCCAGGAAGCACTACCGCGACGTCGGATTCATCTATCTCTGCAACCCGAACAACCCGACGGGGCGCATCGTCACGAAGTCGGAAGTGAAGCAGTTGCTCGACGGCATTCCGGAAGACGTGCCCGTGCTGATCGACGAGGCGTACCATCATTTCGTAGACAACAGCGATTACGCTACGTCGGTGCCGTACGTCCTCGAGGGACGCCCGGTGATCGTCACGAGGACGTTCTCCAAGATCGCGGCACTCGCGGGGATGCGGCTCGGCTACGCGGTCGCGCCGAGGGAACTCATCCAGAAGATGCGCCCGTACAGCATAGGGAGCATCAACGCGGTCGTGAAATGGGGCGGCGTGGCGGCGCTGCAGGACACCGAGAGCCAGGCCAAGGTGAAAAAGGTGACGATCGAACTGCGCCAGCAGACGATCGCGTACCTGAAGACCCTCGGCTACGATTCGATCCCGTCGGACACGAACTTCTTCATGGTGCACGTGAAGCGGCCGGTGCAGCCGGTGATCGCCGCGTTCCAGAAGAAGGGAGTGCTCGTGGGACGCCCGTTCCCGCCGATGCTCGAACACCTGCGCGTGTCGATCGGCAATCCCGACGAGATGCAGCGCTTCAACGCGGCGTTCAAGGACGTGATGGGCGCGGCTTCCGGTGGGTCGGGGAACGGAGGGCGGTAGGACAGCGACGGGCGACGAGCACTACAGCGACGAGCGACGAGTGAGGGGCGATCTGGCGAAGAGCGACGCGTGAGGGGTGAGGAGAACGTCTCCTCGCTTCTCACGCGTCGCTCTTCGCCAGATCGCCCCTCACCCGTCGCTCGTTGCTCTTCGCCAGATCGCCTCTCACCCGTCGCTCGTCGCTGTAGTGCTCGTCGCCCGTCGCTGTTTCTATTTCGGCAGCGTCAGCGCGACCAACTTGGTCTGATCTCCCGCGCCCGTGGCAAACACGATGTACTGCTTGCCCTGGTGCAGGAAGGTCATCGGCACGGCGCTGGTGGCGCTCGGGATGACTACGGCGCCGACCGGCTTCCCCGTCGCCTTGTCGAACGCGTAGAGCTGGGGCGGCGGTGCAGCGGCTCGCCCGCCTCCGGCCGCGCCACCGCGAGCGCCGCCGCGACCGCCTCCGCCGCCGCGCCCGGTGCCGTTGATGAGCAGCGTTCTGGTCACCATCAACTGCGGCTGGCTCGTCTGGTTCGGGATCTTCGGCAGCGTCACCCCGGCGAACAGCGGATCGTTCGTCGGAGCTGGATCACGCCAGATGCCTCCGTTAGGCTGCCACCACTTCTTGTCACCCGTGTTGAGATCGTACGCGGTGATCCCGCCGTATTCCTTCACCTTGAAAATCGAAACACCACCGATCGTGTTCGGCACCTGCGGACGGCTGTAGGCACCGGTACTGCTGGGGCCTTCCTGCGGCGGTTGATAGCTCGGGGGCGGAGGCAGCGCACCCAGTTTGCCGCAGCTATTGTGCGGCGAGGTATACAGGATTTCCGAACACGGGTCGTGCGCAACGCTGATCGTGGTCATGCCGGTCTGCGCGCCCACGTAGATCATTCCCGTCTCGGGGTCGACCGCCGTGCCGCCGTCGATATTGACGCCGCCGGCCGCTCCCGGCGCATACCACGAACAGGTGTACTGCGTCGGGCCGTTCTTGCCCTTGCCGTCGGCCGGTGAACCGGGAATGAAGTAGGGTCCCATCCGGCACTTCTTCGCGAGCTTCAGCGCCGAATCCTTGATGGCCGGCGTGTAGTCTATGAGGTCGGACTCCAGGAGTCCCATCTGCGCGTACGGCGCAGGCCTGGTCGGAATCGGCTGCGTCGGCGACAAGACTTCGCCGGGAACTTCACTTTGTCCGACATGAGTCTCGACGATCGGCCAGATGGGCTCGCCCGTCACGCGATCGAGCACATACGCCCAGCCGATCTTCGTCGTCGCGGCGATGATCTTGCGCGGGCGGCCGTTGACCGTCACGTCGAGAAGGTTCGGTGCCATCGGGATGTCGTAGTCCCAGATGTCGTGGTGCACCATTTGAAAGTGCCACTTCCGCTTGCCGGTCTTCACGTCGATCGCGACGATGCTGGTCGCGAACAGGTTGTCGCCGGGCCGGTGGCCGCCGTACTCGTCAACGATGCCTTCGCCGACGGGAATGTACACGAGGCCGAGCGCCGGATCGGCGCTGTAGGTCGCCCAGGGATCGACCTTTCCGGTGCCCGGATCGCCGTGCTTTGAACCGTTTTTCCACGTCTCGGCTCCGTACTCACCCGGCAGCGGAAGGAGGTTGAACTTCCACAGCTGCTTTCCGGTGTGAACGTCGAACCCGCGAATGGTTCCGGAAATGTTGTGGTTGTGCAGCAGGTAATAGCCGTGAATCGAAGAGTTGCCGAGGACGATCGTGTTGCCGACGATGATGGCCGGCGAGCTGTTGGCGAGCTGGCCTTCGGCCGGATCGATTCCCGCCGTGCCGTCGGCGCCGATCTTCTTGACCGGGTCCCAGCTCTCGCCGGGCTTGGCCTTGCGCGCCGGATACGCCTCGCTGATCTCGAGCGAGTTCGAGTCGTCCACCGCGAGAGGTACGAGCGGATAGCCGAGCCCTTCGTCGAGATCCACGACGCCATCCTTTCCGAATTTCGGGTCCGCACGGCCCGTCTTGGCGTCGATGGACACGAGATGGTATCCGGGTGTGATGACGATCGCGCGCTCGGCGCTGCCGTCGGTCCAGTAGGCAAGTCCGCGGCCGGCGAACTGGCGCGGCGCCTTCTGGTATCGAATGCCCTCGGGCAGCTTGTACGTCCAGAGCGTGGTTCCCGTGGCGGGATCGATGGCGTAGGCGTAGCGGTGCGTCGTGGCCACGGTGAGGATGCGGCCGTTCGCGTAGAGCGGCGTCGTGCGGTAGTACTCGTCCGGGCCGTCCTTCGCGGCGTCCCACGTCCACGCCACCTGCAGCGAATTGAAGTTCGCGGCGTTGATCTGGTCGAGCGGCGAGTAGCGGGTGCTCCACGCGTCTGCGCCCCAGACTCGCCACTCACCGGCGACGTTGCCGCGCACGACCGCCTTCCCCTGGCGTGCGCTCGTCGTCGTCGCCGCGACGAGGAATACGGCGCCGACCACCGCGCCCGCGAGGACGACCGATCGGAGCGCGAACCGGGTGACACTGAGCTGACTTCGCGTCATGGTGAGGGCCTCGTGTTACGTGTGTCGATCAGGATCTTCTTCAATGCCACGGTGTCGGGGGCAAGTTCCGTGGTGCCCGCCGGCATCGCGTTGAGCTTGAGCAGGAACGCTATGACATCCGCGGCATCGTACGGGTCAAGACTGCCTGGATCGTCCTTCGGCATGCTCTCGCGGAGGTAATGGAACAGGTCCGACAACGGGTGCGCGTTCCAGCTCTGATTGAAGGCCGCGCCCGTGTGCTCCGTCGGAGTGTGACAGCTCTTGCAGATTCCGGCGTACGTCTGTTCCCCGCGCTTCGCCTGCGCGTCCGTGAACACGCCGGCCTGCGTCGAGCGAAGCGAGTCGGGCCGGGCCGTCGCGCTGGCGCCGGACGTCGTGAGAGGCTGCGGCTGCTGGGCCGCGGCAGCACCGGCGAACGTGCCCATAATGCACACCGTGAGGGCGATCGTCCGTCCCGCTCGATTCATCTCTCGACTTCGCGCGGCGCGTTGAGCCGCCGGTACAGTCCGGACATCAGCCAGAGCGCGCCGGTGAGGACGAGCAACAGCATGAGCGCGCGCATGGCGCCTTCGAGCAGCGCGAGGTCGAACGTCGGCCACTGGAACCGGTATTGACGAAGCACGACGGCGCGATCGAGCATCCAGTGCCACGCGGTGTGGGCCACGAGCGCGGACAGGAGAATGGTTCCCATACGTTCCGCTACGACGAACCTGAACAGTGCGTTGAGGAGGGGGATCGCCAGGGCGAGCACGAACAGCTGGCCGAGTTCGACGCCGATGTTGAAGCCGAGGAGCGACGTCACGAGATGCGATCCGGCGAACTGCAGCGACTCGCGAAGGGCGAACGAGAAGCCGAACCCGTGCACGAGGCCGAACCCGAACGCGATGATCCAGCGGCGCTCGAGCCTGGGCCCGACGATGTTCTCGAACGCCATGTATACGATCGAGAGCGCGATGAGCACCTCGATGAGCGGCGGAAACCAGAGCGCGCTCGGCGCGAACCCCAGCGCGGACGCGAGCAGAGTGACGGAGTGCGCGACGGTGAACGACGTGACGATCGCGGCGAGCGGACGGATCCGCCGGAAGGGGATCACGAGGCAAATGATGAACAGCAGGTGATCGATGCCGTCCATGATGTGCCCGAATCCCAGCTGCACGAACCGCCAGAGCGCCTGGCTCCAGCGTGGGTCGAGGCGCACCAGCCCCGGGTCGCCTACATACTCGAAGGCCCGTTCGGCGCCGCCGGCCGGAAGGAACCGCAGGATGGTATTGGTGCGCACGCCGAGCCGCGCGAGCGCGGGATTGATCGAGAAGCGTGAGTGGTCCGACGTGATCTCGTACTCGAAGAGCACGTCCATCATCGCTTGTTGCCACGCGAGTTCCGTTTTCTGTGGCAACCCCTCACCCCTCACGTGCGCCAGCGCGCTGTCGTAGCTCTGGAACGATCGGTCGGAGGGGAGGGCGACATGGGCCGCGACGATCGCGGCGTTTCCCAGCTTCGCATCTCCCTCATAGACGTCGACCGAATTGGCGATCCAGATCCGCGCCGCGTCGGGAAGCAGGGAATCGACGGCTGCGATGTCGAGGTAGCCGGCGCCGTGGAGCGGGAACTGCATGTCGCGCATGGCCTCGAGCGGCACGCGCACGATGAGGCGGAGGCGGTTCGCCTCCGGCTTCACGAAGGCGATGATCGTGACGCGGGAGGGGATTTCGTGCGCCGACGGCGTCGAGGGCAGGACGAGGAGCAGCGCGAGCGCGAGCGCAGCGACCCGCGCTCCGCCTCTAACGGAGGAGTGACTCACGGCGTAAAATGGGATCGTTGCATTCGACCGAAAGTATACGCCGCCCCGGTGCCTGTCACTGCACGTTGCCGCGAGCGGGCCCGGGTGGCGAACCGAGAGGAGACTTGCGATGAAGCGGAGGCCCACGCTCCTGATACAAGCGGCTGCGTGCGCGGCGTTCGGCGCGCTCGCGGCCGTTTCAGCGTCTCCCCAGGGCGCGTCGAAGGCATCGGCGACGCCGAAGGCCGCGGCCGCGTCGAAACCGTCGGCCGCGCAGGCGCCGCGATTCGAGGTGGCCATGCTGTGGCCGAAGCCGATGCCGAATCACTGGATCGAGGGGTCGTCGGTCGGCGTGGCGGTGGACGCACAGGACCATGTGTTCGTGCTGAACATCGGCGACGCGTTCAACGCGCGCACGGAGATCGGCGCGGCCGCCACACCACCGACGGGCGAGTGCTGCTCGCCCGCGCCGAGCGTCCTCGAGTTCGACCAGCAGGGCGAGCTCGTGGGCCATTGGGGCGGCCCGGGGAGCGGGTACAGCTGGCCGCAAACGCCGAGCGGCATCGCCATCGACAAGCAGGGGAACGTGTGGATCGCGGGAAGCGGACCGAACGACACGCAGCTCCTCAAGTTCTCTCATGACGGGAAGTTCCTGATGGCGGCGGGGAAGGCGGTGGCGCCGCCCCCGATGCAGGCTCCGGCTCCGGCCGCCGCTCCTGCGGGCCGTGGGGGCCGCGGCGGGCGCGGCGGGCGCGGCGTGCGCGGCGGGCGCGGCGGACCACCGCCAACGCCGCCGAACAACGCGAGCATGGAGAGCTTCGCCGGCGCAACGCGGATTTCGTTCGACGCGAGCGCGAACGAAGCGTATGTCGCGGACGGCTCACGCAATCGCAGAATCGCGGTGATCGACATGAACACCGGCGCCATCAAGAGATTCTGGGGCGCGTACGGGAAGGCACCCTCGGATGCAGCCACGCCGGCCTATTCGCCGGACGCGCCGGCATCGCAGCAGTTCGGCACGCCGGTGATGTGCGCCGAGTTGAGCAGCGACGGGCTCGTGTACGTGTGCGACCGCGCGAACGACCGGATCCAGCTGTTCAAGAAGGACGGTTCGTTCGTGAAGGAGCAGACGGTCATGCCGAAGACGCTGCGCGAAGGGTCGGTGTGGGACATCGCGTTCTCGCGCGATGCCGCGCAGCGCTTTCTGTACGTCGCCGACGGGATGAACAACCAGGTGCATGTGTTCGACCGGCAGTCGCTCGCGCTCGTCGCGAGCTTCGGTGACGGCGGGCGCGTGCCCGGCGAGTTCTTCGCGCTGCACAGCATCGCGACCGATTCGAAGGGGAACATCTACACGACGGAAACCTACGAGGGCAAGCGCGTGCAGAAGTTCACGTACAAAGGGCTCGGGCCGGTGAGCACCGCCGGCCGCGCCGTGCTGTGGCCGGCGTCGGGAGGCAAGCCATGAATCGCCGTCGCACTCTGGTGGGCGCCACGCTGCTCGTCGCGGCGATCGTCGCGCTCGGCGCGGGCCAGCGCGCGCTCGACGCGCACGCCCGGCGGGCCGCGGTGACCGTGCCGACGTTCGAAGTCGATCCGTTCTGGCCGAAGCCGCTCCCGAATCACTGGGTGCTCGGCAACGTGATCGGCGTCGGCGTGGACGCGCGCGACCATGTGTTCGTGGTGCATCGCGCCGATACCGCCGACTCGCTCACGACGTGCTGCACGGCGGCGCCGCCGGTGATCGAGTTCGATCCCGAGGGCAATGTGGTCTCGGCGTGGGGCGGGCCGCACGACGGCTACGTGTGGCCGGGCTCGAACCACGGTATCGCGATCGACAACAAGGGGAACGTCTGGATCGGCGGCAACGGGCCCACCGATTCTCACATCCTGAAGTTCACGCACGACGGCCACTTCCTGATGCAGATCGGGATTCCGGGGCAGGCGGTGAACAGCAACGCCACGGACCATTTCGGCCGCGTCGCCAAGATCTCCTTCGACGTTCCGGCGAACGAGGCGTACATCGCGGACGGCTACGGCAACCACCGCGTGGCCGTGCTCGACATGGACAACGGCAAGGTGAAGCGGTACTGGGGCGCGTACGGCCACGTGCCGTCGGACTCGAACCTCGGGCCGTACAACCCCGACGCGCCGATCGCGCAGCAGTTCCGGAACCCGGTGCACTGCGCGGAGCCCACGACGGACGGTCTCGTGTACGTCTGCGACCGCGCCAACGATAGGATCCAGCTGTTCAAGAAGGACGGATCGTTCGTGAAGGAGAAGAGGATCGCGCCGAAGACGCTCGGCGACGGCTCGGTGTGGGACATCGCGTTCTCGAAGGACAAGGGCCAGAAGTACATCTATCTGGCCGACGGCAAGAACGAGCACGTCTACGTCATCGACCGGCAGTCGCTGGAGATCCTCACGATGTTCGGCGACGGCGGGCGGCAGCCGGGGCAGTGGTTTGCGGTGCACAGCATCGCGACGGACGCGAAAGGGAATATTTTTACGACGGAGACGTACGAGGGGAAGCGGATACAGAAGTTTGTCTATCAGGGGCTGCACAGTGTGGCGGCGATGAATCAGGGAGTGGTTTGGCCGAAGAGATGACGACAGAAGCACAGCCAACGGCGGGTGAAACCGTCAACCACTGACCGTTGGTTGGTTAATGGTCTGGTTTGGTGCGTCAGAATGGCCTGCGACGCAACACCATGATGGCAGCCCCCGTGCCGGTCGGGCGTATGCTCGGCGCTCCACGATCGGGGAGTGCGCATGGGGCACAGGGCACACGCGGCGTCGGCAGCCCTCGGCGTCTAACACCCGCGTCGCCCCCAGGCGTCGCCGCTATTTCGGTTGGTGCAGGATCATCTCCACCGCCTGCAGACGGTGTACGACGACCGCTTCGCGCGCGAGTACGGCCCGTGGCGCCCCGTCGTCGGCGAGGTCACGGACAAGTTCCTCGCCTGCGGCATCCTCGAGCACGGGTTCGCGCGCATCCGGTGTGACGCCTGTGCCCACGAGTACCTGCTTGCGTTCTCCTGCAAGTGCCGGTACTTCTGCCCCAGCTGCCACGCGAAACGCCTCGCGATCTGGGCCCAGTGGCTGGACACCACGCTGCTCGCGCCCGTGCCGCACCGGCAAGTCGTCCTCACCATCCCGAAGCGGCTCCGCGCGTATTGCCTGTATCGTCGACGCCTGCTCGGCGAGATCGCCCGCATCGCGGCGCGAACGGTCACCGCCGCGATCCGTACGCTGACCGGTGAGCGCGACCTTGTGGTGGGGATTGTGGCCTGTCTGCAGACGCACGGTTCGCTCGCCAACTGGCATCCGCACCTGCACCTCCTGGTCACGGGCGGCGGCTTCCGCCCCGATGGGACGTTCGTGTCGTGGCCCGCGCACGACACCGCGCGGTTGACCGAGGCCTTCCGCCGCGCCGTGCTCCGGCTGTTCGTGCGTTTGGCACTCTTCGACGAGGACCAAGCCGCCGGGATGCTCACTTGGCCGCACTCGGGGTTCCACGAATCTCGCACCTTGCCCTTCGTCTTCCGCCACTCCGCCAGCGCCTCGGGGGGCATGAAGAACGGCTCTATGCTCGGCCAACCGATGTTCTTCTTGGTTATAAGAACATTCTCAACGCCGAGCGCCTCGCCGTGGGCCTTTTCCGAATGCTGCCTCGGGCTGCCGAACCCGATGTGCGTTCGGGTGACGATGAGCGTGGGGCGGTCCGGATCGGACTGCGCCTGGCCGATCGCGGCCTCGATCTGGTCGAGGTCGTTCACGTCGCCGATGTGGAGCACCTGCCATCCGTATGCCTCGAACCGTTTCGCCGTGTCGTCGGTGAACGTCAGGTCGGTCGAGCCGTCGATCGTGATGTGGTTGTCGTCGTAAAACCCGATCAGCTTGCCGAGCTTGTAGTGTCCCGCGAAGCTCGCCGCTTCGTGGGAGATGCCTTCCATCAGATCGCCGTCGCTGCAGATGAAATACGTGTAGTGGTCGACGATCTCGTGGCCCGGCTTGTTGAACGTCGTCGCGAGATGCGCTTCGGCCACAGCCAATCCCACTGCGTTGCCGATGCCCTGTATCAAGGGCCCGGTCGTGGTCTCGACGCCTGCGGTCTGCCCGTGCTCCGGGTGGCCCGGCGTTCGGCTCTCCCACTGCCGGAATTGCTTGATGTCGTCGAGCGTCAGATCGTAGCCGCTGAGGTAGAGGCAGGAGTAGAGCAGCATCGAAGCATGGCCGCACGACAGAATGAACCGATCGCGATTCTCCCAATGCGGATCGGAAGGATCGTGCCGCATGACGCGCGAATACAGCACCTACCCCAGGGGCGCGAGCGCCATGGGCGTG
>Ga0207932_1000497_pt1 | contig 13232 bp, 11 predicted proteins | sample NGESurdeep092012_FD_184480 | JGI IMG/M metagenome (GOLD analysis project Ga0207932, IMG submission 184480) | Arctic peat soil microbial communities from Barrow, Alaska - NGEE Surface sample 415-2 deep-092012 (SPAdes) | ecosystem: Environmental > Terrestrial > Soil > Wetlands > Peat ...
GGAACGCCTCGCCAGCGTCGATCCCGGCCACCGCGCCGTGTTGCGCGAGCTGCCGGGCGACGCGCGATGCGAACACCTCCTTGCCCGACGCCTCCGCACCTTGGCCTCCGGTGAGGCCCATCGTGGACTCGAACTGGCTGTGGTGGCACAGGAGGGCGTCGACCTTGACGGCCTCGAAGCGCCCGGACCGCTCCACGTGGTTGGGCAGATCGGCTTCCCACAACAGCAGCGCCGTCGGCCGGTGCGGCTCGATCCCGAGCTCCGGAACGTAGTGCGGGTCGCGCGCTGCGACCAGTGCGTCGAGGGTGAGGAAGCCGGCCGCCCGGTGATCGGGATGGAGGCGGTAGCGGCGCCAGGGGTCGTGGCCCAGCAGCACGTCGGGCCGCACCTCACGGATCACCCGGGCGACCTCCCGCCTCGTGTCGACGTCGTTGACCAGCTCGCCGTCCACTGCGTCGAGGAAGCGCACCCGCTCCTCGGTACCGGCCCGCCCGCCGTCGAGCACCGAAGCAGCTGCCCGGCACTCCTGCTTCCGCGACGCCACCAGGCGACCGAGGTCGGCTTCCGGGTCCCAGCTCCCCTTGGAGCCGTCGGTCAGGACGAGGTGGTGGACGCGGCACCCGGCCGCCGCCCACCTCGCCAGGGTGGCACCGGCACCGAACTCGATGTCGTCGGGGTGGGCCCCGACCGCCAGCGCCACCCGCGGAGTGGGGAGGTCGACGGTGACCGTCGCCGTGTCGAGGAGGTCTCCGGTCGGCAGCCCGGACACCAGCCGGACCGCCCCGGGGTCCGGGACCGCGGGCTCGTCGACCCCGTGTCGGTCGGTCACTGGGCGAGGGGGGCCGGCACGTTCACCGGGGTCCCGACACCGGGACCATGTCGCCGGGCACGTCCACATCCCAGGCCAGGTCGGGGAGGTCGAGCACCCGCAGCGGCAGGCCGATCCGCTCGGCCTCGGCCCGGTGGCGGGCGAACGAGCCCGGCCCATAGGAGAAGTGGAAGCCGATGTCGGTGGGCAGTGCGATGACGTTGGTTCCGTTGCCGTACCGGTCGGGGACGAGGGTGATGCCCGGGTCCGTGCCCACGTCGGCGATGCGGCTGGCGCGGGGCAGGTCGGCGTGGGACACCGTCACGTGGGTCACTCCGCCATCGCGCAGGTGGTCGACGCCGGCTTCGACCGCGCCGTTGAGACCCCGCCCCGGCTCCCACACCACGAGGGCGCCACGGGCCCGGGCCCAGTCGGCCACGTCGTTGTCGTCGCATACGACGGCCACGGGCAGAGGTGCGGCCGCCTCCAGGACCTGTGCCGCCATCGACCGGGCCAGGGCCGAGCGCTCGGACGGACTCAGTGCATGGTCCAGGCGACCTTTCGCCTCGTGGAACGCCTTGATGGGCACGAGCACGGCCCGCGGGCCCAGGCCGAGCCCCGGGTCGGTACGGTGCACTCCGGAGTGGGCCACACGGCCAGTGTAGGCACCCGCTGGTCGCACGCCACAGGGGGTGTCCCGGCCTAGGGTGGTCAGGTGCCCCACGAGCCGTCACCCCCGGTGGATCACGGCGACATCGCCCGGGTCGAGGCCCTGGCCCGCGTGCGCCACCTGCTCCTCGATCTCGGCTGTACCGACCAGGAGATCGACCAGGCCGTCGAGGACGACGTCATCGACCTCCTCGTGGTCGACCGGATGATGGTCCCGAGCGAGCACCGCCTGACCCAGGCCCAGGTGGCCGAGCGCACGGACATCCCGGTCGACGTGGCCAAGCGGTTCTGGCGGGCCCTGGGCTTCCTCGACGTCGACGCCACCGAGGCCGCCTTCACCGACATGGACATCGAGGCGATCCGCATCTTCCAGTCCATGGTGGCCATGGGGCTGGTCGACCTCGACTCCGCCGTTCAGATGGCCCGGGTCATCGGCTCGTCGATGGCGCGCATCGCCGAGGCGGAGACCGCCCCGGGCGTGACGCCCATCCTGATGGGCACCGGGGACAGCGTCCTCGACGCCGACCAGTTCGCCAAGCAGGCCGGCGCCTCGATCCCGGGCATGGCCCATCTCCTCGAGTACGTGTGGCGGCGCCACCTGCAGGCCGCCACCCACCGGGCCATGCTGCACCGGACGCGCGGCTCCGACGAGGGGATCCGCCCGGTCATGGCCGTGGGCTTCGCCGACATGGTCGGGTTCACCATGCTGAGCCAGCACCTGGGGGACAATGAGCTGGCCGCCGTGGTGGCCCGCTTCGAGGAGCTCGCCCACGACACCGTGGTGGCCCTCGGCGGCCGGGTGGTGAAGATGATCGGTGACGAGGTGATGTTCGTCGTGCAGACGGCCAACGGCGCCGCGCAGATCGGGCTGAGCCTGGCCGAGGCGTACGCCGGCGACGACCTGCTGTCCGACGTGCGGGTGGCGTTGGCCATCGGCCCGGTGCTGGTCAAGGACGGGGACTTCTACGGGCCGGTGGTCAACCTGGCCAGCCGCCTGGTGGGGGTGGCCCATCCGGGCACGGTGCTCATCTCCGACGAGTTCAAGGAGGCCCTCGAGGCCGAGGGTGCCTCCGATATCGACACCCGGCCGTTGCGGACCCGTACCCTCAAGGATCTCGGCCGCATCCAGATGTGGAAGCTCATCCGGGCCGGCACCGAGCCGGGTGCCGATCGGCGCCGCACGATGCGCTGGGAGCGCCTGGGCGAGGTGCTCCGCGAGCTCGACGAGCTGCGGGAGCGCGGCGAGTCGGTCGTCCAGCGGACGGGTGACTCAGCCCCCGTCGAGCCGGGCAGTGGCGATCCCGTGGGGGCGTAGGGGGAACGAGCCCTCGAACGGGGCGACGGGTCGGCCGCGCAGGTCGACCAGCCATCCCGATCGACCAGGCAGGTCCACCATGGTGTCGTCGTCCGTCGGGTTGAATACCCGCACCTCGAGGACGCCGGCGTTCCGGCGGACCGAGGAGACCCGTGCCCCCTCGACGGTCAGCTCGGTGCCCCGGTCGGGGCGGTTGCCGCCGCCGAACGAGCTCGACGTCTGGAGGGGAACCAGGACGTCGTCGGCCAGCGCATAGGGGTCGACGTCGCCCACCGCCAACGCATAGGAGACGTCCACCGGACCGAGCATCTGCGGGCCCTCGAGTGCATGCATGGGGCCCGCCGGCAACGGCCGGAGCGACATCCCGAGCCGGGACAGCATGCCGGTGGACCGCAGCAACGTCAGGGCGAGGGCGCCGGCTGCCGGGCCCGACGCTCCCTGGAGCTCGGCCACGTCGACCAGTTCGTACTCGAGGAGACCCTCGTGGATCACCGTCAGGCCACCGGCCTGGACGAACCGGCGCGAGGGGAAGGTGGGAAGGCCGAACTCCCCGGGACGCCCCTCCGCGGTCAGCCCTCGTTCGACGACCGTGAATGCACACTCGGCGCGGGACGTCGCCGCCGGGGCGGGAAGCGGCAAGTGGGCTCGCAGACGGTGGTCGCGCGACGGGTTGGTGAACCGGGTGCGGACGCGCACCGTCGGTTCGTCGGCCCGGAGTTCGAGCGTGGTGGTCACGAGGACCTCCTTCGAACCCACCCGGGCGTGGGTGCCCCCGTCGATGTACTCCGGCCACGCGTAGGTGGCCTCGACATCGATGGTGGCCCGGACGGGTCCGGTGTCGCCGGCGGTGACGACCACCGACGTCGGGGTGTCGACCACCGTGTCGACGGTGGGCGGCGAGTAGTTGTAGGTGTCGCCGTGGTCGCCGTCGTCGACGAGGCGGCCATACCCCGGCACGCCGTTGAGCGAGAACGTGCCGGAGACTGCGTCGACGGTCACGGTGACCAGGTCGTTGGCGAGGGCGAGCCCGGAGATCGGATCGCCCTCCAGGCGGACCGGGTGGGCCAGCGGGGCCGGGGTGTACCGGCCCCAGCCGAATCCGGGCACCGACTCCTGGCGAGCCAGTGCCCGTCGTGTCGGCGGCTGGTCGATGATCAGCCGGACCTCGATGTCGGGCCGGGCGGTCAGCCGCGAGTAGAGCTCGCGCTTGATCTCCTCGACCGGTACCCCGTCGCGTGGTTCGGGTCCGATGACGAGCGTCACGTCGAGCCCGGTCTCGTCTTCGGCCAGGCCGGCGTCCGTCACATAGGCCTGGTCGTCGATGCGGGCGCCCTGGAGCATCCCCAGCATGTTGCGGACCGTCTCGCCGTCGAGGGTGATCGAGCCGGGGAGCCCGGACCTCTCCGACAGGACCTGGATGTCGGGGCCGGCCTCGCCGACCGCCGGGACAACGATGTCTACCATCCCCGACCGCTCCCGGGCGGACGGGTTGACGATCACCGGACCAGCGGAGGCCATCGAGTGCCCGACAGCCTGCAGCGCCTGCTCGGTCAAGCCTTCGCCGATGTGGCGGGCCTCGGCGTACCGGTGGAGCACGGCATCGACCACGTCATCCGCCGAGCACGCGCAGATCGAGTCGTGGGCCGAGTTCTGGATGACCAGCGTCCAGGCCACGTCCAGGAAGCGGGAGGGCCAGCGCCCGGCGGGCACGAAGAGCGCGGACAGCGGCTCCGCCAGCTGCTCGAGCACCCGCTCGGCACGAAAGGCGGCCTGCTTGACGTCGATCCGGTTGGAGCCCACCCCCATGAGGACGTTGGACCGGTAGCCGGAGCGCAGCTCGCCCCGCCATTCGACCAACCCGTCCCGGGTAGCACCCGCCAGGTAGTCGGACAAGGAGGAGATCGACAGCTCGAAGTCGTCCTGGAGCTGGTTGGCCTCGGCCACCACCCGACCCAGCCACGGCTGGGGGCGGAGGTGGTCGGAGCCGTTCATGAGCAGCATGGGCCCGCCGTCGGGGAGGAACGAGGCGAACTCCTCCTCCAGGGCGGTCAGCCGCCGCACCAGGTGCTTGGCGTCCTCGGGTAGCGCCGCCCCGTTCCCGTAGCCGGCGACCAGGTACTCGGCCCGCACGCTCGACCCGTCGGGGGCGGTCCACACGAAGGCGGTGCGCTCGACGACCGAGGGCACGCCCCGCCACACCACCGTGTCGCCCAGGCCGGCCTGGGCGAGGATCTGAGGCATCTGGGCCACGTGGCCGAACATGTCGGGCAGGTAGCCGACCTCCATCACGCCGCCGAAGGCGCTGCCCCGCAGGATGCCCTTCTGGAGGTTGCGGACGATGGTCTCGCCGGAGACGAGGAACTCGTCCATGAGGACGTACCAGGGGCCCACGGTGATCCGGCCGGCGGCGGCCAGTGCACGCAGGCGCCCCTCGTTCTCGGGACGGATCTCCAGGTAGTCGTCGATGACGGCCAGCTGACCGTCGAGCAGGAAGTGCCCGTAGGACCTGTCCCGCTCCATCAGGTCGAGCAGGTCGTCGACCAGGCGGACGAGCTTCAGCCGGTAGGTCTGGAACGGGTCGTACCACTCCCGGTCCCAATGGGTGTGGGGGACGACCGACACGCGGCGCCGGGCGCCGGGGCCCTCGGGCCCGTCGGTCAAGGCTCGAGGTTCCCGTGCTCGACCTCGTGGGCTTGGAGGTCTGCCACCAGGCGCTCGACATCGGCTGCCGTCTGATCGGTGCCGCGGCCGACCCGCTCGGCGTACAGCGCCGCCCCGAGGTCATGGAGCATGCCGTCGGCCTTGTGCTTGGCCGAGGCCTGGTCCAGCTTCTCCTGGCCGGCCTTGGTCAGATCGTTCGCCTTGGCCATCCCTACCTCGGCCTGGGCCTTGACCTTGTCCATGAATCCCATGACGCCTCCTGGCGTGGTTGTCGACGACGTTGGGCTAAGACTAGGACGCGTGCACCGGGTCGGGGGTCGGCCCGTGCCAACCCAGCGTCCGACACCCCGTGACGAGGAGCCGACCGTGCGCCCCTGGCGTGACCATCTGGAACCGGACGATCCCCTGGTCACCGACGACCGCCCCGGGACGCCGGACCTGACTGCGCCCGGGACGCTCCTCCACCTGTGGGCCGACCGCTGGGCGGCGGAACCATCGGCGCCGCTGTGGCACGAGGACGGACGGTGGTGGACGGCGGGGGAGTTCGACGAGGCCACCCGGCGGGCGGCCGGCCGCCTCCGAGCTGCCGGACTGGAGCCGGGGGAGCGGATCGTATGGTCCACCGACTCGTCCGTCGACGCGCTCGTGGCCCACGTCGGGGCGCTGCGGGCCGGGCTCGTCGTGGTACCGGCCAACACCGCCTACTCGGCCCGCGAACTGGCCCACATCGTGACCGACGTCCGGGCATCGGCGGCGGTGGTGGGGCGCCCCGAGCAGGCCGCATGGGTGCGGGAGGCCGCACCCGGGACTGTGGTGGTCACCGGCCCCGGGCTCGAACTGCCCGACGCCGACCCGGGCCCGCTCGACCGGAGCGGCCCCGACGACCCGGCCCTGATCTGCTTCACTTCGGGGACGACCGGCGCCCCCAAGGGGGCGGTGCTGCGCCACCGGAACCTGCTGGCCGGGGCCCGGTCGGTCACCCGGGCCTGGAGGATGACGCCCGAGGACCGACTGGTGCACTGCCTCCCCATCTTCCACGCCCACGGTCTGGTGGTGGGGGCCTACGGCACCATGACGGCCGGGGGGTCGGCGGTGCTGCTGCCCGGCTTCGCTCCCGAGGCGGTGGCCGACGCCGCGACCGGGTTCCGGGCCTCGCTGTTCTTCGGGGTGCCGACGATGTACCACCGCCTCGTGGCGTCGGGCCGGGCCGCCGACCTCGCCTCCCTGCGCCTGTGCGTGTCGGGCTCGGCGCCGCTGCCGGCCGAGCTGCACGCGGCGGCCAGCTCGGCCGTCGGGAGCGTGGTGCTCGAGCGCTACGGCATGACGGAGACGCTGATGAACACCTCGAACCCGTACGTCGGCGAACGGCGGGCCGGCACCGTCGGGTTCGCGCTGCCCGGGGTCGAGATCGCCTTCGACGAGGCGGGGGAGGTACTGCTGCGCGGTCCCAGCGTGTTCGACGGCTACTTCGAGCGCGATGCGGCCAACCTCGAAGCCTTCCGCGACCTCGGCGACGGCGGCGGGCTGTGGTTCGCCACCGGAGACCTCGGCACCGACGAGGACGGCTACCTGGTGATCCGGGGCCGGTCCAAGGAACTCATCATCTCGGGTGGATACAACGTCTACCCGACCGAGGTGGAGGACGTGCTCTCCGGCTGCCCGGGGGTGGCGGAGGTGGCGGTCACCGGCACGCCGTCGGACGAGTGGGGCGAGGTGGTGACGGCCTGGGTGGTGCCCGACGGCACGGCCCCGTCGCTCGACGACCTCCGTGCCCACTGCGCCGGGCTGCTGGCCCCCTACAAGCAGCCCCGCCTGGTGCGGGCGGTCGATGCACTGCCCCGGAACGCACTGGGCAAGGTGGTCCGCAGCCGGCTCGGATGATGTCGGGTGCCGGGGGTGGTCGGGTACGTTGCCCCCATGGCCCGACCGTCGAGCAGAGGCGGCGCCCGCGGGCGCTCGGGGGCCCCCACCCTCCGCCTCGAGTTCCGGCTCCTGCGGTCCGGGGCGTCCCGGGTCGGAGGCATGGACGAAGTCGGCCGCGGGTCACCCGCCGGGCCGGTCCATGTCGGATTGGTGGTGCTCGATGTGAACTCTGGCCGACCGCCGCCCGGCGTGCGCGACTCCAAGCTGCTGACGGCCGCGGCCCGCGCACGGCTGGTGCCCGAGATCGAGGCGTGGGCGGCGGCGTGGGCGGTCGGGAGCGCCAGCCCCGGTGAGGTGGACGATCTCGGGGTGAACGGCGCGCTTCGGCTGGCCGGCACCCGGGCCCTCGGACGGGTGGGCGAGCCCCCGGACGTGGTGCTCCTCGACGGGAGCCACGACTGGCTGTCGACCGGTGCGCCGTCCGAGGACGGGACCGTCGTGGGGACCGGAGGTCCCGACGTGGTGACCCGGGTCAAGGCCGATCTCACGTGCACGTCGGTGGCGGCGGCGAGCATCCTGGCCAAGGTGGCCCGCGACGCCATCATGGTCGGGCTGGCGGCCGAGTACCCCGGCTATGGGTGGGAGGCGAACAAGGGGTACGGCACCGAGGCCCATGTCGCCGCCATCCGCCGCCTGGGCACCACGCCCCATCACCGACACTCGTGGCGCCTGCCCGAGCCGTCCTGACCCGGATCGGGCGGACGAGGGATGATTCGGCGGTCCGCCCCGCCGACCGCTACTTCGGTGCCGGCTCCTTGGGTAGGCCGAGGACCCGCTCGCCCAGGATGTTTCGCATGACCTCGTCCGACCCGCCGGCGATGCGCATGCCCGGCACGCCCATGAGGTACTGGTTCCAGGCGTAGGTGCCCCAGGCCCCGGTGTCGGCCACGAGGGCGGGACCGAAGATCGACGACACGACCTCGTAGGTGCGGACCATGTTGGCGGTCAGCGACAGCTTGCCCAGCGACATCTCCGGGCCGGGCAGCTGCCCGGCGGCGATCTTGGCCATGGCCCGGCGGTTGGTGTACCCGGCCACCCGCTCGTTGATGACGATCTCCGCCAGCTGTTGGCGGATCAGCGGGTCGCCCTGCTTTCCGACCGACCGGGCCGCCTCGATGAGCCGGGTCGACTGCGGCAGGCTCACGCCGCCGCCCCCGCCGCCGATGGAGGCCCGTTCGTTCATGAGGGTGGTGAGGGCGACCGTCCAGCCGCCGTTGACGTCGCCGAGGAGGTGGGAGTCGGGGACGCGTACATCGGTGAAGAAGACCTCGTTGAACGAGGCGCCGCCGGTCATCTGACGGAGGGGTCGGACGTCGACCCCGGGGGCGTGCATGTCGACCACGAAGCCGGTCAGGCCGCGGTGCTTGGGCAGGTCGGGGTCGGTGCGGCAGATGATCTCGCCGATGTCGGACACCTGGGCGCCCGAGGTCCACACCTTCTGGCCGTTGAGGATCCACTCGTCACCGTCCTTGACCGCACGGGTCTGGAGCGAGGCGAGGTCCGAGCCGGCGGACGGCTCGCTGAACAGCTGGCAGCCCACGATGTCACCCCGCCACATCTTGCGCAGGTAGGCGTCCTTCACCTCGTCGGTGGCATGGGCCAGGATCGTCGGGGCCACCATGCCGAGTCCGATGCCGTAGATCGACTGCGACGGGGTGCGGTAGTCGGAGGCCACCCGGCCCCAGATGCGCTGGTACTCGGTGGGCAGGCCGCGACCGCCGTACTCCGTGGGCCCGGTGATCCAGCCGAACCCGGCATCGAACACCTGCTGGGACCAGGACCGCGACACGGCCAGGTCTGCCAACTCCTGTTCCGGCGTCTTCTCCGGAAACAGGCTGACGTCATCCGACCCCTGGCCCCACACGAAGGTCTCCTCGGGGCGCTTCTCGGCGTTGGCGTCGAGGAAGGCCCGGGCCTCGGCCTCGAACGCCTCGGGGGTCGGCCTCCCCGCGGTGCTGCCCGACTCTGCCTGCTCGGTGACGGTCATCTCCGGATCCCCTTCGTTCGGCGCCCTGCATCCACGGGCTCCGCAGAGCGTATCCGGGGCGGGGCGAGGCGTTCGCGGTCCCGCACCGGGGCGTCGTCCGACCACCGGCCCGTCCCGCTGCGGTAGACACTGGGCGTGGCTTACGTCCTCGCCCTACTGGCCGCGTTGGCCAACGCCCTGAGTGCCATCTTCCAGCGCATCGGGGTCCAGAACGCTCCGGCCGACACGGTCATGAGCATCCGGCTCATCCGCCACGCCTTCTCCAACGCCATCTGGTTCCTCGGGCTGGCCATGATCGCCGTGGGCTTCCTGCTCCAGGCGGGCGCCCTCCACTTCGGCCAGCTCAGCTCGGTGCAGCCCCTGGTCACGTCCGAGCTGCTCTTCCTGGTCCTGATCCTGGGTGTGTGGTTCCGCTACCACCTGGGCTGGCGTGAGTGGGGTGGCTCGCTGGCCGCGGCCGGTGGCCTGGCCGCCTTCCTGGTCGTGTCCGCCCCCGGGGGCGGCAACGCGATCCCGACCCGGCACACCTGGATCGTCGTCTTCGTGGCGGTCGGGGTCGCCTCCGCCGTGTGTTCGGCCCTCGGATTCACCGGGCCGAGGTGGTTCCGGGCCGCCATGTTCGGCAGCGCCGGCTCGGTGCTCTTCGCCCTGTCGGCCGCACTGACCAAGCAGTTCACCACGTTGCTGTCCATCGGTTGGGGCCGGGCGTTCACCGACTGGGTGCCCTACGCACTGGTGGCCACCGGTGTCGTCGGCCTGTTCCTCATCCAGAGCTCGTTCCACGCCGGCCCGATCACCTCGTCGCAGGCAGCCATCACCATCGTCGACCCGGTGGTCAGCGTGGTGATCGGGATCTACCTGTTCCACGACCACTTGGAGACAGCGGGGTGGCGCCTGCCCGTCGAGGTGGTGGCCATCGTGGTCGTGGTGGCCGGGGTGATGGTGCTGTGCACGTCGCCGCTGGTGGCCGGGGCCAAGGACGAGACGGGCAAGGGGGACAAGCTGGTCCGCCAGCCCCACCGGCGCCAGGCACCGGAGCGCGCTTCCTAGGAGGCGCTGAGCACCGAGCGGACGGCCTCGCCGAGATCCGTGTGGTGGAAGGCGAAGCCCGATCGCTCCAGCTGCCCGGGCCGGACCCGCTGGCTGGCCAGCACCATGTCGGACGCCATGTCGGAACCGAGCACGACCTTGAGGGCGGCGGTCGGCACGGCGACGAAGGACGGGCGGTGGAGGGCGGCCCCGAGGGCCTTGGCCAACTCGGCGTCGGTGGCCGGGTGGGGCGCGACGGCGTTCACCGGCCCGGAGAGCGCGGCGTCACCCAGGCAGTGCACGATGGCCGCCACCTCGTCGTCGAGGGTGATCCAGCTCCGGTACTGGCGCCCGGAGCCGATCCTGCCGCCGACGCCCAGGCGGAAGAGCGGGAGCTGCTTGGCCAGCGCCCCGCCCGACGCGCTGAGCACGATCCCGGTGCGGAGCAGCACCGTCCGGATGCCGGCCTCGACCGCCGGTACGGTGGCGGCCTCCCACGCCACACACACTCCGGCCAGGAACCCGGTGCCGGCCGGCGAGGCCTCGGTCAGCACCTCGTCGCCCCGGTCGCCGTAGTACCCGACGGCCGACGCGCTCACGAGGACCGGCGGCACCGGATCGAGGGCGGCGATGGTGCGGGCGATCAGGTCGGTCGAGCGGGTGCGGCTGTCGGTGATCTCCTGCTTGCGGGCCCCGGTCCACCGCTTGTCGCCCACGCCGGCCCCGGCCAGGTGGACCACGCCGTCGAACGGCCCGGCCGACTCGAGGGCCGCGACGTCGATCGTGCCCGACGCCGGGTCCCACGCCACGTCGGTGGCACCGGACGGTGTCGAGCGGCCACCCGAGGTGCTCCGCACCAGCCGGGTGACGGTGTCCCCCCGGCCGAGCGCGGCGTCCACCAGGGCGGCGCCGATGAGGCCGGAGGAGCCGGTGACGAGGAGGTGCATGTGGCCGTTCTACCCGGCGGCGGGCCCCTGACGACCGGCGGACACGGGACCGGCGCGCCTCACCGTGGCCCGCACGAACCGGGCGAAGGCGTCCGGGTGGGTGAGGTGGGCCCCGTGGGCGGCACCCTCGATCTCGATCAGCTCGGCTCCGGGCACGTGGGCGACGAGCCAGTCGGCCGAGGCCCGGTGGTGGGGAAGGGACTCGGTGCCCCGGCCGAATACGGCGGGCACGGCGAGGGTGGTGACGTCGAAGGGTGGCTCGGTGACGCGGATGGCGGCTATCTCGGCGGCCAGTGCCGCTCCGTCGGCACGTCGGGCCTCCTTGGTCGCCTCGGGCAGCCGGTCCCAGGCCGAGTCGCCGACCATGCGACGGAAGAAGCGTTCGGCGACCAGTCCGGGGTCGTCGCCGAGGCGCTGCAGCTGCGGGGGCCGGGGCGGGTTGGGCCGGGTGGCCCACGTCCCGAGCCACGGCATCGGGGGCTCGAAGGCCGCCACGGCCAGGATCGATCCCGGCCCGCCCGTTCGCAGTGCGGCGCCGAGGGCGATGTCGCCGCCGTAGCTGTGGCCGACGACGACGGCGGGTCGGCCGTCGATGACCGACAGGAGGTCGTCGACGTGGCCGTCGAGCGTCTCATGCACCGGGACGACGTGGCGCGAGCGGTGGTAGCCGCGGCGGTCGTAGGCCACGGTGTGGAGATCGTCCAGCCGGCGGGTGACGCGGGCGAAGCTGCCGGCCCGGTCGAGCGACCCGTGGACGAGGACGACGAGGGGGCTGTCGGCATCGACCCCGTCGGGGACGTGCTCGGTCAGGGACAGTCCGTGGTCGGAGGGCATCCCGGCCAGCCTCCCAGGGCGGCGGGCGGCACGGCCATTCCCGTCGGTCGGACGCCGGCACCGACCCGACGGAAGGAGGGTCCGAATGGCCGGGAACCGCCCAGTTCAGGGGTCCGTGGCCCCAAATGCACACATCGCGCCGTCAGATCGTGCATTGTTAGGGCTTCCATTTGACCAAGGAGAAACAGTGCCCCTTACCAAGACCGATCTCATCGCCGCCGTCGCCGCCCACACCGGGTCGACCTCCAAGGACGTCGCCACCGTGCTCTCGGGCATCGAAGACGTCATCACCGCCACCGTGGCGAAGGGCGAGAAGGTCGTCATCACCGGCTTCCTGACCTTCGACCGGGCCCAGCGCGCCGCTCGTACGGGTCGCAACCCGCAGACCGGCGAGACCATCAAGATCAAGGCCTCGAAGAGCCCCAAGGTCACCGCTGGCGCCTCCTTCAAGAAGGTCGTCAACGGTCAGGCCCCGGCCCCGAAGATCACCAAGGCCAAGTAGTCCCGACGGAAGGGGCGGTCCGGGGTTCGTCCCTGGGCCGTCCCTTCGTCGCGTCCGGGGACGGTTGCCACGGGGCGGAGACGCTGTGGTGCCGTCAGCCTCCGGGCTCGGACCGCCGCGCGCCCCGTCCCGTACGACCGGCCTTACAGCTGGCCGATGGCCTTGTGGGTCTGGGGCACCACCCGTACCCTCGGATGGATGCGCAGTGCCCGTTCGTGCAGCTCGAGCACCTGCCCGGGCGTGGGCGCCGCCGAGGCTGCCCCGAACGGCGTGAGCGGCTGGAGGAAGACCTCGATCGGCGCGTCCCGCCCGGCCGACGCCGCGGCCACCATGGCGATACCGGCGTCGAACTCGTCGGGGTCGGTGTCGGGACCGACCACCACCTTCACCCAGGTGGTGGCACCGGACGCCAGTGCCTCGCCGAGGAACTCGGCCTGCCCGTAGCAAGGAATGATCACCGAGACCGTCGGGGCAGGTGGGTCCGCTTCGCGCAGGTGCAGCGGAACGTCCTGATGGCAGGCTGTGTTGGGGAAGTCGTCGTAGCTTGCGAGGTCGAT
>Ga0207932_1000498_pt1 | contig 13229 bp, 13 predicted proteins | sample NGESurdeep092012_FD_184480 | JGI IMG/M metagenome (GOLD analysis project Ga0207932, IMG submission 184480) | Arctic peat soil microbial communities from Barrow, Alaska - NGEE Surface sample 415-2 deep-092012 (SPAdes) | ecosystem: Environmental > Terrestrial > Soil > Wetlands > Peat ...
CGTGTGATGTCCATCGTCGTCTGCTGCTCACCTCGACCCATGCCAGCTCTTCGAAGTTAGCCGGACACCACGATGTTCACGGCTGCGGCGCGCTGGTGTCGGCGGTCGCCCGTCCTGCGGGAGCCCACGAACATCGGAGTGCCAGGGTCAGGCGGCGCGGTGCACGCTGCGCAGGCCAAGTGCGACCGCCCCTGCTCCGATCGCGATGAGTGCCGGCACCAGCAGGAATGCGCTGTGCGGGCCGACCCGGTCGGCTAGCGCCCCTAGCAGGAATGGCGCCACGGCGATCGCGCCTCCGGCGCCGAGCGTCGCGCGGGCTTGGGCTTTGTCGGGCCGATCCTCTGAGGCTCGCAGTAGGAGCGCGATCGACAGCGGGTACTGGGCGCCGTAACCCAGCCCGGTGATCACGAGCCCGACCAGCGCGAGCGGCGTCGTCGTTGCCGACCACAGGATCAGCCAGCCGACGCCGGCGAGACCGAACGCAAGGATGAGCAGCTTCTCTGGGGCGCGGCGCATTGAGATCGGGCCCACGACGAAGCGCGAGACGCTCATACCCGCGACGAGCCCGGCCACCGCGCCGGTCGCGATGCCGGGGCCGGCGCCGGTGCCATCGATCAGCAGGTCGGCTGCCCAGAAGGTCGTGGCGTTCTCGATCGCGACAGCGACAAGACTGCCGACCCAGAAGAACCAGAACGTGCCGGAGAAGCCGCGACGGGCAGGCGCGGTGGCGGGGGCGGGCTCCGGGTCGCAGGGCGCGCCGTCGGCCGGCGCCATGGCTGGAACGCTCGAGGAGCCCAGCGCCCCGCGACCGGGCAGCGATCCGATGAGAACTGCGGCCACGCCGGCGAGCACGATCGTGACCGCCACGGCGGGCCGCCAACCCCAGCCCACTGCGACGCTCGCCCCGACCGCGAGCGGAGCGAGGAGCCCAAACAGCGAACCGACGCCGTTGGCCTCGACCACCGCCGCCGCGCTCGCCTCGCTGTGGTGGAGCGAGAGGGCGGGCTGCGCGGCGGAGATCAGCAGGGTGCCGCCGATGCCGATGACGGCCACACCGGGCAGGGTCACCCCGAGCGTGCGACCGGAGACCAGGATCACGACGCCGAGTGCGAGGACGCCGCTCGCGATGAGCAGCGTGACGCGCCGGCCGAACCGCTCCACCATGCGCGCGCTGACGAGAGCGGTCACCACGGCGCCCGCGGCCATCGCCGTCCCGTGCAGCCCTGCCTGGGCCTTGGTGATCCCCATCTCGCGGGCTAGCAACGGCACACTGGGGGAGAAGCTGTACAGCAGCCAGCCCCACGCGACGAAGTGGGCGTACAGCGCGACGGTGACCCGGTCGCGGTGCAAGCGGATTGGGGCCAACGGTGCCGCCGGCGCGCCGGTGTCAGGCAAAACGGTCAACGACGTGGTCGACGCACGCCGCCAGTGCCTGAACGTCTCCCGAGTCGACGGCGCGGAACATCGCCACTCGCAATTGGCCTCGACCGAGCTTGCGGTAGGGGTCGACGTCCACCACACTGTTCGCCCGGAGCACGACAGCCACCTTTGGGGCGCCGATCGCGGGGTCCAGGATCGTGTGGCGGGTCAACAGCCGAGCCAGTTCAAGAACTCCCGCGAACGCACTCGCCACGTCCTCGGCAGCTCGAACTCGTGTTGCGTGATCGCGGTGTGCTTCTCCAGTGGAATGCATACACGGGCAAGGAAGGCGCCGACGCCCTCGGGAATGTAGTCCCTGAACAAGGCTGTTCCCTCCCCGGCGCCGCGAGCAACTCGACCTGATCCCTAACCTACCGAGATCTTCGCATGCTTACCTCAACCCAAATGAACGCGCGGATGCCATCTATAGCGCGCGTTGCCTCGCAGTTGGAGATCCGCTTGCGAAGACCATCAGTGCCGCGGCCGCGGGCAGCCGCTGATCACCAGTTGCCGTTCGTCATACGGCACGCCCAAGCATGGATCGGCCGCGTCCGACCAACGGCGTGCCTACCTTCGCACGTCAGCGCAGGTCAGGCCCCGGTGGGCGAGGTGAAGGCGCCGAGTAGGACGGGCGCCACCCACCCTTGGATGCCGAGAGACAGCTCAGGCCGGCTGGACGGTATAGACGACGGTCTGCACGCGGATCGCGTCCTCGGCGTAGTCGGCGACGATCTCCTCGAGGTTCTCGGCCCCCAGCGACCGTCCGTGGTGGGCGAAGACCTCTTCCGGCGTGCGTGTCGTCATAGTCGTCCCTTTCACTCGGTGTCAACCTCGCGATGCTACGCCGACCCAATGGCTGCAGGGGGTCTTGTGTCTTATGCCGCGCGCACCGTCGTGCTTGCCCTACGGTGCAGAGCAGGGAGGACCACCCGGGTCCTCCGGTGCTCGTAAATGGGAGGCGTGATGAAGGCGGTTCGGCTGCATCGGTATGAGGAGCGCCCGGTCGTCGAGGATGTCCCGGAGCCTAAGGCCACGGGGCCGCTCGACGTGGTCGTCAGGGTTGGAGGCGCGGGTCTCTGCCGTACCGACCTGCACATCGTGCAGGGTCAGTGGGCAGACAAGAGCAACGTTGCGCTGCCGTACACGCTGGGCCACGAGAACGCCGGCTGGATCCACGCGGTCGGCCCAGCGGTGGAGCACGTGCAGCCGGGCGACGCGGTGATCCTGCACCCGCTGGTGACCTGCGGCTTCTGCCGGGCCTGTCGCGCCGGCGACGACGTGCACTGCGAGGCCAGCAGCTTCCCGGGCATCGACACCGACGGCGGTATGGCGGACTACATCCGGACCTCGGCACGCTCGGTGGTCAAGCTCGCTCCCGGCATCGAACCGGCCGCGGTGGCCGCGCTGGCCGACGCCGGTCTCACGGCGTACCACGCGGTGAAGAAGGCTCTTCCACTGCTGTACCCGGGCAGCACGTGCGTCGTCATGGGCGCCGGCGGCCTCGGACACTTGGGCATCCAGTGTCTTCGCGCCATGAGTGCCACCCGCATCATCGTGCTCGACCCCAACGAGGAGGCTCTTGCCCTGACCCGCGGCTGGGGAGCGGACGAGACTGTCGTCGTGGACGGCAAGCATGTGGATCGGGTTCTCGAGATGACCAACGGAATGGGCGCCGAGGTGGTGCTGGACTTCGTCGGTGAGAAGGGCGCCGAGCGCGACAGCTGGTCGATGACGAGGCGGGCCGGCAGTGACTTCGTGATCGGGTATGGCGGCACCGTGGACATCCCGACCATCGATGTGATCTCGACCGAGCGCAACGTCGTCGGCAACCTTGTGGGCAGCTACAACGACCTCGTCGAGCTCATGGCGCTCAACGCGGCGGGGCACGTCACGATGCTCACCCACACGTATCCGCTGGACGCCGTGAACGACGCCATGAACGACCTGGACGCCGGCCGGTTGCGAGGCCGCGGCATCCTCATCCCCTAGCCTCGCCGAAACTCGGGCTCTGCTTTGTGGACCAGGCTCAATGCCAGGCCGGAGGCGGCGTACAGGCGCCCCGGGTCACTTTCGAGGACGGGCCTGGGTCACTTCACCCTCGTGGAGAGCTGAGGCGCGCGGCTGAGCACCCGGCATCCGGCTCATGGCGGCCCACTAGACTTCAGGGCATGTCCGCAATCTCTCGCGACGATGTCGCCCATCTCGCCATGCTCGCGCGCATCGACCTCAGCGACGCCGAGCTCGACAGGATGTCCGGCGAGCTCGCCATCATCCTCGAGTCCGTCGCGCGGGTGAGTGAGGTGGCCACCGACGACATCCCGCCCACGTCACACCCGCTGCCACTGACCAATGTGACCCGGCCCGACGTCGTACGCCCCAGCCTGACTGCCGAAGAGGTGCTCGCTGCCGCGCCCGCCTCCGAGCAGCAGCGCTTCTCCGTCCCGCGGATCCTGGACGAGGACTGATCGCTCCTCACCTCCCGCCGTCCGTCTAGTGCCTCCGAGTCTGTTCTTCGAGTACCTCCGAACAAAGGTTCAGCTGTGACTTCTGACATCACCCGAGCGAGTGCCGCCGAGCTCGCGGACCGCCTGTACCGCAAGGAGATCAGCGCTGTCGAGGCCACCCAGGCACACCTGGACCGGATCGATGCCGTGGACGGTTCGGTCAAGGCATTCCTGCACATCGACGCGGAGGGTGCGCTGGCGACCGCTCGCAGTGTCGACCAGCGTCGGATAGCCGGTGAGGAGCTCCACATCCTGGCCGGGGTGCCGATCGCCGTGAAGGACATCGCGACCACGAAGGGTATGCCCACCACCGCCGGATCCCGGATCCTGCAGGGGTGGATCCCGCCGTATGACGCCACGATCGTCACCAGGCTCAAGGCCGCGGGCATGCCGATCCTGGGCAAGACCAACATGGACGAGTTCGCGATGGGTTCCTCGACCGAGCACTCGGCCTACGGTCCGTCGCACAACCCCTGGGACCTGGAGCGGATCCCCGGCGGGTCCGGCGGTGGCTCCTCCGCTGCCGTCGCGTCCTATCAGGCGCCGCTGGCGATCGGCACCGACACGGGGGGTTCGATCCGTCAGCCGGCTGCGGTCACGGGCACGGTTGGGTGCAAACCAACCTACGGCGGCGTCTCGCGCTACGGCTTGATCGCTCTGGCCAGCAGTCTTGACCAGGCAGGCCCGGTATCGCGCACGGTGCTCGACGCCGCGATGCTGCACTCGGTCATCGGGGGCTACGACCCGATGGACTCCACGTCCATCAACGCGCCGGTGCCCCCGGTCCTCGAGGCCGCTCGCCGTGCCGACGTCAAGGGCATGCGGATCGGCGTGGTCAAGGAGCTTGGCGGCGAGGGCTACCAACCAGGGGTCCGTGCCCGCTTCGAGGAGTCCGTGCAGCTGCTTGTCGAAGAGGGCGCCGAGGTCGTCGAGGTGTCCTGCCCGAGCTTCGACTACGCGCTGGCGGCCTACTACCTGATCCTGCCGAGTGAGGCGTCTTCCAACCTCGCCAAGTTCGACGCCATGCGTTACGGCCTGCGCGTCCTGCCGGAGGGGGTGGACGATCCCAGCGCCGAACAGGTCATGGCTGCCTCTCGCGACGCGGGTTTCGGCGACGAGGTCAAGCGCCGCATCATCCTGGGCACCTATGCGCTTTCCAGCGGTTACTACGACGCTTACTACGGCTCGGCACAGAAGGTCCGCACGCTGATCCAGCGGGACTTTGCCGCGGCTTTCGAGAAGGCCGACGTCCTCGTGTCGCCGACCACGCCGACGACCGCCTTCAAGATCGGCGAGAAGATCAACGACCCGCTTGCCATGTACCTCAACGACATCGCGACCATCCCGGCCAACCTCTCCGGTATCCCGGGCATCTCCCTGCCGAGCGGTCTGGCCGACGAGGATGGGCTGCCGACCGGCATACAGATCCTTGCTCCGGCCACCAAGGACGAGCGGTTGTATGGCGTGGGTGCGGCCCTGGAGGCCGCTCTCGTCCGGCGCTGGGGCGGACCGTTGCTCGCCAAGGCACCAGAGCTGCCGATCAGAGACGCCCGGCTGTCGACCACCTCAACCTCGACCACTTCTACCGGCCGGGAGGTCCGCGCATGAGCATCGCCACCAGGGCCGCAGAGCCCGTTGTCGACTATGCAGAAGTCCTCAAGAAGTACGACCCGGTGATGGGCCTCGAGGTCCACGTCGAGCTCAACACCGCGACCAAGATGTTCTGTGGCTGCGCGACCGGCTTTGGCGCAGAACCGAATACGCAGGTCTGCCCGGTGTGTCTGGGACTGCCCGGGGCACTGCCTGTGGTCAATGTGGCCGCAGTCGAGTCGGCCATCCGGATCGGTCTGGCGCTCAACTGCGAGATCGCGTCGTGGTGCCGGTTCGCCCGTAAGAACTACTTCTATCCGGACATGCCCAAGAACTTCCAGACCTCGCAGTACGACGAGCCGATTGACTTCAACGGCCACCTCGATGTCGAGCTGGCGGACGGATCCACCTACCGCGTCGAGATCGAGCGCGCCCACATGGAGGAGGACACCGGCAAGTCGCTGCACATCGGTGGCGCCACCGGTCGCATCCACGGTGCGGATCACAGCCTCGTCGACTACAACAGGGCCGGTATTCCGCTCGTTGAGATCGTGACCCGACCTCTCGTGGGCGCCGGGGCTCGGGCACCCGAGGTGGCGAAGGCCTATGTTGCGACGCTGCGTGATCTGCTCAAGGCGCTCAAGGTCAGCGACGTCCGGATGGAGCAGGGCTCGCTTCGCTGCGACGTCAACCTGTCGCTGCGTCCCAAGGCCGAGGACCCGGATGCCCAGAATGACGTCCCGCTGGGTACCCGGACCGAGACCAAGAACGTCAACTCGCTGCGGTCGGTCGAGCGGGCAGTGCGCTACGAGATGACCCGTCACGCCGCGGTGCTGAACAGTGGCGCCTCGATCCTCCAGGAGACCAGGCACTGGCACGAGGACACCGGCGTCACCACGTCCGGCCGGGTGAAGTCCGACGCCGACGACTACCGCTACTTCCCCGAGCCTGACCTGGTGCCGGTTGCGCCGACTCGCGAGCGCGTTGAGGAACTGCGTGCCACGATGCCCGAGCCGCCGACCGAGCGTCGTCGCAGGCTCCAGAATGACTGGGGTTACAGCGATATGGAGATGCGTGACGTCATGAACGCCGGCGCGGTCATGCTGATCGAGGAGTCAGTGGCCGCGGGTTCGACGCCTGCGGGTGCGCGCAAGTGGTGGATGGGCGAGCTGGCCCGGCGCGCCAGTGTCGAGGGCCGTGATCTGGCGGACTTCGGTGTGACTCCGGCCTACGTTGCCGAGCTTGACTCGCTGGTGGCGTCCGGTCGGCTCAACGACTCCATGGCCCGTCAGGTGCTCGACGGCGTCCTGGCCGGTGAAGGCTCCCCGGCCGCGGTTGCCGATGCGCGCGGGCTGCAGCTGGTCAGTGACGACGGGGCCTTGTCGGCTGCGGTCGACGCGGTCATCGCGGCGAACCCCGATGTTGCTGACAAGGTGCGAGAGGGCAAGGTGCAGGCGGCCGGCGCGCTGATCGGTCAGGTCATGAAGGAGATGAAGGGCCAGGCCGATGCGGCCAAGGCTCGCGAGCTGATCCTCAGCAAGCTAGGTGCTCCTTAGTGGGTTGGCGAACGCCGAAAGCGGCTCAGATGCGATGCCTTTCGGACTGGACTTGCCGCGTCCTCAACCAGTGCGTCGAGCAAGTACGGGGCGAGTGGTCTTGCCTCCCGTACCCCTGATCAGCTGGAGCGTACGACGCACATCTGATGGTGAGCTGATCATGAAGGCGATGACGAAGGCCCAGAGGACTATCGAGAGAACCAGTACGACCTTGTACATCTCTGTTCCTGCCCAACAACTCGAGAATTCGTCGGAACCGTAGGGAGTGCCTGCCCCGGTGAATCCAGAATCCCCCGGTCTGGGCCCGAGCGCATCACTCGTATGGCCGGGTATTGCCTCAGCCGTTCGGCTGACCCAGCCCGGGCAGGTCGAGTCAATGAACGGGGAGGCGAAGAGCGACGATCCGGTCGTCTCCGGGGCGTGGGGTGCCGCGGAAGGTGTTGCTGGTGACCAGCCAGAGCCGTCCGTCCAGTGCTGACACGACGGTGCGCCTCGGCCATACTGCCCCTGCAGAAGGCGTTGCGGTTCGCCCGCGTTTCCCATGCTGTCCAACGGAATCCGCCACAGCGACTCACCGCGCAGGGCCGCCATGGTGGAGATGTAGAGGTAGCCGTCGGGACCGAACGCGAGCCGGCCGCCGTTGTGGTTGCGGGCTTTGGGGATACCGCTGACGATGATCGGGCCCGGTCGTAGCGAGGTGCCGTCGAAGGTCATCCGGATGACCCGGTTGTCGTTGCGCGAGGTGAAGTAAGCGAAGACCGACCGGTCCGACGCGAAGGTGGGGGACACCGCGATACCGAGCAGTCCGCCCTCACCGGCGGGTCCGACGCCGGGCACACGCCCCACCGACACCTGCCTGGAGCCGTTGAGGATGTGCAGCACCTTGCCGTGGTCACGCAGGGTCACCAGAGCGGTGCCATCGGGCAGGAACGCAAGTCCCCAGGGAACAGGGAGCCCGGTCGCGATGGTCTCCCGCGCGCTCCTGTTGGACGCCCGCTCAGAGGACTGACCTGATGATGCCGTTGCCGGGGATACTTTTGGGTTGGACCCCGCCGGGTTGGACACCGTCGAGAACGTGACCCGGTCTCCGCCGCTGCAGCCCGCAATGGTGAGAACGAGCAAGAGCATCCCGCAGACCCGTCTGCTCATCCCACATTCTTACCGGATACGGTCACGGCATGCCTGTGATCGCGCTGCCTGACCGTGAATGGATTAACCTCATCGGGCCCGTGGCGGGTGTCGAGATGGTGACCTGGGACCTTGTGGGGGAGCCGCCGCGGCGAGACGAGATCTCTTTCGTGGTGCCGCCCTACATGACGTCCAGTCCGTGGGACCGGCTCGGCTTGTTGCCCGGTCTCCGTGTGGTTCAGCTGCTGAGCGCCGGTTACGAGACCGTGCTGCCCGCAATACCGGCGGGTGTGAAGCTTGCCAACGCGGCGGGTGTCCACGACGCCTCGACGGCGGAGCTGGCGGTTACGCTCGCGCTGAGCTCGCTAAGGGGGATACCCGAGTTCGTTGTGGCACAAGGGCGTTCGCAGTGGCTACCGGCCGAGTCCCGGCCTTCCCTGGCTGACAAGAAGGTGCTCATCCTCGGGTATGGCGGGATCGGAGTCGCGATCGCGCGCCGGCTCAGCGGGTTCGAGGTGACGCTTACCGCGGTGGCTTCGCGGGCTCGGGGCGGCGATGAGCTGGTGGCCTCCGTGCACGGGGTGGACGAGCTGCCGACCCTGCTCCCCATGCACGACGTCGTCATCGTGATCGTGCCGCTCTCGGACGCGACCATGGGTCTGGTCGATCGGGACTTCCTGGCCTCGATGCGCGACGGTGCCCTGTTGGTCAACGTCGCGCGGGGCAAGGTCGTGGACACCGACGCCCTCGTGGAAGCCACTGGGTCCGGCAGGATCAGGGCTGCGCTCGACGTCACAGACCCAGAGCCATTGCCGGCCGACCATCCTCTGTGGCACACGCCCGGCGTCCTCATCTCGCCTCACACCGGAGGGGTGACCAGCGCCTTCGTGCCTCGGGCGGTCGCGCTGCTGAGGGAGCAGATTGCGGCATTCGTGGGGGAGCGTCCCTTGCGCAACGTGGTGAACGCGGACTGAGCCCGCTGGGCCATCGCGTCTTTCGGGGTGCTCAGGCGTAGTACCGGAAGACCAGGTCGGCAACACACGGGGGCTTGGTCTGCCCCTGAGTCTCGTACGTCAGGTGGTAGACGACCTGGACGCCGCGCGCAATGTCGGTGACCTCGGCCACCGAGACATGCATCCGCACGCGGGAGCCGACCAGCAGCGGGGCAGGGAACCTGACCTTGTTGAGGCCGTAGTTGATGGCGGGGCCCATGCCGTCGACGACTGCGACCTCCCACAGCAGGCTGGAGCACAGCGAGAGTGTGAGCATGCCGTGCGCGACGGTCGCTCCGAAAGGGCCGTCCTCGGCACGCATCGGGTCGACATGAATCCATTGCTGGTCGCGGGTCACCCCGGCGAACGTGTCGATTGCGGACTGCTCGACGGTCACCCAGTCGCTGACGCCCAGGTGGGTCCCGACGCAGGCCCGGAGATCTTCGAGGCTGGTAATGATCCGCGGGCAGGGGTGCTCGAGCTGGGCCGTGTCAGTGCCCGAAGATCGGATCTCGTCAGCCGTGGTTGTGGTCATGGTCATGGTCATCACTCCCAGGTGGCGACTCGTCTTCCCCGCGGACCGTGCTCAACCGAAGTGTGGCAGGAACTGCGCCACTTCGCGCGTCAGAAATCGGGCCAGGCTTGAGGATCAGACCGTCAGTCCCGCGAAGACGGCTGGCGACAGGGGCACCTGGCGCGGCTCGCCCGGCGTGAAGTCGGTGGACCCGAGCTCGGACGGAGGGCGCCACGTGGGCCTTCGCTGGGAGCAGCTGCCGAGCTGGCTACGGACGCAGTGGCTGGCAGATCTGGCGTCACGTCGTGCGGCTGTCGACTTTCTGGTCCTGTCGAGTCCAGACAGGTTCGGCGGGGACCCCTGCGACTGGTGGAACGTCGCGAAAGTACTGGCCGACAAGGGAATGGGTGTCATCGTTCAGTGCACCCACGCGTCCGCCCGGCTGCTTTCCGAACCCGTGCTCTACGAGCTGGGGGTGAGCTGATGACGGCGCTGCGCCTTGCGCTGACCGAGCTGCGCCGTCTCACGTCGGGCAGACTGCCGCGATTGGCACTGGTCGCCATGTTGTTCGTGCCAACGCTTTATGGCGGGCTGTACCTCTACGCGAACAAGGATCCCTATGCAGGGCTCTCGCGAGTGCCCGCGGCGATCGTCGTCGAGGATGCGGGAACGACCTTGGCCAACGGAGAGCGGCTCCAGGCCGGCCCCACCGTCGCTCGTGATCTCGTGGCTTCTCGCAGCTTCGACTGGCATGAGGTTGGCCGCGGCGAGGCGACGTCAGGGGTGGCCGACGGTCGCTATGACTTCGCGTTGATCGTGCCCAGGGCGTTCTCCGGGGATCTGGCCTCCAGCACCGAACCCACCCCCCGACAAGCCCATCTCCAGGTGGCAACCAACGATGCCAACAACTACATCGCCCACACGATCGCCAACCAGGTGGTTGCCCAGGTGACGAAGTCAGTGGCCGAGCAGGTGAGCTCCACTGCTGCGAACCAGCTCCTGCTGGGCGCCGCCATGGCCAGTGCAGGGGCCGGGGTCGCAGCCGCTTCGGGGCAGTACATCGCCTCCACGACGAGGGGGACCGGTGACCTGGCGACTGCACTTGGCCAGCAAGGTTTCACCCAGAGTCAGATCAGCACGATTCTTGCCGAGACCGCCAGGCTCAGCGGTCCAGCCGCCGCGGCCAATGCAAAGGCGGCGGGAAGCTCGACCCAGGTGGCCGCGCTCGCGGCCGGCGCGACAAGGGTCGCGGCCGGCGCCCACCGGCTGGCCCTGGCGGCCGGACCCCTGCAGGAGGGCATTCATCAGGCAGCCGGCGGAGCCGCACGCCTGCGCGACGGGGCCGACAGCCTGGCGTCGGGCGTGGGCCTGCTGGGCTCAGGGGCCGCGAGTATCGCAACCGGCCAGCGATCGGCTCTGGACGGGGTCACGAAGCTGGACACGGGCGCCGGGCAGCTCAAGGCCGGTCTCGGGTCACCGAGCACCGGGGCTTCGACCCTTCATACCGGCCTGGCGACCGGTCGCAGGAGCATCCCGAACCCGAGTGATGCCGGCCGGAAGGCCATGGCCCGGACGATCGGGAACCCGGTCGGGGTGACCAGCACCTCGCAGGCCACGGCGGGCAGCTACGGGGCGGGACTCGCGCCGTTCTTCCTCAGCCTGGCGTTGTGGATCGGTGCCTATGTGCTGTTTCTGCTGGTCAAGCCTCTTTCCTCGAGGGCGCTGGCCGCAGGTCAGCCGTCGTGGCGGATCGCCTTGGGCGGTTGGCTGCCGCCGGCCCTGTTCGGACTTGGCCAGGGTGTGCTGGCGTTCGCTGTTGTGTTCTTCGGCCTCGGTATTCACGTCGAGCACCCGGCCGCGGTTCTCGCCCTGATGTCCTTCACGTCGATTGCCTTCGTGGCGATTCTGCATGCTCTGGTCGCGCGGCTGGGCGCTGTCGGCAAGTTCCTCGGACTGGTTCTCATGGTCGTGCAGCTGGTCAGTGCGGGCGGCACGTTCCCCTGGCAGACACTGCCGATGCCGCTGAATGCGCTTCACCATGTGTTGCCCATGGGCTACGCCGTTGATGGCATACGCAGGCTCATGTATGGCGGGTCCTTTGTCCCGGTGGGCGGCGACCTGGCGGTGCTCTCGGCATACCTGCTGCTGGCCCTGACGGTCTCCACCTTCGCCGCCCGGCGGGCGCGGGTGTGGACCTCTGCCCGGGTCAAGCCCGAGCTTGTGCTCTGAGTGTCTGCTGGATCCGGACATCGCAGTACCGGCTGGACCGAGCAGTCGCTGGCTCGCCGCTGACACGGAATCGTCACTCACCATGACTCGCCGGTTCCCGGGATCCGGAGGATCCTCAGGTGATGACGACGAAGCCGACGAGCGAGCGCACCCTGACCCTGGTTCGGCACGCCAAGGCCGAGCACGTGCGGGGCAAACCCGACCACGATCGTGAGCTTTCCCCGCGAGGCCGCAAGGCCGCCCATGCCATCGGCGTGTGGTTGAGCGATTCGTCGCACGCCGTCGTGCATGATCTCGCCCTCTGCTCGACCTCCGAACGCACTCGGCAGACCCTTGACGGGATCCGGGCTGGTGGGGCGTCCGCCAACGACACACATTTCGATGAGCGAATCTACGAGGCCAGCGCGGCCGGCCTTCTCGAGGTGCTGCGGGAGGTCCCGGACTCCGTGAACACCGTTCTGTTGATTGGCCATGCACCCGGCATCCCCGTACTGGCGACGTCCCTGGCGCACAACGACTCAGGGTCCACCGATGTCATGGACCGCTTGTCGCTGGGTTTCCCCACGTCCGGCCTTGCCGTCCTGGGATTCGACGGTCCCTGGGCGACGCTGGCGCCCGAGACGGCATACCTGCGTGACTTCGTCGTCCCGCGTGGGTGAGCCCGGCAGTGGAGCGCGAAGAGCGCAGCCTGAGTTGCGGCCTGAGTTGCAGCCTGACTTGAAGTCTGAGGGTGCGGCTTTGAGGTGATGCTTTGAGGTGATGCTTTGAGGTGATGTCCGCAGAGCGAGATCAGGGGTCCAGCCCGTGGACAGGGTCATAGAATCCGGTCATGACCCAGCGTTCGACCGCATCGACGAGCCCGACCCCGACCAGCCCGACCAGCCCGACCGCCTCGAACGGCAAGCCGGACATCAAACCACGGAGCCGCGAGGTCACCGACGGGCTCGAGAAAGCCGCGGCCCGTGGCATGCTCCGGGCCGTCGGGATGGGCGACGACGACTGGGTCAAACCGCAGATCGGCGTGGCCAGCTCCTGGAACGAGATCACCCCCTGCAACCTCTCCCTGGACCGGCTCGCCCAGGCGGTCAAGGACGGTGTGCATGCCGCCGGTGGCTACCCGCTGGAGTTCGGCACGATCAGCGTGAGCGACGGCATCTCGATGGGCCACGAGGGCATGCACTTCTCGCTGGTCAGCCGGGAGATCATCGCCGACTCCGTCGAGACCGTCATGCAGGCCGAGCGCCTGGACGGCTCGGTTCTGCTGGCCGGCTGCGACAAGTCCCTGCCGGGCATGCTG
>Ga0207932_1000499_pt1 | contig 13227 bp, 13 predicted proteins | sample NGESurdeep092012_FD_184480 | JGI IMG/M metagenome (GOLD analysis project Ga0207932, IMG submission 184480) | Arctic peat soil microbial communities from Barrow, Alaska - NGEE Surface sample 415-2 deep-092012 (SPAdes) | ecosystem: Environmental > Terrestrial > Soil > Wetlands > Peat ...
AACAGTCGGTTATAACAGTGTTAGCCTTGCCACATACCAATTTGGTGGGGGTTTTAGGTGACTCATCGACAACCAATATCGCGAATGTCTAAATTTGGAGTTGAGTTCAACTGATCGATGCAACACTCTAATCGTTGGAATAATAGACGGAATGCATAGATATTTTCTTTCTTCCTGTGAGGGTTTGTGCCTATAATCCAATCAGTCTTGTGTATTTTATGGTCCCGTTTTTGACTCGGTGTTAACTCGGCCCGATGCGACTCTTATCTCAACTGCCATTCCCGGCAAAACAAAGAGTGAGCCAATTTGCGGATTGTGAGTATTTGTTAATGCACAGTCGGTATTTGTCAGGTTGCGTTTGGCGTTATAAATATATTTATAGAGGTTGTCAGGATGTGCTAATTTTGCACGTGTGATTTTAGAGATAAATCACATGACACGGGCTGTTGCAGTGATATTTGCAGTTTTTATCTAAAATGCAGTGGGGGGGGTTATGCACCAAGAAGATATCGCTTCGCATGATAAATTTCTTTTCACGCTGGAATGGCTACTGGCAGTTACACAACGTTATTCCGACCCCCTTCAATTTGGTCTGGTCCATATTCATTATAAAAACCTCGGCATCCTCGGCGAGACTTACGGCGCAAAAAATGCGTCGCAAAAGCTTGACGATGTTTCGCATTCCTTGCGCAAGGCTTTCCGTAAGACCGACTTGGTTGCGCGCGATGGGACCGATTTCTGGATTCTTGTACCTTACACACAGGCCAACGAGAAACTTGTCGACAAGGTTAATGACACCATCAAAGCAGCTTCACAAGATGACCTGCATGTTGCGGAACATGATATTAATATTTTTTCGTTGTCCCAAGACGTGGTTAAGGTATGCGAAGGCTGCTCGGGTGCGGAATTTCTTGCATATATCAAGATAAATCGCGTTGGCCTCGCACTCCAAAAAAAATCGTTGCCGCAAGGTGTTTAGCCAATACAACCAGAGAATAAGTGAATACCTGACAAAAAGGTGCAAAACGGGGAACGAGCGGCACTGTTACTGTTAATAAAAACAATGTGCTGGAACGAGCAAATCAGTCGATGTTCTTGATATCGGCCACGCGCCGATCGCCGAACTTTTTCATGATGTCCTTTATCAGCGCGTTGTCACGGCTGAACCCGGTGAAACGCATGTGCTGCTGCGGTTTCTCGCCCAATATGCCGTAAGCGGTGAGCATGCCGGCAACATCTTTCCTTTTTCATCGATGACGAAAGCGCATCTGGCGATATACAGGGCCGTCCGCCTGCCTACGGTATAATCCGCGCAATCAAGTCAGGTTATGAAAGAAGAAAATCATGGATGAGCAATTGCGTCAGGCTGCACTGCAATACCACCGCCAGGCCCCGGCGGGCAAGATCACCGTTACCCCGAGCAAGCCGATGATCACCCAGCGCGACCTTGCGCTGGCCTATACGCCGGGAGTAGCCGCGGTCTGCGAGGCCCTCGTGGAAAATCCGTCCGAGGCGCGCAACCTGACCTCACGCGGCAATCTGGTCGCGGTGATCACCAATGGCACCGCGGTGCTGGGACTGGGCGCGATCGGCCCGCTGGCCGCCAAGCCGGTGATGGAAGGCAAGGCCATGCTGTTCAAGAAATTCGCCGGCATCGACGTGTTCGATCTGGAAATCGAAGAGCGCGATCCCGACAAGCTGGTGGACATCATTGCAGCGCTGGAACCCACCTTTGGCGGCATCAACCTGGAAGACATCAAGGCGCCGGAATGTTTCTATATCGAGCGCAAGCTGCGCGAGCGGATGAAGATACCGGTGTTCCACGACGACCAGCACGGCACGGCGATCATCGTCGGCGCGGCGTTGCTGAACGGCCTCAAGGTGGTCGGCAAGGACATTGCAAAAATAAAACTGGTGGTGTCCGGCGCCGGGGCGGCGGCACTGGCCTGTCTGGATATGCTGGTCAGCCTCGGTGTGCGCATGGAGAACATCACCGTAACCGACATCAAGGGCGTGGTCTACCAGGGGCGCGTCGAAGAAATGGATGACAACAAGGCGCGTTATGCGGTGCAGACCTCCGCGCGTACCCTGGCCGAAGTGATCGCCGGAGCGGATGTGTTCCTCGGCTTGTCCGCAGGCGGTGTGCTGAAGCCGGAGATGGTCAAGCAGATGGGCAACAGGCCGCTGATCTTCGCGCTGGCCAATCCTACACCTGAAATTCTGCCGGATGTGGCCAAGACTGCGCGTCCCGATGCGATCCTGGCAACCGGACGTTCCGATTATCCGAATCAGGTCAATAACGCGTTGTGCTTCCCGTTCATTTTCCGCGGCGCACTGGATGTGGGCGCTTCGACCATCAACGAGGCGATGAAACGCGCGGCGGTATACGCGATCGCCGAACTGGCTCAAGCAGAACAACCGGAAGAGGAGCAGGAAGTATACGGCGACGAGAGTTTGAGTTTCGGCGCGGATCATCTGATACCCAAGCCTTTCGATTCCCGCCTGATCACGCGCATCGCCCCTGCCGTGGCGCAGGCCGCGATGGACAGCGGGGTAGCGGAGCGGCCGATTGCCGATATGGCGGCATATCGGGAACAGCTGGCCGGTTTTGTTTACCATTCAAACATGCTGATGAAGCCGGTGTTCGAGGCTGCCAAGCGAGCGCCGCAGCGCCTGGTCTATGCGGAAGGCGAGGAATCCCGCGTATTGCACGCGGTGCAGACAGTGGTGGACGAAGGCATGGCTTATCCTATACTGGTTGGTCGCCCGGAGGTGATCGAGCTGCGCATCGCCAAGCTCGGGTTGCGCATCCGTGCCGGTGAACATTTCGAACTGGTCAATCCGGAGAGTGATTCGCGCTATCGTGAATACTGGAGCGAATATCACCGCCTGATGCAGCGGCATGGCGTCACGCCGAGTGCGGCCAAGCGGGCGATGCGCCGCAGCAACACCCTGATTGCCGCGATGCTGGTGCGCATGGGGGAAGCGGACGCGATGTTGTGCGGGACAGTTTCGCAGCCGATCAGGCATCTGCGCTATATCGATGAAGTGATCGGAAAACGCCCCGGCGTGAATGTATACGCCGCGATGAACATACTGATGTTGCCCAGGCATACCCTGTTCATCTGCGATACCCACGTCAATCTCGACCCGAGTGCCGAACAGGTGGCCGAAATGACCATTCTGGCCGCCGAGGAGATGCGCCGCTTCGGCCTGACGCCGAAAGTCGCGCTGTTGTCGCATTCAAACTTCGGCAGTCATGAAGACGCTTCTGCACGAAAAATGGGTCGCGCACGCGAGTTGCTCGAAAAGCTCGCACCGGAACTGGAAGTGGAAGGCGAGATGCACGGCGACGCCGCATTGTCAGAAAGTTTGCGCACAGCGGCTTTCCCGGACAACGGCTTGAAGGGCGTGGCGAATCTGCTCATCATGCCGAATCTGGATGCGGCCAATATCGCATACAACCTGCTGAAAATGACCGGGGGCGACGGCATTACCATCGGTTCGATTCTGTTGGGTGCAAACAAATCGGTGCATATACTGACTACAACTGCCACGGTGCGCCGCATCGTGAATATGAGTGCGCTGGCGGTGGCTGGCGTGAAGTTACACTAGGGAGAACAAGATGCCGATGAACAAACAGGAAGTCGCCATGCTGGGCGAAGAAGTCGAGATGCTGATGAGGGAGCGCACCAGGTTGCTCAAAGTGGTGGGCGCGGCGGCGGTGCTGGTGGCAAACACCGATCCGGAGTCTTTGCGGGGTGGGGCGATGGATGCCGCGGAGATGTTGTCGGAAACCCTGAATGCCCTGCCGGAAGAGACGTTGAAAGACGCGCTGGAATCGGTGCAAGCTGAAGTCGAATAGACAGCGAATGGAGAAGCGCGCAGCACTGATACTCACCGGCGGCGGCGCGCGCGCCGCATATCAGGTGGGTGTGCTCAAGGCGATCGCGGAATTTTTGCCTCGTCGCGCGCACTGTCCGTTCGCTATCATCTGCGGCACATCGTCAGGCGCGCTAAATGCCGCCACGCTCGCGGTGAATGCCGGAAATTTCAGGATGGGCGTGCAGTATCTGACCAACACCTGGAAAAATTTCCACGCCAATCAGATATATCGGACCGATGTGATCGGGGTGTTCAATAATTCCATGTTGTGGCTTGCCGGCGTGATATTGAACACGATCGGGATCAACAAGCTGACCCGGGTTTCGCTGCTGGATAATTCACCGCTGGTCGAGCTATTGGAAGAGATGCTGCCCTGTGAAAAAATTCAGGAAAGTATCGATGCAGGGTTGCTGCACGCATTGAGCATTACCGCATCCGGCTATAGTTCCGGGCAGTCGGTGACTTTTTTTCAGGGCGTCGAACAGCTGGTTCCGTGGCGGCGCAAGGGGCGGGTGGGGATGCCGACACAGATCGAAATCAAACACCTGTTGGCTTCCTCCGCGCTTCCGTTTATTTTTCCGGCGACACTGATCAATCGCGAATATTTCGGCGACGGTTCGATGCGCCAGATCGCGCCCATCAGTCCCGCGCTGCATCTGGGCGCGACACGCGTGCTGATAATCGGCGTTTCCGTGAACGTCAATCCCGAACATCCCGATCGCGCCGCTACTGGCGAATATCCTTCCCTGGCGAGTATTGCCGGACATACCCTGAACAGTATTTTTCTCGATAGTATGGAAGTGGATCTGGAGCGCATGAAAATGATCAACGATCTGGTCGCAATCATGCCTGAAGAGATGCTTGAACGTACCGATCTCAGGCATATTGATGCGCTGGTGATATCACCCAGCCAGCCCATCGAAAAAATTGCCGAACGATACGCGGCAGAATTGCCCTGGACGATACGCCTGTTGCTGCGCCTGGTCGGGGCCAGACAGCAAAGCGGCGGGACGCTGGTGAGCTATCTGCTGTCCGAAAAAAAGTTCTGTCGCGCGTTGATCGATCTGGGCTATCAGGATGCATTAAAACAGCGCGATGAAATCATGGACTTTCTTGAAGTGAAACCCGGTCAGGACGACGGGATGCCGCAATGATGGCGGGAATTGCCAAAGCGCGCACCTGGCAGCTGCTGAACCTGTTGGCGGACGGTGAATTTCATTCCGGCGAGGTGTTGGCAAGCCGGCTGGGGGTGTCGCGTGCCAGTGTATTCAATGCGCTGGCCGGGGTCGCGGATCACGGAGTTCAGCTGCAGCGTATACGCGGCCGCGGTTATCGCCTGGCGCGCCCTTGGCAGCGGCTGGAACAGGGCGAAGTGACGCGCTGGCTGGGCAATGATGCCGGGCAGTTCGATATCGAGATATTGCCGCAAGCCGCTTCCAGCAATACCTTGTTGCTGCAGCGCGCAGGCCCCGCTGTTGCAAACGGGGGTGCACCCAGTGGCAGCGTACTGGCGGTGGAGTTGCAGACTGCCGGTCGCGGAAGGATGGGGCGGACATGGCATTCCGGCTTGGGCACGGCGCTGACATTTTCCCTGTTGTGGCGCTTTGATTGCGGGTTGAACGCCTTGTCCGGATTGAGTCTGGCGGCAGGCTTGGCGGTTGTGCGCGCACTGAACAGGCTGGGCGCACAGGGTGTGCAGTTGAAGTGGCCGAATGACATCATGACCGGGCAGGGAAAATTGGCCGGCGTGCTCATCGAGGCGCAAGGCGATATGCTCGGGCCCAGCGCAGTAGTGATCGGTATCGGACTGAATTGCGCTTTGTCCGGCAGTCTGGTGCAGCAGATCGGCCAACCGGCATGTGCGCTGGATGAAATATGCGCGGCGATGCCGACACGCAACCAGTTGCTGGCCGTCCTGTTGCAGGAATTGGCGCGCGTGTTGCAGCAATTCGCGCAGGGCGGATTTGCCGCATTCCGCGAGGAGTGGGAGCGTTATCATATCAATCAGGACATGCCGGTCCGATTGCACATGGCGGATGGGCAAACCGTGAATGGCATTGCGCGCGGAGTCAGCGACAGCGGAGAGTTATGCATGGAAACCGGACAGGGAACACGGCGTTTCAATTCCGGAGAAGTGGGAGTGCGGCACGATGAACCTTGAAAAAACAAATACCGCACAGATCACTGCGGCAGTATTTTCCTGGTGCGCTCCGGGTCTTCGCGGCTGCGGTAATTTTTGATGAAGTTACTGATCGATGCGGGAAACACACGTATCAAATGGGCCCTGCTGAGAGGGAGGGATTGGCTGTGCAGTGGCGATCTGCCCACCGGGCAGGCGGACAGATTGGCGCGGGACATAGCCGATCACATTGCCCGTCAAAATCCCGGCACAGGTTTGCATGACATACAGCAAATCTGGGCGAGCAATGTTGCCGGCGAAGAGTGCGCCCGGCATATTCGCAATATCGGTGCAGGCAAGTCCGGGCAGCCGTATTTTGTTGTGGCGCGGAAATTACAGTGCGGCGTGCGCAATGCCTATTCCAGCCCGTCGCAGCTGGGCAGTGACCGCTGGGCGGCATTGATTGCAGCATGGGATCTGGTGCATGGGGAATGCCTGGTGGTGAACAGCGGCACGGCGACCACGATAGATGCTTTGTCCGCACAAGGCGAATTTGTCGGCGGGTTGATTCTGCCCGGAGTTGAGTTGATGCAGAGCAGTCTGGTGGCCGCTGCAGACCAGCTGAAATCAGCACCGGGAGAATATGTGCGGTTCCCGCTGAACAGCGCCGACGCGTTATTTAGCGGCGCGATCCAGGCCAGTTGCGGCGCGATAGAACGGCAATATAATTTGCTTGGCGATGGCAGCGCGCCGGTGATTTTGAGTGGCGGAGCGGCACGGGTATTGCAGCCATGCCTTGATCAAAAACTCTCCGGTGCACCGCCGCGCATCATAGACAATCTGGTGCTGCAGGGATTGTCGCTGATGGCCCAGGAAGCGGATTGTTGATGATGGTTCAGGGAAAGAACGGGCGATGAAAAATTTATTCTGGATATTATTGCTGGGGAATGTGATTTTATTTGCCGTGATGCAGCGTGGCGGGTTTGGTTGGGGCGAACAGGAAGTGCAAGCGCAGCCCTATTTGCACGGCGATATGATCCGGCTGATTCCCGCATTGCAAAGTGCGCCAGCCAGGGCTTTGCCATCTTCCAGGCCTGTGTCTGAGCCTATCACCGCGTCCGCGCTAGTTGTGGTTCCGTCCCCGCCCGAATCCCATGCGAAACCGGATTCCGCTATTGATGCGGCCGCACCGGCGGCAGCGAAACCGGGTACGCCGGCCTGTCTGGAGTGGGGCGATTTCTCGGGCTCGGATCTGGCGCGTGCCACGGCTGCGTTGTCCGCCTTGCAACTGGCCGATAAATTAAGCCAGCGCCAGATTGAACAGGATATCGGCTATTGGGTGTATTTCCCGCCACTCAAAAACAAAGCCGCGGTCAACCGGAAGATCGCGGAGATCAAGGCGCTGGGTATCAGGGAGTACTTTGTGGTGCAGGCCTCCGGCCATTGGCACAACGCCATTTCACTGGGTGTGTTCAAAACCAGGGAGGCGGCACAGGGCTTTCTGCATGGCTTGAACGCCAAAGGTGTGCATACCGCGCAGGTAGGCGAGCGCGCCAGCAAGCTCAAATCCACCATATTCATGCTGGACAGGGTGGATGCAGTGACAGTGTCAAAATTGACCGCAATGCAGAATGATTTCCCCGGAAGTGCGCTGAATAATGTTCCCTGCGCATTGACAAGGTAGGATGAAATCTGGACAATGCCGCGCTCTTCGCGGTGATATAGCTCAGGTGGTTAGAGCGCAGCACTCATAACGCTGAGGTCGGTGGTTCAAATCCACCTATCACCACCAAAACCACCAAACGCATTCGGTGCCAAAGCGTGCACACAAAGCAGCATGCCAGGAAAATTCCACATTAAAACTTTCGGCTGCCAGATGAACGAGTATGACTCGGACAAGATGGCGGATGTGTTGCGCGCCTATGAAGGCATGGAGGCGACCGACAAGCCGGAACAGGCCGATGTCATATTGTTCAATACCTGCTCGATACGCGAGAAGGCCGAAGAAAAGGTGTTCTCCGATCTGGGCCGGGTGCGCCCGCTCAAGCTGGTCAATCCCGATCTGTTGATTGCAGTGGGAGGCTGTGTTGCCAGCCAGGAAGGCGCGGCGATTTTGCAGAGAGCGCCTTACGTGGATGTCGTTTTCGGACCGCAGACCCTGCATCGCCTGCCGCAATTGTTGCAGGCGCGCCGTGAAACCGGACGCCCTCAAGTGGACATCAGTTTCCCCGAGATCGAAAAATTCGACCATTTGCCGGCACCGCAAACCAGCTCCGGCATAGCCGCTTCGTCAGGCTCAGGACAGGCTTATGTATCCATCATGGAGGGGTGCAGCAAATACTGCACGTTCTGCGTCGTGCCCTATACGCGCGGCGAAGAAGTATCGCGTCCTCTGGCTGATGTGATGCGCGATGTGCGACAGCTGGCCGCGCAAGGTGTGAAAGAGGTGACGCTGCTGGGCCAGAATGTGAATGCCTACTGCGGTATCGCGGATGATGGCGAAACCGTGGATTTCGCTTTTCTGCTGCAGGCCATCGCAGCACTGGAAGGCATAACCCGCCTGCGCTACACCACTTCACATCCCAGAGACATGAGCCAGCGGCTGATCGATGTGTATGCGACCACACCCAAGCTGGTCAGCCATCTGCACCTGCCGGTGCAGTCCGGTTCGGACCGCATCCTGGCGGCGATGAAGCGCGGCCACACCGTGCTGGAATATAAATCCATCATCCGCAGAGTGCGCGCAGCACGCCCTGATATTTGCATCACCTCTGATTTTATCGTGGGTTTTCCAGGCGAGACCGAACAGGATTTCGAGGCGACCATGAAGCTGATCGACGAAGTGGGTTTCGATAACAGCTTCAGCTATCTGTACAGCCCGCGTCCCGGCACGCCGGCCGCCGAATTGCGCGACGACACGCCGTTCGAGGTCAAGGCGCAGCGCCTGAAGCGTTTGCAGGACCGTATCGCGGAACAGGAGGCGGGAGTGGCTCGGGTGATGTTGGGCACGACGCAGCGCGCATTGGTCGAAGGCGTGTCGAAAAAAGATGTCAGGGAATTGGCCGCACGCACCGACAACAATCGCGTGGTGAATTTCAGCGGCGCGGCAAACCTGATCGGCGGCTTCGTCGAGGTGAAAATCACCGAGGTGGTGCGCCACACGCTGCGCGGCGAAATTGTGCCGAATGCAACATGAGCCATATTGCAAAAAAGAATACACCCCCCAGGCTTTCACTGACTGTGCAATATGCAAGCGCTGCGCAGCACTTGCCGACCCGTGCGCAATTCCGGCGCTGGATAAAGGCCGCGTTGCAACGTGACGCAATAATCACTTTGCGCATCGTCGACGAAGTTGAAGGGCGCGAGTTGAACAAGAACTATCGCGGCAAGGATTACGCCACCAATGTACTGACTTTTGTGTATGACGGTGCGGAATCGACCCTCCAACCACTCTCCGGAGATGTGGTGATTTGCGCGCCGGTAGTGGAGCGTGAAGCGGCCGCGCAGCACGGGGATCTGCTGGCGCATTATGCGCATCTCTGTCTGCACGCGGCACTGCATTTGCAAGGCTATCAGCACGACAATGACGCCGATGCTGCCGGGATGGAAGAACTGGAAATCGCACTAATGCTAAAATTGCGCTATCCTGATCCTTATCGAACATGACATCCACAAGCAATGGAACCCCCCGGAAGTAATAAACCCAGTCTGTTAGAGCGGCTTTCCACGATGTTGCTGCGCGAGCCGGAAGACCGCGAGCAGCTCGTCGCGCTGCTGCACTCCGCTTATGAGCGCAACCTGCTGGATGCCGATGCGCTGTCCATGATGGAAGGGGTGATGCAAGTCTCCGAGCGGCAAGTGCGCGAAATCATGATTCCGCGCGCACAAATGGATGTCATCGACATCAGCCAGGCGCCGGAAAAATTCATTCCTTTTGTAGTTGAGACCGCCCACTCGCGCTTTCCGGTGATGGAAGGCGACAAAGACAACATCATCGGCATACTGCTGGCGAAAGATTTGTTGCGCTATTACGCCGGCGAGGAATTTGATGTGCGCGACATGCTGCGCCCGGCCGTTTTTGTGCCGGAAGCCAAACGCCTCAACGTGCTGCTGCGCGACTTTCGCAGCAACCGCAACCACATCGCGCTGGTGGTGGACGAGTACGGCGGTGTTTCCGGTATGGTGACCATTGAGGACGTGCTTGAACAAATCGTCGGAGACATTGAAGACGAATACGATTTTGACGTTGACGAAGACAACATCATCGCAGACGCTGTGGGGCATTATCGCGTCAAGGCCGACACGGAGATCGCCGATTTTAATGCCGTGCTGGGGACAGAATTCAGCGACGAAGAATGCGACACGGTAGGCGGGTTGGTGCTCAAGGCCGCCGGGCAACTGCCCAAGCGCGGCGATCACATTCAAATCGGCGAACTCATGTTTACCGTCCTGCGCGGGGATAGTCGCAGGCTTTATTCCATGCTGGTCGAGCGTAAAAGCCCTGCAGCAGAGTAGTGTAATCCGCCCCGGCAAGCCATCGAACCGGGAAGATCCATTCTGTCCATTCGAGGGTTCAATATTAAGTGGCCGGGCCTGATTGGTATATGTCCATGTGACATTCCTGCGAAACAGCATCGGCATATGATATTCTGCTGCTGGTTATCAGCTGCTTGATTAAAGAAAAAATGCATCTCGGAAGAACTATCAAATAGGGACTCGATATGTTGTTTGATGAACTCGACAGGGAGGTTTTTTCCGGTGGTCAGGTGATCTTCGAATCCGGGGACGCCGGAGACTGCGCATACCTTATCGAAGAAGGTGTGGTGGAAATTCTGGTCGTAAAACAGGGCGGCGATCATCGGATCAGATCGATAGGCAAGGGCGAGTTGTTCGGGGAAGTATCCCTGATCGACTACCAGCCCCGTACTGCCACTGTAAGGGCGGTTGAAAGAACTGTGCTGGTGCCTATTCCACGCAAGCTGATGGAGCAGTTGCTGGAAAAAAGTGACCCGGTTTTGCGCCATTTGCTGCTGGTGATTCTGGAACGTTTCAGGAACAGAAACGATGGTTCTTCGCTGTCAGCGACAAGTGCCATTGTTGCACCGGAGCAACTAAAACGCCGCAGCGTCGTAAAAGGCGAGGCGACGCAAAAACTGTCCCTCGCCCACGGTATGAAGCGCGCCTTAACGCATGAAGAATTTCAGCTTTATTACCAGCCGATCTGCAATCTTGCCGATGGCTGTGTGGCCGGATTCGAGGCGCTGATCAGGTGGCATCATCCAACTGACGGTCCGTTAAATCCCGATGACTTTTTATGGATAGCGGAACAAACCGGCCTGATACATGAGATCTGTTTGTGGACCCTGGAACGTGCTTGCAGAGACTGGCATACGCTGAGGAAATTTTCCGGCTATAAAACGCCGTTTGTCAGCGTCAATTTGTCGCCATCCCAATTAAGCAACGAAATGCTGGTGGAAGATGTGAAAACCATTATGGCCGGTCAAAACATGAATCCCGCAGAATTGAAGCTGGAACTGACAGAAACAGTGATAGTCGATCAACCTGAAGTTGCAGCGAAGATCCTGCAGAACTTGATCGATTTGGGTTGCAGCCTCGCACTCGATGATTATGGTGCCGGTCATTCCGGGTTAAGACATTTGCAGCGCTATCCCCTGGGCACGATAAAGATTGATTGTGCTTTCGTCGAGCCGATTTTGTCCTCCGCGCAAAGCCTCGAAATTGTGCGTTCTTCGGTAGCATTGGGGCATTCGCTGGGCATGAGTGTGGTTGCTGAAGGGGTTGAATCTGAAGGCGTGAGAGCCAAACTCCTGGAAATGAAATGTGACTTCGGCCAGGGCTGGTATTTCGGCAGACCCGCTACTTTGCAAGAACTGGTAATTCGTTACGCAAAAGCATAACCTGAAAATGATTTAAAACTGCCGGCTTTAGAATTGTTCATCTGGCCCCAGATATCGCCACTGACCGACCGGTAAATCTCCCAATTTGACCTTCCCGATGCGGATGCGCTTCAGGCCGCTGACTTTCAACCCGACCAGTTCACACATGCGCCGGATCTGGCGCTTTTTCCCCTCACGCAGCACAAAACGCAACTGGTCTTCGTTCTGCCAGGTCACCTTGGCGGGTTTGAGATATTCGCCGTCCAGCTTCAGGCCCTGGTTGAGCAAGGCCAGCCCGCTGTCTTCCAGTTTTCCCTGCACGCGCACCAGATATTCCTTGTCCACTTTGGAGTCTTCGCCTATCAGTTGCTTGGCGATACGGCCATCCTGTGTGAGTACCAGCAAGCCCTGCGAGTCGATATCCAGGCGGCCCGCAGGTGCGAGTCCAAGCAACTGGCTGCGGTGAAAGCGCAACGCAGATTGATCCTCGACCCAGTGCGTCGAGTCATCCAGCAGCGTGATGGCCGGTTTGTAATTATGCTCGGCTTGCCCTGAGACATAGCCGATCGGTTTGTTGAGCAGGATCGTGACCCGCTGTTGCTGGGTGTTTTGCGCGGCGGTACGCAACTTTACTTGCTGGGTAGGGTAGACCTTGCTGCCCAGTTCGCTGACGATTTGACCATCGACTTCGACCCAGCCCTTTTCGATATAGCTGTCAGCTTCGCGGCGGGAGCACAGGCCGAGTTCCGACATGCGTTTGGACAGGCGTATTTTTTCCATGAGAATCTTGTTCGTACAGTTATGCAGGGTGCGATTTAAGCACAAAGCAGCGTATAGCGAGAAATAAATGCGGACGACAGCTGTGGTGCGGTGAGGACAACAACGGGTTTAATCGATACGCAGTGGCGGTTTGGCCAGTTTGCGTTGCAGCGTGCGGCGGTGCATGTTGAGCGCGCGGGCAGTGGCTGAAATGTTACCATCGTGTTCGCGCAGCACGCGCTGGATATGTTCCCACTCAAGACGCTCTATTTGCGCAGGCTGCGTCCTGAGCGGCGCATTGCTGTCGGGGGCATGATCAAAGGCCGCGACGATCTCGTCGGCGTTGGCCGGTTTGGACAGGTATTGGGTCGCGCCCAGTTTGATCGCCTCGACAGCGGTGGCTATGCTGGCATAGCCGGTCAGCACGACGACGCGCGTGTTCGGATCGAGTTCCTGCAATACCTTGACCAGCGCCAGTCCCGGCGCACCCCCCATTTTAAGATCGACCACGGCGAATTCCGGTGGATTGCTTTCTGCCAGAGGGATTGCCTGCTCCACGTTATGCGC
>Ga0207932_1000500_pt1 | contig 13226 bp, 11 predicted proteins | sample NGESurdeep092012_FD_184480 | JGI IMG/M metagenome (GOLD analysis project Ga0207932, IMG submission 184480) | Arctic peat soil microbial communities from Barrow, Alaska - NGEE Surface sample 415-2 deep-092012 (SPAdes) | ecosystem: Environmental > Terrestrial > Soil > Wetlands > Peat ...
ATCGGTGTTCCGGTTGGCCCCGCACGTCGGGCACAGGCCCAGGCAGTCCTCGGCGCACAGCGGAGCGAGCGGGAGTTCCAGCAGCACGGCGTCGCGGGCCAAGGGCTCGAGGTCCAGCTCGTCGCCGGCCAGCGGGTACGCCTCTTCGTCCCGGTCCTTCCCGCCGACCGGTGCGTAGCGCTCCACCACGTCGGCCACCACGGTGCCCTCGACAGGCCCCCCGCACCGCCGGCACTCCCCCTGCCACGGGGCGGACACGGTGCCGGTGGCCATGATCCCGCCGGGGTAGGAGGCGAGGGTCAGCTCGAGGACCACCACGGCGCCCTCGGGCACGACCACGGAGACGGCGCCCAGGTCGGGGATGACTGCGGCGCGGCGCTCGTTCCGGGTGGCCCCGGTCTGCTTGCGCAGGGCGGCCACCTGGACCCGGAAGGGTCGGCGCTCGAGCGGTCGGTCCGGTTCCTGGTCATCCACGGGCACGACCCGGATCAGGCGAGGTCCTGGTCGAAGAAGCCCTCGCGCTCGTCGACCCGGGACCCGGGCCCGTCGCCGGCCAGCGAGGTGTCGCCCTGGTCGCCGATGTCGACGGCGGGGATGGGGCTGACCTGGAGCTTCTCCCGGCCGGCCTGGACGGTCTTCATGGTCCGGTCCAACACGATCTCGAAACTGGCCAACTTCTTGTCGGCATAGTCCTCGGCCTCGTGGCACATCCGCCGGGCGTTCTCGTTGGCGTCGTTCAGGATCCGCTGGGCCACGTGGTTGGCCTGGCGCACGACCTCGGTGCGCTGGACCATCCGTTCGGTCTGGACCCGGGCCTCCTCGGTGATGCCGTCGGCCTTGCGCTGGGTCTCGGCCAGGAAGTCCTCGCGTTCTTTCAGCATCCACCGTGCCTGCTTGATCTCCTCGGGAATGCGCTGCAGTGCCCCCTCGAGCAGTTCGACGAGTTCGTCGCGCTCGATCCGGACCGACGACGACAGCGGCATGGGCTTGGCGTTGAGGACCACGTCGAGTGCGCTGCGGATGTAGGCCTCGGCGTCGGCCTGCTCGCCGTCGGCCACCTCCTGGTCGAGGTCGTCGAAGAGGTCACTCACCGGCGAACTTCTCCTCGAGGCGCTGGGCGACCGACTTGGGCACGAAGGCGGTGACGTCGCCCCCGAACCGGGCCACCTCGCGCAGCAGGCGCGAGGCGATGAACGAGTGGGCCGAGCTCGTGGGGATGAACAGGGTCTCGACCCCGGACAGCTGCTTGTTCATCTGGGCCATCTGCAGCTCGTTCTCGAAGTCGGAGACCGCCCGCAAGCCCTTGACGATGGCGCTGGCCCCGACCTCCTGGGCCACGTTCACCACCAGAGTGGACATCGACACGATCCGCACGTTGGCCAGGTGGGTGACCGTCTCCTCGAGCATGTCGCGGCGTTCGTCGTCATCGAACAGGGCCTCGCTCTTCTGGGGGTTCCGCAGCGCGGCCACGACGACCTCGTCGAAGAGCCGCGACGCACGCTCGATGACCTCGAGATGCCCGTTGTGGACGGGATCGAACGACCCCGGGATGAGCGCAATCCTCACGAGACACCTTTCTCGAACGCCCGTTCCGGACGGGCGACCGTGACGATGGTACCCCCATACCGCTTGGATCTGAGTACTTCCCACCCCTCGACGTGCGGGAGCTCGGTGCCCGATTCGAGCACGGCCAGGCCGGCCGGCAGCCTCGTGACCAGGGGTTCCCATGCGGTGTAGTCGTAGGGCGGGTCGCACAGCACGAGGTCGTAGTGCGACGCAGTCGATGCCACCCAGGAGTCGACGTCGGCTCGGACCACGGTGGCGTCGCCGCCCGACTCGGCGTCCCCCAGTCCGGCCGACACCAGATTGGCCCGCACGGCGGTGACCGAGCGCGGGTCGCGATCGACGAAGGTGACCGAGGCCGCCCCCCGCGACAGCGCCTCGATGCCGAGGGCCCCCGTGCCCGCGAAGAGGTCGGCCACCCGCAGCCCTTCCACCCCGCCGAGGCTGAAGAGGATGTTGAAGATGGCCTCGCGGACACGGTCCGAAGTGGGGCGCACGTGGTCGCCCACCGGCGCGCTGAGGCGCCTGCCCCGGGACTCCCCACCGATCACACGCATCGGTCCACCCTACCGGCGCGCACCAGCAGGTCGGCGGCGGGTCAGCCGGTCGTCGACCGGCGGCACGTCAGGTACGACGGCTCCGTGACGGGACGCTGTGCCCGACCTCGGTGATCAGACCGGTGTCACGAGCGCCGATGAGCTGCCAGGCGCGGGCGATGCCGACCAGGAAGAGGACGATCAACATGGTGCACACCGTCTTCAACGAGCCGACGTCGTGCGGGTCCGTGGCCAGCTGGATGCCCACGATCACCTCGTACACGAAGACCAGGCTCTGGACCACGAGGTAGGCGGACTGACGCCCGCGCCCTGGGCCGGGCGCGGCCTCCCGCACGAGAACGATGCCCAGGGCCGCGCACGAGGACAGGCTGACCAGACTCACCACGACCACGGTGACCCCCAGACTGGCACCCGGAACGAGGGCGAACAGGGACACCGCCAAGGTATTCACCAGCGCGGAGAAGGCGATACCGGCGCGGATGTCCGTCACGACCCGCGCCGCCGGATCGTCACGGCCGGGGGCGACCGAGATGGCGACGAACAGGAGCCCGATGAGGGCACCGGCTACCGCTGCGGTGGCCGCGAAGAACGGGCCGAAGTCGGAGGGCACCACGGCAATGGACCGTACCGCACCGGTCCCGCCGGGTCGGCGACCGTCAGCGGGACACCACCTCGGCCGCCGACGAGTACTCGCTAGCTCTTGAACAGGAACTCGGCCTCGTCGTCGTCGACGAACAGTCGCAGCTCCTCGACCAACAGGCGGTGGTCGTCCAACCGGGGGTCGCCGTCGACCAGTTCGACCGCCAGCGAGCGGGCATCGACCACCAGGTCCCGGTCGGACAGCAGGCGGGCCAGCTTCAGGTCGGAGCGCCCCTTCTGCCGGGCCCCGAGGATGGTCCCCTCCCCCCGGAGCTCGAGGTCCACGTCGGCCAGGACAAACCCGTCGGTGCTCGCCTCCATGGCCTCGAGCCGGGCGGTCGCCTCCGGTGAGCCGGTCTCGGACAGCAGGAAGCACCAGGCCGGCTCGCCGCTGCGGCCGACCCGGCCCCGCAGCTGGTGGAGCTGGGCGATGCCGAACCGGTCGGCGTCCTCGATCACCATCACCGAGGCGTCGGGGATGTCGACCCCCACCTCGATGACCGTCGTCGCCACCAGCACGTCGAGGTCCCCGGCCCGGAACGCCTCCATGGCCTGCTCCTTGTCGGACGGCTTCATCTGCCCGTGCAGGAGGCCGACCCGCAGCCCCGCCAGCTCGTGCTCGGCCAGGCGCTCGGCCTCGGCCGTGGCCGACGCCGCCTCCACCCGGTCCGATCCCTCGACCAGGGGGCAGACCACGAAGGCCCGGTGGCCCGACCTCACCTGCTCCCGCACCCGGGACCACGCCTGCTCGGCCTCGAGCGGAGTCCGCAGCCACGAGGTGTCTACCGGCTGGCGGCCGGGGGGCATCTCGTCGATGACCGTCATGTCGAGGTCGCCGAAGACGACCATGGCCGCCGTGCGGGGGATCGGGGTCGCCGTCATGACCAGCAGGTCGGGGTCGCTCCCCCGCCCGTCGGCACCCCGGCCCTTGTCGCGCAAAGCAGCCCGTTGCTCGACCCCGAAGCGGTGCTGCTCGTCGATCACCACCACGCCGAGCGAGTGGAAGACCACCCGGTCGGTCAGCAGGGCATGGGTGCCCACGGCCAGGTCGACCGTGCCGGCGGCCAGGCCCTCGTGGATGGCGGTCCGGTCGGCCGCCCCCGTGCGGCTTGTCAGCAGCGCGACCCGCAGCGGCCGCTCGCCGGTCAGCGTCGTCGGGTCGGCCACCACCAGGCCATCGACCAGGCGCCGGACCTCGGCGGCGTGCTGCTCGGCCAGGACCTCTGTGGGCGCCATGAGCGCCCCCTGGTGCCCGCCTTCGGTGCCGATGAGGAGCGCGGCCACGGCCACCACCGTCTTGCCCGAGCCGACGTCGCCCTGGAGTAGGCGGTGCATGGGCAGCGGGCCGCCGAGGTCGTCTACCAGGTCGGCCACGGCCCGGGCCTGGGCCGACGTCAACGGGAAGGGCAGCCCGCCCACGAACTGCTCCACGAGGGTGGGGCCGTCGGTGCGGGTCGTGGCGTGGACGATGCCCCGGGCGTCTTCGTGGAGGCGTTGGCGCCGCAGCACGAGCGCCAGCTGGAGCCGGAGCAGCTCGTCGAAGGCCAGGCGCCTGCGGGCCGGCTCCACCTCGTCCATGGCGACCGGCCGGTGGATGCCGGCGAAGGCGGCCGTGCGGTCGAGGAGCCCGTGGCGCTCCCGGACCTCCGCGTCCAGCGGATCGGCGAACGTGCCCGCCCGGTCGAGCGCCTCGTGGACCAGCCGGCCGATGCGAGCCGAGGTCAGGGACGCCTTCTCGGTGAGGGGGTAGACGGGGTAGATGCGACCGGACGACGGCCCGTCCTCGTCGGCGACCGACTCGTCGGCCCCCCGCAGCACCTCGACCGTGGGATTGACCATCTGCACGGCGCCCCGGAACGACGAGACCGGGCCGAAGAACAGGGCCAGCGTGCCGACCGGCAGCTGGCGGGCCCGCCAGGCCTGGTTGAAGAAGGTCACCTTCATCCGCCCGCCCCCGTCGACCACCTCCAGCTCCACCCGGGACGGCGCCCGCCGCCCGCGGCCGGGGCGCCCCTGCGGGGCGCTGGCCCGGCGGACGGTGGCCAGCACGGTGGCCTTCTCGCCTTCGACGAGCCGGTCCACCGTCAGCATCAGGGTGCCGTCGATGTGGCGGCGCGGGTAGTGGGTGACCAGGTCGAAGACGGTGGCGATGCCGAGTTCGGCCAAGTCCGCGGCGACCGACTCCCCCACCCCCCGCAGCACCGTCACCGGCAGCTCGGCGAGCTGCTGCAGCCGACGCCCCATGACGGGGTCCCCGGCACCGGGCGTCGGTGCCGGACCGCTCACTCGATGGAGAACAGGTACGGGTAGAGAGGCTGGCCGCCGTGGTGGACCTCGGTTTCGACCAGCGGTCGGGCCTCCTTCAGCCACTCGGTGATCCGGCGGGTGTCGGCGGCACCCGACCCCTCGCCCTCGATGATGGTCACCAGGTCGTGGTCCTCGCCCACCAGGAGCTCGAGCAGGCGGCAGGCGGCGTCCGGCAACGTCTCGCCCACCACCTCGATGCCGTCGCGGGAAAGGCCGAGCCAGTCGCCCGTGCGTACGGGGCCGGCCGACGTCTCGGAGTCACGGACAGCCCGGGTCACCTCGCCGGGCACCACCTTGCGGGCGGTGGCCTCCATGGCCTCGGCGTTGGCGGCGCCCCCTGCCTCGGGGTCGTAGGCCAGCAGGGCGGCGAAACCCTCGGCGATGGTCTCGGTGGGCACCACCCAGACCCGTTTGGCGCTCAGCTCGTCGACCCGGTTGGCCACCGGGCGGATGTTGCCGTTGTTGGGCAGCACGATGACTTCGTCGGAGGCGAGGGCGTCGACCGCGTCGACCAGCTCGGCGATGGAGGGGTTCATGGACTGGCCGCCGGCGATGAGCCGCTGGACGCCGAGCGAGCGGAAGATCCGGCCGATGCCGTCGCCGCTGGCCACGGCCACGACGCTGGTCACCGGGGTCGGGCCGAGCGGGGCCTCGGACGGTCCGGAGTCCTCGTCGCCGGCGCCCTCGCGGACCCAGCGCTCCTCCTCCACCTCCTCGAGCAGGTCGGTGACCCGGATCGACCGGGGCCGGCCGGCGTCCAGGCTGGCCTCGATGGCCGGGCCCACCTCGTCGGTGTGGATGTGGCAGTTCCACAGCCCGTCGCCACCGACCACCACGATGGAGTCGCCCAGACCGGCCCACACCTCCTTGAAGGCGGGGATGGTCTCGTCGAGGGCCTCGAGCAGGTACATGACCTCGTAGCGGAGGCCGGCCAGCTTGGCGTAGGCCTCGTCGTCGGTCCCGCCACCCGGCAGGCCGTACCCGGCACCGGCGCTCACCTCGGGCAGCTCGGGCGGCTCGGGCATCGGCCTGTCGTCGAGGACGGTCAACAGGGCGTCGAACAGCAGGAGGTAGCCGGTCCCCCCGGCGTCGACCACGCCGGCCTGCTCGAGGACGGGCAGGAGCGAGGGGGTCAGAGCCAGGGCCTCGGCGGCACCGGCCCGGGCGGCCTCGGCCACGGCCAGGAGGGACCCGCTGCCGTCAGCCGCGGCGTTGGCGCCCTCGGCGGCGCCCCTGGCCACCGTCAGGATCGTCCCCTCCACCGGGCGCTGGACGGCCTCGCGGGCCATGCGGTCGGCGGTCATGAGTGCCCCGGCCAGGTCACGGGCCCCCGGCCGGCCCTCGGGAGTGTTCAACCCGTCGGACAGCCCGCGCAGCAGCTGGCTAAGGATCACCCCCGAGTTCCCCCGGGCCCCCATGAGTGAGCCGTGGGCGATGGCCCGGCAGGCGGCATCGAGGTCCGGCGCATCGAGTCCGTCCAGCTCAGAGGCCACGGACTCCAGGGTGAGCGCCATGTTCGTACCGGTGTCACCGTCCGGCACGGGGTAGACGTTGAGGCGGTTGATGAGCTGCTGATGGGTCCGCAGGCCGTCACGGAACGTGCCGATCACCCGGCAGAGCGCGGCGGAATCCAAGGCGTCGAGGGCGACCATGGGCAGGATGCTAACCTTTGCGACTTACCCAGAGGTTCTTAGAGGAAGTCGGAGTGTCATGGCAGCGGTGTGCGAGGTCTGCGGCAAGAAGCCGTCGTTCGGAATGAACATCAGTCACTCCCACCGGCGTACCAAGCGTCGTTGGGATCCCAACATCCAGAAGGTGCGCGCCATCGTGGACGGCGCCCCCAAGCGACTGCACGTGTGCACGTCGTGCATCCGCGGCGGCAAGGTCACCAAGCGCCCGGTCCGCAACTTCCCGGCCTGAGTCACCTGGCCTGAGTCACCTGGCCTGAGTCACCTGGCCGGGAGCACCTGGCCTGAGTCACCTGGCCTGAGTCACCTGGCCTGAGTCACCTGGCCTGAGTCACCTGGCCGGGAGCACCCGGCCCCGTCGGACGGCACGGCCGGTCGACCCCACGCCACTGCTCACCGTCGACCGGGTCACCCCGGCAGGCCGTGTCTGCGTCGCCATCCGTTCAGAACCGGTGGCGCCAGCCGCCTGGGGGCAGCGGTTCGCCGTCGAGCACCCGGCCGGCCGAGCGGTCGGTGCACCTGCCGATGGCCAGCGGTGCTCGGAGGCCTGCCCGGCTGAAGGCGGCCCGCAGCCCGTCGGGGTCCGGCGTGGCCACGACCAACTCGTAGTCCTCGCCCCCGCCGAGGGCCTCGTCGCGGGTGGCCCCCTCGGCCACCATCCCGTCCCCTTCCGCCCCGCCCCCCACCGTCAGGTCCAGCCCGACGCCCGAGGCATCGGCCAGGTGGGTCACGTCGGCCGCCAGTCCGTCGGACACGTCGATGCAGGCGGTGGCACCGGCCTCCCGGGCCACCACGCCCTCTCGGATGCGGGCCACCGGTCGGCGGTGGGCCGACGCCAGCGCCTCGCTCACCCGATCAGACCCGTCGACCCGGCCGGATGCGCCGAGCAGGCGGAGGCCGGCGGCCGAGGCCCCGAGGGGGCCGGTCACGAACAGGTGGTCCCCCGGCCGGGCCCCGGCACGGGTCAGCAGCCCGACCCGTCCGTCGTCCGCCGGCCCGACCGCCGTGACCGAGACGACCAGGAGCGTCGAGGACGACAGGTCGCCGCCGACCACCGTGCAGCCGGCCGCCTCCGCCGCCTGGGCCACGCCGTCACCCAGCCGCCCCACCGGGAACCCGGAGGGGGCGGCCACGGACAAGAGCGCGTGGGACGGGGCGCATCCCATGGCCCCGAGGTCGGAGACCGTCACCATCAGGGCCTTCCACCCGACGTCCTCCGGCGTGCTGACCGCCAGGTCGACGTGCACCCCCTCCACCACCAGGTCGGTGGCCAGGACCACCCGGCCCGGGCCGGGCAGGGTGACCGCGGCGGCGTCGTCGCCGATCCCCAGGTCACCGGCGGCGAGACCGCCGGATGCGGCCCGGAACCGGGCCGCCAGGGCCTCGATCAGCGAGAATTCGTCGCCTTCGGGGGTCACCGGGGACTCCCGACCGCACCGGTCCGGCGATCCTCCGTTTTGGGTGTGCGCACCCGACTTGCCTAGCATTGTCCCCGGCCCGACCCCACTACTATTGGCGAGCCGTGCCGAGAGCCATCATGCGGACCAGATGCCGCGTGGACGGCGACCCCGACGGGTTGCCGGACAACCGAGGAGGAAGAACCAGCCCATGCCCCCCACCGAGCACAAGAAGCTGATCGCATGGGTCGACGAGGTGGCCGCCCTCACCCAACCCGACGAGGTCGTCTGGTGTGACGGCTCCGCCGAGGAGTACGACCGGCTCTGCCAACTCCTGGTGGACAACGGCACCTTCACCAAGCTGTCGGAGGCCAAGCGACCGAACAGCTACTGGGCCCACTCCGACCCGGGCGACGTGGCCCGCGTCGAGGACCGCACCTACATCTGCTCGACCGACGAGTCCGACGCCGGCCCGACCAACAACTGGCGGGACCCGGCCGAGATGCGGGGTGTGCTGACCGACCTGTTCCGGGACTCCATGAAGGGCCGGACGATGTACGTGGTCCCCTTCTCGATGGGCCCGCTCGGCTCGTCGATCGCCCACATCGGCGTGCAGATCACCGACTCCGCCTACGTGGCCGTGTCGATGCGGATCATGACCCGCATGGGCCGCGGCGCCCTCGAGGTGCTCGGTACCGACAGCGAGTTCGTCCCGTGCCTGCACTCGGTCGGCATGCCGCTGGCCGATGGCCAGGCCGACGTGCCGTGGCCGTGCGATGCCGACAACAAGTACATCGTGCACTTCCCCGAGACCCGGGAGATCTGGTCGTACGGCTCGGGCTACGGCGGCAACGCGCTCCTCGGCAAGAAGTGCTTCGCCCTACGCATCGCCTCGGTCATGGCCCGGGACGACAACTGGCTGGCCGAGCACATGCTCATCCTCAAGCTGACGTCGCCGGCGGGCGAGACCCGCTACGTGACCGGCGCCTTCCCGTCGGCCTGCGGCAAGACCAACCTGGCCATGCTCATCCCGACCCTTCCCGACTGGAAGGTCGAGACGGTCGGCGACGACATCTGCTGGATGAAGTTCGGCGCCGACGGTCGCCTCTACGCCATCAACCCCGAGGCCGGCTTCTTCGGCGTGGCACCGGGCACCAACACCCACACCAACCCGAACGCCATGCTCACCATGGACGCCAACACCATCTTCACCAACACCGCCCTCACCGACGACGGCGACGTGTGGTGGGAGTCGATGACCGACGAGGCCCCGGCCCACCTGACGTCATGGAAGGGCGAGGACTGGACCCCGGAGACGGGCACGCCGGCCGCCCACCCGAACGCCCGGTTCACCGTGCCGGCCGCACAGGACCCGGCCATCGCCTCGGAGTGGGAGGACCCGGCCGGCGTGCCGATCGACGCCATCCTCTTCGGCGGACGCCGCGCCTCGGTCGTCCCGCTCGTGTTCCAGTCCCGCGACTGGCAGCACGGTGTGTTCCTCGGCTCGATCATGGCCTCGGAGACGACGGCCGCCGCTGCCGGCGCCGTCGGGAACCTGCGCCGCGACCCCTTCGCCATGCTGCCCTTCTGCGGCTACAACATGGCTGACTACTTCGCCCATTGGTTGGACATCGGCGAGGGCGCCGACCCCGAGAAGCTCCCGAAGATCTTCTACGTGAACTGGTTCCGCAAGGACGAGGACGGTCGCTGGCTGTGGCCCGGATACGGCGAGAACAGCCGGGTCCTCGAGTGGGTCTTCGAACGGGTCAGCGGCAAGGGCGACGCCGTCGAGACCCCCATCGGGTTCATCCCGACCACGGGGGCCATCAACACCGACGGGCTCGACGTGTCGGAGGCCGACATGCAGACCCTGCTGCACGTGGACACCGACGAGTGGCGTGCCGAGGTGCCCTCCATCCGCGAGCACTTCGCCACCTTCGGCGACAAGCTCCCGGCCGCGCTGGCCGGCGAGGTCGACAAGCTGGAGCAGCAGCTGGGCTGACCGGAGCGATCCGGGGCGACGTGGGACGAGGGGCCGGTCCGCCGGCTCCTCGTCCGCGCCCGGGCTGCGGGGTGACGGGACTGCGGACCTGTGGGGCGGGCCCGGCTCAGGCCCGGTCGGCCGCCGAGTGCAGGGCGCTCATGTAGGACAGGGCGCCGACCATGGCCACCACGGCGAGCACCAGATTGCCGGCCGGGATCGACAGCGAGAGCACAACCCCGACCAGCGACCCGATGACCCACATGAGCTGGAGCCGGGTCTCGAACCGGGCGAAGGCCCGGCCCTGGTCCGACTCCCGGACGTGGCGCTGCACGAGCGCATCGAACGACGGCTTGGCCACCGCCCCGGCCGCCCCGACGGCCACGGCGACCAGGGCCTGGAGTGCCTGGTGCGGGAACAGCCACCCGAGCAGCCCGGCGGCGGCCACCAGCCACAGCGAGGCGGCCAGCATCTGCTGCTCGGACAGGACCCGCCGGAGGCGGCCCACCAGCAGCACGCCGATGACGGCGCCGAGTGTGAGGGCGCCGATGAGCAGACCGAACCACCAGGTGGCCGCTCCCTCGCGCCGGAGTCCGAAGGCGAACAGGAAGGTGAGGAACCCGAGCAGGCCCTTCAGCACCGACATCGGAGTGAGGGCCATGATGACCTGCGTGCCGGCGATCGGCCGGAAGGCGGCCAGATCCCGCTGCTCCTCCGTCCACCAGCCGTCGGCGTCGGGGGCCAGCTCGACGTCGGCCGTCGGCTCGCGTCGGGACGGGAAGGCGCGGCCCCGACGGGCGTCCCGGGCGGCCCGGGCCAGGCGACGCACCGGCAGCCGCATGCCGGCCACCACCCCGGCCACGAACACGGCGGCGCACGACCACAGCACCGCCGGGGCCCCGGCCAGCTTGAGGATGGCGATGGCCGGCAGTGCGAAGACGAACCCCGACAGCGAGGCCAGCAGTCCCAACCGGGCGTTGAGGGTGGCCAGGTCGGGCTCCACCACGTCCTCGCCGGTCACCGGGTCGTCCACGTGGACGGTCGGCGGCATCCCGTAGGGCGGGGTGGGGTTCGGCGGGCCGCTCCCGGTCCCGTCGAGCCATTCGGGGCCGTCCGGACCAGGTCCGACGCCGGTGCCCGGCATTTCGAGGGCGGCCATCTCCGGTACCAGGGCGCCTTTGGTGACCAGGTAGACCTTGGACAGCACCAGCATCAGGAAGGCCTCGGGGAACAGCAGGAGCGAATGGATGTCCCGGGCCACGAACGGGCACAGCACGGCCCGGCCGAGCGCGGAGGTGACGACCATGGCCCGCCTCGCCCCCCGACTGCGGTCGATGAGCGGGCCGAGCGCCGGAGCCACCACGGCGAAGGGCCCCATGGTCAGCAGCAGGTACAGCAGGACCTTGTCCTTGGCCGCCGTGGGTGAGATCGAGAAGAACAGCGACCCGGCCAGCGATACCGCGAACATGGTGTCCCCCGCCGTCATCAGGACGTGGGTCAGGGCCAGGCGCCCGAAGGGGCTGCGCTGGTCGAACAGGTCGTCGACAGCCGACCGGACGAGGCGACGGAACTGGTCTCCTCGCTCCTTGACACCCATGCCGGCATGGTAGGCGGACCAGCACGGGCGGTAGGCTTATGCGTCCAGCCCCGCCTCTTCCCACCCTCCAGCCCTTTCCAGGAGATGGACATGTCCGTCAGCGCCTACGTACTCATCCAGACCGAGGTCGGACGGGCGGCCGGAGTGGCCCGGGCCGTGCAGGCGGTCGACGGTGTCGTGGCGGCCGAGGGCGTGACCGGCCCCTACGACGTGATCGCCCGGGCCGACGCCACCACGGTGGACGAACTGGGTCAGATGGTGGTGGGCCGGATCCAGCTGATCGACGGCATCATCCGCACCGTCACCTGCCCCGTGGTCAACCTCTGACGTGATCGACGGGCGCGTCCCGTCGGTCCGGTGTCAGGCGACGGGGACCGAGGGTCAGGCGATGGCGCCGGAACTGCGCAGGGCGGTGACCTGGTCGTCCGGCACTCCCCAGTCGGCCAGCGCCTCGTCGGCGTGCTGGCCGGGGTTGGGCGGCGGGCGCCGGATGGCACCGGGGGTCGACAGGAATCGGGGTGCCGGGGCCGGCTGGACGACACCGGCCACCTCGGTGAAGGTGCCCCGAGCCTTGTTGTGCGGGTGGTCGGGCGCCTCGGTAGCGGACAGCACGGGCGCCACGCAGGCGTCGGAGCCGGCAAAGACCTCTTCCCACTCCCCTCGGGTCTTCGTGGCGAAGATGGCGGCGAACCGCTCCTTCATGGCCGACCACGTGGTCCGGTCCATCTGGGTGCTGAGGTCCTCGTCGCCCAGGCCGAGCAGGCGCATCAGCTCGGCGTAGAACTGGGGCTCGATGGCTCCCACACCCATGAACCCGCCATCCGAGGTCTCGTAGACCTCGTAGAAGTGGGCCCCGGTGTCGAGCAGGTTGGTCCCCCGCCCGTCGTGCCACACCCCGGCAGCGCGCAAGGTGTACGTCATGGTCATGAGCGAGGCGGCGCCGTCGACCATGGCGGCGTCGATGACCTGGCCCTTGCCGGTGGTGCGGGCGCCGAGGATGGCGGCCACCATCCCGTAGGCCAAGAGCATGCCGCCGCCGCCGAAGTCGCCGACCAGGTTGAGCGGCGGGAGCGGGCGCTCCCCCTCGCGGCCGATGGCCTCGAGGGCGCCGGACAGGGCGATGTAGTCGATGTCGTGACCGGCGGCCTGGGCCATCGGCCCGTCCTGGCCGTAGCCCGTCATCCGGCCGTAGACCAGCTTCGGGTTACGGGCCAGGCACTCATCGGGGCCGAGCCCCAGCCGCTCGGCCACACCGGGACGGAAGCCCTCCATGAGGCCGTCGGCACCTTCGGCCAGGCGCAGTACCAGGGACACCCCGTCGGGGTGCTTGAGGTCGACGGCCACCGAGCGGCGGCCCCGGTTCATGAGGTCGACGTGGGGCTCCTCACGGGGCGGGTAGGTGGCCCGGTCGGACCGGTCGATGCGGATGATGTCCGCGCCGGCGTCGGCCAGCATCATGCCGGCGAAGGGGGCGGGCCCGAGTCCGGCCAGCTCGAT
>Ga0207932_1000501_pt1 | contig 13225 bp, 15 predicted proteins | sample NGESurdeep092012_FD_184480 | JGI IMG/M metagenome (GOLD analysis project Ga0207932, IMG submission 184480) | Arctic peat soil microbial communities from Barrow, Alaska - NGEE Surface sample 415-2 deep-092012 (SPAdes) | ecosystem: Environmental > Terrestrial > Soil > Wetlands > Peat ...
ATCGTCGACTACGCGGAGATCACGGTCGCGACCCGTCGCGGCAGCATCAGCGTACCCGCCAACGTGACCGACCGGGTCAAGCCCGGTGTCGTCTTCGTGCCCTTCCACTTCTGGGAGTCGCCGGCCAACCGCCTCACCAATCCGGCGCGCGACCCGCAGGCCAACATCCCCGAGTTCAAGGTCTGCGCCTGTCGCGTCAGCGCGTGAACTGAAGCGGGCGGCACGCCGCCGCGTGTCGCTGCGGCAAGCCCCTGGTGTAGGCTGACGGCGTGATCCCCCTGTACGACAACGTTCCCACACGGCGCTTCCCTGTGATGACGGTCGCGCTGATCGCCCTCAACGTCGTCGTCTTCATCTTCGAGCTGCTGCTGCCGCGCTGGGGTCTGACCCAGAACAGCCTCTTCCTGCGCGCCGGGGCCACTCCCTACGAGCTTCTCCACCACGTCGACGTGCCGCCGACCGACCTGGTGCCCGTGTGGGCGACGGTGTTCACGGCGATGTTCCTGCACGGCGGCTGGCTGCACATCATCTTCAACATGTTGTACCTGTGGATCTTCGGCAACAACGTGGAGGACCGCATGGGGCGCGGGCGCTTCCTCGCCTTCTACCTCATCTGCGGCGTCGTTGCCGTGCTCACGCAAGCGCTCGTCGATCCGTCGTCGGGGGGCCCGATCATCGGCGCCAGCGGCGCCATCGCGGGCGTGCTCGGCGCCTACCTGCTGCTCTATCCGCGTGCACGCGTTCTGACCCTGTTGGTGCCTCTGCTGTTCATCTTCCCCGTGATCCTCGTGCCGGCCTGGTTCGTTCTCGGCGCCTGGTTCGTGCTGCAGTACCTCCAGGGCACGCTCAGTGTCGGCGGGGGAGCCAATGTCGCCTACTTTGCCCACGTCGGCGGGTTCATCGCAGGGCTCGTTCTCGTGTGGTTATTCGCGCGTGAGCGGCCCCGTCTGCGCCACACGGCGGTGCCCGAGTGAGCGTCCCGGCGACGATCGGCGACTACCACGTGCACACGCAGCTCTGCGGCCACGCCGAAGGCGAACTGGCCGCGTACGTCGAGCGCGCGATCGCCCTGGGCATGACCGAGATGGGGATCGCCGATCACCTGCCGATGTTCGTGCACTGGGAGCCGTCGCTGACGATGGCGATGGAGCAGCTCGACGGCTACGTGACCGCGGTGCGCTCTCTCTCCGCTCGCTATCCCGAGATCAGGATCCTCCTCGGCGTCGAAGCCGACTACTTCGCGGAGACGGAGGAACGGGTCGCCGATCTGCTCGGGGAGCACGATTTCGACTACGTCATCGGTTCGGTCCACTTCCTCGGCGACGGCTTCGGCTTCGATCAGTCGCGTAACAAGCAGGAGATCGAAGTCCGTGGCGTCGACGCCATCTACCGTGAGAGCTACCGGCTGGTGGCCCGCGCCGCAGGCACGGGACTCTTCGACGTCGTCGGTCACCTCGATCTGCCGAAGAAGTTCGGTCACCGGCCGACCGACGCGGCGGCGATCGACGTGTGCGCGCGGGACGCACTGGCGGCGATCGCCGCCGCCGGCACGGCGGTCGAGATCAACACGGCCGGCTGGCGCAAGCCGGTGGGCGAGGCGTATCCGGCCGCCGCCCTGCTGGCGTCGGCGGCGGCCCTCGGCATACCGCTCACCTTCGGCTCCGACGCCCACGCCCCCGAAGAGGTCGGAGCCGACTTCGATCGCGCCGTCGAGCTCGCCCGCGCCGCCGGATACGCAGCGACGCTGCGCCTCTCCGACCGTGGTAGTGTGGCGCTGCCATGACCGTCCCGCTGAGAAGAGCCGCAGTCATCATGAACCCGTCGTCGGGTGCGGGCGGGTACAAGCGCGATCTGCCGCTGATGATCGCGTCGATGCGCGATATGGGGCTCGACGTCGTCGAGCTGCCGACCGAGAATCCGGGCGACGCCACGCGACTCGCCCGGGAGGCCGTCGCCGGCGGCTTCGACGTCGTCGTCGCGATCGGCGGCGACGGCACCGTCAACGAGGCAGTCAACGGCGTCGCCGGCAGCGAGGTGCCGCTGGCGATCATCCCCACCGGCACCGTCAACGTGCTGGCACTGGAGTTGGGCATCCCCCTCGACCCGCCCGACGCCTGCCGGCTGCTCTCTAAGGGCACAGTCTCGTGGATCGACCTCGGCCTCGCCGGTGAGCGCTACTTCGCGCTGATGGCCGGCATCGGCATGGACGCTGCCGTGGTCGCCGGCATGAATCCCACACTCAAGCGCACGCTCAAGGAGGCGGCCTTCTTCGTCCAGGGAGTGGCGACTCTGCTGACAAAGGAGGAGCCCCTGCTGATCGTGGAGACGCCCGATCGCCGCGTCGAGGGGTACTTCATCGTGATCGGCAACTCGTCGAACTACGGCGGCGCTTTCGGCATCACCCCGCTCGCCGACATGCGCGACGGCCTGCTCGATGTGTGTGTGCTCAAGGACCGCTCGTTCCTGACGACCGCGTGGTACTGGCTCGCGGCGCTGACAAATTCGCATGTCAAGCACCCCGCGGTCGAGTACTTCCGCACCGAGACGGCCTGCATCGCCGTCGCCGACGGCGAGAGCGAGGTGCTCGTGCAGACCGACGGCGAAGTCGCCGGCCACCTGCCGATCGACTGCCGTATCGCGCCCAGGGCGCTGCGCGTGATCGTCCCCTGAGCGCCGCCGAGGCACGGGGAGGAGAAGAGTGATCCCGCGTTTGCAGCCGACCCCGCGGTCCGAGCTCGACGCGATCCACAGCGCCACGCTGGCGATCCTCGCCGAGACCGGCGTGCGCTTCCCGAGCGCGGCGGCGCTGACCGTGCTTGAACGCGCCGGTGCCGCCGTGGACACGGCGACGATGGTCGTCAGACTGCCGGCAGCGCTCGTCGAGAAGACGGTCGCGATGGCCCCGCGCGAGGTGCTGCTCGCCGGCCGCGATCCGGCCCAAGACGCGCTGCTCGATGGCAGTCGGATCTTCGTCACGCTGGACGGCACCGGCGCCTACACGCTCGATCATCGCAGCGGCGAGCGGCGCGCGTCGACGAGCCGCGATCTTGCCGAAGCGACGCTGATCGCCGACTTCCTGCCCGAAATCGGCGTCATGTGGAACGTCGTCAGCGCCGGCGACACGTCTCCGGCGATCGAGGTGCTCGAGGAGCTGGCGATCGTGCTGCGCAACACCGGCAAGCACATCCAGGGCGAGGTGCAACGGCCCGAAGAGGTGCCGTACATCATGGAGATGCTCGCGGCGGCCTCCGACGGCGGCCGCTGGGATCCGCGTCGGCCGATCTTCTCGATCGTGTACTGCCCGGTCGCCCCGCTCCAGCATGAGCGCGAGATGCTCGAAGCGGCGATCGCCCTGGCACGCGAGCGTGTGCCGATGTCGGTCTACAGCATGGGGCTGGCGGGGGCGACCGCGCCGGTCACCCTGGCAGGCGCGGTCGCCCAGGCCAACGCCGAGATCCTCAGCTCGATCGTGCTCTTGCAGCTGATCGAGCCGGGCACGCCGATCATCTACGTCGCCGACACCGGGATCCTCGACATGCGCGCCGGCATCTTCGCCGCCGCCGGTCCGGAGGCGATGCTCTTCGGCCAGCTGCTGGCCGGTCTGGCGCGCTTGTACGATCTGCCGGTGATGACCGCCGGCTTTACCGCCGACGCCAACGACTTCTCGCTGATGGCCGGCCTCGACGACGGCATGTCGGCCCTGAGCGCGTGGCTGACCGGCCCGGACCTGCTTGTCGGCCTCGGCATGTTCGACGGAGCCCAGATGCTGTCGCTGCCGAAGATCGTGCTCGACGCCGAGGTCGTTCGCCAGCTCGAGCGGCTGTCGGGCGGCGTCGCCGTCGACCCCGCTCATCTCATGACGGACGTCGTCGCCGCGGTCGGGCCTGGCGGTCACTACCTCAGGCAGAAAGCGACGCGCAGCTTCCTCCGCGAGGGCGAGCACCACCAGCCGGAGTTGTTGCTGCGGGAGAGCTACGAAACGTGGCGCGCGCAGGGGCGCAGCGAAGTCGAGCGCGCCGTCGTCAAGGTCGAGGCGATCCTCGCGACGCACAAAGCGAAGCCGCTCCCGGACGGTGCCGAGGAGCGGCTTGCGCAGATCATCGCGCGCGCCGCGGGCACGCTTGCGGCGCGCTGAGACCGAGCGTTCAGAGTCCCATCAGAGCGGCCAGCGAATGCAGGCGCTCGGTGTACTCCTTCTTCGTCTTGGCGTCGAAGCCGGCGATCTCGTCGGGTGAGGCGATCGGCACGACCCTGAATGTCGGGCTGTCGTAGACGCGCAGCGCCAGGGGGTCGTAGGCATCCGGACCATGCCCGTGGAAGAGCTTGCCGAGGAGATACCGCGCTGCCTGCTCCCCTACCGGCACCAGATAGTGCGGGGTCGTGATCGAGATCTCGGTCGAAAGGAAGGCGAAGCAGTTCTCCTTTTCGTCGTCGCGTGGCGAGCGCACGCGGTCGCCGCTGCGGGGCACGCACTTGAGGATGGTCGTCATGAAGCTGCGGTCCCGGGCGCCGTTGCCGAGGCCTGGAAGGTATGCGGTGAGGTTTTCGAGGAGCGCCGAGCCGGCCGGCTTGTCGGCCGCCTCATCCTCCGGGGAGGGACAGAGCGAAACGAACATGACTGCGGCGTGGGGATGACCCGCGCCGCAAACCGCGCGGAGCCTGCAGGCGACGATCTCTTCGCACTTCGTGCACTGCTTTTCGCTCCGCGCAAGCTGGTCCAGTTTTTCGCTCGCGTCTTCCATTTGTGCCACCTTCTTTCATGAGGGATCGTCCGAGAGCGAGCGGGTGCCGGTCGTCACCGTGGTGCGTCCCGCAGGGCGTACGTGAGGGCTATCGTCGTCGGGTCGCCGATCAGCGCGAGCATGAGCTCGTCGCCGAACGGGGCGAGGACGACATTCAGAGTCTCGAGCTCCATCGAGATGTAGCGTGTTGCGGGCTCGCCGAGCTCTGCGGCCAGCCGCCGGCCGACATCGATGATGCCGGCCACCTGGGCGGCCACAGCCTCGGCGTTGATGCCGGTCTCGGCATCGGCGGCGACGAGGAAGCCGTCGTGCGAGATGAGCAGGGCCGCCTTCACGCCGGGGTTGGCGCGGTAGGGTGCCAGTCTTGCAACGAGTGCATCGTCCGGTTCGCTCACAGTTCCTCCAGGGCCTTCTCGAGTTGGGTGCGCACGTCGGTGGCGAAGCGCTCGGCGTTGGGTTGGTCGGCGAAGCTGCGCCGGAGCCCGTCCTTGGCGCCGGCGATCTCGCTGAGGAAGATGCTCGTGCGGGGGATGGGTGCGGCCTCGGCGGCTTCGACGATGCCGTCCGTGGGAAGCAGGATCAGCGTGTCGCCGCTGAGGAACAGGCGGTTCGTCTCGCGGGGGGTGAGCCGCACGTGGACGGTGACGGCGAACCCCTCCGCAACCCGCTCTGTGGTGGCATCAATCTCCACAGATGGATACTAGAGTCGTTGGTTCGCTCTTTGCAAGTTGCGCGCGGGCCGCGCCGGGGACTACTGCGAGGCGACGGCGGGGAGTGGCGCTTGTGCTGTGCGCACACCGTCGCTGGCCTCCTGGAGCAGCTCCTGGAGCGAGCGCACCGTGGGGAACGAGGCGGTCCCGGCGGTGAGGGTCTGGCGGCGGCGATCGATGAGGCTGGCGGCGACATCGTGGCAGATCGCCGCCGCCTCCTGGCGCGCTTCCTTGAGCGTGCGCCCCGGAAGCGCCACGACGAAGGTGTCGGCACACACGCGGAACGCGGTGTCGTCGGGCTGCAGATGGCGCTTGACGCGATGCGCGACCGCGCTGAGCAGCGCCTCACTGCCCTGCGCTCCGAGAAACGCCTGGGTGTCCTTGAAGTGGTCGAGACGCAGGCAGACGACGCTCAGGGGGTCGTGCCGGATGCTCGCCGCGTGCATCCCTTCGGCGAGCATCGCGTGCAGGCGACTCTGTGTGTAGAACCCGGTGCACGGATCGACCGTGGCGATCTTGACCCGCCGCTGGTGCGGTCGCTTGAGCTCGTGGGCGGCGACGGCGCCGCCGGCCACGAGCACGAAGAATCTGACGAGGCCGGCGGTGCGATTGCCGCCGAGTGTCGGGTCGGCGATCGCGACGACGATCAGGAACAAGAGCGTGGGAGCCAGTAGGAACGGCCAATCGGCGCGCGGTGAGACGGAGAGCTGACCGGCGACCAGCACCGGGATCATGAGATCGAGCCAGCCGCCACCGGCGACCGTCAGCGCGACCCCGAGCAGCAGCCAGTCACAGACCGCGTAGGTGTGCGCCAAGGAACGCCCGTTCGCGCGCGCCGTTTTCGTCGACTGCAGGCCGGCGAGCGCTCCGGCGAGCGCGGGAAGCACGCTCAGACGCTGGCTCGACGCCATGCAGAGACCGGCGAGAATCAAGAAAAAGAGGGTCCGAAAACGGCCTCGCAGAAGTTCGGGCGAACGTCGTCTGCGAGGCGGCCTGCTCACGTGCGGGGCACCTCTGTGGGTAGGCTCCACCGTTGCGCAGCGCGCACCATACCCGGCTATTCGTGAGGCAGGCTCGGATTCCTTCCGCGTCGGAGCGATTCGGTTTGGCTCACGCGAAGGCTATAATGAGAAGACTGTGGAACGTGTCCTCTTTCTGTCTGGTAACGAAGCGTTCGCCCGCGGCGCTCAGCGCGCCGGGGTCAGATTCGCGTGCGGGTATCCGGGCACGCCGTCGACCGAGATCATCGAGGCGGCGGCGCAACTCGACGGGGTCGCCACCGAATGGTGCATCAACGAAAAGGTTGCCCTCGAGACGGCGGTCGGCGCCTCGCTCGCCGGTGTTCGCACACTCGTGACGATGAAGCACGTCGGTCTCAACGTCGCCGCCGATCCGTTCATGACGCTGGCGCTCATCGGCGTCAACGCCGGGCTCGTGGTCGTCTCCGCCGACGATCCCGGCATGCACTCGTCGCAGAACGAGCAGGACAACCGCCGCTACGCGCGCTTCGCCAAGGTGCCGATGCTCGAACCCTCCGACAGCCAGGAGGCATACGATTTCGTCGCCGAGGCGTTCGCTCTCTCCGAGGAATTCGACACGCCCGTGCTCTTGCGCTCGACGACGCGGCTCTCGCACGGCCGCGGCCGCGTGCTGCCGCGCGTGCCGATCACGCCGCCGACGCCCGACTACACCCGGGCGATCGACAAGTACGTGATGGTGCCGCAGTACGCGCGCGAGCGGAACCGCCTGCTGCTGCACAAGCAGCGGCGGTTGCTCGCGCGCTCCGAAGAGACGCCGATCAACGTCCTCGAAGCGGGCATGGCCGACTTCGGCGTCATTGCCTCCGGCGTTGTCTACGCCTATGCCCGCGAGGCCTTCCCGAAGGCCTGGTTCCTCAAGCTCGGCATGAGCAACCCGCTGCCTGTCGAGAAGGTCGCCAAGCTCTATCGATCGGTAGCCCGTGTCGCCGTTGTCGAAGAGCTCGACCCGTTCATCGAGGAGCAAGTCCGCGCCCTCGGCCTGCCGGTGATCGGCAAAGAGGCGATCCCGGCCGACGGCGAACTCGATCAGGATATGATCTTCGCTGCCCTCGAGCCGTACCTCAAGCGGCGGCCGCCGCGGCGGCGGCGCCCGGTCTTCGCGCCGGAGCCGCGCATCAGCTCGCCGCCGCCTGCCGCCGACCTCCCCGTGCGCCCGCCGGTGCTCTGCCCCGGCTGTCCGCATCGGGTCGTCTTCGCCAAGTTGCGCAAGCACAAGCTCGTGCCGCTCGGCGACATCGGCTGCTACACGCTCGGCGCGTTGCCGCCGCTGCTGGCGCTCGACAGCTGTCTCTGCATGGGCGCCAGCATCGGCATGATGAGCGGCATGAACAAGGCGCTCGGTCGCAAGGCGGCGGTCGCGGTGCTCGGCGACTCGACGTTCTTCCATTCGGGCGTGACGCCGCTGATCGATGCACACTACAACGAGAGCCAGGGACTCGTGATCGTGCTCGACAACCGCACGTCGGCGATGACCGGTCACCAGGGGCACCCCGGCAGCGGTCTGCATGCCGACCGTAGTCAGGGGCCCGAGGTTGACATCGAGCGGCTCTGCGACGGCATCGGCGTGCGCTGCGAGACCGTGGACGCGACCAGTGCGAAGGCGGTCGGATCGGCGATCAAACGCGAGATCGACGCGCCCGGCCTGGGTGTGCTCGTCGCCCTCGGCCCGTGCGCGCTCACGGTTCCTGGCAAAGCCGCCGACATCGTCGTCGATCCGCAGCGATGCAATCTCTGCGGGCTCTGCTTCGCGATCGGCTGCCCGGCGCTTGCTCCCGGTGATGAGGCGGTCGCGATGACCGACGCGTGCACCGGCTGCGCGCTCTGTGTCGACGTGTGCAAGCGGGGCGCGCTGACCGCCGTCCCGGTCGAGAGGGGCAAGGCATGAACGGCGTCACCACGGTATCGCTGGTCGGCGTCGGCGGCCAGGGGATCCTGCTCGCCGCCGCGGTCGTCGCTCAAGCGGCGATGGTCGAGGGTCTCGACGTCAAGGCGAGCGAGGTCAAGGGCATGGCTCAGCGTGGCGGCACCGTACTCTCCACGGTGCGTTTCGGGCGCACGGTGTGGAGCCCGGTGGCGCGGCACGCCGACGTCATCGTCGCGATGGAGTTCCTCGAGGGTCGCCGCGCGCTCGACCTGCTGGCTCCGCGCGGCACCCTCGTGTGCGCCGCGACCACGATCGCGCCCGGCAGCGTACTTCGCGGCGAGATCGAGTATCCGACAGATCTCGCCGCCGCCGCCGCAGAGCGCGGCGTGCGCGTGATCTTCGTCGAGGCCGAAACGTTGGCTCGCGAGGCGGGCACGGTGCGCGCCGCCAACGTGGCGCTGCTCGGCGCGGCGAGCACGGTGCTGCCGTTCGCCGAGCAGTCATGGCAGCGCGCCCTGGAGCTCGCCGTCCCGGCGAAGATACTCGACATAAACAGGCGGGCGTTCGCGCTCGGGCGCGACGCCAACCCCACGGAGGAGGTCCGGCCGTGAAAGTGACGCAGCTCACCGTGTTCCTCGAGAACCGCAGCGGACGGCTCGCCGAGGTCACCGACATGCTCGGCGCCGCCGGCGTCAACATTCGCGGGTTCTCCACGACCGAAGCCGCCGAGTACGGCATCGTGCGCTTGATCGTCACCGATCCGGAGAAGGCGCGCCAGATCCTCCACGACGCCGGCTTCACGACGCACTTCTCGCACGTCATCTGCGTCGCCGTGCCGGACGAGCCCGGCGGCCTGGCGCGCGTGCTCGACGAGCTCGCCGCGCAGAACATCTCGGTCGACTACCTCTACAGCATCTCGTTCCAGAACATCTGTTTCGCCGTGCGCGACATCGACCGCGCCGTAGACCTGCTCAAGGACAAGGTGCAGCTGCTGAGCGACGAGGAAGTGCGCGCGCTGTGAGCCCCAGGAAGATGAGCGGCACGCTCACTCCCGACAAGGCGGGCGGTCTCATGTGGCAGGCCGAGGCTGAGCAACTGCCGGTCAAGGAGCTGGGCGAGCTGCAGATGGCGCGCTTGCGCACCACCCTCAAGCTCGCCCACGACAACATCCCCTTCTACCACAAGACGTTCGACGAAGCCGGTGTCCAGTGCGACACGATCGACTGCCACGGCGACGTCGCCGACCTGCCGTTCACGACCAAGATCGACCTGCGCGACCACTATCCGTTCGGCATGTTCGCACGGCCGCGCGACGCGGTCGTGCGCGTGCACGCCTCGTCGGGCACGACCGGCAACCCGACCGTGGTCGGCTACACCCGCGACGACATCAGTCTGTGGTGCGACCTCATCGCGCGCACCCTCGCCGCCGGCGGCGTCAAGCCGGGCGACATGCTGCAGAACGCATACGGCTACGGCTTGTTCACCGGCGGCCTCGGCCTGCACTACGGGGCCGAGCGCCTCGGCTGCACGGTGTTGCCGATCTCCGGTGGCAACACCGACAGGCAGCTCAAGCTGATGCGCGACTTCGGCGTCACGGCGCTGTCGTGCACGCCGTCCTATGCGCTCCATCTCGGCGAAGCGGCGCGCGACCGCGGCCTGCGGCCCGACGACCTGCCGATCCGCGTCGGCTTCCACGGCGCCGAACCGTGGACCAACGAGATGCGCGCGCAGATCGAGGAGGGTCTCGGCATCGACGCGCTCGACATCTACGGGCTCTCCGAGATGGGCGGTCCCGGTGTCGCCTACGAGTGCCTGCGCAAGGCCGGGATGCACGTGAACGAAGACCACTACATGGTCGAGATCGTCGACCCCGAGAGCCTCGAGCCGCTGCCCGAAGGCGAGGTCGGCGAGCTCGTCTTCACGACGCTCTCGCGCCAGGCGCAGCCGCTGATCCGCTATCGCACGCGTGACCTGTGCAGCCTCATCTACGAACCCTGCGACTGCGGCCGCACGTCGGCGCGCATGACAAAGCCGATCGGGCGCACCGACGACATGCTCATCATCAGGGGCGTCAACGTCTTCCCGAGCCAGATCGAAGAAGTGCTGATGGGCATTCCGAACATCGAGCCGCACTACCAGATCGTCGTCGACCGCAAGGGCTACCTCGACGTGGTCGAAGTCTGGATCGAGGTCGGTGAGGACATCTTTGCCGAGACCATGGGCGCTCTCGAGCGCTTCGAACGGATGGTCCAGGCGCGGCTGTACAGCGTGCTCAACATCCAGGTCGCCGTGAAGCTCAAGGAGCCCAAGGCGATCCAACGCTCCGAGGGCAAGGCCGTGCGCGTCGTCGACAAGCGGCCGAAATGACGGGTTGAAGCGGGTGGGCGGGGGCGAGCCCTGCGGCCAACGCCCCCGCCCGTTTCGTCTCATCCGCGACGGGTAAGCCGATTCGAACAGGTTCGATTTGGAATCCGGGAAGAGGGAGAATCATGAGAGCGTTCGTGATCGCAGTCGCCGTGCTGCTTGCGGCGGCGGCAACGGCCGGCCTCGCGTCCGCCGGCGTTCGCCACGGTGGCGCCGGCAAGTCTCACACTCATCCGGCGACGTCCGCCGGCCTTGCGGTCCAGCATTCCTTGTCCGCGCCGAGCGCGGCGACCGCGACTCACGGCTCAGCCGTCTCCGCGGTCGCTCAGGACCAGACGCTGGTCGCCACAAAGACGCTCCCGAACGGCAAGACCGTGACCAATCACGGACAGGCCGTCGCCATCGTCGCCCGGTCGAACTCCGGCAGCGCCCGGGCGGCGGCGCAGGGCGCGCCGGCGACCCGGTCGTCGCGACCGACGCAGTAGGTCGCGACACGTGACGCCGGTCACTGCTGACGGGCGCGCACGCGGATCGCGTGACGCCGTCGTCATCCGCCGGGTGCGGCCCGCCGATGCGGCGGCGATCTCGTGCATCCTGAACGCCGTTATCAAGAACGGGTCGTTCAGCCTTCTCGACACCCCGTTCTCAGAGCCGGAGGAGCGCGAGTACATCCAGCGGTTCTCCGCGCGCGGCGTGTTCAACGTCGCCAAGATCCGCACGGAGGGCGTCGTCGCGTTCCAGTCCCTCGAGCCCTACGCATCCTTCAAGACCACTGCCTTCGACCATGTGTTGACGATGGGCACGTACGTGGCCGAGCGCCATCGTCGCGAAGGGATCGGGACGCGGCTGGCCGCGGTCGCGTTCGCGGAAGCGCGGCAGAGCGGACACGAGAAGATCATCACCGAGATCAGGGCTGACAACCAGACGTCTTTGCGGTTCCACCAGGGCCTCGGTTTCGCGGTCGTGGGGGTCGCGCACGGGGCGGTGCGCGTCGGCGACCGCTCTGTCGACCTCGTCTTCGTCGAGAAGTCGCTGCAGCCGTGACGGCGTTTCCCCTGACGACTGCGCGGCTGCTGCTCCGCCCGTTCGAGCGCGACGACCTCGACGTGCTCGCGGCGCTGTACGGCGATCCCGCGGTGATGGCCTACGTCGGCGACGGCTCCGTGCGCGACCGCGAGAAGGTCTGGCTGGGACTGGAGAAGATGATTGCCATGCAGGAGGAGCGCGGCTATGCGCCATGGGCCGTTGGCGAGCGCGCCGGCGGCGCGCTGGTCGGCGAGTGCGGGCTCTATCCGCTCGAGGGCGTCGGCCCGGAAGTCGAGCTCACGTACACGTTTGCGCGCTGCGTCTGGGGCAAGGGCTACGCCACGGAGGCGGGCCGCGCAGCACTGGACTACGCGTTCACGGCGACCGGCCTCGCCCGCGTGATCGCCGTTGTGCATCCCGAGAATGCCGCGTCGATCCGCGTGCTGGAGAAGCTCGGCATGCGCGCCGACGGAGTCGGTCACTACTACGGTGCCGAGCTCGTCCGTTACACCTTCGCCGCCGCCGAGTGGAGGGCGCTCGGCGCCGGTCGCGAAGGCTGACGACGACGCGAGCGGCCGATGCTGCGCGTATAATCTGAGCGTGAACCTCGCTTCGGCATCCCCCTGGCACGGCAAAGGCTTGCGCATCGACGTCTCCACGGGCGGCGCGACGGTCGCGGCCGTGCCGCCCGACGTCTCGCGCGCCTATCTCGGCGGCCGCGGGCTCGGCGCCTACATGCTGCTCGCCGAGCGCGTCTTCGAGATCGAGCCGTTGGCGCCGCAAAACCCGCTGATCTTCGCGCCGGGGCCGCTGACGGGCACCGGCGCGCCCGCCGCCGGCCGCTACAGCGTGAGCGCGCGTTCGCCGCTCACCGGCACGATCTTCGACGGCAACTCCGGTGGCGGCTGGGGCAACGCGCTCAAGCACCTCGGCTACGACTATCTGCATGTGACGGGGCGCTGCGCCACGCCAAGCTATCTGCTGGTCGGGGGCGGCGGCAGCGAGCTGCGCCCGGCCGCCGCCCTCTGGGGGCTCGACGTGCCCGACACGCTGGCGCGGCTGCGCGAGCTGCATCCCGGGAGCGAAGCGGCGGTGATCGGCCCGGCGGGCGAGCGCGGCGTGCTCTTCGCCTCGATCGTCAACAACCGCGGCCGCTCCGTCGGCCGCGGTGGCCTCGGCGCCGTGATGGGCGCCAAGAACCTCAAGGCCATCGTGCTCGCCGGCGACGGCGGCTGGCGGCCGCGCCCCGCCGACAAAGAGCGCTTCGACTTCGTCGTCTACGAAGCGACCAAGATGTTGAAGTCCAATCCGATCACCTCGCAAGGTCTGCCCGAGTTCGGCACCGCCGTGCTGGTGAACGTGCTCAACCAGGCCGGTGCGCTGCCGACGCGCAACTTCCGCGAGTCGCGGTTCGAGCTCGCCGAGCAGATCAGCGGCGAGACGCTGCGCCGCGACTACACGACCAAGCGCGCCGCGTGC
>Ga0207932_1000502_pt1 | contig 13225 bp, 14 predicted proteins | sample NGESurdeep092012_FD_184480 | JGI IMG/M metagenome (GOLD analysis project Ga0207932, IMG submission 184480) | Arctic peat soil microbial communities from Barrow, Alaska - NGEE Surface sample 415-2 deep-092012 (SPAdes) | ecosystem: Environmental > Terrestrial > Soil > Wetlands > Peat ...
GTGACCGCCGCCGTGAACACGCTCAGCTCGTCCGGCTGCAAACCTTCGCATGCCGTTGTCCTCAGTCGCATCCGTATCTCCTTCGATACGAATGCTCCCTGCGTCCTAGGCCTACTCGGTTTTCACTCGGCCGAGCAAGACCGTGCTCACGACGGAGACCACTAGTGACCCAGCGCGACCTCCTCTACGGTCGTAACGCAGTGCGCGAGGCAATTCGCGGCCCGCGCCAGGTGCTCGAGCTGTGGGTGAGCGAGCGCTCCGGCGGTCACGAGCCCTGGCTCTCCGAGCCGGGCGCCCCGCGCCTCCAGATCAAGCCCGAGCACGACCTCTCGCAGGCGGCGCTGACGCGCGAGCACCAGGGCGTCGTGGCCTGGGTCGAGCCCTACCGCTACGCCGACGCCTATGAGCTGGCGCGCGCTCAGACGCCCCTGATTGCCTGCCTCGACCAGGTCACCAACCCGCGCAACCTGGGCGCCGTCGTCCGCGCGGCGGCGGGCGCGGGCGCAACCGGAGTGGTCGTTCCGGCGCGCGGCTCGGCGCAGGTCACCCCCGAGGTTGCCCGCGCGGCGGCCGGCGCGGTCGAGCACATTCCGATCGCCGTCGTCACCAACCTGGCCCGCTACCTGGAGGAGATCAAGCGCGACGACCTCTGGATCTACGCCGCCGACGGCCGCGCCGAGCGCTTGTACTGGCAGGCCGACCTCTCCGGCGGAGTCGCGCTCGTTTTCGGGGCCGAGAAGAAGGGACTGCGCCCGCTGGTGCGCCGCCGCTGCGACGACGCGCTGGCGATTCCCTTGATCGGCGAGGTCGAGTCGCTTAACGTCGGCGTGGCCGCCGCTCTTATGCTCTACGAGGCGCGGAGGCAACGTGGCGCGTAAACGGGAGCCAGGCATGGGGGAGGGAGAGTCGCGGCATAACGCTCCCGAGCCGACCTTCTACCTCTTCGACGGTCACAACCTCCTTTACGCGGGCAAGTTCGCCGATCCACGCGAGCTGGAGGACAAGCTGGCCAGCTTCGTCGCTCTGCGCGGCGCTCGCGGCATCGTCGTCTTCGACGGTTTCGGTGTAAAGCACACGCTCGGCCCGCTCGAGGTGCGCTTCGCCGAGGTGGCCGACTTCGCGCTCGAGCGCCTGGCCGCCGAGCTGCGCGATCACGAGCGCGTCTGCCTCGTTTCCTCGGATCTAACCGTCCGCGAGACCAGCGGCAAGGAAGTGGACAAGCGCTCCTCGCAGATCTTCATGCAGGAGCTGGGCGAGACCAAGCTGCCGCCGACGCCGCGCATGGCAATCGAAGAACGTCTCGACCCGAAGACCCGCGCCAAGCTCGAGCGCCTGCGCCGCGGCGAGGAGTAGTCGCAGGTAATTCGCCGCCCGACTGGTCGCGTAACGGAAGTGGAAATGGAAGCGGTGAATTACCGAAAGCGAACACACGTTCGCTAACGGACGGGTCCAGTGCAAAGTGGTCCGGTTTTCGGGTCCACCGCAAAAGACTTGTATTTCAGTGGGACCACTGCTAAGGTCGGGCGCATCAAATTGGATATGTCCTGCTGAAAGCGGCAAGGGAACAGGGATCGAGGGAATATGGCGGCACAACCTGCAAGACGCGAAGGCTACAAGTACCAGCCTCAGCGAGCGCAGAGAGAGCTCGAGGACCTGCAACTCGTTCTCAAGGCCCGCAACGGCTCCTCGGCGGCGCTGGACTCCTTGCTGCGCCGCTACGACGGTTTCGTGCGCCTCAAGTCCAGTTCCTACTTCCTCGCCGGCGGCGAATCGGAGGACCTAGTCCAGGAAGGACGGATCGGTCTTTACAAGGCCGTGCGCGATTTCCGCCCCGACAAGGAGACCTCTTTCCGCTCCTTCGCCGAGCTCTGCGTGACGCGCCAGATCATCACCGCGATCAAGACCGCCACCCGCTTCAAGCACACGCCGCTCAACACCTATGTCTCCTTCAGCCAGACCCCCGCCGGCCAGGACTCCGACAGCGAGTGCACGCTCGGAGACGCCCTGCCAGGCCCCGGAGTGGACGATCCCTCCGTCTGTGTCGTCTCGACCGAGGAGCTGCAGAGCCTGGTCTTCTGCCTTGGCTCGGGCCTCTCGCAACTGGAGTCCGATTCGCTTCGGCTCTACCTCGAGGGCTCGTCCTACGACCAAATGGCCGACGAGCTGGGCTGCGACACCAAGACGATCGACAACGCCCTGCAGCGCGTCAAGCGCAAGATCATCGCCCATCAGCGCACACGTGAAGTTCTGCAGTAGCTACTAGCAGACCGATCTGCGATGCGAGCGCCGTCGCGGCGCTAGTCTCTATCCGGCGTCGCCGGAGTAGCTCAGCTGGTAGAGCAAGCGCCTTGTAAGCGCTAGGTCGTCGGTTCGAGTCCGACCTCCGGCTATTACCGACGAAAGTCCGCCCTCCTGCGGAGGGCATGACGACTTTCGTCGGTGAGAAACGCAGGATTCGGGGGATGGCGTTTTGTGAGCCGCGCCCGCCATGTCGGTCGCTCCGTTTCCGCCAAAAGTCCGCCTCCCTGCGGGAGGCATGACGACTTTCGGCGGTGAGAAAAGTCAAGAGACCCGAAGACGGCGTTCTGTGAGCCGCGCCCGCCATGTCGGTCGCGGCGGCCATGGCCTGAACGGCTGTCAGTTGCCGCTAGAGCGAGGCCAGAGCCCGCTCGAGATCGCGCCAGAGGTCAGCGGGATCCTCGAGTCCGGCGCTCAATCTGAGTAGGCCGGGCGGTACGCGCTCTCCCTCCCAGCGCGAGCGCGACTCGATCGTGCTGCGCGCGCCGCCGAAGCTGGTTGCGTTCTCGATCAGCTTGCAGGAGCGCTCCAGCCTCTCGGCCGCCACCGCGCCGCCGCGCACGACGAAGGAAACGAGCGGACCGAAAGCGCTCACGTACCTCGCCGCCACCTCGTCGTCCAAGCCGGGGTAGTTCACGCTCTCGACGGCCGGATGCTCCTGCAGCCGTCGCGCCAGCTCCAGCGCGGTCGCCGAGCTGCGCTCCACTCGCAGCGGCAGCGTCTTCAGGCTGCGCAGGAGCAACCAGGCGGGATCGGGCGAGCCGATCAGCCCCACCAGCCGGCGCACCTGGAACAGGTGCTCGGCGTCCTCGTCGTGGGCGCAGCTGGCGACTCCGAGCACTAGGTCGTGGTGGCCGCCGAGCAACTTGGTGGCGCTGTGTACCGAGAAGTCGGCGCCGTGCTCGAGCGGGCGCAACAAGACCGGCGTCAGCATCGTCGCGTCGACCGCGACGCGGGCGCCATGCTCATGCGCCCGGGCGATCGAGTCGTCGAGGTCGGGGAAGCTGAGCATCGGGTTGGCGCAGGGCTCGAGCCAGACGAGCGCGGCATCTTCGGGCGGCGGGCCGGTCTGGTCGAACTCGAGCAGGCGCAGGCCGAAGCGCGAGAGCTCGTCCGAGATTAGGTGACTGGTCGAGACGTAAGCGCCGAGGGGAACAGCAACGGCGTCGCCCGGCTTGCAGAAGGCGAGCACAATACCCGCGATCGCAGCCATGCCGCAGGAGAAGAGCAAGGCCCGGCCGCCCTCGAGCTCGCCGAGTACGCGCTCGACCTCGGCCGCGAGCGGATGGTCGTAGCGCTGATAGGCGAAGGGGCCGAGCTCGCCCTCGCTGTAGGGCCAGATGGTCGCGCGATCGAGAGCGGGCTGGCGCAATCCCGCCAGCCGCGTCTCCAGGCTGAGCCGGGCCGCGGCGTCCCCGTCGGTCTCCCTCATGCGTCGATGATAGGAGAAGTTGGCGCTCGTCCCGAGGCTTCGGACGCCAGCTCGTGTTCCGACGCCGCCGCTAACTCGGGGGTGCGCTCTTGGCCCCGCGCAGGATCCCGGGCGCCACGCGCGCGTAGTCGAGCCCCGAGAGCCAGGTCATGATCAGCGCCACAACCCCGGCCCAGAGCGCGATGTCGACCGACCAGGCACCCGCAATCTGCAGCCCGCCCAGCCCGACGGCGATCGCCTGCGACCAGGTCTTGAGCTTGCCGAGCTCGCGCGCCTGCATCACTACGCCGCGCTCGATCGCCGCCAGGCGCAGGCCAGAGACCAGGAACTCGCGCGCCACGATCAAGGCCACCAGCCAGCCGGGAAAGATCCCGTACTCGACCAGGGCGATCATCGTCGAGAGCACCAGCACCTTGTCGGCGATCGGGTCGAGCAGCGTGCCGAGCGCCGAGGAGCGACCACTTGAGCGCGCCACGCGGCCGTCGAACCAGTCGGTGGTCATGGCCACTGCGAAGACGATCGCGGCTACGTAGTAGTGATGCGGGAAGTCCCAGACGAGTAGCGCGAGCACGAACGGCGTCGCTGCGATGCGGGCTACGGTGAGCTGATCGGCGAAGCTCATGGCGGGAGGATACGTGTCCCGGAGTCTGCTCAACGAAAGACCCGCGCTCCGGCGGTGACCAGAGAGCCCTTCGGTCAGGCCGCGCGCGCCCGATGCGACCCCGATCACCTCAACCGCGCGTTCCTAACGGAATGGTCTTTAGACTCCTGCACGGGATGGATCTCTACGAGTACCAGGGCAAGGAGCTTTTCCGCCAGTACGGCCTTCCGACCGGTGAGGGAAGGCTGGCGCAGACGCCTGCCGAAGCGCGCGCCGCCGCCGAGGAGCTCGGCGGCTCGGTGGTCGTGAAGGCGCAGGTGCACGTGGGCGGGCGCGGCAAGGCGGGCGGCGTCAAGGTGGCCAAGAGCCCCGAGGAGGCCGAAGTCCACGCCGCCGCCATCCTCGGCCTGGAGATCAAGGGGCACACGGTGCGCCGGCTCTGGATCGAGAGCGCCTCGGAGATAGCCCGCGAGTACTACCTCTCGCTCACGCTCGATCGCGGCGCCAAGAAACCGCTTTTCATGTTCACGACCGAGGGTGGGGTGGAGATCGAGCAGGTGGCGGCCACGAATCCCGAGGCGCTCGTCAAACTGCACGTCGATCCGCTCGAGGGCTTCCATCCCTGGCACGGGCGCGCGCTGACCTTCGGGGCCGCTATCGCGGACGCAAACGAGCGGCACCAGATCGAGCGCCTCTGCGGGCAGCTCTACGAGGTCTTCACGGGCTGCGACGCGACCCTCTGCGAGATCAACCCGCTGGTCGTGACCAAGTCGGGCGATCTGCTGGCGCTCGATGCCAAGGTCTCGGTCGACGATAACGCGCTCTTCCGCCACGAGGAGATTGCGGCGATGCGCGATCCCGAGGCGGTGCCGGTCGAGGAGCGCGCCGCGCGCGAGAAGGGCGTCACCTACGTCAAGCTGGACGGGGAGATCGGCGTGCTCGGTAACGGCGCCGGGCTGGTCATGTCCACCCTCGACCTAGTCGCGCTGGCCGGCGGTCGCCCGGCCAACTTCTGCGATCTCGGCGGCGGCGGCGGTGCGCAGGGCGTTGTCGATGCGCTCGAGGTGATCAGTGCCGACCCGCAAGTGCGGACCATCTTCTTCAACATCTTTGGCGGCATCACCCGCTGCGACGAGGTGGCGCGCGGGATCCTGCAGGCGCTGGAGACGATTTCGATCGCCCAGCCGATCGTGGTGCGCTTCGACGGCACCAACGCCGAGGAGGGCCGGCGCCTGCTAGCCGAGGCCAAGACGGCGAATCTGTACCCCGAGCCGACGATGCTCGAGGCGGCCAAACGCGCCGTGGAGCTGGCGGGTTAGGGAGGAAAGCGTGAAGCAAGCCAATCCTTGGAACGAGCGGGCGCAGGCTTATCGAGACAGCGCGCCGCACTCGGCCGGGCCGGATCTGGATCTACTGGTCGAATGGGCCGGGCCGGGCGCGGGCAAGACGGCGCTCGACGTCGGCTCCGGCGGCGGGCACCTGGCCAGGCGCCTGCGCGAAGCCGGCTTTGCCGTCACCACCGCCGATCCCTCGGCCGGCATGCATCCGGACCTGATCTGTAGCGCCGAGGAGCTTCCCTTCCCGTCAGCCTCCTTCGACCTGGTCGGCAGCCGCATCGCCGCCCACCACTACAGCGATGTCGAGGCCGCCCTGGCCGAGATGGCGCGGGTGACGAGGGGCGTCGTCCTGCTCGAAGACCTCCTCTTCGTGGACGAGCGGGTGGAGGAGGGCGAGAGGCTGCGCGATCCTTCACATGTGCGCACCTACACGCTTGATGAGTGGAGCGCGCTTTTCGCCGCCGCCGGGCTCGAGGTCGCGGCGAGCGAGGTGATCGAGCGGCACACGTCGTTCAGCGCCTGGCTCGAGCGCTGCGACTGCACTGGCGAGACCGCTGAGCGCACGCGCGAGCTGCTCTCTCATCGCCTGGACGGCGACGACTATCTGAGCACCGTCTTCCTGCTCAAGGGAGCGAAAACAAGCTAGTGGCGATCATCGTCGACAACTCCACCCGCCTCGTCGTCCAGAACCTGACCGGACGCGAGGGCTCCTTCCACGCCCTGCGCAACCGCGCTTACGGCACCCAGGTCGTCGCCGGCGCCGCGCCCGGGCACGGCGGCGAGGACGTCGAGGGGATTCCCGTCTTCAACACCGTGCGCGAGGCCGTGGACGAGACGGGCGCCAATACGGCTGCCACCTTCGTGCCCGCCCGCTTCGCCGCCGACGCGCTCTACGAGGCGATCGACGCCGGTTTGGAGAGCGTCGTCTGCATCACTGAGGGCATCCCGGTGCACGAGATGCTCAGGCTCTACCAGTACGCGCGCGATCGCGGCGTGACCCTGATCGGCCCCAACTGCCCGGGCGTGATCTCGCCGGGCAAGGCCAACGTGGGCATCATCCCGGCCGAGATCTTCGCCGAGGGCTCCGTCGGCCTGGCCAGCCGCTCGGGCACGCTCACCTACCAGATCGGCTACGAGCTGGCCCAGCTCGGGCTGGGAAACACCACCGTGATCGGCATTGGCGGAGACGCGATCGTCGGCTCCTCTTTCATTGACATCCTGAGCCGCTTCGAGGCCGATCCCGAGACCGAGATCGTTGTATTGGTCGGCGAGATCGGCGGCGACGAGGAGGAGCGGGCGGCCCAGTTCGTAAGCGAGCAGATGTCGAAGCCCGTCTTCGCCTACATCGCCGGTTTCACCGCCCCGCCCGGCAAGACGATGGGGCACGCCGGCGCGATCATCTCCGGCTCCGCCGGCACGGCCCAGGCCAAGAAGGAAGCGCTCGAGGCGCGCGGCATCGAGGTCGGCACCACGCCGACCGAGGTCGCGCAGCTTGTTGCGGGGAGCGTCTCGGGCTAGCCCGAGCGCTCGGCCGAGAGCGTCACGATCTCGTAGGTCACGTTGACGCCGGAGCCGTTTGAGAACGTTTTGTCGTAGCGCCGCATACCCTCAGCGAGCGCCCCAGGCGCCAGAACGTGTGGGGCATATCCCGCGCCCGAGGACTTGACAGATCGTAAAAAGGCTGCACAGTCCGGGTAAGAGAAACGCTCCTCGCACGAATGGGCGCGGATCCGAGAGATACCGGCCCCGGCGAGGAGCGTTTCCCATTTTTGGGCCGGGGGCAGATCGAGGCCCCGCTCGCAGCCGAGCTCGCCCAGCACCTGGTCGAGCTCCCAGAAGGTGCGCGGGCCGAAGGTCGCCAGCTGCATCTCGCCCGCTGCGGAGAGCGAGTCGACGAGACGGGCCAGGGTTTGCTCGGGCTCCGTCAACCACTGGACGGTGGCATTGGAGGCGATCAGGTCGTAGCTTCCGGGCTCGGGCTCGAGCTCTTCAATGTCGCAGATCAGAAAGCGGGCGCCCGGAACGCGCTTTCTCGCCCGCTCGATCATCGCCGGCGCGAAATCCACCGCCACGATCTGGGCCTGTGGGAAGCGCTTGCTGAGCAGTTCGGTCAGGTAGCCGGTTCCGCAGCCAAGATCGAGGATCGAGGAAGGCTCGCGCTCGATTCTCTCGACCAGGCGCTTGGCCATCCCGCGCTGGACGACGCTGAAGATGTCGTAGGCGTCGGCGGCGCGCTCGAAACGACGCTGGATTGCTTCCTTATCGAGTGTGAGGGTCAGAGCCATGCGAGGAAGCGGTCGGGTTGGGTCAGAAAGGGGGCGTGCCCCGCCTCGGGCCAGACGGTCAGCTCGGCGTTCGGGAGAGCCTCGGCGAGCAGCTCGGCGGCGCCGAGCGGACAGAGGCGATCGCGGCCGCCGTGCAGCAGTCGGACCGGGCAGGAGATCTGGGAGGCGCGCTCGAGCATGGAGTAATCGGCGAGATAGGCTAGCCCCAGATCGAGCTTGGCGGCGTCTTCTTCGCGCGGCGGGGGCGGAACGTCTTCGCCCGGCGCCAGCGCCAGCGCCCAGAACTCGTCCAAAACGGCGTCCGCGTTTTCGCTCAGGCGCTCGCGCATGCGCTCGAGCGTCCGTTCGGGCCAGCCGTGCCGGTAGGCGCCTCGGCGCACGAACTGCCCGCTCGCCCCGACCAGCGTCAGCGACACGAGCTCTAGCCGCGTCGCCGCTTTGAGCGCCCACATCGCCCCGAGCGACCAGGCGACAACCTCGTCGCCGGCTTCGATCTCGCCGCCCAGGCGGTCATCGGCTTTCGCGAATGGCGCCCAGACCTCGGCCGTCGAGCCCCAGCCGGGAAGGAAACTTCTCAAGGCTGGGCCTCTTGGGCTTCTGTTCTTCGGGCTTCTCGGGGTACGGGCGCCTTTGCCCACCCACCACCCCCCACCCACCCACGGGGCGGCGGAACGGTAGCGAGAACGAGCGCACGAGGCTGTGCCCGTTTTGTGCCAGATCTGACCCGAACCCCGATCGTGGCGAGCGAAGCGGCGCTTTTACGAAACATCGGCAAGCGCCTCCAGCGCTAGCTCCAGATCCTCGAAGGAGTGCGTTGCCATCAATGAGAAGCGGATGCGCGCCTGGCCGGCGGGAACCGTCGGCGGTCGAATAGCCACCGCCAGCACGCCCCTCTCCTCGAGCGCCTGGGCCAACTCGAGCGCCTGTTCGCTCGAGCCGACGAGCGCGGGAATGATCTGCGTCGTCGAGGCGCCGGTATCGAAGCCGAGCCCGGACAGGCGCGAGCGGAAGTGCTCGCTCTTCGTGCGGAGCTCGCGCCGGCGCTCGTCGGCCTCGGCGACGAGGTCGAGCGAGGCGTCGATGCTGTCGATGACCGCCGGCGGCAGAGCGGTGGAATAGATCAGCGTGCGGCAGCTCGAGACGAGCTGGTCGATCAGGGCCCGCCCGGCGGCGATGTAGGCGCCGTAGACCCCGAAGGCCTTCGAGAAGGTGCCCATCTGCAGCTCGATTCGCTCGGCCAGGCCCAGCTCGTGCGCGTAGCCCTCGCCGCGGGGCCCGAAGACGCCGCCGCCGTGCGCGTCATCGGTCAGGAGCAGGGCGCCGTAGCGATCTTTCAGCTCCACCAGCTCGCCCAGCGGCGCGGCGTCGCCGTCCATCGAGAAGATCGTGTCGCTGACGATCAGCTTGCGCGCGGCGCCAGAGTTCTCGAGCAGCTGCTCCAGGTGGTCGAGATCGACGTGCCGGTAGCGCTTGACCTGCGCGCCCGAGAGCCTCGCTCCGTCGACGATGCTGGCATGGTCGAGGCGGTCGAGAAAGATGGCCGTGTCGCGGTCGCAAAGCGCCGCGATCGCTCCGACGTTGGCCAGATAGCCGCTGCCTACTACGAGCGCCGCCTCGCAACCCTTGAAGGCGGCGATCTTCTGCTCGAGCGCTTGGGTCGCGCTGTCGCCGCCGGCCACCAGGCGCGAAGAGCCGGCTCCGGCGCCGCGGGCCGCGCCGCGGGCGGCGGCCTCGACCAGAGCCGGGTGTCCGGCCAGGCCGAGGTAGTTGTTGGAGGAGAGGTTGATCAGGCGCTTGCCGCCGCGGAAAGCGATCGGCTCGGCCGGCTGCTCGGTCGTCCGTAAGCGGCGCTCGAGCGCTTCCCGCTCGCGCCGCGCACGCTCGCTCTCCAGCCAGCTATCCCAGGAAGTCATCGAGGTAGCCTGCCGCATCGGCTGGATCGGCGAGCCAGGGTATCTGTGCCGCCACGCGCACTCCGGAGCCGGCCTCGATCAGTGCCGCGTTTTCGGCCGTGCTCTCGTCGCTCACACCGTTCAGGACGACGCCGGCGATTTCGAGCCCGCGCGCCCGCGCCGCCTCGATCGTGAGCAGGGTGTGATTGACCGTGCCCAGCCCCGCGCGGGCCACGATTATCAGCGGCAGCCCGAGCGCCACGGCCAGGTCGGCCAGGTCGAGATCGTCGGCGAGTGGGGTGAGCAAGCCGCCCGCGCCTTCAACGAGCAGAATCTCGTGCGCGAGTGCGAGCTCGCGTGCCCGCTCGAGGATCGGCCTCAGCTCGATCGTCTGCCCCTCGGCGCGGGCCGCGACGAGGGGAGCAAGTGGGGCGGCGAAGGCATAGATGCAGTCGGCGCCGAGCAGGGCGGCATCGCCGTTAGGATCGTCCGCCGCGGCGCCGCTTTGCACCGGCTTTAAGACGGCGACGTCGCTGTAGCGCGCCCTGAGTGCCGCGGCCAGCGCCGCCGTAACGAAGGTCTTGCCGACACCCGTGTCGGTGGCCGTGACGAAGTAGGCGAACCTGTTCAAGCTCCTACCGGTTCGATCTCGAAGCCGAGCTCCTCGATCATGCGAAAGTCGTCCTCGGGCGCCTGGCCGGGCTCGGTCAGGTAGTCGGCGACGAAGATCGAGTTGGCCGGGTAGAGGGCCAGCGGCTGCAGCGAGCCCAGGTGCACCTCGCGCCCGGCGGCGAGCCGGATCTCGCGCTCGGGGCAGGCCAGCCGGAACATGCAGAGCGTCTTCAGGCAGTAGCGGGGATCGAGCCCGGGGTCGTGGTCACCGAGCGGTGTGCCCTCGATCGGCAGCAGGAAGTTGACCGGAATCGAGTCGGCACCCGTGTCTCTGAGCGCGAAGCAGGCCTCGACCAGTTGCTCGTGCGTCTCGCCGAGCCCTACGATCAGCCCCGAGCAGGGCGAGAGGCCGGCCCTGGCGACGGTCTCCACCGTTTGGGCCCGATCGGCGTGACTGTGCGTCGAGCAGACGTCGGGGTAGTGGCTCTCGGCCGTGTTCAGGTTGTGGTTGTAGCGGTCGATGCCGGATTCTTTGAGCGCCCGGGCCTGCTCGGAGCTGATCTTGCCCAGGCAGGCGCAGAGCTTGAGCTCGGGGTGGTGCTCTTTGATCTCCTCGGCTGCCTCGGCCACGCCGTGCAGCTCGCGCGCCGAAGGCTTGAGCCCGCTGGTGACGATGCAGCAGGTGGAGGCCTTAAGTTCCAGTGCGCGTTCGGCCGCCTTGACCAACTCTTCCTTGGCAAGAAGCTGGTGCTGCGGGATCTCGGCCGTCGAGATGCGCGACTGCGAGCAGTAGCCGCAGTCTTCGCCGCAGTGCCCGCTTTTCGCGTTGACCAGGAAGTTGAGCCGCACGCCGGTTGCGAAGTAGTGGCGGCGAACCCGGAAGGCGGCGGCGAGCAGGTCGACGAGCTCCTCGTCGGGCGCCGCGAGCACTCGGAGCGCCTGCTCCGAGCTCAGCGGCTCGCCGGCGAGCGCCTGTTCGGCAAATGCATTCCAGCGTGTCCGAGAACCTCGTCTCAAAACGAAGCACTCCATCGCCTGGCCGCGCTCGGCGGCACGATGCGTCGTCCTCGGCCTCGCCCGTAGCTTTGGCTACGACCGAGGCACTGCGTCCTAGCCTCGCACTCACCGATCGCACCCAATCGACGGGTCATCATTCTGAGACGAGTTTCAGGCATCAGCGCCATTCTCGCTGACCGCGGCGATCGCCTGCTCCAGCGTCGAGACGATCCGCTCCAGCTCATCGCTCGTGATCGTCAGCGGCGGTACCAGCGGAACCACCTGACCCAGCGAGCGGAGTAGAACGCCTCTGCGCACGGCCTCCGAGCAGACCTCGCGCGCCGAGGCCCAGGGCGCCAGCTCTACTCCCCCGAGCAGTCCGCAGAGGCGCACGCCCGTAACCGCGCGCAGCGGCGCGATGCGCTCGGTGAGCAGTTGCCTCAGCTCTTCGGAACGCGCCTCGACGTTCGACAGCACGTTCCACTCGGCCAGCAGCTCGAGGTGCCTGGAGGCGACCGCCGCCGCCAATGCGTTTCCGCCGTAGGAGTGACCGTGGTAGAAGGTTCGGGGCCCCAGATCCTCGCCCATGAAGGCGAGGTAGATGCGTCCGCTGGCGACCGTCACCGACATCGGTAGATAGCCGCCGGTGATGCCCTTGCCGAGCACCAGCAGGTCGGGCTGGATGCCGCAGCGGCGCGAAGCAAACAGGCTGCCCGTACGCCCGAAGCCGGTTGCCACCTCGTCGCACACGAGCAGTACGCCGTTCTCGCGGCAGCACTTCGCGAGCCTGCGCACATCCTCGGGGCGGGCCACCTGCATGCCGCCGGCGGCCTGCACGAGCGGCTCGATCACGACCGCGGCCAGACGCTCGGCGTTGGCGGCGATCATGTTGCAGGCCTGCTCGGCCCAGTTCGGGGTGGCGTAACCGTCGGCGCGCAGCACCGGGAAGCGAAGCTGGTCGAAGTGCTCGCTGTGAAACCCGTCGCCGAGTGAGAGGGCGCCGATCGTGTCGCCGTGGTAGGCGTCTCGCAAAGCGAGGAAGCCAGATTTCTGCTCGAGGCCGATGTTTCGCCAGTACTGCAGAGCGCACTTGAGTGCCTGCTCAACCGCCGAGGAGCCGTCCGAGGCAAAGAGGAAATGCGGATCGGTGAGCGGCACCACCCGGGCCAGCGCCTCACACAGCTCGACGACCGCGCGGTTGCCGTTTCCGAGCATCGTCGAGTGCGCGACCTTGCCCAGCTGTTCTGTTACAGCCGCGTCGAGATCGGGCACGCGATGGCCGAGCGTCGTCACCCAGAGCGAGGAGATGGCGTCGAGATAGCGCCGCCCCTCGCTGTCGATCAGCTCGCGTCCCTCGGCGCGATCGACAATCACGGGCTCTTGCACAGGGAAGCTGGCCATCTGGGTGAAGCCGTGCCAAACCCTGCTCGCGTCGCGCTCGATCCACTCGCTCATACCGGCAGCGTATCGACGCGCTTCGCTAGGCTGCGGCTCTATGGGGATGATCTCCTTCGCTCGCGGCGCTCCGGCGCCTGAATGCCTGGCCGTCGAGCTCCTGGCCGACTGCGCCAAGGGCGCGATCGAACGTGACGGAACCACCGTTCTCTCCTATGGCACCGGGCTTGGCTACGCGCCTCTGCGGAAGTGGTTGGGTGAGCGCTACTCGATCGATCCCGGTCAGATCCTGCTCACCAACGGATCGCTGCAGGGCTTCGTCTATCTCGCCCAGCAGTTTTTCTGGAGCGGCGTCGGCGGTCGCGTGCTGGTCGAGG
>Ga0207932_1000504_pt1 | contig 13180 bp, 11 predicted proteins | sample NGESurdeep092012_FD_184480 | JGI IMG/M metagenome (GOLD analysis project Ga0207932, IMG submission 184480) | Arctic peat soil microbial communities from Barrow, Alaska - NGEE Surface sample 415-2 deep-092012 (SPAdes) | ecosystem: Environmental > Terrestrial > Soil > Wetlands > Peat ...
GACCTGCTCGAGAACGGCGGCCCGGACGGTGGCCAGACCTACGACGGCCCGCGCCACTTCGACTTCAAGCCCAGCCGCACCGAAGACATCAGCGGCGTATGGGACGCGGTTGCAGCCAATATGCGCACCTACCTCCTGCTCAAGGAGCGCGCCGCGTCGTTCCGAAGTGACCCCGAGGTGCAGGAAGCCCTGGTCGCTTCCCGCGTCGGCGAGATCAGGCAGACCACCCTCTCCCCGGGGGAGAGCTATGACGACCTGCTCGCCGACCGTGGCTCCTACGAGGACTTCAACTCCGATGCCTACTTCGGCGGCAGGGGATTCGGTTTCGTGCGCCTCAACCAGCTCGCGCTCGAGCACCTTCTCGGCGCACGCTGAACCCGCGCAAACCGAACGGCGCAGGATGGCAGGAGCAGGAATGACGCTCGTTGCGGGAATTGACTCCTCGACGCAGAGCTGCAAGGCGGTCATCCGCGATCTCGCAACAGGATCACTGGTGCGCTCCGGGCGGGCGCCTCACCCTGAGGGTACGGAGGTGGATCCGAGCGCCTGGTGGGATGCGCTGCTGGCCGCGATCGGCGCGAGCGGCGGGTTCGACGACGTCGCGGCCGTGTCGATCGCCGCCCAGCAGCACGGCATGGTGGTCCTGGATGCTGCGGGATGCGTTATCCGTCCAGCCTTGTTGTGGAACGATGCGCGGAGCGCACCAGCAGCCGTCGACCTGATCGCCGAGGTGGGGGCAGACGAGTACGTACGCCGCACCGGGGCCGTCCCTGTCGCGTCCTTCACGGCGACAAAGCTGCGTTGGCTGCGCGACGCGGAGCCGGCGAATGCCGCCCGGGTCGCAGCCGTTGCGCTCCCCCATGACTGGCTGACCTGGCGTCTGCGCGGCTACGGCCCCGTCGACGAGAGTCCACTCGGCCCCGTGCTCGAGGAGCTGACGACCGACAGGTCGGAGGCCAGCGGCACCGGCTACTGGAGCCCGGCAACCGGCGAATACGACCTCGAGCTGTTCGAGCGGGCGCTCGGTCACCCGGCCATCCTGCCCCGGGTCCTCGGTCCCGGTATGGCGGCCGGCACCACCGTGGCCCTTCCCGGCTCTCGGGTGCCTGCAGGCATCGTCGTTGGCCCTGGTGCCGGTGACAACGCGGGCGCGGCGCTCGGCCTGGGCGCGGGGGCCGGCGACGTCGTCGTCTCGATCGGCACGAGCGGGACTGTCTTCGCAGTGGCCGAACGGCCGGCGATGGATCCGACGGGCGCGGTCGCCGGATTCGCTGATGCCAGCGGGCTCTTCCTCCCGCTTGTCGCAACGCTCAACGCAGCACGCGTTCTCGGCTCGATCGCCGAGCTTCTGGGGGTTGACCACGACGGTCTTGCCCGGCTCGCCCTGGAAGCAGAGCCCGGTTGCACTGGCGTTGTGCTGGTCCCGTACTTCGAGGGCGAACGCACACCGAACCTGCCGGAAGCCACGGCAAGCTTGCACGGCCTCACGATCGCCTCAAGCACACGCGCCAACATTGCCCGTGCAGCCATCGAAGGCATGCTGTGCGGTCTGGCCGCAGGCCTCGACGCCGTGCGCGCTGTCGACGTGACCGAGCAGCGCATCATGCTGATCGGCGGGGCAGCCCAAAACATCGCGGTCACAACAATTGCCGCGCAGGTCTTCGATGCACCAGTCGTGGTCCCGGCCCCCGGCGAGTACGTCGCGGATGGTGCGGCCGTCCAAGCCGCTTGGGCGTTGACCGGAGCGCGACCCGTGTGGCCACGGCAGATTGTCGCCGAGCCGGCACCTGACCATCGCCCGGTCATCCGCGACCAGTACGCCCGCTATACCTCTCGCCTGCCCGGCTCTTTCGCGGTGACACGGTGAGCCACAACGCAATGCACGGCGGCGCCGGCGCCTCCGAAAGGGAAGGGGAGACCCCTGGATGCCACTCGGCCGGACCGGGTCCATGCCCCCACCCCAGGGCAGCTGAGCATCCTTTGGACCCGCCGTCATAGGGTTGGGGTCATGGAGTCGAGACAGCTGGGTCGCACGGGTCGTCAGGTAGGGGTCATCGGGCTGGGGTGCTGGCAGCTCGGCGCGGACTGGGGGGCGGTGAGCGAGCAGGATGCGCTCGCGACGCTGCACGCCGCCGTCGACGCCGGGGTGAGCTTCCTCGACACCGCCGACGTGTACGGCGACGGGCGCAGCGAGCAGCTGGTCGGGCGGCTGCTGCGCGAGCGCGGCGATGCTGGCCTGACGGTGGCCACGAAGATGGGACGGCGCGCCGACCCGCACGTGCCCGAGGCCTTCACCGGTGAAGCCCTGCGCGCCTGGAACGACCGAAGTCGCCGCAACCTCGGCGTCGACACCCTCGACCTGGTGCAGCTGCACTGCCCGCCAACGCCCGTCTACTCAAGCGAGGCGGTGTTCGACACGCTGGACGCGATGGTCGACGAGGGCCGGATGAAGGCCTACGGCGTCTCGGTCGAGACCTGCGACGAGGCGCTGACGAGCATCGCTCGGCCACACGTGGCGAGCGTGCAGATCGTCCTCAACGCCTTCCGGCGCAAGCCGCTCGAACTGGTCCTGCCGGCAGCGGCGGCGGCCGGTGTGGGCATCATCGCTCGGGTGCCGTTGGCCAGCGGCCTACTCGCCGGCAAGTACGCCGAGTCGACCACTTTCGCGGCGGACGACCACCGCACGTACAACCGCTCCGGCGAGGCCTTCGACGTCGGCGAGACCTTCTCGGGCGTGCCCTTCGAAGTGGGGGTGGCCGCGGCCCGCGAGGTCGCCGCGATGACGCCGCCGGGAGTGACGACCGCGCAGCTCGCGCTGCGTTGGGTCATCGACCAGCCCGGCGTCAGCGTGGTGATCCCAGGCGCACGGACGGCGGCGCAGGCCCGCGCCAACGCCGAGGCGGCCGATGTCCGCGCGCTCGACGACGCCACCCTGTCGGCGCTCGAGACCATCTATGACGAGCGGATCCACAGGCACGTTCATGACAGGTGGTGAGCAGCCACAGCCGCCGCGACCGAGGGCCGAGACGGATCTGGGTGACAGCAGGTGCTCCTCCTGGATGGAGTTGGCGCCTTCGGCCACGAGCGGCCGGCCGTTGAGGTAGCTGGTTGCGAGGGGAAGGGAGGAACGCCACGAGCTCAGCGACGTCCTGCGACCGGGCGGGCCGTCCGGCCGCCGGTGTCGCGGCGCCCATCGCGCCCATGGACATGAGCGGTGGTCGCTGGCTCGCTCAGTAGCGGGCGTCAACAACGTTGTCGCGGCCACGCGTGGAGACGTTCTCTTGACCACAGACAATCCGCCCTTGTGCGCCTCCAAACGACGTCAACGGTAGGCATCGATCCCGAGGTGAATCGCGAGTCCTATCCCAGCCACCGCTATCGCGATGCGGAGGAGTCGAGCGGGCGCGTGACGCACCACGACAGGACCGAGCCGCCCCCCCGCGAGGCAGCCGAGGGCAAGTGGCGCGACCACAGACCATTGGACGGAACTGAAGAAGATGAAGATCACCGCTGCCATGGCGTTGGCGAGGCCGAGGACCACGTTCTTGACGGCATTACTACGAGCAAGGCTCTCCCGTGTCGAGGCGAGAAGCAACGCGAGCATGAGGACGCCAGCCGCCGCACCGAAGTAACCGCCGTAGACGGCCACAAGGAACACACCCACACTGAGTCCGATCGCGTCACCCCTCCGGTCGCCCCACTGGACTTCTTGCGGTCGCCGATGCACGAGGATCGCAATCGATGCGAACGCGATGAGCCACGGCACTATGCGCTCGAAGGCACCAGGCGGCGTGATCAGCAGCAGCAACCCACCAATGACGCCACCAAGAACCGCTACGACGCCGAGCCGACGCAGCCGTGTGGCTTGACCACCGAGCTCGGGTCTCGAGCCCAACACTGACCCGCCGCTGCTGAATACCAGTGCCACCGTATTCGTCACGTTCGCCATGACGGGCGGCAGGCCGATCGCCAGCAACGCTGGATAGCTAATGAGCGAAGCAAGGCCCGCGATGCTGCCGACAAGGCCCGCGCCGAGGCCAGCGAGCACCAGGAAAAGAAGCGCTGCGGCAGACACGGACTGCAGTCACCCCACAGAAACTGTTCGCTCGGACGGTGTCACGAAAGTTCTTCAAGTTTGAGCGGGCACTGCTGTTGCTGTCGCTGCCCGATGCTTCCGGGTGCACTGGAACCGTATCTGACGTTGCCGTCGGTGCTTACCGCCCGGCAATGGCGTTGGCGGCCGCGGCAAGGTCAGGGAAGAGTCCAGATAGCGCCGGGTACGTCCTGCGGTAGACGGCGAAGAGGGCGTCATAGCCGTCGACGGTCGACGGATCGGGGAGAACCTCACGCCCACTCGGCGCAGCCGGAGGTGCGCCACGCGCCCGTGCCGGGCTCCCGCCCAGGAACTCCCAGGCCAGGGCCGCGGCCCCCGCGGCGCTGGCCTCGGGCTCAGCGCAGACCAGGACAGGGCGCTGGGTGATGTCGGTGATGATGCGGATCCACAACGGGCTACGCGCGCCACCCCCGACCGCGCGGATCGACTCGATGCGCTGGCCGGTAACCTCTTCGAGCCGCTCGAGGTGGAGGCGCAGCTCGAATCCGACGCCTTCGAGAATCGATCGGTACAGGTGGGCCCGCGTGTGGCGCCCGTGCCACCCCACCACTGCGCCACGCGCAAGCGCATCCCAGTATGGGGTCTGCGCCGCGTTCCAATATGGCAGCGTGAGCAGGCCCTCAGCTCCGATCGGAAGCCGGGCGGCGGCGGCCTCCATGTCCGCTCCCACCGCGCCGTCGACTCCACGCTCACCGAACTGCTCCCTGCACCACGTGGCAACATATGCAGCGGCATTGAGGACGGTTTCCAAAGTGAATTTCCCCGCTCGGATCCCGGCGAGGGTCCGGAACGCCGGGTCCCACAGATACTCGTCCGACTGGACCCCCAGGACCATGGACGTGCCGAGGTTGAGGTAGGCGACGCCCGAAACGGTCGCGCCGAGTCCCAGGCCGGCTGCCTGGCCGTCGCCTATTCCAGAAACCACAGGCACCGCGCCCGGCAGGCCGAGCGAGCGGGCAAGCTCTCTTGAGAGAGTGCCGATCTCATCGCCTGCGGGCACTAGATCGGGTAGCTGTTCGACGCGCACTCCCGCGAGGTCGAGCAGCTCGGCGGACCAGTCCATGCGCTGAAGGTCGAAGAGTCCGAGGGTGTCGGCCGAGCCGTGGCTGGTCGCCCACCGGCCGGTCAACCGCCAAACCAGGTACGCCTGGACGTCACCGACGTGGACGGCGTTCCGCAGGACGGCGGGCTCGTGTCGGGCCAGCCAGGCGAGCTTGTAGATGGCGGGGGTGGTGTCCGGCGGCTTGCCGGACAACTCATGAACGCGTGTCGAGCCGAGTTCTGCGATCTCTTCGTGGGCGCGGCCGTCGAGCCATAAGATCGCCGGGCGTAGCGCCCGCCCGCCGCTGTCAAGGCACACGAACGACTCTCGTTGGTGCGTGATGCACAGCGCACGGACCCGGCCGGGGTCCACCAGAGCCCCCACCGCCTCGGCAATGGCGCCCTGTGTAGCCGTCCACCACTGCTCCGCATCCTGCTCGTGCCAAGCGGGGCGGGGTTGCAGCGTGCTCAAGGGGTGGGCAGCCTGCGCGACCGCCTGGCCCGCTTCGTCGTAGATGACCGCCTTGGCCGCTGTCGTAGAGCAGTCGACCGCGATGACCAGCGCGTCTCCGCCGCTCACGGACTTGGCGACACGATGATCTTGAGGCCGACGCGATCGCTGGCCGCACGGAACGCTTCGTCCGCTTTCTCGAGCGGGAAGGTGTGGGTGACGATGGAAGCCACATCAACCAGCCCCTCGTCGACCAGCCGAATTGTCCGGGGGTACATCTCCTTCATCCGCCGCGAAAGCTTCAGCGTCAACCCCTTTCGACGAGCCACCGAAGCGGGGAACGTGGTGCTGTCATGCCCCGGGATCCCGGCCAGAATGACGCGCCCCCCGGGTCTCGCGGCCGCAACGGCGAACCCGACGCCAGCATCGGTCCCGGCCGCCTCGAAGGCGACATCCACGCCCCGACCGCCCGTCGCCTCCGCCAGCGCGACGTGGACATTGTCAGCGTCCGCGTCGAGGACGACGTGGGCGCCCATCGCTGCAGCGGCTTCGCGTCGGTGCGCCAAAGGCTCGACGGCGACGACGTGACTGGCACCTGCGGCTCGAGCCAACTGCACCATGCAAAGGCCAATGGGCCCGCATCCGATGACGGCAACAACCGCACCTACCTTGGGTTTCCCCAGGTCGTGGGCGTGCAACGCCACTCCGAGCGGTTCCAGCATCGCCGCGTCTGCGTCACTGAGGGTGTCGGGTACCGCGTGCAACAGCGCCGTTGGCCAGGCCAGGAACTCACGCAGACCGCCGTCGTTGGCGCCGTGCCCCGCAAAGCGAACCGAAAGGCAGAGGTTTCGATTGCCTTCCAAACATGGCTCACACACCCCGCATGGGAGCGCGGGGTCGATGGCGACCCGTCGCCCGTCGTGGGACCCGCCCTGGATGACCCCCGCGAACTCGTGCCCGAGCACCAATGGATGCGTGAGCTGCGCGTCACCGATGCCGCCGTCGGTGAACCAATGCAGGTCAGAACCACACAGACCAACCGCTGTTACGCGAACGAGGGTCTCGCCCGCGCCCGGGGACGGCCGGAGCTCATCGGCGACACGCACATCTCCCACACCGTGAAGCCGTGCCACCCTCACGGGCAACTCACCGCCCAAAAGTTCCCTGGTGCCAAACCACGGCAGCGCGGCGCAACTCCGCAGATGCTCGGCGGAACCCCACCTGCGACGCGCCCTGAAACCCCGGCTGCCATACTTGCTCGTTCGAGCGTTCCACTGCGGTTGCACATAGATCTGGACCCTAGACCAAAGGTCCCCGCCCCTGGCGCTTAGCCCTGCGCCTGTGCGGAGCTTTCAAGAACGGGAGCGACCACTACCTCGAGGCCGCTCTCGCGGGCTTGGTCGAGAAGTGCCGCGGGAGTCCCATCATCTGTGATGAGATGCGTGAAGTCGCCAATCTCGCCCAGGTGGTACAGGGCGCCCACGCCGACCTTGCTGCTGTCAAGCAGAAGCAGTCGCGTCGGCGCTGATTTGATCATCGCCCGCTTGACGGCGACGATCTGCTGATCCTGATGATAGGTACTACTCCCCCGCACGGCTGAGCACGAGGCAAGAAGGACGTCGGCGTAGACATTCGTGATCGCCTGCTCGCAGACGATGCCAAGAAAGGCCTGGTATCGCGTTACGTAGTCACCCCCCAGACCGATGAGTCGATGCTTGGTCGACTCGTTGACGTACTGCATCATCGGAAAGCAGTTGGTGATGACTGTGATCGACTCACTGGCCTCGATCGCACGCAGAGCGGCCATGGTGGTCGTCGACTCGTCACAGATCACTGCCTGGCCGCCCTCGACGAACTTGGCCGCGGCGCGCCCAATGGCGTCCTTCGCTGCCACAGAGGAGGTCAGGCGGAAGGGAAAATCGCTCTCGAACAAGCTGGAACGCAGGGCGGTTGCGCCGCCGCGGACTTTGCGCAGCACGGCATCGGCCTCAAGTACGTCGAGGTCGCGGTGCACCGTCATTCGGCTGACCCCCAGGAGGCTGACCAGCTGGTCCACGGTAACGGACCCCTCGCTGTGGACCCGATCGCGGATGAGTGACTGTCGATCGACTGCCGACGCCGTGAGCCGGGCGTGGTGTTCCTCAGTTCCGACTGTGTTCATGTCCACAGGCCTCCGGTCCAATCTGGGTGACGCGGCGCGGTATCTGCGTCCACCCGGTCCGAGGAGCGTCGTCACGCGCCCACCTCGTCTACCGGGCGATGCTAGCGCACATCGGAACCTGATTGTGACAACTGGGACAGTGACATCACAAATAGTTCAGAATATCCCGACAAAAGCCTTGCGGATGTCACGCAGGCTGTCTATGTTCGTCACATCCGTAGCGCGGTCGCCAGACCGTCTCTCATCGTTCGCAACATCAGGAGCGCTGTAAAAGCAACCGGATTACCGTTGCCGCATCGGCGGCGCACGGCAAAGACGCCTGTTTGTTGTGACTCCAGGAGTGACGTGATGACCCACCTCGTGAATAACGCGGAGGACTTCGCTGACCAAGCGCTCGACGGCCTTGTGGCCGCACACAGTCGCTACGTCCGCAAGGTCCATGGCGGCGTCGTGCGGGCCACGCAGACCGAACCGGGTCAGGTCGCGGTGGTCATAGGCGGAGGCACTGGCCACTATCCTGCCTTCGCCGGCTGGGTTGGGCCTGGCCTCGCACACGGCGCTGCGTGTGGCAACATCTTCGCCTCCCCCTCCGCCTCGCAGGTGTATTCCGTGCTGAAAGCGGCGAACCAGGGAGGCGGCATACTCCTCAGCTTTGGCAACTACACGGGTGACGTCATCCATTTCGGCCAAGCAGCCGACCGGGTCCGCGTCGAGGGAATCGACGTACGCATCGTCACGGTCACCGATGACGTCGCGTCCGCCCCTCAAACCGAGAGCGACAAGCGCCGAGGTATCGCCGGCGACCTTACCGTATTCAAAGTCGCCGGTGCCGCCGCCGAGGAGGGCATGAGCCTGGACGAGATCGAACGCGTGGCCCAACGAGCGAACGATCGCACGCGCACGATGGGTGTCGCGTTCTCCGGTTGCACGCTGCCTGGTGCCGACCACCCCCTCTTCACCGTCCCCGACGGCAAGATGAGCGTCGGGCTCGGGATCCATGGCGAGCCCGGAATCGCCGTTGTCGACCTGCCCACTGCGGATGAGATTGCCCAGCTGCTCGTAGACAAGGTACTGGCCGAGACGCCGAAGGACGACGGACGACGCATTGCCGTCCTCCTCAACGGTCTGGGCACGGTGAAGTACGAGGAGCTGTTCGTCGCCTACAGGATGGTCGCCCTCCTGCTCGAGCAGCAGGGCTACACCATCGTCGATCCCGAGGTCGGCGAGCAGTGCACCAGCCTTGACATGGCTGGCCTCTCACTCACGGTGATGTGGCTCGACGACGACCTCGAGCGCCTGTGGATCGCCCCCTGCAATGCGCCGGCCTACCGCAAGGGCGCGATGGCCGACCGGCAACCCGTATCGGGTGAGGATCGCGACGACGACAAGATCGCCGCGATCCCCGAGAGCAGTGAAGGGTCCCGTGCCCTCGCCAGACGGCTCGCAGGCGCGCTGGCCGACGTGCACCAGATGCTGGTGGACAACGAGGCCTACCTGGGTGGCCTCGACGAGGTAGCTGGTGACGGCGACCATGGCATCGGCATGGTGCGCGGCGCCCGAGCCGCGGACGAGTCGGCCCAGGCTTCGGCTGCAGCCGGCGCGGGCGCGCACACTCTCCTTCTTCGTGCCGGCGACGCGTGGGCCGAGCGCGCGGGCGGAACGTCCGGTGCGCTCTGGGGCATGGCGATCGGGACCGCAGCCCGCCTTCTGGACGACCAGTCGTGTCCCGGCCAGGACGTCGCGGTACGCGCGGCCAGCGAGGCCATCGACGCGATCGTCTCGCTGGGAGGGGCCGAAGTCGGCGACAAGACCATGGTTGATGCGGCGATCCCCTTCAGGGACGCCCTGGTCGCGGCGGAGGGAAAGGGTCTCGGACCCGCGTGGGCGGAGGCCGTCGCAGCTGCCGAGGAGGCGGCTCGCGGAACGGCAGAGTTCGCCGCCAAGCGTGGCCGGTCGCGTACCCACGCCGACAAGAGCATCGGCACGCCCGATCCCGGTGCTGTGTCTTTCGCGAAGGTCGTGGCCGTCCTTCGCGCGCACGTTTCTGACGTGTGAATCCCAAGAACCGAGTTGAAGGAGTCGTGATGAGCAGGACTTGGCGAATGGTCGTCGGATGCGACGAAGCGGGATTTGAGTACAAGGAGCGGATCAAGGCTGACCTCGAGGCAGACCCGAGAGTCAGCGAAGTCACGGATGTCGGCGTCACGGCTGACGAGCACACGGCATATCCGCATGTCGCCGTCGAGGCTGCTCGCATGGTCGCGGACGGACGTGCCGACCGGGCGATCCTCGTGTGCGGCACCGGATTGGGGATGGCCATCAGTGCGAACAAGGTCAAGGGGATTCGCGCCGTGACCGCTCACGACAGTTATTCGGTCGAGCGATCTGTCCTGAGCAACGACGCTCAGGTGCTCTGCATGGGCCAGCGGGTCGTCGGCATTGAGCTAGCCCGGCGCTTGGCGAAGGAATGGCTCGGTTACGAGTTCGACTCCACCTCGCCGTCCAACGCGAAGATCGAGGCGCTCAGTGCCTACGAGTGCTGACGCATCAACCACGAAGCGTGCGAATGCAGACGTATCAACCAACGACGTATCAACCAACATGGAGGTAGAGACTCGTGAAGACTGAAATCTCGACGGTGGCCGTTGTCGGAGCTGGCTACATGGGGGGTGGTATCGCCCAGGTCCTGGCCGGAGCCGGCATCGACGTCGTGATTGCCGATGCCGATGTGGCGTCGACGCAACGCAACCACGAACGCCTGCTCGCCGAGGCGCGAGACTTCGAGGAGCGCAAGCTCGTCGAAACCGGATTTGCGGATCGTGTGGCCAAGCACCTCACGTGGGCCGCGAGCCTGGAAGACGCCGCTCGCGAGGTAGACCTCATCGAAGAGGCCGTTCCGGAGGTGCCTGCCCTCAAGTCCGACGTGCTGCGGCGGATTGAGGCGGCGGCTCGTCCGGATGCAGTCATCGCATCCAACACGTCGACGCTCCCCATCGCCGACCTCGCCGCCAACCTGTCGGATGCGTCGCGGTTCCTCGGAGTGCACTTCTCCAATCCGGCCCCTTTCATCCCGGGCGTCGAGCTCATCGCCCATGCGGGCACAGACGAATCGGTGATCCCCGCCGTCGAGGCGCTTGTCGCCCGCACCGGCAAGCTCACGGCGAGGGTCAATGACAAGGCCGGCTTTGTCCTGAACCGTCTCCAGTACGTCTTGCTCAAAGAGGCCATCAACCTGGTCGAGGAGGGCGTGGCGACCGCGGAAGCCGTCGACATCGTCGTACGCACGACGTTCGGGTACCGACTGGCATTCTTCGGCCCGTTCGCCATCGCCGACATGGCCGGCCTGGACGTGTACCGCGCCTGCTTCGGCACTCTCGAGCAGCATTATGGCGAACGGCTCAAGGCGCCGGAAATGCTGAATGAGCTCGTGGATGCGGGCAAGTACGGCGTCAAGCAGGGTGGCGGTTTCGTGACGGAGGCCGGGGACCAGACCGCGCTGATCGCCTACCGCAACACGGCATACGCACGGCTGGGACAACTGTTGCGTGAGCTGGGCCCTGCGCCAATGTGACTCCCCCAAAGTCCCTCCAGAGCGACCTCTTAGACGACATTGAAGGAAGTGCTCATGACGTACACAGCCGAGAACTGGCCGATCGCCTGCGCGATGCTGGCCTTCGGGAGCAAGGACTCCCAGGGCGGCCCCATCCATGACGCCACGGCCGAGGAGTGGGCCAAGCACCTGCGCGAGGCGCGGCGCCTGGGCTTCACCGAGGTTGACCCCACCGACACGTGGGTGCGCGTCGCCGATCTTGAGGCACCTCGGCTCGCCGAGTTCAAAGACGTGCTCGCCGACGTCGGCCTGACGATCCCCGCGATCTCCACCTCCCGCCGCAGCGTCCTGGACGCCAAGCGCGGTGTCGAGTACCTCGCCTACAGTCACCGGCTTCTGGACGTCGCTGCCGATCTCGGCGTGAAGATGGTCAGCTTCGGTTTCTTCCAGGACCTCACCCCAGCGCAGCAGAAGGCGCTGTGGTTCTGGCTCGCAGACGGCTACAAGGACCCCGACGACGCGCAGGTCCGGGCAAGGGCGGTGTCTCTCATCCGCGAGCTCGCAGAACACGCAAAGCAGAACGGTCAGGAGATCACCCTCGAGATGTACGAGGACACGTACGTCGGCACGTGCGACAGCGCGGTCGCATTCCTGCAGGAAGTTGGCCACGAGGCGTGCGGCCTCAACCCGGACCTCGGGAACTTCATCCGCCTGCACCGGCCCATCGAGCCCGTCCAGTCGATGCTCGACAAGGTGCTCCCCCACGCCAACTACTGGCACGTCAAGAACTACCTGCGTGACGAGGACCCGGCAACCGGCGCGATCATGACTTTCCCCGTGCCGATGGACCAGGGCCTCATCAACTACAGGTCGGCGATCCGTCAGGCCCTCGACCTGGGCTTCTCGGGTGCCTTCCTCTGCGAGCACTACGGCAGCGACGGTCTCGGGGTGTGCGCGCGCAACCGCGAGTACATTCGGGGCGTCCTCGCCGGTGCGCTCGCCTGAAGACCGGGAGCCCGCGAGGATGTCCGACCTGCCGCCACTGATCGTGGTCAGCCTGAAGATGTATCTCGGCGTCGCCGCCACCCGTGCCTGGGTCGCGAACCTTGCCGACGTCGGGGCGCACCTCGAAGCCGGAGCCAACATCGAGCTCGCCGTCCTGCCCACATTCCCAGTGCTGGAGTCGACGGCGAAGATGCTTGCCGGCACCGGCATCCGGTGGGGCGCTCAGGACGTGGCAGCCTCAGCGGACGGCGCCCAGACCGGCGAGGTCTCGGCCGAGGTCCTCGCCGAGCTTGGTTGTCGGTACGTCGAGATTGGTCATGCCGAGCAGCGACGGCTTTTCGGCGAGGACGACGCCAATATCCAGGCGAAGGTTGCCCAAGTCGTCGGGGCGAGGCTGGTGCCGCTGTACTGCGTGGGCGAGAACGAGCGCAGTACCCCACCTGAGGCCGCCCAGGCCTGTCTCGCGCAACTGGAAACGCTGCTCGACGTCGCCGCCGGGAACGAGGTCGTCGTCGCATACGAACCGGTGTGGGCGATCGGCGCGAGTGCGCCGGCGCCGGCGGAGTACGTCGCCGGCGTCTGCGAGCACCTCCGAGTCCGGCTCGACTCCTACGCCGGCCGGTCCCGCCTGCTGTACGGCGGCAGCGCCGGACCGGGCACCTATCGGAGCCTCGTGCCCGCCGTCGACGGGCTCTTCCTCGGACGGTTCGCCCACGACACGCGCGCTCTGGCGCAGGTCGTCACCGAAGTCCTCAGAAGCAGCCAGAGTCACGCCGCATCACCCACGTCGAGCAAGGAGTACTCATGAACGCCAATCCCATCCCCGCAAACAAGACGGCAGTCGTCACCGGCGCCGGT
>Ga0207932_1000506_pt1 | contig 13132 bp, 13 predicted proteins | sample NGESurdeep092012_FD_184480 | JGI IMG/M metagenome (GOLD analysis project Ga0207932, IMG submission 184480) | Arctic peat soil microbial communities from Barrow, Alaska - NGEE Surface sample 415-2 deep-092012 (SPAdes) | ecosystem: Environmental > Terrestrial > Soil > Wetlands > Peat ...
CGGCGTCGCCGAGGCGCTCGCCGATGGTGTTCGCGGAGGACGTCATGTCTGCTTCGCCGCGGTCATGGGCGGGCCGCGGGCTGAGCGAGCTCGAGTTCGGGCACCGCATCGAGCTCGCCGATCGCCTTGGCGCGCCGGTAGAACTCCCACAGGCCGCGCCGGTACTCGTCGGTGAAGCCGAACTTGAGCTGGTCGAAGTAGCGGAAGAGGAAGCGCTCGTTGAAGTCGTACAGAAGCGCTGCTGCTGCTGCCGTGTCGTGCGGGCGCGCGGCGCAGCGGTCGCGGGAGGCGATCAGCGAAGCCTCGATCGCCTCGGTCTCGGCCGCCCGCTGTTCGGCGAACGCGCGACGCACGGCACAGACTGCGTAGACCATCGGCATGCCGGTGACGGCGCGCCACTCCTCGCCGAGGTCGTAGTGGTATGGGTAGACCTCGTTGCGCAGCACGTGCATCGCCTCGTCCCCGATCAGCAGCAGACCGTCGAAGCGCGCCAGGGCGTCGGCCAGCGGGCCGACCCGTGGCGCGAACCGGGGCGAGATGCCCCACTCCCGGCAGAGCACCTTGAGGAGCACGACCGACGTCGCGCTCTTCTGTGAGACCGCGACGGTATGTAACTCGTCGCGCGGCACCATGCTGAAGAGCTGGATCGAGTCGACGGCGCCGAACGAGCTGATCGAGACGCGCGGCAGCAGCACGAGCTCCCCGGCGTGCCGCGCGAACTCGATCGACGATGGCAGAGCGACGTCGATCTCGCCGCCGATGAGCATGCGATTGAGCCGCGCGGGGTCACCGTCGACGATCTCGGCGCAGTGGCCCCGCGCGGCGAGCTCCTCGGCGAAGTGCAGGTACAGGGGGAAGCAGTTGACGAACTCGATGCGCCCGACGCGCGGTAGAGCGTCCGCGCGGTCGCCGGTGCTGTCGGCGGCGGCGCTCACGCCGCCGCCTCGTCGAACCGGCGGACGACGCCGTAGAGCGTGTCGCGCTCGACCGGCACGCGCCCGGCGCCATGGATCAGCCGCACGAGATCGTTGCGGCGCAACTCCTGGCCGGTCTGCGCGCCGGCGGAGTGGCTGATGCGCTCTTCCACGACGGTGCCGTCGAGATCGTTCACGCCGAAGGCGAGCGACACTTGCGCGAGCTTGACGCCGACGTTGATCCAGAAGGCCTTCACGTGACGAAAGTTATCGAGCACCAGGCGCCCCACGGCGAGCATCTTCAGATCGTCGTAGCCGCTCGGCATCAGCACGTCGGGGAGCTGCGTGTTGGCCGGCTGGAACGAGAGTGGGATGAAGGCGTTGAAGCCGCCGGTCTCGTCCTGCAGCGCGCGCAGCCGCACCATGTGGTCGGCGAGCTCGGCGCGGGTCTCCACGTGACCGTAGAGCATCGTCGCGTTCGACCTGATGCCGAGACGGTGCGCGGCGCGCATCACGTCCAGCCAGGCCGCGCCGCTGATCTTCTTCTCGCAGATCAGCCCGCGAACGCGGGCGGAGAAGACTTCGGCGCCGCCCCCGGGGAGCGAGCCGAGCCCTGCCTCTTTGAGCTCGGCGAGCACTGACTCGACCGGCTTGCCGGCGATCTTGGAGAGGTGCACGATCTCGCTCGCCGTGAACGCCTGGATGTGCACGTCGGGGGCGAGCTGCTTGAGGCTGCGCATCATGTCGAGGTAGTACCCGTAGGGCAGCGTCGGGTGCTCGCCGCCGACGATGTGGATCTCGGTCACACCGCCGGTGAGCGATTCGCGCGCCTTGGCGACGACGTCGTCGACGGAGAGCGTGTACGCGTCGGCGTCGCCGTCGTCGTGACTGAAGGCGCAGAAGAGGCAGCGGTTCTGACAGACGTTGGTGTGATTGATGTGGCGGTTGCAGATGAAGTACACATCGTCGCCGACGGCGCGATGGCGAGCGTAGTCGGCCATTACGCCAATCGCCAGGATGTCGTCGCTCTCGAGCAGCGCGAGCGCCTCGCCTTCGGTGAGGCGCTCCTCGCCCTCCACCTTGCGCCAGATATCGGCCAGCCCGCCGCGCGCGGCCAACCTCGCGATGTCGTCGCGATCCATCGTCACCTCGGCGATCGCCGGCCTAGCTGAACCGGTCGACGACCGAGCCGGCGAGCTCGTCCAGCAGGTCGACCTCGATCTCATCGGAGCAGCCTGCCAGACAGCCCCGCGCCTCATCGACGTAGCCTACGGCGACCGAGTGCGCCTGCTCAAGCGCACCGCTGGCGCGCACGGCGACGATCAGCGCCTCGATCTCTGCCTCGGCGGCCGGTCTCCCGGCGAAGCACGGCCCGAGCTCAGGTCGCGTCCTCAAGGCCAAGATGAGCGGCAACGTGACTGTCCCGTCACGCAGATCGACACCGAGCCGCTTGCCGGTGCGGCTCTCGTCGCCGCGCACGTCGAGCACGTCGTCGAAGATCTGGAAGGCGATACCCAATGCGCGCCCGTAGCCGCCGACGGCGGCGACCGTTTCGGGCGCGCAACCGGAGAGCATCGCGCCGAGGCGGCAGGCGGCTTCGAAGAGACCGGCCGTCTTGGCCTCGCAGCGCCGGAAGTACTCGTCCTCGCGCAGGTCGATCCGATACGCCTCCTCCATCTGCAGGATCTCGCCTTCGGAGAGCCCCAACGACACCGAGCTGAGAACATCAACGGCGGGACCGCTGTCGGTCGCGGCGACCTCGGAGAATGCCCGCGCCAGCAAGTAGTTGCCGACCGAGACGGCAGCGTCGGCGCCCATCGCGTACGCGACCGTAGGGCATCCACGGCGCAGCTCCGCCCGATCGAGCACGTCGTCGTGCACGAGCGTCGCCATGTGCAGCAGCTCGACCGCTGTCGCGGCGTGCACGAGCGCGCCGGTCGGCGACGCCGACCGGCGCGCGCAAAGCAGCACCAGCAGAGGCCGTAGCCGTTTACCGCCGGCGTTCAACGTCGAGGCGCCCGCCTCGGCGAGCACACCCGGGTAAGCCGTCGCGCACTCCGCGAGACGCCGCTCGACACGCCGCAAGCCGTCGCCGATGCGACGCTTGTCGGCGATTGAGCGCCACGAGAGAGACTCGACGGACCGCGTCGTCATCCGACCTCGGCCACGTGGAGCGCGATGATGCCCATGCCGAACCGGCGAAACCGAACGGCGCGCAGACCAGCGCGGCGCATGAGCACGGCGAGCTCCTCCGCCGGCGGGAAGCCGCGCACCGACGCCGGCAGGTACGTGTACGCGGAGCCGTCCCCGGCCACCAGCCGGCCCAGCGCCGGCACGGCGCGATCAAACCACAGGCCGTGGAAGCGCCGCCCGAACCCCCCCGGCGGCGTCGTGATCTCCAGACAGACGACGCGCCCGCCGGGGTGCGTGACACGCGCCATCTCGGCGAACGCCCGCGGGAGATCGGGCACATTGCGCACGCCGTAGGCGACGGTCACCGCCGCGAAGCTGTCGTCGGCAAACGGCAGGGCGAGAAGGTCGCCGGCGACGAAGCCGACCGGCGACCGGAGCTCGGCGTGCGCCGCCTTCGCCCGCGCGCGGACGAGCATCGCTTCGCTGAAATCCAGACCCGTCACGTGACTGAATGGGTAGCGTCGTGCAAGCTCGAAGGCGAGATCGCCGGTACCGCAGCACACATCCAACACGCGCTCGCCGGGCTGCAAGACGGCAGCCGCGGCGGCGCGGCGACGCCAGCGCCGGTCGAGGCCGGCGGTCATCAGCAAGTTCATCAGGTCGTACCGGCGGGCGATGCGGCTGAACATCGCCTCGATGCGCTCCGGGTCCCGCTCCACCTCGCGGACGCCGGCGGCGCTCACTCCGTCGCGCCGCCCCAGGGCGCGAACAGATCCTGCGGGAATCCCAGGACCGAGATCACCTTGCCGACGACGAAGTCGATCATGTCGGCGACCGTTTGCGGCCGGGAGTAGAAGGCCGGCATCGGCGCAACGATCAGCGCGCCGGCCTCCGCCGCCTCGAGCAGGCGGCGCAGCTGCACGCTCGAGAGCGGCATCTCACGCGGCACGAGCAGCAGGGGCCGGTGCTCCTTGAGCGCCACTTCGCCGGCGCGATGGATCAGGGTACGCGTCGTCCCGAGCGCGATGTGCGCTGCCGTCGAGAGCGAGCACGGGCAGACGACGACAGCATCGGGAGCGTTCGACCCACTGGCGACCGGTGCCTCGAGATCGGTGGGACCGTAGCAGACGGCGTCGGCATGAGCTCGCGCAAGGAACTCAACCTCGAGCTCATCCCGAGTCGAGCCCGATAGCTCGAGCTCGTGGCGCACGACCCGCAGACCGGCGTCGGAGATCGTCAGAGACAGGCGACACCCGCGTGCCGCGAGCACCTCGACCAGCCGCAGCGCATACGGCGCGCCGCTGGCCCCTGAGATGCCGATGAAGACAGTTGTGGGTGCTTCAGTCATGGGGTACTACTGTAGCACCCTGAACGGAGCGGCCGCCTACGGGACGCCGAGCGTGCTGCCCTTGCCGTGGCAGTCGCCACCGAAACACCCGTTTGGACCGGTGCCGCCATTGCCGTGGCACTTCACGCAGACCGCGCCGTTCGTGTAGACGTAGTTGAAGTGGTTGTGGATGAACGAGGCGCTGTGCGGCAGGCTGACGCCGTGGCAGTCCACGCAGAACGAACTTGTGTGGCAGCGTGAGCAAAGGCTCGGGTCGGCGTTGTACGTCGCCGGGTGCTGCGTCAGCCAATCGCCCGGGTGCGGAATCTGCAGGCCGTGGCAGCGGAAACAACTGTTCTTGCCGTGGCACTTGACGCACAGCGCCGGGTCGGTCCGGGCCTTCGTCGAGTGGGTCTGCGGCCAGCTCGGCGGATGCGGCATCTGCAAGCCGTGGCAACGGCTGCAGAACTGCGGGTCCTTGTTCTGGTGGCACTTCGCGCAGATGGCGTTGCCGCGGTTCACGGTGATCGGTCCGTGCGCCGAGAGCCAACCCTTGGGATGCGGCATTTGCAGGTCGTTGTGGCACGTGCTGCAGAAGGTCGGGTTATGGCACTCGGCGCACTGCGCGGGTTTGATCTTGACGTGCATCGCGACGGTCACGGACCCCGGCGGCACCCCGTTGAGGTGACAGATCGAGCACCGGCGCGGTTGGTTCACGCCGTTGTGGCACTGGCCGCAGATCGACATGACCGACTCGAGCGGGCGTGATCCGACAGGCGTCACGTTGCCGTGGGCGACGTCCGCGTGGCACGTGACGCACTGGACTCCGGCTTCGCGTAGACCTTTGTGGTTGACGCGAATGTTACCGACGATGACGTCCTTTTCGATCTCGCTCTTTGGATGGCAGCGCACGCAGTTGCTGGTGCCGACGAAGGTGATCAGCGGCTTCTCGTACTTGCCGGACATGTACTCGTAGATGTGCGTCAGCGACTGGAGATTGCGCACGAAGTAGTTGAAGACGCCGGGCTTGGTATGGCAGTCCTGACAGCCCACCCCGGCGCGTGCGTGTGCCGTCGGCTTGAACGAATCGACCTCTTGCTTGATGACGTGGCAAGTCCCGCAGGTGCGCGGGTCGCTGACGATCGCGAACGCCACCGTGACCAGGGCGAGCATCACGACGACGGCGGCGACCAGCCCGACCAGCCACGCCCGCGGAATGTCGACGTCGAACAGATGGCGGCGGCGGCGCCCGGCGCCCCTGCCGCCGCCCTCGCCGGTTTCGCTCGCGGGCGCGCCCGCGCGTTGCTCCTCTGGCGAACCCGCCGGCGGCGCGGCTTGCTGATCAGGTGTCTTGTCGTCGCTCATCGCTTAGAGGCTGCTCGTGGACGGTGTCGGTGACGGAGACCAGCTCTGGCCCTTGAAGAGATCGTGTGCCGGCGGCGTGCCCACTCCGTGGGCGTCGTGGCACGCCTGGCAGTTGGCCACCTGATGGCACGTGAAGCAGGTGTCGCCCGCCTTCGCCGCGGCAACGTTGTGCGTGCCGAGGAAGTCCTTCGGGTGCGGCATCTGCACCTGGTGACAGGTCTGGCAGTACACCTTGGTGTCGTGACAGAGCGAACACGCCTTCTCGCCGGCGGTCTTGACCATCGCGCCGTGCTTGGTCAACCAGCCGCCGACATGCGGCATCTGGATGCCGTTGTGGCAGCGCGAACAGGCGTCGGGCTTGGTGTGGCAGGCGCTGCAGGTCGAGAGGATGCCCTCAGATCCGTGCGTCGTGATCCACTGTGCGTTGTGCGAATCGGGAACAGCACCGTAGTTCGGCTGCTTGTGACAGAGACTGCACCTCGACGTGGCGACGGTGCCGTCGGCAGCGCGGTACTTGTTGTTGTGACACACGAGGCACTTGTCCATCGACGGATAGGTTCGCGAGCCCACCGGCACACCGTCACCGTGGGCCACCGCCGAGTGACAGCTTGTGCACTGGAACCCCGCCTCGATGAGGTGCTTGTGGAAGACGTTGATGCCGTTCGTGGAGATGACGCTGAAGAGCTGGCTGTCGGTGTGGCAGCGCCGGCAGGACTGATTGACGACGGTGCCGAGTATCGGCAGCTCGAAGTTGCCGGTCCACTGGTCGATCGGCTCCTGCAACGCCTCCATTTTGGCGGTGAGGAAGAAGAACGGGCCGGGCTGCGTGTGACATTGCTCGCAGTTGACGCCTTTGTGAGCGGAGGTGCGGTAGCCACTCACCGACGGCTTCATGTTCTTGCAGCTCGCACAGAAGCCGGCGGACGACGTTTGCGTGAGTGCCACCGCCACGCCGACGAAGAGCACTGTGATGACGATCGTCGCCACGGTGACTCTGCGTATGGTGACCCGGAATCGCATCTACCGTCAGGGGCCCGGCGACGGGTCGTGGATCTGGCTGCGATGGCAGAGAACGCAGGACAGCCCGGCCGAGTGGCGGCCGGCCGACGCATGGCACGAGAGGCACAGCGTGCGGCCGGGGATCGTCTGCCAGGCGTGATACGGACCTTTGTGACACGACTGGCAGGTCATCGAGGCCCGCACCGACTTGGCGTGCACCTTCTGCGTGTGGCACGCTGAACAGACCTTGCGCTTGGTGATCGTCGACGAGTGCTGGGGCGCCGCATGGCCCACCGGCGCGTTGCCTTTGTGGCAGACGGTGCACTTGGAGCCGGCCACGGCGACGCGCGCGTGGGTCACCGCGTGACACGCGCGGCACGTCCTGGCGATCATCTTCGCCGTGCCGTGGTGGAACTTCACCGGGTTGGTGTGGCACGTAGTGCACGCGACTCTGCCAGCGTGCCGCTGGTAGCCCACATGGCAGGTCGTGCAGGCGCCCACCGACGGGCTCGCGTTGTGCACCGCACCGCTATGGCACGCGAGGCACGACTGCGTGCCGAACGTGGCGGCAGCGTGGCACTTGTTGCATGTCGCCGGCACGGCCGGCCGGTTCATGCCGTCGTGGCAGTCGGTGCACTGGGTGCCGTCGTGGGTCTGCTGCGCCGAAGCGAAGGTTCCGTTGTGACATTGCCCACACGTCGGTGGGCTGACGGCGGCGCCGAGGTGATGCTCGCTCGTCCCGGGATTGACGACCGAGACCGTCAAACCGTGACAGTCGAGGCAGGCGCCGAAGTCGGCGCCCAGGTGCGGCGTCGTGCCATGAGTGAAGGCCTTCGTGTAGCTCTTCCAGAGCGGGCTGTAGAGGTGACAGGTGGTGCTGCAGGCGGCACTCGTGCGCCACGCTGAAGTCGACTGGCCCGGCGCGTGACACTCCCAGCAGGTCGCGCCGGGGGCGGCGACATAGCCGGTGTGGCAGAAAGCGCAGCCGGCATTGCTGGGACCGCCGGCGGCGGAGTGGCACGAGCAGCCGGTCGCCTGGGCGTGCTGCCAGCTGCCGAGGGCGTGGGCAGGCGCGGCAGCGAACGCGAGCAGCGCCGCCGCGCCCACCAGCGCCAGCGCCACGACTATCCGCCGTCTCATCGTGTCAAGTAAGCTTCCCATCCTCGTCGCCCCCCCGATCTGAACTAACTGAAGATCGACCAAACAATGAACACTGTCATGAGCACCGCTGCCAACCCCGCCACCGCCGTGATGCCATACCAGATCACGTCAGTGAGTCTAGTACGCCAGGTGATGCGGCGCACGACAAGCACCTCTCCGAGCGTCCCCTCCTGCACGCGGCGCGCGTATTCGAGCGGCCGCTCCTCCTTGTAGTGCTCGAGCGGCAGCGAGCCGGTGAAGATCACCTTGTCGATCGGCCACGACTCCGGCCGCAGGTGCGCGCTGAAGAGGTGCACGAAGATGAAGATCACGCCGGCGGCGAGCAGCGCTTCGTTGGAGTGGATCACCAGGGCGACGTTGATGAACACGCCCGGAAGCACTTTGGTGAAGGTCATCGGGAACCACATGATGAAGCCCGTGAGACCGATGATCACGGTGCCGCCGACGAGCGACATGAAGTCGAACTTCTCCCAGTACGTGAACCGGTCGAATTGCGGCTTGGGGCCTCTGCCGAAGAACCAGCGGAACATGCCCTTGATGTCCGCCCAATCCTTCTTGTTGGGCATGATCGACCCCGGCGCGAACACCCCGCGACCGCGGTTGCGGAAGACGACGTAGACCATCAGCAGCACTTCGCAGGTCCAGTAGAAGACCGTGACGAGCGCGGCGATGCGGTGGTACACGCCCGCCGCCGTGACGCCACCGACAGCGTCCATCACCCACTTCGCCCAGTGAGTCTCCTTGTACTTGAGCGGCATGCCGGTGAACACGAGCACGGTGAAACTGACGAACACCAGGAAGTGCATCCACCGGTGGAACGCGCTGAATCGCTTGTACTCGAGGTATGTGCGCGGCTCAGTGACCGCGGCGGTTGTAGAGGCCATCCTTGAATCCCCGATAGATGTAGAGGGCCGTGTGGACCCCGCCGAACGTGAAGATGCAGACGATCAACGTGATGTAGAACGCATAGAACAGCCACACCCAGAAGTTGGAGTGCGGGCTGCGTGGATCGACGTGGACGAGAAAGCCGGCGAAGTTGCGGTTGGCGCCCGGGTGACACTTGGAGCAGGTCTGCACGATGTTCTGCTTGGAGATCGTGCTCGCGGGATCTGACGCCGGCAGGATCCTGTGGGCGCCGTGGCAGTCGGTGCAGACGGCGGTGGCGTTGTCGCCGAGCAGCGCTGCCTTGCCGTGGTAGCTGTCGAGGTACGTGTTCGAGCGCCCGCCGTGGCAGTGCCCGCAGAGGTCGAGGATGCTCCGGCGAAAGGCCGTGGAACGCACGTCGACGACGTTGTGGGCCACGTGGCAGTCGGCGCACAGGGGCGCGTTGGAGCCCGCCTGACCGAGCGCCAGGTGGCCGTGGAACGAGCCGCTGTACATCGCGAACTGGTCGGCGTGACAGTTGCCGCAGGCGGTCAGTTTGGCGGTCTCGAGCCAGTTCGCCGACTCGGCCGCCACATGCCGACGAGGCTTGAAGCCGAGATGGCAGCTTGTGCAGTCGAGGAGACCGTGCAGCGAAGTGCCGTACACGGTCGCATCGACGAACAGGGTCTTCTGCACCCCGCCGACGTCGATCGTGCCGAGGCTCTGGTCGCCGTGGCAGCTCAGACACTTCTCCGCCTCGGCGTTGGGACCGAGGGTCTGGGCGGCCGCCGGCCCGCTCAGCGCGAGCAGGCCGAAGGCGGCGAGCGCCGCCAGCGCGGCGATTGCGGCCGTCCTTCTCGCTGCCCTGATCACGGCGCGTTCCCGGTCGTGATCGGCGGCGTCTGCCGGCTGTGACAGGCGATGCACATCGTGGTCGGGTGGCAGACCAGGCACGAACCGCCGCTCTGCGTCGCCACCGGACCGTGCGTTTGCACCCAGTCCGCCGGATGGCTCACCCGATGGCACTGCATGCAGAAGGTCTGCTCGTCGTGGCAGCCGAGGCAGCCGAGGCGGTCGGCCACGGCTGCCTTGCCGTGCGTGTAACGCCATGTGTCGGAGAAGTGCGCCGGAGTGGGGCGAGCGTGGCAGGCGTCACAGAACGCGGCCTTGTCGTGGTGGCAGCGCAGGCACTCGCTCTGGTTCTCGAGCGCACGCAAACCGTGTGTCTTGACGTAGTCCGGCGGGTGCACGTTCTTGGGCGGCGGCGTGACGTGGCAGAAGGCGCAGTCGCTGGGCGCTGGCCCGGTCTTGTTGTGACACATCGTGCAGATGGTCATCGAGACGATCGCAGACTGGCTGGCGGCCGCATGCGAGACTTGGTCGTGGCAGTCGATGCAGTTGAGCCCACGCAAGTTGACGTGCAACTCGTGCGGCATGCGGATCGTGCCTTGCTGAATGGCGATATGGGAGATGTCGTGGCAGCTCAGGCAGTTCGCGTTGGTCGGCGGCGACTGCTTCATCGTGGTCTGTTTGACGTTGAGCCACGAGGCCCAGATGTTGAGCCACTCGTGCGAGCGCCATTTGAAAGCACTCGAGAAGCCGGGCGGGATGTGGCACTTCACGCAGCTCACGTTGGCGTGCGCGGAACGCTGCCAGCTTGCCTTGGCGGCATCCATCGCGTGGCACGAGGTGCAGAACGAGTTCGTCGACGTGAGCTGCAGGGGGATGAAGATCGCGAGGAAGACGACCGCGACAACGCCGACCGTCACGAGGGTGGCGATGATTCGGGAGCGACGGCGAGACCGCCTGGGCGGCTCGGCTTTGCCTGCTCCGTCGACAGCGCTCACGCGCACATCCCCACTTGGCTCCCTTGCGACCTGTGCCGCTCGACCGGCCGTGCGCAGACGATGATCATGTGCACGGCATCACGAATAGTACCAAGCGGGGTATCCTACGTCGAGCCTCGCGGCGGCACTTAGGCCAGCAGCAGCAGCACCGAGGCTAGCAGCGCGCCTACGCCAGCAGCGCCGCCGCGATCGCGACGACACCGTAGACGACGCCGACGATGCCGTTGACCGTCATGAAGCGCATGCCGACACGGTCGAGGCCGCGGCGACGGACGTCGACATCCGACCAGGCGAGCAGGACGCCGACGAGCGCGCACCCCGCGTAGTAGACCCAGGTGACGTGAAGCAGGCCGCCGACGGCGATGAGCAGCGCGAGGGCGACGAGGTGCGAGAGCGCCGCGATTCTCACAGCGGCGCTCTCGCCCACGGCCACGGGGATCGAGCGAATCCCCTCGGCGCGGTCGAACTCGATGTCGAAGCCCGCGTACATCACGTCGAAGCCGCCCACCCAGAGGCCTACGGCGACGAAGAGGAGCACGGGCGCCCAGCTCACGCGGCCGGCGACAGCTACCCACGCCGCCGCCGGCGCCAGGCCGTCGGTCAGGCCCAGCGCGTAGTGGCACAGGGCCGTGACCCGTTTCGCATATGGATAGAGCACGAAGGCGGCGACGGGTATCGGCCACAGATAGCGACACGGATGCGAGAGGTTGAAGGCGGCGAGCACGAGCAGGGCCAGGGAGACAAGCGTGAAGGCGATCACCTCGCCGCGGCCGAGACGACCGGCGGGCAGCTCGCGACCGGCGGTGCGCGGGTTGCGCGCGTCGAGCTCGGCGTCGATCAGTCTGTTGAGCGCCATCGCGGCGCTGCGTGCGCCGACCATCGCGACGGTGATCCACACGAGCTGGCGCCATGACGGCGCCCCCTTGAGCGCCAGGAAGGCGCCGGCGTAGGCGAACGGCAGCGCGTACACGCTGTGCTCGACCTTGATCAGGCGGGCGAAGCGGGCGGACTTGCCGACGACGCCCGCCGCTGGACCGCCGCGCTCGTTCACGCCGGTCGGGAGCCGCTCAGCTTGGCGGCACGTCGCGCGCGAAGCGCGCGACCACCCACGCGAGCACACCGACGACGACCGCGACCAGACCGACGACGAAGAGGATGGTGTAGAGGTACATGCTCGTCGGCCGGGCGATGCCAAGGAACGCGCTTGTGCCCCAGCACGCGATCGCGATACACCAGTTGGCGATTGAGAGCACCCAAAACCGCCGGCGGTGGATGTGGTACGTGGAGTCTTTCAACGCAGCTCCCTTCAGTGCGACCAGTCTAGAAGCCGCGCCGGCAATCGTCCAGCAACTACTCGAACGGGAGGTTGAACTCGCGCCAGCGCACGGTCACCCGCGCCTTAACGGCCGGATCCATGGCGAGCTCGTCCGGCCACTCCCGCGGGTGGCCCTCTTCCGGCCATGTCTTCGTGGCGTCGATGCCCATCTTGGCGCCGAAGCGTGGCGTGGGGCTCGAGTGGTCGAGCACGTCGAGAGGGCCGGGCACGACCACGCAGTCGCGCTGCGGGTCGACGTTGTTGAACACCCGCCACGCGACTTCGCTCGGGTCGTGTACGTCGACGTGCTCGTCGACGATCACGACGAACTTGGTGAACATCATCTGCCCCATGCCCCACACGGCGTTGATGATCTTGCGCGCGTGGCCCGGATACGACTTGCGGATCGCGACGATCGCGCAGTTGTGGAAGACACCCTCGAGCGGCAGCTCGAGGTCGACGATCTCGGGCTGCACGAGACGCAGCAGCGGCAAGAAGAGGCGCTCGGTGGCCTTGCCGAGATAGCAATCCTCCATCGGCGGCCGCCCAACGATCGTCGCCGGGTAGATCGGGTCCTTGCGGTGGCTCATCGCCGTCAGGTGGAAGACGGGGTAGCGGTCGGCGAGTGAGTAATAGCCCGTGTGATCGCCGAACGGTCCCTCGACCCGCTCGTCACCGTGCTCCACGTACCCCTCGAGAACGATCTCGGCGTCGGCCGGCACCTCGAGGTCGACGGTCGCGCACGGCGCCAGCTCGACGGGCTCGCCGCGCAGGAAGCCCGCGAACATGAGCTCGTCGATGCCGGGGGGCAGCGGCGCCGTCGCCGCGTACGTCACGATGGGGTCGGTCCCCAAAGCGACGGCCACCTCCATGCGGTCGCCCGACTGTCGGTAGTTGGCGGCGCCATCGTGATGAATGTGCCAGTGCATGCCGGTGGTCTGGCCGTCGTAGACCTGCAGGCGGTACATGCCGGCGTTGCGCCGGCCTTCGCCGTCCTTCGTCACGACTACAGGCAGAGTGACGAACGGTCCGCCGTCACCGGGCCACGTGGTCACCACCGGCAGCTTACCGAGATCGGGCGGGTCGACCACGACCTCGCGGAAGACGGCCTTCTTGCCGACCTTGGGCGTGAACGAGGCGAGCTCGCGCAGCTGCCCCAGCGCCTTCACCTTGCCCACGAGACCGCTCGGCACCTGCAGTTCGAGCA
>Ga0207932_1000508_pt1 | contig 13108 bp, 14 predicted proteins | sample NGESurdeep092012_FD_184480 | JGI IMG/M metagenome (GOLD analysis project Ga0207932, IMG submission 184480) | Arctic peat soil microbial communities from Barrow, Alaska - NGEE Surface sample 415-2 deep-092012 (SPAdes) | ecosystem: Environmental > Terrestrial > Soil > Wetlands > Peat ...
TAGCAAGCCATCAACGAACCATTTAAAACCGACAGGAACATCGTATAGTTTCCTATTTAGTTTCGCTGCTATACGGTTCATGAGTTGCGTAGTAACAACGGTCTTGCCGACAGCGGATGTTTTTTCCCATTGCGGGCGGTTTTGAAGGAGGTAAAAAATAGCAACGGATAAATAATGATTGGGATTTAATAGTCCCATGCTTTTTGTTACAATACCATGCCGGTCATGGTCCGTGTCGCAGGCAAATGAAATATCAAAATTATCTTTCATCGCTATCAGCCGCTGCATGGCATAAGGAGACGATGGATCCATACGGATTTGTCCATCCCAATCAACCGTCATGAAACTGAAAGTGGGGTCAACAATTTTGTTCACCACAGTTAAATCGAGGTGATACTTTTCGGCTATGGGTTCCCAGTAATGAACACCTGCGCCGCCCAGCGGATCAACACCCATTTTTATTTTTGCATTACGAATGACATCCATATCAATGATATTTCCAAGATCATTTACATAGTTATTCAGGAAGTCATAACGGTGTGTAGTAGACGCTTTAACCGCTTTGTCAAAAGAAATTCTTTTTACACCCTGAAGGTTGTTCTGCAGTAATTCATTGGCTTTCTTTTCAATCCAGTTGGTAACAGGATTCCCCGCAGGGCCTCCGTTGGGTGGATTGTATTTAAAACCGCCATCATCAGGAGGATTATGCGATGGGGTAATGACAATACCATCAGCCAAACCTGTTTTTCTCCCTTTGTTGTATTTTAAAATAGCGTGTGAAATTACAGGTGTAGGCGTGTATTCGTCCCCGTTAGCAATCATTACTTCAACATTATTTGCTGCTAATACTTCCATGGTGGTAGCATAAGAAGGCGCCGACAAGGCATGTGTATCAAAACCAAGATATAACGGGCCATCTGTTTTTTGTTCTTTGCGGTAGAGACAAATGGCTTGTGTGATGGCAAGAATATGATTTTCGTTGAAAGAGTTTTTGAATGAAGAACCGCGGTGACCGGAAGTCCCAAAGGATACCTTCTCAGCGGTAACTGATGGATTAGGTTTTCCTGTATAATTAGCCGTGACAAGCCGCGGGATGTTGACCAAACTATTTTGTTCTGCCGGTTTTCCTGCTAAGGGAGATATTTCCATTATTTATTATTTAAAGAGCTTTTTTTGAAATCTTATGAGGATGTACCCTGTGCAGCGATAGCCCCTGCATCGGTTGCCTTTCCTTTAAGAATGAATTCAAACCCAACACCGATAAAGGCTCCGATAATTGGACCGGCAATATAAATCCATGTTGTGCTTAGATTACCGCGAATAAGATCAGGTGCGAAGGAGCGAACCGGGTTCATTGATGAACCGCTGATTGGAGCTGCCCAGAGTCCTGCAAGGGCGATATAACCTCCAACGGCAAGAGCGCCATTCGAGCCAATGCTTCTTGCCCCGGAAGCCGTGCCCAGGATAGTATTCACCAACCCGGCTGTGAGCAATATTTCCATCGCAACTGCTGTAAAATTACCCACTCCGTCTCCAGGGTGAGTGGCGCCAAGGAATCAGTGCCATCTTTCCCGGTTGCGTCTCTGCCTTCCAATATTACGAGTAGTTTGAGATCTGAAGCAATAACCTCTTTTTGAAACTTCACTAATTCTATAAAGAGATCATATAATATTTTTTTATTTTTCTTTTTTATTTTCTTTTCGTTTTTAATTTTAATTCCCGATTTCGTTTGCTCATCTTTCAGCCCATTGCTGCCTATTTCCAAAAGTGTTTCAGTTTCCATTTTTTCTTTTTAAATTTTTATTGCTATTTTATATATAAGTTATGTCATAGCGCTTTCGCCTTACTGAAAAATCATTAACTGTTTACCAAAGAAGCCCTGGCACTTGGGGAATGTTTAAATTGCGATTCATCAAATACGGGACATTCTTTTATCTCATCTGTTGAAATGTTCAGAACAACTTTGGAATTTCCCCATTGTATTTCTTTTATTATTCTGGTTTCAATCAAAAAAATTTGGTTACGGTCAAACCAGCCAGGTGTATCAACCACCAGGTACATAATTTGCCCGTTGGCATCGTCGAAAACAAAATCACTTACGCGACCAAAATCTCCATCAGATGTGTGAATATGATATCCCATAATTTTTTTTGTGCTTCTTAAATGGAGATCATCATCGCTCCTTTTATCGTTAGGATCAGCCTCCTTCATTATCTTTTCATCTATGATAGGAACATTATCCATGGCTGCAGCTGAGCCACCTGCATAAAAGCCGCTTCCACCATACCTTTGCCAGGCATAGTGACCATAAAGGTGCACATCCTGCCGAAGCGAAACTGGTTTATCTGTATCAATATCCGGGCTGGTCCTTATTTGTTCCTTGCTAAGATTTACAGGAAATATTCCAGGCTCCGCGGCTCTCTTTTCAATAGCTTGTGGAGCGATAAGCACTTTCCGGTAGCTCAACCAGTTTCCGGTTTTCAAGACCAGGTAACGGATTACCCATGTGGTATCTTCGAAATAAAACTCTTCCACTTTTCCAAAATAACCATCAGTGGCTTCCATGCTGTAGCCGATTAAACTTTTAATATTGCATTGCATATAATCTACATTTTAAAATTCTTTTATCCTGTTGTGATCTGATTGGATCTGCCATATCAACCATGCCGCTTTATCATTACATTTTCATAATTCTGATTTTAATACAATTCCATTCCTGCTGCTACTCTTAAATAATCAATCATTTGTCAAAATAACTTTTAATGCCTTTTCTTTTGCTGCATGCTGAAAAACGTCATATGCTTTTATAATTTCGCTTAATTTAAACCTATGTGTAATCAATAATTTTGGATCGAGTTTTTTTGATTGAACTGTCTTAAGTAGCATAGATGTGGTCACGGTGTCAACGAGACGTGTTGTTATCGCGATATTCTGTGACCATAATGTTTCGAGATGAAGCTCTACACTTTTACCATGTACGCCTATGTTGGCAATGATACCACCTGGTGCAACCAACGATTGGCAAAGCTCAAATGTAGCCGGTATGCCCACTGCTTCAATTGCTGTATCTACACCTATGCCCCCCGTTAGTTCCTTCACTCTTGCTATCGCATTTTCTTTGCTGTTATTAATCGTTTGTGTGGCGCCAAATTTTTTTGCTGTTTCGAGCCTGTTATCATCCGGGTCAATCATAATAATTTCTGCGGGAGAATAAAATTGTGCTGTTAATAATGCTGCTAATCCAATAGGGCCGGAGCCCACAATTGCCACAGTATTTCCCGGCTGCACTTTGCCATTAAGTACGCCGCATTCAAAGCCGGTGGGCAAAATATCACTCAGCATTACCAATGCTTCTTCATCACTGCCTTGAGGAATGTGATACAAACTGTTATCTGCAAATGGTATCCGCACATACTCAGCCTGTGTTCCGTCGATCAAATGTCCCAATATCCAACCACCATTTACACAATGAGAGTACATGCTGCGTTTGCAATAAACGCATTTGCCGCATGAAGTGATACAGGAAATAATTACGTGATCTCCTTTTTTGAAACCGGTAACCGCACTGCCTGCTTCTTCTACAATGCCTACTCCTTCATGCCCAAGTATTCTTCCTGGCGTTACTTCAGGTACATCCCCTTTAAGTATATGCAAGTCGGTACCACAGATGGTAGTTTTTATTATTTTCACGATAACATCGGTGGCATTTTGAATAGCTGGTTTTGGCTTGTCCTCCCAGGATTTTTTGCCAGGTCCATGATATACCAGGGCTTTCATTGTTGTAACAATGCCGTTTTCTTTTGCTGTTTCTTTAAGACCCAATTTTGGCTTAGTTATTTTAGTTGGAGTTGTGGTGTGATTCATTTGTATGATTTAATATGATTGAAGTAAAATAGAGACTTATATGCAAAGTTGGCTGCATTAATTCTCTTGATTGTTACACAGTTCTTTGCATTTGTTATATCATTCACACATTTTGGAGATGCATTGTGCACCTATAATGCCGGCAGGCATAAATTTTGAACTGGTATCTACCGCCATATATCCTATACCACACAATTTATATTCCAGCGAAGTAGCAAGTAGTATTAAGGGATATAGATGTTTTTAGGGTTGGCCTTGTAGCCTGATCTCACCAATAACAGTATTGATAATGCTTCGGCGCCTGGTACTACCCGATTGTATCCAGGTCTTCACAATTTTTAACAGGTCTTCCAGTGGAAAAGGCTTGATAATATAATCATCAGCACCGAGCAACAGTGCTTCCGTCCTGTTAATTTTTTCAGACATTGAAGTGCTAAAAATAAAAGGTATTTCATATGTTTTGCCTGAACCCAAGAGTACTTGCAAAACATCATGTCCATTCATTGCTTGCATTAGCACATCGCATATAATTAAATCAGGTATAAATTCCCTGGCAAGTTCAATGCCTCTTTTGCCATTATTCGCGCCAAGGATTTTATACCCTTCCATTTCTAAAAATTCAGTCAAATTTTCAAGAATATCCTCGTTGTCTTCAATGACTAAAATTGTATCCATTTTAGTTGTTTGATTTTGTGGGTTACCTGGAAATAATTTATTCATAACAAAGATGAATTTTTCCCTGCTTTCAAGTATTACATAATTATAGAGAAATGTTACACAATTCACGCATTAACGATTAACTATTTCCTTGCATTTTGAAACGGGATGGATAAATAAAAGTACCTAAGGCATTTCTTTGAAAAGGTTTCTTTTATTAGAACGATAAACTTCTGTGGACAAACTAACATAAAATGGTTTGACATTTACTTGCTGTAAGTTTGTAACTTCTTTCAAATAATCGCTATTTACGTTGGACATACTTTCCATTATAACGGTACTCATAATTATCAGCGCCGGTTTTTCTTTTTAAACGAAAGGTTTGTAAAGTTGCCGGGCACGATAGGGGTGATGACCATGTCGGTGGTAGTTTCTATCGTTGTTTTAATAATAGGAAGAATTGGAGATGAAAAATCTAACCTGCTCACAAAACTTGCTGGTAATATTAATTTTTCTGAAGTATTGCTGAACGTAATGCTTGGCTTTTTACTATTTGCCAGTGCCCTGCATTTCGACTATCAAAAACTAAAAGCATTGCGGCGGCCCGTATTAATATTGAGCACACTCGGAATAGTGGTTTCTACAGGTGTATTTGGCGGATTAATATTTGGAGCGGCTTATCTTTTGCATATTGACATTCCTCTTATCTATTGTTTTGTTTTTGGCGCTCTTATTTCACCGACTGATCCAATAGCCGTTGGCGCTATTATCACAAAATCAAGAATTCCCCCAAAGTTGGCTACCATTATCTCCGGGGAGTCTATGTTTAATGATGCGGTTGGTTAATTCTTTTTGTAACAACTTTGGGTATTACCAAACAATCAACAAACAGAATTTCAGTAGTAGAAATGTTGCGTTCTTTCGGAACGCAGGTTATCGGTGGTGTTCTTATTGGATTGATAATGGGTTTCATCGCTTACCGTCTTATCAGGTTTATAAAAGAATTTCAAACCATATTTTTAATTTCGCTGCGATTGTGCTGGGAATTTCCGTGGAGGCCAATCTTTTTCATGCATCCATACCTCTGGCGGCGGTAGTAGCCGGGCTGGTAGTAGGCAATAAAAGTTTTGGCAAAGATCATGCTGCCACTCAATTTTTAAATAATGTTTGGCAATTATTGTATGGCAGCATCTTTGTTCAGGAATTTGATTTCTTATCCATCAAACTTATTTCCATTTTTTCTTTTTTTACATCCTGCCTTATTAAACCAAATAAACTCATATAAACATTAGCGATCCACACTAATGCAAACCCCGCTATTATATAGCCCCGCCAGTCATTCATTAATAATTTATAACCCGTCAATAAAAGAAACAATACGGTAACGTAGTGGCTAAAACAATATTCGCAGGTAAAAAGGTAAAAGAATTTTCTTTCCAATAATGTTTTACCTTTTACGCAGCGGTTAAGACAATAGTCTCTTGGTTCCCGGAATACTTCTTCATGTGTAACGGTCCATGCTACGCAGGCAATCGGTATTGCCAATAAAAAGAGCCACGCTGCCTGTAAGCAGATTGTCATACAGCAACTGATTTTTTTTGATAAAACGGATAGTCTGTATATCCTTTTTCATCTGCACTGTAAAACAAATCCATTTTCAAATCCTGCGATAAAGGCCAGTCATTTATCATTCGTTCCACCAAATCCGGGTTATTAATGAAGGGCCTTCCAAACGCAACCAGGTCTGCCAGACCGCTTTCAATATCTGCTTCTGCGCTTTCTTTATTATAACCACCGCTAAGAATAATGGTTTGTTTAAAATTGTCCCGAATCGATTTTTTTATTTCAATGGGCACCGCCGGCGCTCCCATTGCAGAGTGATCTACCAAATGAATATAAGCTATACCAAGCGTATTCAGTTTCTTGGAAAGATAATTATAAGTAGCATCAATTCCCGGATAGTGCGCCATATCGCTGGCTACACCATACGGCGATAAACGAATACCTGTGTTTTCTTTTCCAATGGTTGCTGCCACGGCGGTCGCCACTTCAATAACAAAGCGACAGCGGTTTTCAATGCTTCCGCCATATTCATCTTCACGGATGTTACTTACGGGAGACAAGAACTCTTCCAGCAGGTAACCATTTGCCCCATGTAATTCCACGCCATCAAATCCTGCTTCAATAGCATGTTTTGCAGCGGCTACAAATTCATTTTCCGTTTGCATTATATCTTTATTTGACATTTCTTTTGGGACTACAAAATCCTGCAACTGCATGGCATCTGTCCACATTTGTCCTGCGGCTTTTATTGCTGAAGGTGCAATAATTTCAGATCCTTCCGGCATATTGAGCGGATGGCTGATTCTTCCGCAATGCATCAACTGGATAAATATTTTGCCGCCATTTAAATGAACCACAGTCGTTACTTTTTTCCAACCTTCTGTTTGTTTTGTATCAAATATTCCCGGTATTCTTGCATAACCTAAACCTTTTCTGGAAGGAGACGTTCCTTCAGTTATTATTAAACCTGCGCCTGAACGTTGTTCGTAATATTTTACCATTAAATCATTTGGGATATTTTCAATGGCGCGGCACCTTGTCATAGGCGCCATTACAATACGATTCATTAATGCTGTTGTTCTTAATTGATAGGGAGTAAATAATTTATAGTGTTTCATTTTATAATGTTTATGCTGTGTTTAAATATTGTATTTTTTTAATTTTCGCTTCATTCTCTTAGGATAATCCGTTCTCAAAATCACTGAAATTCTTTATGGTAATAATAGCAATTTGCTCCACGGCTTCTATGGTAAAATATGCCTGGTAAAGAGCAATGCAAATCGCCTCATTCAAATAATAAATGGTGAGCGGGCTAAATGAGTGTAAAAGAATATTATGCATTTACTCATCACCGTTAGTTTTGTTTTGCTCCTACCTCTGTTTTAAATCCACTTTGCTTATCCATCCACCTTTCGACGGAAGTTTTTTTAAACTTCGACTTTTTTATGCAGTCTTTACCCCAAACAGGTAACCAACAAAGGCAGTTATTCCCATAGCTACTGTACCCCAGAAGCAAATCCGTATAATCCCTTTAGTAACACTTGAGCCTCCTGTATTTGCCGCAACTGCCCCGGACAACGCAAGGAAAACAATAGAAAAAGAATACTGGTAAATAACCATTTGCTTAATGGGTGCACAAAAAGAAATTAAAAGAGGCAACAACCCTCCTGATACGAATGACAGACCTGAAGCTAAAGCTGCCTACATTGGTTTTGGCTCTGAAATTTCATTAATCCCCAACTCATCCCTTGCATGGGCTTCCAGCACATTTTGTTTTGTAAGTTGTACAGCCACCTCCATGGCAAGGTTACTTTCCAAACCACGTTTTTGATAGATTTTAGCCAATTCCTGCAATTCTTCTGCAGGCATGGTATCAAGCTCTGTTTGCTCTCTTTTTAAATCAGCCGTTTCAATATCCGATTGGGAACTTATGGAAACATATTCCCCGGCCGCCATTGATAATGCCCCGGCGACAAGGCCTGCCAAAGCTGCGAGAATGATAGGATTTCTTGAAGAGCTGGCTGCTGCCACACCAATGACTAAACTTGTTGTCGAGAGAATGCCATCGTTTACGCCCAGAACCGCAGCTCTAAGCCACCCGCTTCTATTTACAAAGTGTTTCTCTGTTTCCATAGGTTAGTTATTTCCTGTCATGCTTCAGCCTTGTTTGTTTATCAACATTCATAAACTCGAAATGTAATTTAATTCAGAAGTGACTCTGCCAAAGGCAAACATTTTGCAGAAATAAGTTGCATTAAAAATAATACAAGGCTTTGTTCTAACGGTAGGCGTACCCGAAATGAATTTTCCTGTTGCGATGAAACAGGCAGCACCTAAATTATAATCTGAAAAATTGTTAACAATCACATTTAGTAATTTCTTCTTCCATAGTTTTCGCTGGATCGGAATTGCGGCCTTCTTTGATCCGGTATTACTACATCCCATTCTTCAATTTCCTGCACCTGAATGTTCATTTTATCACGAGTTGAATCTGCATTATGTTGCGTTGATTGCTGGCCGGAATTATTAACGGCTTGCTGATTGTGTTGGTCATTTTTATTTTCGGTCATTTTGTTTAGAATTAGCGGGAATTAAAAATTTTTGAGAAGTACCAGAAACTATTGTTTCGATTATGATTAAAAGACAGTATCCGTCAGTTTTCCATAGTAGTTCTGCAGGTTAGCCTCATATGATTCGCTTATAGCTTTACCGGGCTCATATTCAGGACTGTTCTTTACATCTTCTTCCGTAACATTGATTATAACTTCAGAAGTATCCCATTCTATTTTTTTAATCAATTTTGGAGAGATGATGATTTTTTTCCCCGGAAACCAATGCCCTGTATCTACTACCAGGAAGTCAAGTCTCCAAGAGGTATCGTCTACTAAAAAATCTTCCACATCTCCAATTTTGCCATCAATAGCATGGATACTATAACCTGTAACTTTGTGTGTACTCCGAAGATGGGGATCGCCATCAGCATCTTTCGTATCGGTGCTGTTTTCCTTTCTCACTGCTTCTACAAGTGGTTCATGAACCTGCATCATCATTCCGGAAACTCCCATACCGCCGCCCCAAATGCCACCTCCCCAATAACTGGTCCAGGGATAGTATTCATACATTTCAATTTCATGCTGGCGGGAAACTGGTTGTTCCGTATCAATATTGGGGCTGTTCTTTATTTTTTCTTTTGTGAGATTAATTGGAAAAACTTCATTCTTCCAATCAGGAGTTAACAGCGCCTGCGGGGATATAAGCACCTTGCGGCCATTGAGCCAGTTGCCTGTTTCTACAATTAAATAACGGATGGTCCAACTTTGATCATCAAAGTAAAACTCCTTAACTTTTCCTATTTCGCCATCGGTTGCGCCCATGGTATAACCGATTAAGCTTTTAATACTCCTTTTCATTTTTTTGAATTTAATATAACAATTATTAAAAACTGTATCTATTACCGTGCCATTTCGTTAATTGGTTCTTAGCACTACCTGGCCTGAAGGGCTATGCATGTCAACATCATTCAGATGGAGCTTTGGATTTTTTATATTGCCTGTTACCGGGAGCTTGTTGTCAATTATGTTGCCCTGTTCATAAATTAAGGGCACCAGCAGCAGAAAGTTTATTTCTTAGATAATCTAGAATTGCTACTTTGTTGGATAGAACCATTATTATCCGGAGGTTTGACCGTCAAAACCATTGTATCCCTTGAAGAAAGGCCATACCTGTTCGTTACTTTTAATTCAAACTGGTATATCCCTTCCACCAGATTGGTAACACTTGTGAGTGCTAACGTCGGGGATACAATCTTGTATTGTGATGGTCCGGAAATTTTTCTCCATTCGTATTTTAAGGGTTGTTGCTGGGTATTGGACAGTAATTGTGATTTTCCAAAAACCGGGAGCAATAGAAAAATAATAAATTTCATAATAGTTGAATTAAATAATAAGTTTATGATTGTACCAGCGACTCCTTTTTATTAAGCATTATTCCTTTACGCATAATATTTTCATCTTCCATTCCTGCTGCCATTGTAAAACCCAGGGAAGGCAAATTCAGTTTGATTGCCCTGGTTTTTACCATCAAAATTTTTCCATCCATTATATATGAAATGCCATCCATGATATTTTCATGTATTTTTAGATTTACATCCAGCTTTTCTAACCTTATTTCCTGATGATTAATTGTAAATTCCTTAATTGCAATTATTTCATCTTCATTGATTATTGCAGGTTCCCCTATCCAATGAAGAAGACTTACAATATTTTTTATCTGTTTACTAATGGTTATAATATTAATCTCCGTTGTTTTTACAAATACGTACGATTTAAATAAAGGTTCTTCTATAATCCTTCTCCTCAATAAAGACTGGGATCTTTTGTAGTTCAATGGACAATAATTTTCAATCCCCTTCCTATTAAGTAATACAGATACTTTTCTTTCACAGCAAGGTTTCGTGTATACTACATACCAATTATTCTGCATATTTATTTTTTAAAAATTAAAAAATGTAATAATTCAAAGGATTGATATTGATACATTGTAAATAGCAGGATTTAGTGGCTATTTTCAGTTATCTAGGGGTGAATCTTTTTTATTTCGCTGACCGGGAATATTATGAGGAAGAAAGAATAACCCGAATGAAAATTTCCCAAATGAACTACCAAATCATGTTCATTCCCCGGTAATTACTATTGTATATTTTATTTTATTTTTTTTGAATTTAATACTACAAAGTTCATTGCTTTAATGGGATTAAGTGTTATGTAATTCCATTAATTGGTTACATCATTCACACTTTTTAAGGCCAGGACAACTTGTTTAGATTTTATTTGTGAAGGAATGTATTGGAACGCGGGCTGCAGTAGAGAGATTTAAAATACCCTTATTCATGGTAGTTATGCCTTAAAAATGCTACGCTGATTTTATTCGTACCCGCTTTTAATAACTGTTGAAATCATTTTAAACCTTCCGTTTGGCATTATCAGGTTAGATGAATGGGCCGGTATTATGATTCCCTGGCCGGTAAGAAGTAAGTTTGACACTTTATTAATTACAATATTTGCTTTTCCTTCAATGATTTGTACGAAGGTGTCAAAAGGTGATATCTTTTCAGATAAACCTTCACCTGTATCAAATGACATCACACTTACATTTCCGGTTAATTTTTTAATGATTGTTTTACTGACTACCGAATTAGGTATGTATTCAATGATTTCAACAATTATATGTGATTTTGCTTTTTCAATTTCTGAATTGTCTGATTTTACAGCACTTTTCATTTTTTGTTGCCTGCATTTTTCATCTGGTAAAGATGAGTAGTATTTTGGCGGCAAATGTTATATAAATCTGTTGAAAGGTTACATGATTCACACATCATCAAGCATGGAGAGTCTTTTAATTTTAATTTGTTTAAAATGAGTAGGGATGAGCCCTGTCACCTTTTTAAATTGTGCAGAAAGATGTGCAACGCTGCTATAATGCATCTGGTAAGCAATTTCAGTAAGTTTCAATTCATCGTACACCAGCAATTCTTTTACCTGCTCAATTTTGTGAGCAATCATAAAATGTTCAATAGTGGTGCCTTGAACTTCTGAAAAAAGATTGGCGAGATAAGTATAATCGTGTTGTAACTTTTGGCTTAGATATTCAGAAAATTTTATGGATAAGGGTTCTTCAGAATAATGCACCAATTCTATAATCACATTTTTTATCTTTTGAATTAAGTTGCTCTTTCTATCATCTATTAATTCCAGCCCTGATTGTAACAAGACTGCTTTGAACTGCTTCAGTTGATCAGGTGAAATATCTTCCATGATATCTGTTTCACCCAATTCCACAGTGGTATAGTGAAGACCCAGTTTCGTTAATTCATACTTAACGACCATTTTGCAACGAATGCAAACCATATTTTTAATGAATAATTTCAAATGGCTTATTTCAAGATGATACTACATTGAATAAGACCTGGCCAAATTTATTAAATATTTCTGATTTCTTTTTTTTTGAGCTAGGCCATTAAAAGATAATTCTCAATTCTCTAAATGAAAATTAAAGTAAAATTGTAGAGTAACCCTTTATTATCAATTTTGTCATTTAAATAGAAATTAATCTTTGAAATGCTGAATCGATTTGTATTGCAAAGATATTTTACTGATAGTTTTACTGACAGTTCTTTGAAGATTTATTTTTTATAAAAAAATATTAATTTTTATGAATCTCTTTACAGTATTGAATTGTATAAGTTTTATGAAGTAAAGGTGGGTAAGTAAAGTAAGTAATGTTCGACCCCAGTCCCGGGCACGGGTTTAAAATTGCAAGCCTTGTCAGCATTAGCTTTCAGGTTTTTTTTGTTTTATAAGAAATAATATAGAGGAATAGAGAATGCTTTAAAAGAAGTAACTCAACAGGCATAATCCTTTATAAAATAACTTCAAACTGCCTGTTATTTAAAGATAGAACTACCATAACTTTATCAGCATAAAAACGATTGCCAAGATTTTTGCTATATGAATAAAAATTCCCGAAACTACACTTTGCCTATTATTTTGGTAACCTCATTGTTTTTTTTATGGGGGCTTGCTTATGGACTATTAGATGTCCTGAACAAACATTTTCAGGAAACATTGAATATTACCAAACAGCGATCCACATTGATTCAGGCTGCATATTTTGGAGCCTATTTTTTAATTGCTTTGCCTGCAGGTGTGTTTATGCAAAAGGCCGGTTATAGAAAAGGAATCATTATAGGATTATTATTATACGCCATCGGTGCCATACTATTTTATCCTTCTGCACAAAATGAAAGTTTCCCTTTTTTTCTTTTAGCATTATTTGTTTTAGCAAGCGGATTAACTTTTTTAGAGACAGCAGCCAATCCATATATTACCGTTCTTGGAAAACCAGAAACTTCTGAATTTCGTTTAAATCTTGCTCAAAGCTTTAATGGTGTAGGTTCATTCTTAGGCCCCATAATTGGCGGGGCATTGTTTTTTGGCGGTAAACCCACTGTAGGTTCTTCTCAATT
>Ga0207932_1000509_pt1 | contig 13106 bp, 11 predicted proteins | sample NGESurdeep092012_FD_184480 | JGI IMG/M metagenome (GOLD analysis project Ga0207932, IMG submission 184480) | Arctic peat soil microbial communities from Barrow, Alaska - NGEE Surface sample 415-2 deep-092012 (SPAdes) | ecosystem: Environmental > Terrestrial > Soil > Wetlands > Peat ...
GCGGAACTGCCTTCGATCTTCCTATTGCCATTGGCACCTTAGCGGCAAGTGATCAATTTGAAAATGCTGAAAAGCTTTCTGACTATGTAATAATGGGCGAGCTGAGTTTAGATGGTACAATAAGACCTATTAAAGGTGCACTGCCCATTGCTATACAGGCACGCAAAGAAAATTTTAAAGGACTTATTCTTCCCAAACAAAATGCAAGAGAAGCTGCAATGGTTAACAACCTTAAAGTATATGGCGTTGAACATATAACTGATGTGATCAATTTTTTTATAGATGAAAATTCTTTGCAGCCAACAATCGTAAATACAAGAGAGGAATTTGCCCATGCACAAAGTGATTATGAAATTGATTTTTGTGATGTGAAAGGTCAGGAAAATATTAAAAGAGCTTTGGAGATTGCAGCAGCAGGCGGACACAATGCAATTTTAATAGGTCCGCCGGGCGCCGGAAAAACCATGCTGGCAAAGCGTTTGCCAACAATTCTTCCGCCACTTACTTTGCAGGAAGCATTGGAAACTACTAAGATCCACAGCGTTGCAGGCAAGCTTCCTGAAAATGCAACACTCATTACAAAACGTCCTTTTCGTTCACCGCATCATACTATTTCTGATGCAGGCCTGGTTGGTGGCGGAGGCATTCCGCAGCCGGGAGAAATTTCATTGGCACATAATGGTGTTTTGTTTTTAGATGAATTACCGGAATTTAAAAGAACCGTTCTTGAAGTAATGAGACAGCCAATGGAAGAAAGAAAAGTTGTTATTTCAAGAGCAAAGGTTGCATTGGAATTTCCTGCAAGCTTTATGCTGATAGCTTCTATGAACCCCTGCCCCTGCGGCTTTTACAATCATCCTGAAAAAGAATGCACCTGCCCTCCCGGTGCAGTTCAAAAATATCTTAATAAAATTTCAGGACCCTTATTAGACAGGATCGATCTTCATGTGGAAGTAACACCGGTTGCATTCAGTGAATTATCATCTAACCAGCGTTCAGAAAAAAGTGAGAGCATCAGGGAAAGAGTTATTAAAGCAATGGATAGGCAATCTGAGCGATATAAAAATAATCCGGGTGTTTATTGTAATGCACAAATGAGCAGCAAAATGCTGAAAGAAATTTGTGTGATCACGCAGGCGGGTTCCAATCTTTTAAAAGTGGCAATGGAAAAACTAAATCTTTCTGCAAGAGCTTATGACAGAATTTTAAAAGTGAGCAGAACCATTGCGGATCTTGCCGGCAGTGATGATATAAAAGTTGAACATCTTGCAGAAGCCATTCAATACAGAAGCCTTGACAGGGAAGGCTGGGCAGGATGATGGCAAACATATTTTTGTCGCGGACGGTCAGACCATGCAGGCATAATTGATAATTATATTGAGTTAATTTTACAGAATGAAATTATTAAGGTCATATTTAAAACCTTATCGCTGGCTTATAGCGCTGGCATTAGGACTGGCAGCAATTAACCAAATCTTTTCCATGTTTGATCCGCTCATATTCGGTAAGTTGTTTGATAAATTTGTTACCCATCCTCATGAAGACAACAAAACCGAGTCTGTTTTTTTATGGGGAGTTATGGGCTATTTAGGAATGCTTGTAGGCGTAGCAATGATCTCCAGAATCGCAAAAGCTTTTCAGGATTATTTCGGTAATGTGATCGTTCAAAAATTTGGCGCCAGGCTTTTTACTGAAGGCTTAAAACATTCAATGAAATTGCCATACCAGGATTTTGAAGATCAGCGCAGCGGAGAAACATTATCTATTCTCACTAAGGCAAGAACAGATACCGAAAAATTTATCGTTTCATTTATCAACATCATCTTTGGAATTTTAGTAGGTATCATCTTCGTAACTGTTTACTCCTTTTCATTGCATTGGGCAATAATGCCGGTTTATATTGGAGGTATCATTTTATTATCTACGCTTACAAGCATCCTCAGTAAAAAAATTAAACACATTCAAAAGAATATTGTAAAAGAAACCACTTCACTTGCAGGCTCCACTACAGAATCTTTAAGAAATATTGAATTGGTAAAAAGCCTTGGACTTACTGAGCAGGAAGTAAAAAGATTGAACAACAACACTTATAAAATTCTTGGTCTTGAATTAAGAAAAGTAAAAAGCATACGAACCTTAAGCTTTATACAAGGCACGTTTGTAAACTTATTAAGACAGGTAATTATGTTCATGCTGTTATTGCTGGTTTTCAAGGATATAATCACACCCGGACAAGTAATGACGCTTACTTTTTATTCATTTTTTATTTTTGGTCCTCTTCAGGAAATCGGAAACATCATTATTTCTTACAGGGAAACCGAAGCATCGTTAAATAATTTTCATAACCTGATGATTAAAGCGCCGGAACAAAAGCCCGAGTCTCCTCATCACTTTGGTAATATTGAAGAGCTGGAATTTAAAAATGTAAAATTTAAGCATCAAACCGCCAATCAGCCTGCATTAAGCAATATAAGTTTTGATGTAAAAACGGGAGAAACAATTGCATTTGTCGGACCGTCAGGTTCAGGGAAAACAACTTTAGTAAAATTATTGGTAGGATTGTATCGTCCATTGGAAGGAAAAATATTATACAATAACATCGACGGAAAAAATATTGATTTTGATACGCTTCGTACACAAATTGGTTTTGTAACACAGGATACACAATTGTTTGCAGGCACTATAAAAGAAAATTTATTATTCGTTAACCCTGCTGCAACCAACGAAGAAATTTTGGACGTACTCAAAAAAGCATCGTGCAATAATTTATTAGCAAGAGCAGACGATGGATTGGATACTTTAATTGGAGAAGGCGGAATAAAAGTTTCAGGAGGGGAAAAGCAAAGACTCTCTATTGCACGGGCATTGCTTCGTCATCCGCATTTATTAATTTTTGATGAAGCTACATCATCACTGGATTCTCTAACAGAAGAAGAGATCACCAATACCATTAAACACGTTTCATCTCAGCTGGAACAAATAACTATTTTAATCGCACATCGCCTTAGCACCATTATGCATGCTGACAGAATTTATGTTTTGGAAAAAGGTGAAGTAGTGGAAACCGGCACACATGAAAATTTAATTTCACAAATGGGATTGTACTATGCCATGTGGCGGCAGCAAATCGGAGAAAGAAAGAAGCTTGCAACACAGCCTGCAACTGTTTTAAATTGAATCACTGATCACTAAAGTAACGAAAGCAATAATTACCTGCAACACTATGTCGGTAGTGCCGCTATGGGGTTATCATAGCTCTTTCCTTTAGGCCATAGATGATTGAAAAAACAGCGTGCGGCTTTAGCCGATAAATTTATTATTCTTACCCCGACCTAAAGGACGGGACTATTTATTTTGAGAACATCCTGCCTAATCCTGTTTATAGATTCTCTTTTTAACTATTGAAAATATAAAATATTATATTTTACTTTGTTAACTATTTGGTTAAAATATATGGTTAAAATAAAAACTGAGAAAACAACAGAAGAAAAAATTCTTGCGGCGGCAAAAAAAGTTTTTATTTCAAAAGGTATGTCGGGCGCCCGCATGCAGGATATTGCGGATGAGGCAGGAATTAATAAAGCATTATTGCATTATTACTTCAGGAGTAAAGAAAAATTATTTGAAGTAATTTTTTTGGAAGCGGCACAAAAATTATTTCCAAAGATCAATTCGATTTTCGAATCAGATATGCCGCTGTTTCAAAAGATTGAACATTTCAGTGAGGAATATATAACTGTAATGGCTGAAAACCCTTACCTGCCCTTATTTGTATTAAATGAAATCAACCAGGATCCGGAAACTTTCCTGAATAAAATATGGGGTAAACAAAACCTGCCAAGGCCACAAAAATTTTTAGAACAAATTGAAAAGGAGGTCAGGAAAGGGACTATTAAAAAGGTAAGTCCTTTGCACTTGTTGATGAACCTTATTTCGTTGTCAGTTTTTCCTTTTGTAGCCAAATCTATGTTTCAGTTTACGCTCGGTCTTGATGAGCTGCAATACCGTGCTATAATGGAACAACGAAAAAAGGAGATACCTAAATTTATTATTGATTCTATAAAAAAGTAAAAATTTTTATGCAATATTTTACTAAATGGTTAAATACCCTGGTTAAAGTAATTGGAATAATTTTTATTGTAACGACTGTTACAAAAGTTAATGCACAGGAAATAACACACCTGTCGCTCGAACAGGCCAATCAACTTGCCAGGCAAAATTATCCAATGATTAAACAAAAAGATTTGGTTAAACAAACAGCCAACTTAAATATTGAAAACCTCAATAAAGGATTTCTTCCCCAGTTTTCAATAAGCGGCCAGGCTTCTTACCAGTCAGATGTTACACAGATAAATATTCCTTTACCCGGTTTTAAAATTGAACCACCGGGAAAAGATCAATATAAAATATTGGCAGATGTGAGTCAGCTCGTTTATGATGGTGGTGTTATCAAACAGCAAAATGAATTACAGCAATTGAATTCAGAAGTAGAACAACAAAAAGTGGAAGTAGAATTATATAAATTGAAAGAACGGGTGAACCAGTTATACCTGGGAATTTTATACCTGGATGCACAAAAAAAACAAGTTGAGCTGATTAAACAGGATATTGAAATTGGAATAAAAAAAGTGGAAGCACAGGTGCAAAATGGAATTGCATTTAAATCCAATTTAAATGTATTGAAAGCTGAGTTGTTGAAAACCCAACAACGTATGATTGAATTAGATGCCTCAGGAAAAGGAATGATAGAAACGTTGGAATTGTTCATGAACATGCATTTGAAAAGTGATGTTGTTTTAGAGAAACCGGTAATGCAATCAAATGTTTCTGAAATGGAAATCAACCGCCCGGAGATTAAACTGTATGCTGATCAAAACAAATTGCTCAATCATCAGTCAAAAATAATTAAGGCACGAAACCAGCCGAAAGCAAACCTTTTTCTGCAAGGCGGTTATGGACGGCCATCGTTGAATTTATTAAAAAACGAATTTAATTTTTTTTATATCGGCGGTGTTCGTTTTAACTGGCCGTTGGGTGGATTGTACACCAGGAAAAAAGAAAATCAATTAGTAGAAATAAATAAAAAGAGCGTGGATATTGAGAAAGAAACTTTTTTACTGAATACCAATACTCAGTTAAAACAACAACAATCTGAAATAGATAAAATGAATTTGCTTATAGCAGGTGATGAAGAAATTATCACTTTGCGTGCCAGCGTAAAAGATGCTGCAAAAGCACAATTGGAAAATGGTGTCATTACTGCCAATGATTATTTGCGTGAAGTAAATGCTGAAGACCAGTCGAGACAGGCACTCATCACTCACCAGATACAATTGCTCCAGGCACAAATTAATTACCAAATCATATCAGGAAAATAATAAATCATTTTTTCATGAACACGAAAATTTTAATAACAACTGCTTTTATTTTTTCTTTTGTTGCATGCAACACCAACAACCATCAGTTTGATGCGGCAGGAACTTTTGAAGTTGATGAAGTGGTGGTATCATCAGAGATACCGGGAAAAATATTATCACTTACTATCCGTGAAGGTGATACCATTCCGAAAAATAAAATCGTTGGTGAGATTGATGCAGAAAATCTTTCTCTTCAAAAAGAACAGGTGCAAGCCAGCATACAGGCGCTCGGTGAAAAGAAGACTGATGTATTACCAGGAGTTTATTTGTTGGAAAAACAGTTGGCAGTGCAGCAGTCGCAACTTCAAAATTTATTACATGAAAAAATAAGATTTGAAAATTTGCTGAAGCAGGATGCAGCAACCGGGAAACAGGTAGATGATATCAATGCACAGATAGATATTGCCCGAAAACAACTCGCCGTAACACAACAACAAATAAACGTACAGCGCAATAATATTTCAACACAGAACCGGAGTATTATGAGTGAAGGAAAACCTTTGGAGAAAAAAGTTGCACAATTAAATGACCAGATTCAAAAGGCAAATATTGTAAACCCTGTTTCCGGAACCGTGATTACAAAATATGCAGAAGAAGGGGAGTTAACATCAGCCGGAAAAGCGTTGTATGAAATTGCTGATCTGTCTGAAATGACACTGCGGGCCTACATTTCAGGGGCGCAATTATCACAGGTGAAATTAAATCAAAACGTAAAAGTGCTGGTAGATAATGGCGCTGATACATACAAAGAGATGAATGGAATCATCACCTTGATTTCTGATAAGGCAGAGTTTACTCCAAAAACAATTCAGACAAAAGATGAACGGGCAAACCTGGTATATGCCATAAAAATAAAAGTAAAAAATGATGGCTATTTAAAAATTGGTATGTATGGTGAAGTAATTTTTAATCCCAAACCATGAATCTATAATTGAACTTTTTTCATGAATAAAAAGCAGGAATGAAACCCGCGGTTACAGCAAAAAATATTGTCAAATTTTACGGAACAAAAAATAATAAGATACAGGCGCTACGCGGTATTTCATTTGAGGTGGGCAAGGGGGAATTGTTTGGTATCATTGGCCCTGATGGTGCGGGCAAAACATCTTTGTTTAGAATACTCACTACCTTATTACTTGCTGATGAAGGCGAAGCAACAATAGATAGTTTTGATGTGGTGAAAGATTATAAAGAAATCAGGAAGAGAGTAGGTTACATGCCGGGAAGATTTTCATTGTACCAGGATTTAACTGTTGCTGAAAATCTTGAATTCTTTGCAACGATATTTAATACCTCCATCGAAAAAAATTATGACCTCATCAAAGATATTTATGTGCAGATTGAGCCATTTAAAAAAAGAAGAGCCGGGAAATTATCAGGTGGTATGAAACAAAAACTGGCCCTGTGTTGTGCACTCATTCATAGTCCGTTAATTTTGTTCCTGGACGAACCTACAACCGGCGTTGATGCAGTTTCACGAAAAGAATTTTGGGAGATGCTGAAGAAATTAAAACAGCAGGGCATCACCATTTTAGTAAGCACGCCCTACATGGACGAAGCTGGAAAATGCGATCGGGTGGCTTTAATGCAATCGGGAAAGATAATGTCAATTGATACGCCGGATGGTATTATTGAAAAATTTGAAAAAGATTTGTTTGCCGTCCGTTCTTCGAAAATGCTTTCTTTATTAAATGATCTCAAAAATTTTGAAGAGGTAGAAGATACTTATTTCTTTGGAGCATACCATCATGTTGTGATGAAGCATAAAAATAAAGAAGACATGCTGAAAAATTATTTATTAAAATATGCTGCTGATGATCTTGAGATAAAAGCTGTGCGGCCAAACATAGAAGATTGTTTTATGGCACTAATGAAGAACTAAAAAATGAGTACTGAAAAAGCAATAACTGTTGATCATCTTACAAAAAAATTTGGAGATTTTACTGCCGTAGATGGTATTTCATTTGAAGTAAACAAGAGTGAGATTTTTGGTTTCCTCGGCGCCAACGGAGCGGGAAAAACTACCGCCATGAGAATGCTTTGCGGGTTATCAAAACCAACATCCGGAAAAGCTACTGTAGCGGGTTTTGACGTTTACCATCAAACGGAAAGTATCAAAAAAAATATTGGATATATGAGCCAGAAGTTTTCGTTGTACGAAGATCTTACTGTGAAAGAAAATATTCGTTTTTATGCAGGCATTTATGGGAAAAGCGATGAATTTATAAAAGAAAAAACATCCTTTGTCCTCAAGAACCTGCACCTTGAAAATGAAGCCGGTAAATTGGTGAAATCATTGCCATTGGGATGGAAGCAAAAGCTTGCATTTTCGGTAGCTATCTTTCATGAGCCAGGCATTGTTTTTTTGGATGAGCCTACCGGTGGAGTTGACCCCGTAACACGAAGGGAATTCTGGAATATGATTTACCAGGCTGCAGATTCTGGCATTACCATTTTTGTTACAACACACTATATGGATGAGGCTGAATATTGTAATCGTGTATGCATTATGGTAGATGGACGGATTGAAGCAATGGATACTCCGCAACAATTGAAGAAAACATACACTGCTGCATCCATGGATGAAGTGTTCTTAAAACTGGCCAGGAAGGCGTTGAGGAGTGGTGAATAGCTGATTTATTAAAAGGTACGTGGTTGAATATTCAATTAAAAAAAGTATGAGGCAATTTTTCTCATTTGTAAAAAAAGAATTTTATCACATCCTTCGTGATAAGCGGACGATGCTTATCCTCCTGGGAATGCCTATTGCGCAAATAATAATTTTTGGTTTTGCCTTAACCAACGAAGTGAAAAATTCTAAAATTGCTGTACTTGATAATTCTAAAGATGTAGCCACCACAGCCATTATCCGGGAAATAAATGCCAGCCGGTATTTTGATATTGAAAAAAATCTTGTTGATTATAAAAATATTGAAACCGAATTCAAATCCGGCAAAATAAGGATGGTTGTTATTTTTTCACAACACTTCAATGAAGACCTGCACCATTTTAATAAGGCACAGGTTCAATTAATCGCCGATGCATCAGATCCCAATGTAGCGAACACACTTACTAATTATGCAACGGCGATTATTATGAATTACCAGGAGCAAATCACAAATGAGAGGAAACTTCCTTACTCAATCCATACGGAAATACGCATGTTGTATAATCCAGAGTTAAAGGGCGCATATAGTTTTGTGCCTGGCGTTATGGCGATGGTACTCATGCTGGTGTGCACTATGATGACAGCAATTACAATTGTGCGTGAAAAGGAAACAGGCACCATGGAAGTATTACTTGTATCGCCGGTACAACCTTTAAAAATTGTGATAGCCAAAGCCATTCCTTATTTATTGTTATCAATGGTAAACATCATGAGCATTTTATTACTAAGTGTTTTTGTATTGGATGTTCCCATTAATGGAAGTCTTATGTTATTAATAGCTGTCAGCATTTTGTTTACACTTACTTCGCTTGCTTTGGGCCTGCTAATATCCTCTGTTACTTATTCTCAGCAAACAGCCATGTTTGTTGCACTCGTTGGTTTGTTTTTACCAACGGTGATGCTGAGTGGGTTTATGTTCCCGATAGAAAATATGCCATGGCCCCTGCGTATCATTTCAAATGTTGTTCCTGCAAAATGGTTTTATACAATTGTAAAATCCGTAATGATAAAAGGAGTGGGGTTTTCCATGATCTGGAAAGAGGTGTTGGTTCTTACAGGCATGATGTTTTTTTTCCTTGTATTGAGTATTAAAAAATTCAAAATCAGGCTGGCATGAGGGTATTACTATTTTTATTACAAAAAGAATTCAGGCAGATATTCCGGGATACGTCCATACTGCGGATCATTTTTTTGATGCCGGTTATGCAACTGCTCGTATTGCCATGGGCAGCCGATTATGAAATGAAAAATATTAATATCAGTGTGGTAGATCACGATCATTCTCCTTATTCCCGCCAGTTAATTTCAAAAATAACTGCATCGGGATATTTTATTTTGCAGGATTATACTTCATCATATAATCAATCGCTGGTTGATATAGAAAAAGATAAAGCCGATCTCATTCTTGAGATACCTTTTTCATTTGAAAAAAACTTAGTTAAAGAAAGTGAGTCAAAGTTATTTGTAGCAGTTAACGCAATCAATGGCGTAAAAGCAAACCTGGGAGGAGCCTACCTCAGCACAATTATACAGGATTTTAACCGCCAGGTTCGTTTGCAATGGATACAGCTTCCCCGCTACAATGCGGAGTTAAATATTGAGGTTGTCTCTTCTAACTGGTACAATCCACAAATGAATTACAAATATTTTATGGTGCCGGGTATACTTGTAATTTTGGTAACTATGGTAGGTTCCTTTCTTGCATCATTAAATATTGTAAAAGAAAAAGAAATTGGAACAATTGAGCAGATCAATGTAACGCCCATAAAAAAATATCAATTTATTTTAGGCAAGCTTATCCCTTTCTGGATATTAGGATTGTTAGTGCTTGCTATTGGCCTTGGCATTTCAAGGCTTTTTTATGGCATCATTCCGGCAGGTAGTTTATTCGTGATTTATGGATTTGCAGCCGTGTATTTACTGGCAGTATTAGGATTGGGTTTACTGATTTCCACTTATACTTCCACCCAGCAACAGGCAATCCTCATTTCATTTTTTTTGATGATGATTTTTATTTTACTGGGAGGATTGTATACTTCAATAGATAGTATGCCTCAATGGGCACAAATGATTACCAAAGCAAACCCGGTCTCATATTTTATAGAAGTTATGCGGATGGTTGTATTAAAAGGCAGTGGTTTTGCTGATATAAAAAATCAATTGCTTATTGTATTTGGCTTTGCAATTTTATTAAATGGATGGGCTGTTATCAGTTACCGCAAAAGATATTAGAAAGTGTTGTTGGCGTAACGAAGATTTGTATATTGAAGAAGTTGTATTGAAGAAACCAGATTTGGAAAAACGAAATAGAAATTTGTTGAACTATCAATACACAGGACATAATTTGTATCTTGAGAATTTTACTTTAAACGTCTAATGCCAGAACCAAATAGTAAATGAGTTTGGCGGAATAAATAAATACAAACATGCAATTGAGGAATTACAAAAATTACTTTACGCAATGTAATTGTCTGAACACGATTTAAAAGATATAGAGATGAACACGATTAACGTAAATGATATAACACATAAAATAATCGGATGTGCTATGCAAGTGCATAATACACTTGGCAATGGTTTTCAGGAAGTAATTTATCAAAGAGCACTTGAAATTGAAATGCGAATTGCAGGGCTTGAGTTTGTAAGAGAAATGGAAATGCCAATTTTTTATAGAGAGGAACTAATAGGGACAAGAAGGGTAGATTTTTTTGTGGCAGGATTAATAATGGTTGAACTGAAAGCATTAGAAAAATTAGAACCGGTTTATAAAGCACAAGCCATAAATTACTGTGAAGCATTCAACATTGCAGATGGATTACTGATAAATTTTGGTGGGTTATCTCTTGAATTTAAAAGAGTTTATAATAAAAAATTAGTAACCCCTAAATAATCCTGCTCATCAATTAATCAAATTAATCGTGTTCTGACAAATGAAGAAAAAAGAAAAAAAGAAGTAAAGCAAGAAACACCTTCACAACGCTTGTCAGGCATCATTAAAAGTTGCCGTAACATAATACGGAAGGACAAAGGAATGAATGGTGACGGCGACCGTTTGCCAATGCCCACATGGATTATGTTCCTGAAATTTTAGATGACAATAAAAACCTGCAGGAGACAAAGGCAGCAAACCTGCAATTAGTGAACCTTACCAAATTGTAAAATTTATATCATGGGTTTAAGTATTCATTACAGCGGTAGTTTCAACGCAGAAGAATAAGCGTTTCAATGACTACTACTTAATAACTTAACAGATTATCATTCCCTGACATCTTAACTATCTTTGCGCAAATGACCATTCAAACAAAACCTAAACCCAATTTTTTCTGGAGCATATTAACCATGCGTTGCCCACGATGCAGGCAAGGCGATATGTTCACACATAAAAATCCTTATAAAAAATTAAAGCTTTCATATATTCTTGAGATGCCTGAAGCGTGCCCTGTATGCAAACAAAAATTTAATCTCGAGGTTGGCTTTTGGTATGGTACCGGTTACGTTAGTTATGCATTAACTGTCCTTTTATCAGGAATTACTTTTGTTGCCTGGTGGATGGCAATTGGGATATCAACAGATGACAACAGGATCTTTTACTGGCTTATCTTTAATACAATTGTGATAATTGTTTTGCAGCCATGGCTAATGCGGTTAAGCAGGGCAGTTTATATCTACTTCTTTATTACGTATCATGAAAATTATGAGAATGTTCAGTCCGGAGAACTTCATATCAATGAAGAATAATTGATCGCAGAATTTTTTACTTTATTGATCTTTTTGTTCTTCTTTAGTATAGAACATATCTGTAAAAATATTTGCTCTCCCCAATTCTTCCATATCACTTAACTCAAGTTCCAGCGCTTTTGTGCTTTGCTGAATTTCAATAAAGGAAAGAACAATAGAGCCAAGCAATGTCATCATACTGGCAGCAAAAATAATATTAGCAGCATGCATCCATCTTCTGTAAATAAAATACATGGCTAGTACACAGCAAAAAAAACTCAGCGCACCAAGGCCTTGCATATATTTTATCAGGTTTAATCTTGCCCGCAGGCTTTTTATTTGCTTTATGGCAGTATGCTTTATTTGCATTTCAGCATAGCTTTTATGCAAGCTTCTTATCCTGTTGGCTATTGCTAAAAAGCGATTTGTATAAGCCAGCATCAGCAATGTTATTGCAGGAAATAATAACGCAGGTGTATTAATGGAAATTTCTATCATGCAATAAAATTAAACAACATTATTTTCACTGTAAGGCATAAATCCTGATGCGTAAAATAAAAAAATACAATGGAATTTTCAATAAATAAGAAGTCGCAAATTATTAAGCAGGTACTTAAGGATGATGGACAATTTCCAAACAGTGACTTACCTGGATTTATCTACAAAGCTGCATTAATCAATACCTGGAGATAATTGTGTTATTTCTGATCAATGTATATTTTCTGTTTGCTTTTTATTGGTGATGCCACTAATGATCCTGTAAACTGATGCCAAAATAAATATTCCACCAAGCACAACAACTATGGAGGAGCCTGCAGGAAAATCATAATGGAAAGAAAAGTTCAATCCAAAAAATCCGCCGAGTACGCTGATAATAATTGCAATAATTAATACCGCTGCTTTATTTTTTGTCAACATAATTGCTGAAACCGCCGGAATAATAAGGTATGAAAAAACAGGAATTACTCCGTTGATTTTAACCGCAAAAACAATAGCCAATCCAATGGAAATATAAAATAAAAAATTCCAGATATTGAAGATGCCTACAAGATGATTTACACCATTCTCAAATGATTCAGTTAATGAGAAAAATTTCTTAAAGAAAACTATTTGAACCAATAATATAATTCCAAACACAATCCCTACAGTTTTAATTTGCTCCCAGTTTACTGATAAGATATTCCCAAAAAGCACTTCCTGAATATCAGAATCGCCATGAGCTGTTTTTGAAATAAACAAGACCGTAAGAGCAGATGTAAAAGCATACAGAATTCCAATTATCGCCTCCTGCTTCAGCCGCTTAT
>Ga0207932_1000510_pt1 | contig 13092 bp, 12 predicted proteins | sample NGESurdeep092012_FD_184480 | JGI IMG/M metagenome (GOLD analysis project Ga0207932, IMG submission 184480) | Arctic peat soil microbial communities from Barrow, Alaska - NGEE Surface sample 415-2 deep-092012 (SPAdes) | ecosystem: Environmental > Terrestrial > Soil > Wetlands > Peat ...
GGGCGCGTATTTCTTGATGCCGGAGCCGACCTGTTCCATCACCTTGAGATTGATGCCGAGCAGATCGTCGCGGCTCATGCCGGGCTTGCGCGGCACGCCGGCGGTGACGATGCAGACGTCGGCGCCATCGATCGCGTCATAGGTATTGGTGCCGGTGAGCCGGCTGTCGAAATCATTGACCGGCGAGGACTCGGCGATGTCGAGCGCCTTGCCTTGCGGAATGCCTTCCATGACGTCGAACATCACGACGTCGCCAAGTTGCTTGAGACCGATGAGGTGAGCGAGCGTGCCGCCGATCTGGCCGGCGCCGATCAACGCAATTTTATTACGCGCCATGGGGGGAAACTCTCGAGCTTGCTAAGGCCGCGGGGCGCGGCCGAGCGGTGGGTTATCCGGTCTGGCGGGCTGCTACAAGCCGCCGAAAGGATAGCAGACCATCATACCGCGCATTGTGTATACATTATACCAGCAAGCGCGCGGCCCGGGGCCCACAGGCGATTTTCACGGCGTGACTTTTCTTCACTGCGCTCACCTGGCCGTCGCGCCGCGCCACGGCTCGGCACCGGCAAAACGTGCCCGGCCATCCAGCGCCTCTTCGATCCGCAGCGCCTCATTCCACTTCGCCATGCGCTCGGAGCGCGCGAACGAACCGACCTTGAGCTGCAGTACGCCCCAGCCGACCGCAAGATGGACGATCGTCACATCCTCGGTCTCGCCCGAACGCGCCGAGACGATCGCGCCCCAATGAGCGTCACGCGCGGCTTCGACCGCGGCCAGCGCCTCGCTCACGGTGCCAACCTGGTTCGGCTTCACCAGGATCGCGTTGCAGGCCGGCAGCGCGGCCGCGGCACGTAGACGCGCCGCGTCGGTCACCAGGAAATCGTCGCCCACGATCTGCACGCGGTGGCCGACCGCCTTGGTGAAACGTGTGAGGCCGTCCGCGTCGTGCTCGGCCAGCGGGTCCTCGATCGAGACGATCGGATAGCGGTCGAGCCAATTGATCAGCATGGCCGACATGGCGTCGGAATCGAGCACGCGGCCATCGAGTGCGAGGCGGTAGGCGCCGTCGCGATGGAATTCGGAGGCCGCAATATCGAGCGAGATCGACACCTCATCGCCGGGCGTGAAACCCGCGCGTTCGATTGCGCCCACCAGGGCATCAAGTGCCGCCTCGTTCGAATCGAAAGCGGGCCAGAAACCGCCTTCATCGGCGACGCCTTGCAGCCGGCCGGTTTCGCTCATCATCGCGCCGGCCGCGCGGTAGATCTCGGCGGTCCATTCGAGCACCTCGGCGAAGGAGCGCGCCTTCGGCGCCACCACCATGAAATCCTGGATGTCGACGCGCCGCCCCGCATGCGCGCCGCCGCCGAAGATTTGCACCTCCGGGATCGGCATGACGGCGGGCCGCTCGCCGAGCAGATAGGCATAGAGCGGCAAGCCGGCATGCGCGGCCGCGGCATGCAGCACGGCCATGGAGGTCGCGACCGTGGCGTTGGCGCCGAGACGGGCCTTGTTGGGCGTGCCGTCGAGCGCGATTAGCACGTCGTCGATGCTCTTCTGGCCGCGCGCGTCGCGTCCGCGCAGAGCCCGCGCGATCTCGCCGTTGACGTTAGCGACCGCCTTCATCACGTCGCCGCCGCCGAACCGGCTGCCGCCGTCGCGCAGATCGATGGCCTCGCCGCTGCCGGTCGAGGCGCCGGCGGGAGCAATCGCCCGTCCCATGGCGCCGCCCGCCAGCGTCACTTCGGCCTCGACGGTTGGCTTGCCGCGCGAATCCCAAACGCGACGGCCGCGAACGGCGACGATGTCGGACTTGCTCATGCGCGAACCTCTTTAGCCCAAAGTTCTTGGCCCCAAGCATCGCGAATGACGTCGAGCCGATCGGCTCGGTTAGCGATAAAGCGGCGCGCGAAATTCCGCACCCGATTCTTTTCGTCCGTGTCGCTGACATATTCGATCGGCGATTTGCCGTCGATGCGGCCCAGCAGCAGCGCCGGCAGCAGCGCGGCGGTCAGAGCCTCCATCTCGGCGCGCGGCTGCCAGGTCACACCCGCGAGATAGGTCTCGGTCAGGCGATCGAACAGCTGGAGGAAGCCGCGCGCGTTGTGCGGCCGCCACAGACATTTCAGCAGCAGATGATTGAGGCAGAAGGCGAGGTCGAAAGCCGGCTCGCCGTACCAGGCGCATTCCGCATCGATGAACAGCGGGCCGTCCGGCCCGACCAGGATATTTTTCGGACTGACGTCGCCATGCACCAGCGCGCGTTTGGTCGCCAGCGTGGCGCTGGCAAGCGCCTCGAGTTGCGGCGCCAGATCGGTATGGACCTGTCCGGTCGCGACCAGATAGGGCTCGAGCCGGATGGCGTAGAAACAGTCGCCGGTATCGAAGCTGGCTGCGACCTCGCCCCGGCCGGCGGTAGCGGCGTGGATCGCGACCAGCCGCGTGGCGACCGCGACCGCGGTTTCCTCGCGCAGGATGCCGTCGCGCAACTGGCTCTTCCAGCTCGGGTAGCGGTCGGGCTCGAGATATTCCATGACGAACAGGCCGGCGTCGCGGTCCTGGCACACGAGACGCGGAACCGCGCCCGGCCAGATCGCCTGCACCGCGGCGAGCCACTTCCATTCGGCGTCGTTGCGCTCGACCGGCGCTTCCCAAACGCGGGATACCTTGAGTTGTGCCAGCGCGCGCTTCAGGCAAAATTTTCGTGCGCCAATCTCGACGCGCCAGATGTCGGACGAGATCCCGCCGTCGAGCGGCACGCATACCAGTCTGTCGCCAGGCTGAGCCAAGCCCATGCGCCCGAGCACGGCGCCGATCTCGCCTTCGGTCAGGGGTTTGGCGCGCGGCGTCGAACCGCTCAAGGCCATCGGATACCCCGCATGAGAGTTCGCATCGTCGTCGAAATTAGCTCTTGGTGCGGGCTTGGTATACACGCACCGGCTCGCGGCGGCAGCGTTTAAGAGCCCAAGTCCGCGATCAGGTCTCGACCAGCGTCCCGATATCGACCGCCAACTCCTGGCGCGGGCCGTGCGGCAGGCCGAGATAGGCCTGCGAACGCATCTCGATCAGGCGCGAAGCGGTGCGCTTGAATTCGTTGGCCTCGTAGCCCTCGCTGCCGGTGTACAGTCGGTCCGGCTGCGCGTCGGCCGAGGCCAGCAGCTTCACCGCATGGTCGTACAGCGTATCGATCAGGATGATAAAGCGCTTGGCTTCGTTGCGGCGGCTGAAATCCATCAACGGGATGCGGTCGAGAATGATGGTGTGGAACTCATGCGCGATCTTGAGATAGTCGGCGGCGGCCAGCGGCTGCGCGCACAGATCCTCGAAGGTAAATCGCGCCACCCCCATCGCCGTCCTCGGCACCTTCACGATGTGGCCCTTCACCACCAGCTCGTGCGGCGCGCCGTCCAGTTCGCCGACCAGCCGCCGCCACGCATCGTCGAGCGCGGCGTCGGCCTGCGCGTCCGGCGGCACATACCAGGTCGGCACGCCGGTCAGCTTCTCCAGCCGGAAGTCGGCGCGCGCATCGAGCCGCGCCACCACGCAGTGCCGCTCCAGCATGGCGATGAAGGGCAGAAACAGCGCGCGATTGAGCCCGTCCTTGTAGAGTTCGCTCGGCGCCAGATTTGACGTCGCCACCACGATGACGCCGAGCTCGAACAACCGCGTGAACAGCCGGCCGAGGATCATGGCGTCGGCGATATCGGTGATGTGAAATTCGTCGAAGCACAGCAGCCAGGATTCCTCGGCGATAGCCGTGGCGGCGCGCTGGATCGGATCGTGCTCGCTGGCATCGCCGGCCTTGATCTCCTGCCGATAGATATGCACGCGCTCGTGCACATCGGCCATGAACTCATGGAAATGGGCGCGGCGCTTGCGCAGCACCGGGCTGGTCGCGAAGAACAGATCCATCAGCATGGTCTTGCCGCGGCCGACCTCGCCGTGAACGTAAAGTCCTTGCAGCGGCGGCTCGCGCTTTTCGATCTTGCCGAACAGCCAGCCGAGCGCCGAGGATTTTCGCGCCAGCCGATGCTGATCGAGACGATGCGCGAGCTGCGACATGCGTTTCGCCAATGCCGCCTGGCCGCTATCGGCCTCGATTTTTCCGGCGGCGACGAGCGCCGCGTAGCGCGTTCTGAAGGTTTCGGGCATGCGGTCTAGGACATGGGGAGCAAGCGAGCGGACTGCCGCCGGAGGGACATGAGCGGGCCGCAAGCGGCCTGCAGCGAGACCTAAGTCGATCCGTGCCGTCTGTAAATCGACCGCGCGTTGCGGGCGGTCGGCATGCGGCAGAAAATGCTGCAGCAAATGCTGCACAATTGTGACGTTAACACTCTGTTAGCCATGCGCTTTTTGCAGATGGGCTGCCCGCTCGGCTAAAATTTAAGTCGATATTTTGCTGCAATGCACCATATACCCTTCTCACAAGCGAATCGCCGGGAACAGGCGGTCGCCGGGATTGGACACGCGCAATGCGGGGCTTTCCGACGCGAGGAGAGCTTGAAATGCATGAACTTTTGCCTGACGGCGGCATTGTGCGCAAATTGTGGGCCGGCGAAGCCGACGCCTATCGCGATCACCTGCTTCGCCTGGATCCCGAGAGCCGGCACCGGCGCTTTACCGGCACGGTGGCCGACGAGATCGTCATCCGCCACGCCGCCACCGTGAGCGCCGTCGGCGTCGTGGTGCATGGCTTCTTTGTCGACGGCGTGCTGCGCGGCGCCGCCGAGCTGCGCCATATGGGCTCGCCGTTCGCGCCCGAGGCAGAGGCCGCCTTCAGCATCGAGCTGCCATGGCAGAGCCACGGCGTGGGAACCGCGCTGCTCGAGCGCACGCTGCTCTCCGCGCGCAACCGCGGCATCAAGGCGCTGCACATGCAATGCCTGGCCGACAATCAGCGCATGCAGCAGCTCGCCCGCAAGTTCGAGGCCGAGCTCAAGTTCGATTTCGGCAGCGTGGTCGGCGAAGTCGATCCGCCACGCTCGAACCCGCTGTCGTTTATCCGCGAGGCGATGGTCGACAGCCACAACATCGTGACCGCGATCCTCGACGCGCAGTGGAAGTGGCTGTTCCGGCCGGCTTAGCGGTTGTCATCGCCGGGCTTGTCCCGGCGATCCCGATAAGGGGCGCAGTGCCTTCCTAAGCGAGATGGCCGGGACAAGCCCGGCCATGACATGCAGAGATAACTGCGCGCCACTTCACTCACTCAGCGGATAGCTGGCTTCCACCACATAGGGCCCGCCGCCGACCGAATTGCGTGACGAGAACAGCACGAAACGCGTGACCGGAAAACTCGCGGTGCGGAATAGTCCGCGCGCCGACAGATATTCCGCGACGTCGCGGCTGGATGAAGTGCGCAGGCGCGCCAGCGTCACGTGCGGCAGGTATTTGCGGCCTTCCGGCGGCAGTCCGATGCGCTGCATCAGCCGTTCGTGCTCGGCCTGCAGGTCGAGCAGGGCCTGCTCCGGCGCCACGGTCGCCACCACCGCGCGCGGCTTGCGGCCGCCGAACGAGGTCAGCCCCTTCAGATGCAGTTCGAAGGCGCCGCGCTTGACCCGGCCGAGCAGCGAGGCGACCTCGTGCGCGATCACGTCGTCGACGTCGCCGATGAAGCGCAGCGTCAGGTGATAATTCTCCGGCGTGATCCAGCGTGCGCCCGGCAGTCCGCCGCGCAACATGCCGAGCGCCTCGCTGACCTCGGACGGAAGTTCGACACCGGTGAAGAGACGCGGCATGACAGTCTACTTTTTATCTGCGCGCCGCGCGCGCCTTGTTAGTTTCGCGCCGCGCGCGCCTTGGCAATTAGCTCTTCGACCTGCGGCAGGATACGCGCCACGATGACATCGACGCCGGCGACGTTCGGATGCAGGCCATCGTTTTGGTTGAGTTTGGGATCGGTGGCTACACCGTCAAGAAAGAAGGGATAAAAAACAACCGAATGAGTCGAGGCAAGGGCCGGAAAGATCGCGTCGAAGACGTTGACATAATCGACGCCCAGATTGCGCGGCGCGCGCATGCCGGCGAGCAGCACGGCAATATGACGATCCTTGAGTTTCTTCAGGATGGCATCGAGCGCCGACTTGGTCACAGTCGGATCGATGCCGCGCAAAGCATCGTTGGCGCCGAGTTCGAGAATCACCGCCTCGGTGCCCTCCGCTATCGACCAATCGAGGCGGCCGAGCCCGCCGGACGCGGTATCGCCGGACACCCCGGCATTGACGATGCTGGCGGCAAGGCCCTTGGCCTTGAGCGCACCGGCGAGCCGGGCCGGAAAGGCGGCCTCGGCCGGCAGGCCAAGACCCGCGGTGAGCGAATCGCCCAGCGCCACGATCTTCACCGGGGCGTCGCTGGCCGCGAAGCCGCCAGCCGGCGGCCATGCGCAAATTACCGTGATCAGGGCGAGTAGCGCGAGGCGCTGGACCCGGACGGGCTTTGTCCCATATGAGCGGGGCTGCGAACGGTGGAACCACATGACGAATAACTCTCAGCCCGGGCCGGCCCTTGCACAACCTGCAATCAAACTTGCCGGTGTCAATCTCTCGCTCGGGCAGGGGGCGGCCCGCGTTCATATCCTCAAAGATATCGATCTGAATATAGGCAGCGGCGAGGCGATCGGCCTGGTCGGTCCGTCCGGCTCGGGCAAATCCACGCTGCTGATGGTGATGGCCGGGCTGGAGCGGGCCGACACCGGGACGGTGGCGGTGGCGGGCGAGACCTTGAATGCACTCGACGAGGACGCGCTGGCGCGCTTTCGCGGCCGCAATGTCGGCATCGTTTTTCAGTCGTTCCACCTGATCCCGACCATGACCGCGCTGGAAAACGTCGCGGTGCCGCTCGAGCTGGCCGGCGTCGCCGACGCCAGCGAGCGCGCGCGTGCCGAGCTCAGTGCCGTCGGACTTGGCGAGCGGCTGCACCACTATCCAGCGCAGCTTTCCGGCGGCGAGCAGCAGCGCGTCGCGGTCGCCCGCGCGCTGGCGCCCAATCCGGCGATTCTGGTGGCCGACGAGCCGACCGGAAATCTCGACGAGGACACCGGCCAGCAGATCATCGATCTCTTGTTCGCCGGGCATGCCAAGCGCGGCACCACGCTGGTTCTGGTCACGCATGATTCCGCGCTGGCCCAGCGTTGCCAGCGCGTCGTGCGGCTGCGCTCGGGCCACGTGGTGAACGGGTCATGAGCATTGCCGCACCCGCAAGCGCGCGTGACGGCAACCGCTGGCTCGCGCTGCGCTTTGCGTGGCGGGAATTGCGCGGCGGCTTGCAAGGCTTCTACGTGTTCGTCGCCTGCATCGCGCTCGGCTCCATGGCGATCGCTGGCGTCGGCTCGCTGGCCGCCAGTCTGGCCGACGGGTTGGCGCGCGAAGGCCAGGTCATCCTCGGCGGCGACCTGTCGTTCACGCTGATCCAGCGCGAGGCCACACCGGACGAAAAGGCGTTCCTGCAAAGCCGCGGCAGCCTTTCGATCGCCGCGACACTGCGGGCCATGGCGCGGAGCGCCGATTCCAATAAGCCGCGGAGCGCCGAACCCAATATGGCGCGCAACGGCGACGGCAAGGCCACGCTGGTCGAAATGAAAGCGGTCGATGGCGGCTATCCGCTATTCGGCGACGTCAGGCTCGATCCGCCTGGCGCGCTCGACGATGCGCTTGCGCAACGTGACGGCGTGTTCGGCGCCGCCGCCGACCCGACCTTGCTGGCGCGGCTCGGCATCACGCCGCCGGCGCGGCTGACCATCGGCAATGCATCAATCGAAATCCGCGCCGCGCTGACGGGCGAGCCGGACAAACTCGCCGGCGGCATCGGCTTCGGCCCGCGGCTGCTGGTGAGCGAGGCGGCGCTGCGCGCCACCGGCCTGCTGCAGCCCGGCAGCCTGGTGCGCTGGCATTATCGGCTGCGCCTGCCGCCAAGTGGCGCGAGCGATGCCGCCGCCAAGGCGGTCACCGTGCAGGCGCGCGCGCAATTGCCCGAGGCCGGCTGGGACATCCGCAACCGCTCCAATGCCTCGCCGCAACTCGAGCGCAACGTCGAGCGATTCACGCAATTCCTCACCATTGTCGGGCTGACCGCGCTCTTGGTCGGCGGCGTCGGTGTCGGCAATGCGGTGAAAAGTCATCTCGACCGCCGGCGCGAGGTGATCGCCACCCTGAAAGCGCTCGGCGCCAGCGGGCGACGCGTGTTCGCGGTCTATCTTACGCAGGTGCTGCTGCTGGCGCTCATTGGCGGCGTCATCGGCGTCGTGCTGGGCGCGACGCTGCCATACCTGATCGTCTGGAGCTTCGGCGCCATCATTCCGTTCCCGATCATCCCCGCGCTGCATCCGGCCGAATTGGCGCTGGCGCTCCTTTATGGACTGCTGACGGCGCTCGCCTTCGCGCTCTGGCCCTTGGGGCGCGCGCATGACGTGCCGGTCGGCGAATTGTTCCGCGACGCGGTGGCGGCGCAGCCGCGTTGGCCCCGCAAAATCTACATCGCGCTGACCGCGACCGCGGTGCTCGTGCTGGCGTCCGTTGCCGTGCTGCTCGCCTATGACAAACGCGTCGCGATTATTTATGTCGCCGTCGCGGCCGGCGTCTTCGTCCTGCTGCGGCTGGTGGCGTCGCTGCTGATGTTCGTCGCCCGCCATGCGCCGCGCGCACGCTCCACCGTGCTGCGCATGGCCATCGCCAATATCCACAGGCCGAGCGCGCTGACGCCGACCATCGTGCTGTCGCTGGGTTTGGGCATCGCGCTGCTGGTCACCGTGATCGAGATCGACGGCAATCTGCGCCAGCAATTCTCCAACGAACTGCCGGCCAAGGCGCCGTCGTTCTATTTCCTCGACATCCCGTCGGATCAGACCGAGCGTTTCGACGCCTTCGTGCGCGCGCAGGCACCGACCGCGAGCTTGGAGGAAGTGCCGATGCTGCGCGGGCGCATCGTCTCCGCCAACGGTATCCCGGCGGAAAACATCAAGCCGAAAGACGACGCCGCCTGGGTGCTGCAAAGCGATCGCGGCATCACCTACAGCCGCGAAATTCCCACCGGCTCGCGCATTGTCGAAGGCCGTTGGTGGGGTGCCGACTATAACGGTCCACCGCTGGTCTCGATCGAGAGGCGGATCGCCTACGGCCTCGGCCTCAATCTCGGCGATCCGATCGTGGTCAACGTGCTGGGACGCAACATCACCGCCACCGTCGATAATTTGCGCGCGGTCGACTGGCAGAGCCTCGGCATCAATTTCGTCATGGTGTTCTCGCCGCACGCTTTCGATGGCGCGCCGCACACCCATCTCGCCACCCTCACTTACCCCGATGGCGGCTCGCCGGCGCAGGAAGGCGCGATGATTCGGGCGGTCGCCGACAGCTTCCCGATGGTTACCAGCGTGCAGGTGAAGGATGCGCTGGCGGCGATCGGCGCCATCATCGCCAACCTGGTGCTCGGCATCCGTGGCGCCAGCGCGATCACGTTGCTGGCGGCGGCGCTGGTGCTGGGCGGTGCGCTTGCCGCCGGCCATCGCCACCGGGTTTATGACGCGGTGATCCTGAAGACGCTGGGCGCCACCCGGTCGCGGCTGCTCGCCGCCTATACCATCGAATACCTGCTGCTAGGCGCCGCCACCGCGCTGTTCGGCGTCTTGAGCGGCTCGCTCGCCGGCTGGTTGATCGTTGCCGACCTCATGCATCTGCGCTTTAGCTGGCAGCCCTGGCCGGCACTGACGGCAGCTGTCCTGGCGGTCCTGGTCACGGTGGCGCTCGGGCTTGTCGGCACCTTCTCGGCGCTGGGGCAAAAACCGGCCCCGGTTCTGAGGAATCTGTAGGGTTTGCGGCATTCCGCCGCGTGGCGGCCCCTGATGGCGGCGACCGATTCGGGCTATATTGGCCCGGTCTGGGAAACGTTAATGGCCGGCAATGTTGCCGGTCATCGTTAAGGCCATATCTGGCGCTAACACTCTGCGTACCCTACATTTGAACCACGAGCGCGACGGCCTTCGCCGCCCGCGCCTGACGTGACCGGCCCTTAAAGCCGAGACTTGAGAGAGGGAACCTCGATGTCGGACTTCGACCGTAACGTAGCTGCCCGCGGCTTCGGTGCCGCGCGCGCCGCCGCGATCGATGCAGGCCTGCGCGCCTACATGATCCGCGTCTACAATTACATGGCCGCCGGCGTCGCTCTGACCGGCGTCACTGCCTGGCTCACCTTCAATGCCGCCGTCGTCACCGATGCGGCCGGGAAGATCACCGGACTGACCTCGTTCGGGCAGACCATCTTTAGCGGTCCGCTGACGATCGTGCTGTTCCTGGCCACGCTCGGCATCGTGTTCTTCCTGAGCTTCCGCATCGACAAGCTGCAAGCGAGCACGGCGTTGATGCTGTTCTTGGGCTATGCCGCGCTGCTCGGGCTGATGCTGTCGTCGGTGTTTCTCGCCTATACCGGCGCGTCGGTGACCCGCACCTTCTTCATCTCGGCGGCATCGTTCGGCGCGTTGAGCCTGTACGGCTACACCACGCAGCGCGATCTTTCGCCGATCGGCTCGTTCCTGATCATGGGCCTGTTCGGGCTCATCCTGGCGATGATCGTCAACATGTTCCTGAAGAGCTCGGGCCTCGACTTCGCGATCTCGGCCATCGGCGTGCTGATCTTTGCCGGCCTCACCGCCTGGGATACCCAGAAGATCAAGGAGATGTATGACGCCAATGACGACGGCACCGTCTCCGGCCGCAAGACGGTGATGGGCGCGCTGACGCTCTATCTCGACTTCATCAACCTGTTCCTGTTCATGCTGCGCTTCATGGGCGATCGGCGCTAACGCGCCGGTGGGCGACCGTCGCTAAGCCGCATCACGAAACGGATACCTGCTTCAGCGCCCCGGCTATATGCCGGGGCGCTTTTGTTTTGCTAGCTTGCCCACCGCATGACCATCGCCATCCGCCCCGTCAAAACCGCCGATATACCGGCCATAACCCGCATCTACGCGCATGCCGTCGAACACGGCACCGCGTCGTTCGAGCTGACGCCGCCGGACGAGACCGAGATGGCGCGGCGCATGCGCGACCTCATGGGCAAGGGCTTTCCGTACCTGGTGGCGGAAATCGATGGCGTGCTCGCCGGCTACGCCTATGCCGGGCCGTTTCGGTCGCGGCCGGCTTATCGGCTCACCGTCGAGAATTCGGTCTACATCGCGCCCGACACGCATCGCCGCGGCATCGGCCGCGCGCTGCTGGTGGCGCTGATCGAGGCCGCGCAAGCCAATGGCTTCCGGCAGATGATCGCGGTGATCGGGGATTCAACCCGGCAGGCGGCGTCGATCGGTCTGCATGAGGCGTTAGGCTTCCGTCATGTCGGCATTCTCGATCACGTCGGATATAAGCACGGCCGCTGGCTCGACAGCGTGCTGATGCAGCGCGCGCTGGGAGATGGCGGGAAGACGGAGCCGTAAAAGTCTTTGTCGTCCCGGGCGAGCGTCAGCGAGACCCGGGACCCATACTCCGTACCCTTGGCTGCGGCGTACGGGTCCCCGCCGGAGCCTGTCATCGGGCCGCGCTTCGCGCGGACCCGTTGGCGGGGACGACAGCAAAAATTTAATTCACCACCAACGACAGCGAGACGTCGATCGAACGCAGTACGCGATCGAGCTCGTGACCGCGCCGCACGATCAGGCCGGTGGCCGAGATCACGCTATAGGCGCCCTGGCGACGCTCCAGCTTTGGATTTTTTTCGATGCGGTAGATCGGCACTTCCGAGCTGCGGCGGAAGACCGAGAACACGGCGCGGTCTTTGAGAAAATCGATGGCGTAATCGCGCCATTCGCCGGCGGCGACCTTGCGGCCATAAAGATCGAGAATGCGCCTGAGTTCGCGGCGGCTGAAGGTGACTTGGGCAGTGGCTTGGCTTCCGGGGGCGGTGCTGGCTCGTGCCGGGGATCCGCCCCCGAGGGACTGGCTAGGATCGGTATCGCCGGAAACGAACGTCATGCGGCGCCTCCTTTTTTCTTGCTGCGATAAATCTTCGCGAGGCAATGATCGCGCCGGGGCGGGCCCACGGCAAGAGCTTCCTCGAGGCAGTAAATAGCCAGGAAATGGGCAAAATCGCCCGGCGGGCGATCACGAAGACGTTAAAAGCGCCCACAATAACGCCCTATTTTGGCCAATCGCCGGTCACGCTGGGCTGGGATAAGGGCAGCGTTGCCTCAAGGCCCGGTCCGGTTCGAGTTCCGGATTCCTCAGCCCCCCAGCCCCCCGGGGCTCAGCCGACCGGGCCAGTTGAGTTTCGCGTACGGTTCAATCCCCTAATCAGCCTTCGGGCCGGCTCAAACGCCGGCCTGATTTTTTTGTGCGCGTTCCACTCGTCATTGCCGGGCCGCCGCGCAAGCGGCGAGACCCGGCAATCCATCGCGATTTTTAAAATGATGGATGCGCGGGTCAAGTTTACAGCCGGGCCGGCCAGAGGCCGGACCCGGTTGCCCGCGCATGACGCTGAGAGCTTGGCGAATTAGCGCAGGCTGACGGTGGCGGCGCCCAGCATCAGGCCGGGCTTGGCGGCGACGCCGCTTTGCACGATCACCGCCAGGCGGTCGATGTCCTGCAGAGAATAATCGGCATTGGGCAGATCGGCTAGCGGCATGCTGAAACTCGCCGCCTTGCCGTTCCAGTCGCCGAGCTTGACCCAGCGGCGCACGACGTTGTGGTAGGTCAGCGTGTGGCCGTGGTTCTCGCCGCGTCCGATCTCGACCGGCGTCGCGTTGGTGATGGGGCAGAGCCAGACTTCGCCGCCATGCTGTACGTCCTTGGCGGCCGGTACAGCCACGGTCACTTTTCCGTCCGCGACCGTCATCGTCACCGCCAATGTCAGCGGCGCGGCGCTGGACCGCGTCTGCGCGATCGCTTTTTCGATCGCCGCCTTGTCGCTGCCGAGCACATGCACGACGCCGTTGATCACGACCTGCGGCGTGTAGACCTCGCGATCGCCGCGCGCTTCGGCATAGGCGCGCTGGCGGTTGGTGTGACCGTGCAGCGCAAGCGTGTCCTTCCAGCCGAGATAGTCCCAGTAATCGACCGCCAGACTCATCGTCAGCAGCGACGAGTCCTGCGCAAGCTCGCCGATCAGCTTGTCGGC
>Ga0207932_1000512_pt1 | contig 13041 bp, 8 predicted proteins | sample NGESurdeep092012_FD_184480 | JGI IMG/M metagenome (GOLD analysis project Ga0207932, IMG submission 184480) | Arctic peat soil microbial communities from Barrow, Alaska - NGEE Surface sample 415-2 deep-092012 (SPAdes) | ecosystem: Environmental > Terrestrial > Soil > Wetlands > Peat ...
CATGCCGCGATTCGCGAGGCGGTGGACGTGCTCCGCGCGCAGGGGGTGGCCGTGGACTACTTGCGCATCCGCGGCTTCCCGTTCGACCAGCCGGTGGCGGATTTCCTCAACGCGCACGAGACGGTGTTCGTGGTGGAGCAGAATCGCGACGCGCAGATGCGCTCACTGCTCGCGATCGAACTCGGCGTGCCGCGCGATCACATGACGCCGGTGCTCGACTACGATGGACTCCCGCTGACGGCACACGTAGTGGTCAGCGCGGTGACGAATCATCTCGAAAAAAAGAGAGTCGGTGTATGACGTCGATTGCGAAGCCGCCAGTTCGGCATCCCGGGCTGAAGAAGAATTCACTGGGGCTGACTACGCGCGATTACGAAGGCGGCATGAGCACGCTGTGCGCCGGGTGCGGGCACGACTCGGTGACCGCGGCAATCATTCAGGCGTTCTGGGAGCTCGAGATCCCGCCGCATCGCGCGGCGAAGATGAGCGGCATCGGGTGCTCGTCGAAGACGACGGCGTACTTCATGCGGCAGTCGCACGGCTTCAACTCGGTGCACGGCCGCATGCCGAGCGTGGCGAGCGGCGCGAACGCGGCAAACCGCGATCTCATCTACATCGGCATCTCGGGCGACGGCGATTCGCTCTCGATCGGGCTCGGCCAGCTCTGCCACGCGATCCGGCGCAACGTGAACATGCTGTACGTGCTGGAGAACAACGGCGTCTACGGGCTCACCAAGGGACAGTTCTCGGCGTCGTCGGACGTGGGCTCGACCTCGAAGAAGGGCGAGGCGAACGTGCAGCCCCCGATCGATCCCGTGCTTCTCGCGCTGACGCTCGGTGCGACGTTCGTGGCGCGCAGCTTCTCGGGCGACAAGCCGCAACTGGGGCCCATCATCAAGGCCGGCCTGAGGCACAACGGGTTCGCGTTGATCGACGTGATCTCACCCTGCGTGTCGTTCAACGACCATGAGGGATCGACCAAGAGCTACAAGTACACGCGCGAGCACGACGTGGAGGTGGCGGACGTCGATTTCGTGCCGCTGCGAAAGGAGATCACGTCGCCGGAAAAGACTGACGGACGGGTGTCGGTCACGATGCACGACGGCAGTGTCGTGCGCTTCCGGGAGACGGGCGAGGCCTACGACCCGCGCGACCGCGAGGGCGCGTACGAGCACGTGCGCGCGTGCCAGGCCCGCGGCGAAGTCGCGACCGGCCTTCTCTTCATCGATGAGAAGGGACAGGACATGCACGCGCTGAACCACACGGTGGCGCAGCCGCTGGCCGAGCTGCCGTTCGAGGCGCTGTGCCCGGGGAGCAAGGCGCTGGATGCGCTGATGGAGGAGTACCGATAAGGCTAGGCGACGGACGACGGGTGAGTGGCGACCGGGCAACGAGCGACGAGCGACGGTTGGTTTACTCGGCGCGAAGCGCCTCCATCGGATCCACCCGCTTCGCGCGAAACGCAGGTACGAGGCTCGCCGCCACCGCGACAGCGAGCAGCACGAGCGCGACGCCGCCGAGCACGAGCGGATCGGTCGGCGAGGTGTCGTAGAGCAGCGGCTTTACGAACCGGCCAGCCCAGACGGCGATGCCGGTGCCGATTACGACGCCCATCGCGGCGATCATGACGCTGCTCTTGAGTACGAGCGTGACGATGCTTGAACCCTGTGCGCCGAGGGCGATGCGAACGCCGATCTCCTGCCTGCGCTGGCTGAACGTGTAGGCGATGGTGCCGTAGATGCCGACGGCGGCGACGAGCAGTGCGAGGAGTCCGGCGGCCGCGAAGAGTCCGGCGCCGAGCCGCCAGGGCCGCATCTCGGGCGAATTCTGCTCGACGAGGGTTTGAACCCACGGCTGCATTCCGCTCTGTGCCATGCCGCGAAGCAGCTGCTCGACTTGTCCTGCCACGCCCGCCGTGCGGCCGTCACCCGCACGAATTTCCATGGCGCTCGCGATTCCCGTCTTTCCCTCGTCGCCTTCCTGCGCGAGCGGCACGAAGAACTGCATCGACGGCCGCTCGATCACGCGGGAGTAGTGTGAGTTCGAGACGACTCCGACGACGCGGCGGCACGGATCGTCTCGTTTCTGAAGGATGAAACACTTCCCGACCGCCGACTGATCGGGCCATACGGTCTTCGCGAAATTGGAATTCACGACGACCACCTGCTCGGAGCCCACGCGATCGTTCTTCTCGATATCGCGGCCCTCGAGGAGGTGCATGCCCATCGAGGCGAAGTACCCCGGCGAGACGAACGATGCGATTGGCGTGTCTCCGTTCAACCGCGGTAGCGTGTCGCCACCTGGAAGGAACGTCGCCTCGAACGAAAACGCCCACATGGGCCGCGACTCGGTGAAGGCGACGCGTTCGACGCCGGGCAGCCGCTCGATTTGTGTCGCCGCGTCGGCGAGCAGTCGTCCGGTCTCCTCGGGCGTGCGCGCCGATTCGCGGGAGAGGTCGATTCCGGCGAACACGAGGCGGTCTTCATCGAAGCCGATATCGACGGACTCGATGCGCTGCAGGCTTCGCACGAATAGCCCGGCTCCGGCAAGGAGCACGCACGAGAGCGCGATCTGCGATACCAGGAGACCCGTGCGAACCGCCGACCGATGGGAACCGCCATCACGCACTCCGCCGCGCAGCACGCTCGTGAGGTCCGGACGGCTCGCGTGGAGCGCGGGCGCCAGTCCTGCGGCCAGGCCCGCGAGGAGCGCCGTCGCGCCCGCGAACGCGACAGCCCGCAACCCGACGGCAGGCAATCCCCATTGCACGTGCGGAAGAAGCGCCTGACGCAGCGCGGTCGCCGCCCATACGGCAACGATCAGCGCGACGACACTCCCGATCGCGGCAAGGACGACGCTCTCGGTGAGGAGCTGCGCGACCAGGCGCGCCCGGCTGATGCCGAGCGCGAGACGCACGCCGATCTCGCGTCGGCGCTGGAGGGCGCGCGCGAGCAGGAGATTCGCGACGTTCGCGCACGCGATCAGCAGAATCATGAAAGCCACGACGGCGAGACGTGTCGCGATTGCTTCTTCGTTTCCGCGGAATCCGGGAGGGATCATTTGCTTCAGGGAACCGAAGCGCGCGACCATCGAGGACGTATCGCGGACCGGCGAGGATCTCTTCAGTGCCGCCGTCGCGGCCGCCTGGAGCGCGGGCAACGAATTCCTCCCCGCGGTTCGCACCAATGTTTGTATGAAGAGCGTTCCTTTTTCCCCGTACCAGTGCTCGACCCCGCGATTCACCCACGGTCCCTGCGTGTTCATCGGAAGCCAGGCATCTATCGCGCTGAGTTCCGTGCCCCGGAACTCCGCGTCCGCGACGCCGACGATCGTGTACCTGTGATCCCCCAGGTCGAACGGCTTCCCAACCGCGTCCCTCTCGATTCCAAATCGTTCACGAGCCAGGCGGCTCGACACGACGGCAACCGGCGCGAATGTCTGGGGCCGCACCTCATCACGTTCAAAATTCCGGCCGGCGACGATGCGAACGCCGAGCGTGCCGAACAAATCGCCGATCACCCAGTTCACGACGCCGCGCGGCGCGTTGTCGTCCTTTCCGAGACGGGTCGATTGTGACCGATAGCCGGCGATCGCATCGCCGCTCGGGAGGACGGCCTCCACGGCCATCCAGTCGGGCGCAGAGAGAACCGAGAGAACCTGCCGTTCCTTGCGGGAGTTCGTGTATTCCGAATACAGTCGAATCACATGATCGGGCGCCCGCACGCCCGCTGGGTCCTGCAGGTACAGTTTGTCGAGTATCGAGAATAGTGCGGCGTTCGCGCCGAGCCCGAGTGCGAGCGTAAGCGTCGCGGAGACCACGAACGTTGGCGACCGCCTCAGCGACCGCAGTACATATCGCAGGTCCTGCATGAACGACTCGGCCCATTCGCGCTTGCGCATCACGGCCTCCCTGTGCGTGGCGGTCTCTTCCATCCACGGTGCCCCGGCCAGCAATCCGAACTTGCGCCCGGCTTCCGCGCGCGCCTGCTCAGGCGACAGCCCACCCCGAATCAGCTGCGCGGTGCGCAGCTCGATGTGCAGGCGGATCTCGTCGCTTACGTCGCGCGCGGCGTCCTCGCGGCGATGGAACGCGAGACGAAACAGTCTCTTGATACCGGGCCGGATCATTCCGCGCGCAATGCCTCCATCGGGTCGGTGCCCCTTGCACGAAGCGCGGGAAGCACGCTCGCGAGCACCGCGACGCCCAGCATCGTAAGCGAGACTCCACCAAGCACGCCAACATCGCGCGCTGAGGCATCGAAGAGGAGCGGTTCGATGAACCTCCCCGCGGAGAGAGAGAGGCCTACCCCGATCACGATACCGAGCATCGTCATCCCCACGCTGCTGCGCAACACAAGGGAGACTATGTCGGCACCTTGCGCGCCGAGCGCGATCCGCACCCCCAGTTCGTGTGTCCGCTGCGTCACGAGATACGACATGACGCTATACAAACCGACGGCCGCGACGAGCAACGCGAGGATTCCCATCAGGCCGAACACGCTCGCACCGAGCCGCCACGGACGAATCTGCGGATCGACATCGTCCTGCAGCGTCGCCTCTTTCACGTACTGGATCGTAGGATCCATCTCCTGCAGCAATTTGCGAACGTCGGGAATCACGCTTGCCGCGTCGACTCGCGGACGCACGATGAGAGCGGTGCCTCCGATCCCGTGCTCCTGTCCCTTCGGCACGTAATAGTGAGTCCCCGTCGCTTCCTTGAGACGGGACCGATGAACGTCCGCCACCACGCCGACGATGCGCAGGCAGGTGGTGAGGGCTTCACGCCCTTTGCCGGTGAAGATGCACTCGCCGATCGGATCCCGTCCCGGCCACAGCGTTTTTTCCATCAATTCGCTCACGACGGCGACAGGTTCGCTCTCAGGGCGGTCGGCGGCCGAAAACACACGTCCGCGCAGCACGCGCGTGCCGACGGTTTCGAAATAGTCGCTCGCCACCGCGCTGATTTGCGGATAGCCGCCCTGCAATTTTGGAATGCTGTCGAACCCCGACACACGAATGGTCCCCGAGTACGACGACTGGAACGGGAGTCCGATGCTCAGCGTCGCACGCTCAACGCGCGGCATCGTCCGGATCAGCTCCAACGCCTGCACAAGCAGGCGCTCGTGCCGCGCCGACTCGGCGGACCATGCAGCGGTGCCTGGAGTCGCGATGGCGGGCCAGCGCGGCGAGACGATCAGCATGCGGTCGGGCTGAATGCCGAGATCGAGTGCCCGAATATTCGACAGGCTGCGGACGAACAATCCAGCGCCTGCAAGCAACACGATCGAGAGCGCGGCCTGCGCTACCATAAGCGCCGCGCGCAGGCGCGCGCCCTGCGCACCGCCCTCACGGATCCCGCTCTTGAGCGCCGTCGTGAGATCAGGGCGACTCGACCGCAGCGCGGGAACGAGTCCAACCACGATGCCCACGCTCAGCGCGATCAGCGCGGAGACAGCGAGCACGCGACCGTCGACCGGTGAGGATGTCCACTCGACATCGGCAAGCAGCACCGTGCGCATCAACTGCCCGGTGATCCATGCGACGGCGAGTCCGGCCGTGCCGCCCAACGCGGCGAGCATCATGCTTTCAGTGAGCAGCAGCTGAATCAAGCGGCGCCGCGCCGCGCCGAGCGCGAGCCGCACGGCCACTTCGCGGCGCCGGCGCACCGCACGCGCGAGCAGGAGATTCACCACGTTCGAGCAGGCGATCAGCAATACGATGATCGCGACGCCAACCAGCCAGCGCGACACGCTGGCTTCGGTCGACTCCTTGCCATCGTCGTTGTACGACAGCGGCGCGACGAAGATGTTCGCGGCGGCATCTTCCTTGTCGCCGCCATTGTACGCATGCCGGTACGCGGCCGTCGCATCGATCGATGCCTGTGCCGGCGTCACTCCCGGTTTGAGGCGGACGACAACGTCCAACCACTGCGCATGCCAGGTATGCGTCCAGTCATCCGTTCTCATGGAGACATGCAGGCTGACCGGCACCCACACGTCCACGCGACCGAGCTGTGGTCCCGTGAAACCGTTCGGTGCAACGCCGACGATCGTGAACGGAACATCGGCCAGCAGAATCGTCTTGCCGAGCACCGCCGGGTCGCCGCCGTACGCGCGACGCCAGAGTCCGTAACCGATGACGGCGACGCGTTTCGCGCCGAGAGTGCTGTCCTCCTCGGCTGTGAAGAAGCGGCCGAGCGCCGGTTTGACGCCGAGCGTCGGAAACAGGTCGGCGCTCGCCTGGCCCTGCATGATCAGCTCCGCGCCCAAGCCATGACCCATCACCGTCTGCCTGTGAGGGCTCGCGACATACGCTGCGACGCCGTCAAAGGCGTGCGCGTCGTGCTTGAGCAAATCGTACATCACGTACCCGAATGTGCTTCCTGAAACATCGCCCTGTCCTGCGACTTTCTCGTGCAGATACACGCGCATCACGCGGGACGCATCGACGATGTGTTCCGGCCCGCGCAACAAGAGACGGTCGACGACGCCGAACATCGCGGCGTTCGCACCGATGCCGAGCGCGAGCGTGGCGATCACGAACCCCGCGAAGAGCGGTTCGCGCCGAAGTCCGCGCGCGGCGTAGCGGACATCCTGCCGAAGTGCGTCGAGCCATTCGCGGAATTGCATCGTGCGCTCCCGTTGATGTGCATGCTGCTGCAGCTCCCGTCGCGCGTCTTCCATCGAGCCGAACCGGCGGATCGCTTCTTCGCGCGCCGTATCCGGGGAGAATCCTTCACGCACGAGCTGCTCGATGCGGAGTTCGAGATGCATGCGGATCTCGTCGTCCACGTTTCGCGTGACGATGTCGCGGCGCCTGAGCGCGAGCCGGAAGAACTTCCGGATGCCGGGGCGGATCACTGGATGCGATCCCGTTCAGGCCGACTTCGGTGTGGCGGTGAGTATCGCGGTCACCGTTTGCGAATACTGCACCCACTGCGCGGTCTGCGCCTTGAGATGGGCTCGGCCGGCGGCGGTGATCTTGTAGTACCGCGCCTGGCGCTGATTCTCCGTCACGCCCCACTCGGCCTCGATCAGCCCGCGCTCCTCCATGCGGTAGAGCGCCTGGTACACGGCGGAGTCCTCCACGTCGAGCGAGTTCGAGGAACGCTCCTCGAGCCAGTTCGTGATCTCGAAGCCGTGCATCGGCGCCCAGAGCAGCGCCTTCAGCACGAGCACGTCGAGCGTTCCTTTGATTACGGGGAGCGAGGCCATTCCTTGTTCCTCCAGTGTCTCTATTTAGAGTCTGTAAGGACGATAATGGTTGCCGGGCGGAGCCGACAGGGGCAGGCGGCGGACGGCGAATGGACGGCGATTGCAACCAATTGCGGGGTTGCCGCGTCTAACCTAAGAACATTAGGCCAGGAGCCTCCGTGTCCGAAGACCTCGATCTCATCCGTGGAACGCTCGACCTGTTCATCCTCAAGACCCTGACCTGGGGCCCGATGCACGGGCTCGCGATCCTGCGCTGGATCGAACAGGTCACCGAGTCGCGGCTGCAAGTCGAGGAGGGCGCGCTCTACCCCGCGCTTCATCGAATGGAGCAGAAAGGCTGGCTCGACGGCGAGTGGGGCGTGACGGACGCGAACCGGCGCGCGAAGTTCTACAGGCTCACCGCGCGTGGCCGCAAGCATTTCGAGGCGCGCCTCACGATATGGGAGCGCTACACACAGGCGGCCGCGATGGTGCTCTCGGCACAGGGAGCGTCCGCATGAAGCGCCTCTTCAGGCTTCCCTTCTCGCGCGATCGTGTGCGCCGCGATGTGGACACGGAGCTGAGCTTCCATCTCGAGGGGCGGATCGAGGAGCTCGTCGCGGGCGGGATGCCGCGCGAGGAAGCGGAGCGTGAGGCGCAGAGAAGGTTCGGCAACCGCGAACGGGTGGAGGCGGAAGTGGAGCAGATCGATTTCTCGACGCACAGGCGCCGCGCGCTTCGCGAACGCCTCGACGACCTCCAGCGCAATGTGATCTTCGCGCTGCGCCAGTTCCGGCGAAGCCCCGGTTTCACCCTCGTCGTGACGCTGACGCTCTCGCTGGGTATCGGCGCCACGACGGCGATCTACACGGTGCTCGATTCCGTGGTGCTTCGCCCGCTCCCGTACGCCGGCGCGGATCGCCTCGTGTCGGTACTGCATCCCGCGACCGTTCCCGGCAACGGCGAGTCGAAATGGGGCATGTCGGCGGGAGGTTACTTCGCCTTCAGGGCGGGAAACCGGTCGTTCGAAGACCTGGGCGGATATCGCACCGGCAGTGTCGCCTTGTTCAACGGCCCCGACGCGGAGCTCGCACAGAGCGGTCAGATCACGGCGTCGATCTTCTCCACCCTGCACGCGCACGCCGCGGTCGGCCGGCTCATCGGACCCGACGAGGACAAGCCGGGCGCACCGCGCGTCGTCGTGCTCAGCTATGAATTCTGGCAGCGCCGCTTCGGCGGCGACCGCAGCGTCGTCGGCACGATGCTGCAGACGACCGACGGTCCGCAGGAGATCATCGGCGTGGCCGAGCGCGGCTTGACGCTGCCGAAGCCGGGACCGTTTGCATCGACCGCGGATCTGGCCGGCTTCGCCGTGGACGTGTGGACGCCGCTCAGGCTGAATCCGAACGGCCCATTCTACAACTCGCACCAGTTCTCGGGCATCGGGCGGCTCAAGCCGGGGGTCAGTGCCGAGGCGGCACAGCACGAGCTCGCGGCAATCATGCTCGAGTTTCCCTCGAAGCTGTCGAATGCCTACACGAAGGAATTCCTCAAGTCGTTCAATTTCCGTGTCGCCGTGGTCCCGCTGCGCGACGAAGTCCTGGGTCCGAAGCTCTCCAAGGCGTTGTGGCTGTTGTTCGGGTCGGTCGGGCTCGTGTTGTGCATTGCCTTCGCGAATGTGACCAATCTCTTTCTCGTGCGCATGGAAACCCGGCGCCGCGAGTCGGCGATTCGGACGGCGCTCGGCGCCGATCGCGCGCAGATGGCATTCCACTTCCTGGCGGAGAGCATGCTGCTCGCGCTCATCGCCGGGATTGGCGGCCTCGTGATCGCGCAGGTCGGGCTGCGCACCATCCTCAGGATCGCGCCAACGGATATCCCCCGGCTCGCCACGGTTTCGCTCGACGGCACGTCGGTGACGTTCGCACTGGCGCTCACCGTGGCTGCGGGAATCGCGCTCGGCCTGTTGCCGCTCGCTCGAACCGGCGTGGACCTCGCCACGCTGCGCGAAGGCGCACGGGGACTCACGGCATCGGCGGCACAGCGCGCCGTGCGTGGCGGGCTCGTGATCGGGCAGGTCGCGCTCGCCCTCATGCTTCTCGCCGCGGGCGGACTGATGCTCCGCAGCTTCGCGAATCTACAGGCCGTGAAGCCAGGACTCGACCCGCGCGGCGTGCTCACGTTCACGACGATCCTCGACGGCGCCGTTCCATCCGCAGCCGAACTGCCTGCGATCCTCCGGCAATTCCAGTCGCGGGTCGCCGGTCTCCCCGGCGTGGTTCAAGTCGGCGCATCGTCGAGTCTCCCGCTGCAGGACTATGGGTCGGGGTGCACTGGCGTCGTGCGGGAGGGACAGTCCATCGACGGCGTGCGAAAGGGCGCGTGCATCGCGACGCCCAACGCGCTCCCCGGGTTCTTCGAATCGCTCGGCATTCGTGTCGAGCCGGGCGGGCGCATGCCGGCATGGACCGATTTTGACGACACGGGCAAGAACGCGACGGTGGCCGTCATCACGCGTGCGCTCGCGAACGATCTCTGGCCGAACGAAGATCCGATCGGAAAGGGGATCTTGATCGGAGACCGCCACAATATGAGGCTGAGCTACCGGATCATCGGAGTCATTCCGGAGCTTCGCGCCAAGGGGCTCGACCAGCCGCCCACGGAAGCGGTGTTCAGTGCCGACTTCATGTCGGAGCCGGTGTGGACGGTGAAGGTGGCGAGCGGCAATGCCGTGCTGCTGCTGCCTTCGATTCGCAAGGCGCTGCACGAACTCGCGCCGCGCGCTCCGCTCGTGAACGCTCGTGTCATGACGGAGGTCATGGCGCGGTCGACCGCTCGCACATCCTTCGTCATGACGTTGTTGCTGATCGCCGCCACCACGGCGCTGCTGCTCAGCGCGGTTGGCATCTACGGCGTGATTTCCTACCTGGTGACGCAGCGCCACTCGGAAATCGGCGTGCGCCTCGCGCTCGGAGCGCGGACTCCGCAGGTCGTGGCACTCGTGCTCGGCCAGACGATGCGGCTCACGATCGCCGGAGTGGTGATCGGTCTGGCCGGCGCGTTCGCCGGGATGCGGATGCTGCGCACGCTCCTGTTCGAGGTGAGCCCGACCGATCCGCTGATACTCGCAGGAACGTCGGCGGTGCTCCTTCTCATCGCGGCGGCAGCCAGCCTGGTGCCGACGCGGCGCGCGGCGAGGATCGATCCCGTCGAAGCGATGCGGTCGTCGTAGGAGTCGGGCTGTCCGCTTGTGGGACAGCCAATCCCAACCCTGCACAGGTTGGCATTGTCCAAGCTCCAGATGGAATGAGCTAAGGTCCTCTCCGCATTGGGTTTAGTGTCCGGTTCGCGCGGCATGACACTTGCCCATCTTCCGGTGCGTAGGGTGGCCCATAACACCGAAGAGGTCCCGCTTGGACGTAGCCCGCGCACCCCAGAAAAAGACCGGCCGCAACGCCATGATCGCCGGCGGCGTGCTTCTCGTCGTCGTCGTGACCATCGTGCTCGCGAGGCTGAAGCCGGCCGCGCCGACCGTCGAAGGGGCAACCCTGTACCAGGATTCCGTCCGGCGCGGCGACATGGTGCGCGACGTGCGAGGCCCCGGAAGCCTCGTACCGGAGCACATCACCTGGATTTCGGCGCGGGCGAACGCGCGTGTCGACAAGCTCGTCGCCGAGTCGGGCCAGAGCATCAAGCTCGGCGACATCCTGCTCGAGACGTCGAACCCGGACCAGCAGATCCAGGCGCTGAACGCCGAGCAGGCGCTGAGCGCTGCGCAGGCCGGGCTCGTTACGCTGACGACGCAGCTGCACACGCAGAACCTGTCGCAGGAAGGCGTCGTCGCGACGACGAACACGCAGTTCGTGCAGGCGAAGCAGGACGCGATGGCGGCCGACACGTTGCTCGCCAAGAAGCTGATCTCGCCGTTCGATTACAACAACAAGAAGGCCCTCGCCGACGAACTCACGCAACGACTGCGGATCGCGAAGGAACAGTTGGCGCTGATGCGCTCGACCGTCGATTCGCAGATCTCGGTTCAGCGGCAGCAGGTGAACCGGCTCAAGGACATCGCGAAGTTCCAGGAAGACATCCTCGCCTCGCTCGTCGTCCGCTCGCCCGACACCGGAGTGCTGCAGGACCTGACGCTCCAGCCCGGGCAGTGGGTGACCTCCGGCACCGTGCTGGCGAAGGTCGTCCAGCCCGGAAAGCTCAAGGCGCAGCTCAGAATTCCGGAAACACAGGCCAAGGACGTGCAGATCGGTCAAAAGGCCTCTGTCGACACACGCAACGGTATCATCCCCGGACATGTCTCAAGAAAGGACCCCTCCTCGGTTGCGGGCACGGTTCTCGTGGACGTCGCGCTCGACGGACCGCTCCCGGCCGGCGCAGTGCCGGACCTGAGTGTGGATGGCACGATCGTGATCGAGCAGCTGAAGAACGTGCTCTTCACCGGCCGGCCGGCGTCTGGCGCCGGCACGGGTCCGGTGGGAATCTTCAAGGTGGTGGAGAACGGCAGCGCGGCGATTCGCGTGCAGGTGCTGCTGGGACGCAGCTCGGTTAATCTGGTGGAAATCGTGCGCGGGCTGAACGTGGGTGACAAGGTGATTCTGTCGGACATGTCGCAATGGGACAACGTCGAACGCGTACGACTCAAGTAAGGAGATGATGATGGCCGCGACCGAACAGACGCTGATCCACCTGAAGGACATCAAGAAGGTCTTCTACACGGACGAGGTGGAGACGCACGCGCTCGCCGACGTGCACCTCGAGATCAAGCAGGGTGAGTACGTCGCAATCGGCGGCCCGTCGGGCTGCGGCAAGACGACGCTGCTCTCGATTCTCGGATTGCTCGACACGCCCACGGGCGGCGAGTATCTCCTCGACGGCGCTCCGGTGGCGGGACTCGACGCCGCGCAGCGCGCGCGTGTGAGGAACCGGCAGATCGGCTTCATCTTCCAGGCGTTCAACCTGATCGGCGACCTCACCGTCTACGAGAACGTCGAACTCCCGCTCACGTATCGCGGCATGAGCGCGGTGGAGCGCAAGGAACGCGTGCACGCGGCGCTCGAGCGAGTGGGCATGGCGCACCGCGTGAAGCACTACCCGGCGCAGCTCTCCGGCGGTCAGCAGCAGCGCGTGGCCGTCGCGCGCGCGGTGGCAGGCGATCCCGCCATCCTCCTCGCCGACGAGCCGACGGGTAACCTCGACTCGGTGAACGGCGAGTCGGTGATGGAGCTGCTTCGCGAACTCCATCGCAACGGCTCAACGATCTGCATGGTGACGCACGATCCGCGGTACGAACAGCACGCGGACCGTTCGATCCACTTGTTCGATGGGCGGGTGGTGGACGAGAAGGCGGGGGCGCACGCGTAGGAACGGCGATGGAAGATGGAAGATGGAAGATGGAAGATGGAAGATGGAAGATCGAAGATGGAAGATGGAAGATGGATGCGAGGCGGCAATAGAATCGCTTCCGGCGCAACGATTCACCGATGACGGGTGGTCCCGGTTATCGAATCCTCCGTAATGGGCAACGGAGGGTTCGATGGCCGAGTTCAGGAAGCTCAAGGTTTGGCAGGCTGCTCATGTGCTGGTGCTGGATGCGTATCGCCTTACAGCAGCGTTTCCTCGCGGAGAGCAATTCGGCCTCACTTCACAAGTCCGCCGTGCTGCCGTATCGATTACGGCAAACATCGCCGAGAGTGCTGGACGGAATCACAGTCTCGACCAGGCCAGGTTCCTGCAGATCGCGAAGGGTTCAGCGAAGGAAGTCCGAAGTCATCTCCTGATCGCCCGCGATCTCGGCTTTCTTCCGTTCGCCGAACAACAGGCTGCCGATGCCCAGCTC
>Ga0207932_1000514_pt1 | contig 13025 bp, 9 predicted proteins | sample NGESurdeep092012_FD_184480 | JGI IMG/M metagenome (GOLD analysis project Ga0207932, IMG submission 184480) | Arctic peat soil microbial communities from Barrow, Alaska - NGEE Surface sample 415-2 deep-092012 (SPAdes) | ecosystem: Environmental > Terrestrial > Soil > Wetlands > Peat ...
CGCGCGAAGTAGGTGCGCCCGCCCTCGACACGAAACGGCACACCGGCCTCGCGCAGCGCACGCTCGTAGGCATCGAGACCGGTGAAGGCGCGCAACAGGATCGCGACGTCGCCCCAGTCCGCGGGCCGCGGCGCGTCGTCACCGCGCACGAGCCATGGATCGCCGGCGCCGCCGACGTGCTCCTGCAGGAGCGCCGCGATCGCCTCGCCCTCGCGACGACGCGCCTCGTCGGCGCGCACGCGGTCGCCAACCTGCGCGTCACAAAGCATCGTCACCGTCGAGCCCGCGACAAGTTCGCGGCGATATGCGTCGAGCGCCACGTACTCCGGTTGGCGCTCGATCGCCGAATCCTCACCGATCACAGCGGCGAACGCGCGATTGACCCAGTCGACGACTGCGGGGACCGTGCGGAAGTTCTGGGCGATCGCCAGGACTGCTCCGCCCTGCCTCTCGATCGCTCCCCGCACGCGGTCGTACATGCCGATGTCGGCCCGCCGGAAGCGGTAGATCGACTGCTTCGGATCGCCGACGATGAACAGCTTGCCCGGGGCGAGCTCGACCTCAGACCAGTCACCGGCGCGCGGCTCACGCTCGGCCAGGAAGAACACAAGCTCCGCTTGCAGCGGATCCGTGTCCTGGAACTCGTCGACGAGGATGAACGAGAAGGCCTGCTGGAAGTGACGGCGCGCGGCGCGGTCGTCGCGCAGCAGGTCGCGCGCCTTGCCGAGCAGATCGACGAAGTCGAGCTTGCCGAGAGCCGTCTGCGCGATCGCCGCCGCGGTCGCGAACTCCTGCGCCACGGCGAGCGCGAGCGTCGCCACGTAGTGGCCATAGGCCGCGCTCGCCGCATCGGCGGCAGCGCGGACTCGTTCGTAGAGCTCGACCATCGTCTCCTTGCCGCCGGCTCGCCAGTTCTTCTTGTTGCCGCCGGGCGCGCGGTCGGTGGGCACGGCGGCAAGTGCGGCGGCGAGCGCGTGAATATCGCCACCGGCGGCACGCTCGCGCAGCGTCGCGACCACGTCGCTCGCGGCGATCGCCTGCGCGAACCCCGCATCACTCTGATGGAGGCAGGCCGCGGCGCAGAACTGCGCGAGCTCAGCAGCACGGCCTTCCATCTCGGCGATCAGCGGATCCAGGTCGGGACGCGGTTCGGGAGCCACGGCGACAACGTCGTAGCGCTCGCCGAAACGACGCAAAGCGAGCGCCTTCACCGCGTCGAGGGCGACGCCGGCGACCAGCACCTCTTGCAGCCGCGCGCCAGTGCCGGCGTCGACATCCATCACGCCGGCCAGCCACTCCTCCCAGAAACGCTCGACGAGCAGCGTCCCGGCAAGCGCGTCGAGCTGTTCGAATCCGGGATCGACGCGCGCCTCTACCGGAAGCTCGCGCAGGAGGCGCGCGGCGAACGAATGGATCGTCCCGATCGGCGCGTCGTCGAGAAACTCGAGCGCCGACTCGAATCGCGCGCGCACCTCGGCGTCGGCCGTAACGGGCTCGCGCAGCGACTCTTCGAGCCGCAGACGGATGCGCTGACGCAACTCGCCGGCAGCCTTCTCGGTGAACGTGATCGCCGCGATCGCGCGCACATCGGTGCCGACGACGACACACGTGACGAAACGGTCGACGAGGATCCGCGTCTTGCCCGTGCCGGCGCCGGCCTCGACCAGCATCGTCGTGGCGAGGTCGGTGGTCGCGCGCGCACGGACGTCGTGGTCACTCGGGAGTCGGTCCACCTTCGGCCTCTCTCAAGTCCGCCGTCTGCAAGGCGATCACCGCCGCCAGCGCGGCATCGTCGCGCTTGCGTTGTCGACTCCAGGCGGTGCTGCCACATGCGTAGCTGTAGTCGCAGTATTCGCACCCGGAAAGAGCGGCGCGCGCGAACACGCCGCCGCGCGCCGCCGTCAGGATCAAAGCGACGACGACACGCAAGGTCGCCAGCGACGACTCTTCGCCCTCGGTCAGCGGGAGACTGACAAATCCCCCGCGGCGTCTCACCATGCGATACTCGCAGGCGACGCTCTCGGGGTCCACGCCCAGCGCCTGACGCACGGCGAGCCGGTAGACCGGTAGCTGTACGTTGCGCCCGGCGCGCAACTGCTTGCGCTCTGTCTCGCCGCTGCCGGTCTTGTAGTCGATCACGCGGACGTGGCGACCGTCGGCGCTGCGATCGAGGCGGTCGCCGCGACCTCTCATGCCGAGCGAGCCCCCATCGTCGAGCGCCAACTCGACAGCGGCGCCGACGTCGACGCCGAAGCGCCACTCGAAACGCCACGGTTCGAGTGCGCCCGGCCGCCAGCAGTCGTCGCCGGCGATGGTGTGCGTGATGTCCTCGAGCACCTGTCGCTGCACCGCGTGCCAAGCCACGGGCGCCCCGGTCACCCCCGATCGCTCGGCCTCAACGAACCGCCGCGCGGCTGCCACCGGCAGCGTCGCCAGCGCCCCCTCCCGCCCGGAATGCGCCGCGTCCGCCTCACGGTAGACATCCTCAAGGATCCCGTGCACCAGCGTGCCGATCTCGCCTGCCTCCATCTCGGCCGTCGCCCCCAGTTCCTCCGGCGGGTAGAGGCCGAGGACGTCACGCAAGTAGAACGCGAAGGGGCAGCCGATGTAGCGCTGCAGAGCGCTTGGCGACACCGCCGCCGCGAACGGATCGCGGCGGCGCAGCTCGGCGAGCGCCGCCGGCGTTACCAACAGCCCGTCCCACGCCGTCAATCGCCGCGAGAACAGCGCCGCACGACAATCCCAACGTCTCTGCACGGCGCCCGGGCCGACGACCGTGGCGAGGTACTCGCGTGCCCTGACTCGCGTCTCGCCGACACGCGCCAACAGGACGGCGAGGTCGTACTCACGCTCGTCGATCGCAACGGGAGCTGTATTCGGCGGGTGGGCGGCGACGCCGCCGCCCACCCGCCGCCACACACCGTCGAAGGCCGTCGGCTCGGCCAGCTCGGACAAGCCGACCGGCCTCCCGGCCACCGCTTCGCACACGCGCAAGAGAAGACGTGACGGCAGGCGTGGCCGGCCGGTGACGCCGTCGAGTCGCGGCGACAACAGCACAACGCGCTCGCGCGCCGCTTCAAGGGCAAGCGCGAAGAGATAGCGGGCTTCGTCTTCGCGTTCGCTCTTGAGTGGCAGGCGCCACCCGTGACGGGCCGCCACAGCGGCACGTTCGTCATCGAGGAGCAGCGCATCCTGGCGTGGCCGCGCCGCCAAGCCCCCCTCGGCGAGCGCCGTGATCAGCAGGACGCGGAACTCGAGGCCGCGAAGCTCCATCGGCGTGAGGATCGCGACGCCGTCGACGCCGACGCGGCCGCACGGTATGCGACGCTGCGCGCAGAGCTCGCGAACGGCGGCGGCAAAGCTCTCCCGGTCGACAACCTCATCGACCGCGTCGAGGCTGCCGAGCGCGGTGATCTGGGCGAGGATCCCATCGGACCCGTCAACGCAGAGGCAGCGATATGCCGCGACGAAAGCCGCCGCCAGCTCAGACCAGCGAGCAGCGGCCGGAACGGCGCCGACCGCCGCGTGCAGCTCGTCGACCAGCGCGAGCAGCTCGCGCACGGCGAGCAGGGAACAGTCGTGGCGCGCCGCACTCTCGACATCGCCCTCATCGTCCCGCCCTTCGCCGGCGCGAAGCTCGGCGCTGCGACGCTCGTGGTAGTAGCTGCGTCGCGCCAGCCTCTCGCGCCATTCGTCGATGCCGCCGACGATCGCGCCGCGCCGCGCCTCGTCATGCCAGAGAGCGGCCGCGGCGGCGGTGGCGCTTTCGCGCCGCAACGGCGCAATGGCCAGGAAGTCGAGCACGGCGCGGCGCGAGAATCGTGGTCCGGCGACCGGTATGAAGCAGTCGAGCAGACGCAGGACGGCATGCGTCTCGCGCGACGCGTCCGGCAGGCGGCAGGCGACGTGCACGCCGACCGCGGCAAGCTTCTCGGCGACGACCGCGACCGACTCGCCGCGCGGCACCAGCACGGCGATCTCGTGCAGGGCGACGCCGTCATCGACGGCGGACACGACGGCGCGCGCAACCTCACGAAGCTCGCCGCCCTCGTCGATCACGCTGAGACAGCGTAAGGACTCATCGCGCACCGCCACCGCCGGCGGGTGCGGCGCGAACACGCCGCCGCGCACTGCGGCGAGGAGCGAATCGTCCGCACGGCGATCGAGCTGTCGGCGATCGAGGCCGAGCCCGGTGAACTGATCGAGAGCGGCGTCTCCGTAGGCGGCGCCGCTCGCCGGCGCGGGCACGAACACGGTAGCCGTACCGGTCGCCACCAGCGCCCGCATGAGCCCCGCCTGCATTGCCGGCAGGTCGTAGATGCCGAAGATGCAGAAGTGCGCCGCCGGCGCGAAAGCGCCGCCGGCGACCGCGACGGCGGCGGCGCTGTACACGGCCGCCTCATCGGTCAGGCCAGCGCCGTCGAACGCCGCGCAGTAGTCGGCATACAGGCGCGTCAAGTCGGCGGCCTTGCCTGCGTGGGACACAGCACCGGCCGCCCACGCCGAGCGCGGATCGACCAGCGCCTCGCGCAAGTCGTCGATGGTGCGCACGAGCGCGCTGGCGAGACCCGGCATGTGCTCGACCGGGGCGAAGTACCACGGTCGGCCGCGACGCTCGCTGAGCAGCCGCTTGACCAACCGCTCTTTGCCGAGTCGCCCCAAGGGCTCGCGCTGGCCGGCGCTCCGCGCGACACGCTGGGCGAACCGATTGATGGTCAGGATCTCGACGTTGGCGAGAGCGCCGAGATGTCGGCCGAGGGTCAGCGTGAGCCGGAGACGCTGGTTGCTCGAGCCAACCAGCACGATGACGGGCCGCAGCGCGTCGTCCGCTTGCGCCGCCCGGACATCGTCGACCAGTGCCGTCTCGAGCTCACGGAAGCCACCGACAAAGAGGCCGCTCACGTGCGTCGCTTCAGTCGAACCGGCAGAACGCTGAAGATCCTGTCAGGCACCGGTGACGTCTGCCGCCGGGGGCGGGTCTCAGTGGAGAAGCGTGTACAGCCAGAAGGCGCCGGGAACGAGCGCTGCCAGCGACCAGACCAGCGGTGACTTGGCGTTCTTGACGATCGCTTCGATCAGCGTGATCAGACCGATCAACGCAGCGACGAGCGCGACCACGGCGCACACGATGAAGAGCACCCGTTCGACCGAGTTGTAGTGGAGCGGAACACCGGAGACCTTGCGCGGCGCCGTGATGTAGACCACCAACCAGATCAGGAAGGTCCCCACCATGCCGACCCACGCGCTCAGGAGGCCGATCTTGCGGAAGATGCCGACAGGGACGTAGTCCGTGGTCCGCGACGCCCACGGATACCGCGAATGCTCCTCTTGGGTCAAGTCTCTCGCCATGTTCGCCTCGCATCGCCGTGGTTAGAATGACTGTCATGGTACCATGGAGAACCAGCGAAGCACATTGTCGATCCCCACACACCGGATCCGTGAACTTCGCGCCGAACACGTGGGAGATCAAGCTGCAGCCCAAGCTCCGCTACGCGGTCGTGCTCGGGTTGCTGCTCGGCGCGGCCATCCTGATGATGAGCAACCCCAGCCCGTTCCTCTACTTCCAGTTCTAGCGTGAGCGGCGGCGGGCAGATCAGCGGCGGCCCGGACGGCGGCGGCGCCTAGCTCATACGGGGGTTCCGCGACGGGCTTCATCGACGGCGTGCGCCTGCGCACACCGGAGATGGAGAAGATGATGACGAAGGTTCTCGCGATCGCCGGCAGTCAGCTGCGCTGAGCGTGAGGCGCCGGCGGCGACGCCGCCGCCGGCGCCTCACGTGAGGGCGACGATGAGGTCGCGAACGTCCGGATAGTCGCGCAGTAGATCCTCCCGGCCGCCCACCTCGAGATCGGCGGCCTCGAAGCCCGGCGTCACGATGCAGCCCACGAGCGACCACGCGCCCTCGGCGCAGCCGTGCAGACGCGCTGCCTGCCAGACGCCGGCCGACACGAGCACCTGGGGGGCCGCCGGCGGTTCGCCGCCGAGGAGCACGGTGTCGGCGACGCGACGGCCGCTCAGCCGGATCAGCTCGAGCGCTTCGCCCCCTTGGTACAGCCAGAGCTCGTCGGCTTTGAGGCGGTGGAACCGACTCGGCGCCCCGCTCGTGACGAGGAAGAGGATCGCGGTCGCCGCGCAGCGCCGCCCGCGATCCGTCTCGATCTGCGCGGTCGACCGGTAAGTCTCGCGGAAGAAGCCACCCTCGGAATGCGGTTCGAGGCCCAGCGTGGCGATGATCTCGGCGGCGGTCGGTCTCACCTCTCCAGCCTACCCGATCTCCCCGCCGGCAGACATGGGGACGGAACTGGAGAAGCCCCGCCGTCAGCTGCGCGGCGGGGCTTCTCTGTAGCAAGCCTGTAAGCCGGATTCTGTCGAGGATGGCCATCCATCTCGCCTGCGCGTCGCCGCGCAGATCATGCGACCGAAACCCGGAAGCCGGGGCGAGCAACCCCATCGCTCCCCTATTTGGTCTTGCACCAGGCGGGGCTTGCCGAGCCGGCCTGTCACCAGGACCGCTGGTGAGCTCTTACCTCACCGTTTCACCCTTGCCCGCACCTCCGAAGAGGCCGCTGGCGGTCTGCTCTCTGTTGCGCTTTCCCTCGGGTTTCCCCGGCTGGACGTTATCCAGCGCCCTGCTCTGCGGTGTCCGGACTTTCCTCGGCGAGCGGCCTCGCGCGCTCAGAAGAGGCGCGCAACGCCGGAACGCCGCGGCCACCCGGCTTGCATTCGCATTGTACCACCAGGAGTTCAGTCGGGAACCGACGCGGCGCGCCGGGCCGGGCTCAGCTCGGCCGCGGCCGCCTCGTCAAGCAGCCATGTGAGCACTCCGGCGGACGGCGCGACAGCCTGTGCAGGCACGGCGACCGGCATGCGCAGACCCTCGAGGACCTCGGCGACCATCCCCGCCTTCTCGCCGCCGGTGACGACGAAGAACACGCGGCGGGCGGCGTCGATCACCGGCAGGGTCAGAGTGAGACGCGAGTCGCCGTCGGGTGCCAGGTTGACGACCACCAGTCGATCCTGCTCGGTCACCGCGTCGGTGTGCGGGAACAGCGAAGCCGTGTGCCCGTCGGCGCCGAGACCGAGCAGCACCAGATCGAACACCGGCACATCGGCGGAGTGGGCGGCGGCGCGCGCCGGAGGCGTGAGGATCTCCTGCTCATAGGCGCGCGCCGCCGCCTCCGGCTCCTCCTCACCGTGCATGCGATGCACGTTCTCTGGCGGGATCGGCACCTTGCTGATCAGCGTGTCGCGCGCCATGCCGTAGTTGCTCGCGGGCTCCTCGGGCGGCACACAACGCTCGTCACCCCAGTAGAGGTGCACGCGCCGCCAGGGGATCTTGACGCTCACCGTCTGGCGCGCGAGCTGCCCGTAGAGGGCGCGCGGCGTGCTGCCGCCGCTCAACACGACAGTGAACGCGCCGCGCGCCACCGCGCTCTCTTGCGCGGCGAGCACGAAGAGGCTCGCCGCGCGCTGCGCGACCGCGTCGGCGTCTGTGAGTACTTCGATCTTCACGACCGCTCAGCTACAATTTCTCGAGCGCCTCGCGCCCGCTCATGCCGGCGGCGATGCCGCGTGCGGCAGCGGCCTCGTTGACGACCGTCACCTCAGCGACGAGCAGGTCGTCGACGGTCGCGATCGCATCCCCGCGCGTCGCCTTGGCCTTTGCCGCCGGATACTCGAACCGCTCGAGCGCGAGCACGTCGAAGGCGCCGCAGGCGAGCATGCCGACGGCGGTCATGACCGCCACGAGGTTGACCGGCCCGAGCGGGATGACGAAGCCGTCGGCGCGCTTGTCGCCGAGAACGACGATCTCGTGGCGCGCACCGATCACGGCTGCCTCCAGCGACGCCCGTCGCGCGCCACAAGCCCGTCGGCGGCCTCGGGACCCCAGGTGCCGGCCTCGTAGATGCCGAGCCCGTGACCCGGAGTCGCCGCCCACCGGTCGAGGATCGGCATGACGATGCGCCACGCCTCGTCGACTTGGTCGTCGCGATTGAACAGCGTCGCATCGCCGGTCATGCAGTCGAGCAGCAGCGTCTCGTAGGCGCTGAACGGCAGCTCACGCAGCGCCGAACCATAGCTGAACTTCATCTCCACGGGCTGCAGCCCGATCACCTGCCCCGGCGTCTTCGCCTCGAAGCGCAGCGAGAGACCTTCGTCGGGCTGGATCCTGATCACGAGCAGGTTCGGTGGGATCTGGCCGCCGAGCTTCTCGGCATCGCGGAAGAGCAGATGCGGCGGCCGCTTGAACTGCACGGCGATCTCCGTCGCCTGGTGCGGGAGGCGCTTGCCTGTGCGCAGATAGAAGGGCACGCCCTGCCAGCGCCAGTTGTCGACAAGCAGCTTGACCGCGGCGTAGGTCTCCGTCGTGGAATTCGGCGACACTCGGTCCTCACGCCGGTAGGCGATCACCGGCTGCTCATCGATCGTGCCGTCCACGTACTGGCCGCGAACGGCGAACTGATCGACATGCTCAGGTGGTATGGAGCGCACGGCGCGCAGCAGCTTCACCTTCTCGTCGCGCACGGCGTCGGCGCTGAACGCGACGGGCGGTTCCATCGCCGTCAGCGCGAAGAGCTGGACGAGGTGGTTCTGGATCATGTCGCGCAGCGCGCCGGCCTCTTCGTAGTAGGCGCCCCGGTGTTCCACGCCGAGCGTCTCGGCAGCGGTGATCTGCACGTGGTCGACGAAGCTCCGGTTCCAGACCGGCTCGAAGATGCCGTTGGCGAAGCGAAAGACGAGGATGTTCTGCACCGTCTCCTTGGCCAGGTAGTGGTCGATCCGGTAGACCTGCTTCTCGGCGAACACCTCGCGCAGAACGACGTTGAGCTGATGGGCGCTCTCGAGATCGTGACCGAATGGCTTCTCGACGACGATCCGTGTCCAACCCTGGCCCTCGGGCGCCGCATGTTCGGCGACGTCACCGGAGGCGCCGCGCCGCGCCAGGCCCGCCGCGCCGAGTTTCTCGATGATCACCGGGAACAGGCTCGGTGGTGTCGCCAGGTAGAAGATGCGATTGCCCGCCGTGCCCTGTTGCTCATCGAGCTCCGCCAGCAAATCGGCGAGGCGCTGGTAGGCCTGCAGGTCGTCGAAGTCGCCCTGCAGGTAGCGCGCCTCGCGCACGCAGCTGCCACACGCCTGGTCGATGCGGCTGTCGTCGCCGTAGAAGCTGTCGATCGCCTCCGTCATCGCCGCGCGAAAGTCCGTCTCGCTGAGCGCACGCCGGCCGAAACCGACGATCGCCATCCGGCTCGGCGACACATTGTGGCAGGAGAGGTCGTAGAGCGCCGGCACGAGCTTGCGGTGCGTCAGGTCTCCGGTCGCTCCGAAAATGACCACGGCGCAGGGATCGGGCGGGCGCTCGAGACCGAAGGGGTCGAGCGGCGACGCGCTCGGCCGCGGACGCTCGAGAGCGTCGTCGAGCTGCTCGTACTCGAGCGCCATCACTTCTCCTTGACCGCGTGGCCGCCGAACTCGTTACGCAGCGCCGCCAGCACCTTGGCGCTGAAGGAGTCGGACTGCCGCGAGCGGAAGCGCGTGAAGAGCGACATCGCGATCACAGGCATGGGCACGGACCGTTCGATCGCCTGCTGTACGGTCCAGCGACCCTCGCCGGTGTCTTCTACGTAGCCGGCGATCTTCTCCAACCCCGGGTCTTTGGCAAACGCGTCGACGGCGAGCTCGAGCAGCCACGAGCGCACCACGCTGCCCTGGTTCCAGAGATCGGCGATCGCGGCGAGATCGAGGTCGTAGCCGCTCTCCTTGAGCAGCTCGAAGCCCTCGCCGTACGCCTGCATCATGCCGTACTCGATGCCGTTGTGGACCATCTTCACGAAGTGGCCGGCGCCGTAGCCTCCCATGTAGCCGTAGCCGTGGCCCGGCGGGGCGAGCGTCTTGAGGATCGGCTCGATCTGGTCGAACGCGCTCTTGTCGCCGCCGACCATCAGGCAGTAGCCCACATCGAGGCCCCAGACTCCGCCGCTCGTGCCCGCGTCGAGGTAGCGGATGCCTTGCTCGGCGAGCTTCGGGCCACGTTCCTGATCATGTGTAAACGGCGAGTTGCCGCCATCGATGACGATGTCACCCTTGCCGAGATGCGGCAGGACGGTGGCGATCGCCTCGTCGGTCGGCGCGCCGTAGGGCAACATCACCCAGATCGCCCGCGGCGCCGCGACCGCGGCCGGCAGCTCGGCGAGCTCCCGCACCGCTTCCGCGCCCTCGTGCGCCAGCTCCTGCGCCTTTTCGAACGTGCGGTTCCAGACCACGACGCGGTGGCCACCGCGGAGCAGCCGCCGGGCCATGTTGCCGCCCATCCGGCCGAGACCCACCATCGCCACATCCATCGTCTTCCTCCCTCGCTCGGACTCGTTCGCTGTCGGCGCGCGCGTCGCGCCGGTAGCCTACGTCGCTGCTTCGACCAACTCGAGCAGCTTCGCGACGGCTGCCGGTACGTCATCGCCCAGGCAGATGCGCAGCGCGCGGCACCCATGCGCGCGCAGGGCGGAGAAATCGCCACGCGCCTGCGCCCGCTTGAGCACGCTGAAGCTGTACGGCTGCCCCGGGATGCTCGCGTCTTCGCGATCGTGACCGACAAGCTGCAGGAAGAGACCCGTGTTGGGACCGCCCTTGTGGAGTTGGCCCGTGGAGTGCAGGAAGCGCGGCCCATAGCCGAGCGTGGTCGCCGCTCGCAGACGGTCGCGTAGCACGGCGCGGACGCGCTGTAGCGCGTCCCATAGTGCGGGGTCGGGCGCGACATACGCCTGCAGAGCGACGTAGTCGCCGGCGGCGGTCTGCGCGAGGAACTCGCGCAGCACTTCCGGCAGACCGTCGTCGGCGATCGGCAACGAGAGCTTGGCGTCGGCGCCGCCCGGCACCTCGGTCATGAGCTCGCCGGAGGCGACGAACCCGGCGAGCAGACGCTTGGTGTTGTCCTTGCTCTCCTGCACGTTGGGTTGATCGAACGGGTCGATTCCGAGCAGCGCGCCGGCAGCCGCCGTGGCGATCTCCCAGCGCAGGAACTCACCGCCAAGGTCGAGCGGATCGTCGAGATCGATCGTGACGACCGGCTGGCCGGCGTCGGCCAGTGCCGCCGCCGCCATGTCCTGGCCGGCGTCGGCCGCCGCCGCCAGCCTCACGTAGACGAACAGCCGGTCGTCGCCGTAGCGCGCCGGCTCGGCCAGCGGCTCGAGATCGACCGGCACGATTCCCATGCCTTCCTTGCCCGTGCTCTCGGCGACGAGTTGCTCCACCCAGGCGCCGAACGAGGCGACGCCGGGCGACGCGAGCAGCGTGAGCTTGTCGCGTCCGGCTCCAGCCAACCCACCGAGCACGGCGCCGAGGTGCGCGCCGGGGCTCTCCACGGCCGCCTTTCCTGCGGCGCAGGTGTCCGCCATCGCCAACGCGCGCCCAAGAAGCGCATCGAGGTCGAGCCCGATGAGAGCGCCCGGCACGAGCCCGAAGAATGACAACGCCGAGTAGCGGCCGCCGATGTCCGAAGGGTTGACGAAGACGGCGCGGAAGTCCTCGGCGAGCGCCTCTCGCTGCAACGACGTGTCCTCGTCCGTGATCGCCACGAAGTGCCGCCCAGCGAGCTCACCGCCGAGGTGCTCGAGGGCGTGATAGAAGTAGGCGTGAAAGCTGGCCGTCTCGGTGGTGCCGCCGGACTTGCTGGCAACGACGAACAGCGTGCGCTCGAAGTCAAGCGAGCGCTCCAGGTCGAGCACCGCCTGCGGGTCGGTCGAGTCGAGCACGTGCAGGTCGAGGTAACCTTCGGCAACGCCGAACGTGCGCCGCAGCACCTCGGGCGCGAGGCTCGACCCGCCCATGCCGAGCAGCACGGCGTCGGTGTAGCCCTCGGCGCGCACCTCGTCGACGAAACCGACAAGCTCGGCGACCTGCTCGCGGATGTCGGCCGGCACGCTGAGCCAGCCGAGCGCTTCGGCGATGATCGCTTGATGGGCCGGCGTGCTCTTCCACAGAGTGGTGTCGCGCTCCCATAGCCGGCGCCCGAAGTCCCGCTCGTCGAGACCGCGAAGGGCCTGCTCGACGAGCACCTGCAGCGCCGGCGTCAATTCAAGCTTCATGCGCCCACTCCGTCGGCGGCGAGCAGCGCCTGCCGGCGCTTGTCGACGATCCCGACAACGCCTTCGTAGGCCTTGGTGAAGAGGTCGACGCCCTCCTTCTGCAGTCGCTCGGTCGCGGCACTCACATCGATGCCCACTTCGGCGAGCTCACGCATCAGGCGGCGGGCATCGTCGTATCCCGTGTCGATGGTGCGCACCGGGCGGCCGTGGTCGCGGAAGGCATTGAGCGTCGCCTCCGGCAGCGTGTTGATCGTCAGCGGCCCTATGAGCTCGTCGACGTAAAGGACGTCGCTGTAGGCGGGATTCTTGGTGCCGGTGCTCGCCCAGAGCAGGCGCTGCACCTTCGTGCCAGCGCCGGCGAGGCGACGCCAGCGAGCCGAGGCGAGGATCTGCACGAAACGCTCGTACACGAGCTTCGAATTGGCGACGCCGAGCCGGCCTTTCAGTCCGTTGAGGCGCTCCGCTTCAGCGCCCATCGCGATCTTGTCGTCAAGCAACCGATCGACCAGCGTATCGACGCGCGACACGAAGAAGCTGGCCACCGACGACACGTTGCGGAGCGTGACCTGGCGCTTCGATCGGGCTTCGAGGCCGAGCAGGAACGCTTCGGCGACGGCCTCGAAGTGCGCCATCGAGAACATCAGGGTGATGTTGATGTTGAGCCCCTCGGCGAGGCACTCGCGGATCGCCGGGATGCCTTCGCGCGTGCCGGGGATCTTGACCATCACATTGGGTCGGTCGACCGCGGCGAAGAGTCGGTGCGCTTCGGCGATCGTGGCGGGGGTATCGTAGGCCAGCTTGGGCGATACTTCGATCGAGACGAACCCGTCTTCGCCGCCCATGCCGAGGTAGACCGGCGCGAACACGTCGCAAGCGGCGCGCACGTCATCGATCGCCAGCCGATCGAAGATCTGCGCCGCGTCGAGCCCCTCGCGCGCCAA
>Ga0207932_1000515_pt1 | contig 13023 bp, 10 predicted proteins | sample NGESurdeep092012_FD_184480 | JGI IMG/M metagenome (GOLD analysis project Ga0207932, IMG submission 184480) | Arctic peat soil microbial communities from Barrow, Alaska - NGEE Surface sample 415-2 deep-092012 (SPAdes) | ecosystem: Environmental > Terrestrial > Soil > Wetlands > Peat ...
CGGCGGTCGGGCTCTCCAAAGCCCTCGGGGCTGTCAGGATCTCGGACTTCCATGCATCGTAGCCGCCCCTGAGGACGTACACGTCGCCCGCGTAGCGCTTGACGCCCTCCGGCGGAGCCGCGAGGTCGCTCTGCCCGTAAACGACGAGCTTGCGCGTCGCCGCGAGGCCCGCGGCGGCCGCGGCGCCCTTCTCCTCGGGGCCGAGGACGATCGCGCCGGGCAGGCGGCCTTTCTCGGCGGCCGCCTCGGGGCGCAGGTCGACGACCCACCACGATTGCGGCGACGCGACGAACTGCTTCGCGAGGTCGACCGTGCCGATCTTCTTGACGACCTTCTCGGCGGCCACCGTGTGGCGCGCCGGGAGGGCGAGAGCGACAAGCGCGAGCGCGGCGACAGCCGCGAAGCCCGAGAAGACGCGCACTTTCACACGCGCCGGCGACGCCGGGACGAGCTCTCCCTGCCGCGGAGCGAAGATCGCCTCGAGCTTCTCGGCGCCGAGGAACGCGCCAACCGCCATTGCGACGACGGCGGCGGCGACGAGAGAAATGGGAACGCCGAGGAGTTGATCGATCCTCACGGCGCCCATCGCGCCGCTCTTGTAGAAGCCCTCGAGCGGCCCGTACCCGAAACCGAACGCGAGGGAGCCGAGCATGATGCCGCCGATCGCGGCGACAGCGTCGAGGTTTCCGGAGGCGACCGCGACGACACCCGTGCCCGGGCAGTAGCCCGACACGATGAAGCCGGCGCCGAGGAGGAGGCCGCCGACGAGCTGCGGCCAGAGGAACGTCTCGGGGACCGTGATCAGAGCGAGATCGAGGACGCCGATCCCGGAGAGAAACGTCATCCCGACGAGGGCGGTCACGATCGCGCTGAACATGACCTTCAGGACGCGCGTGTCCGTCAGGTAGAACTGTGCCGCGAGGTTGCGGGCGCGGCCGAAGCCCGCGCGCTCGAGGACGAACCCGAACGCGACGCCGACGAGCGTGCCCACGAGGAGACCGGCGTAAGTTCCGAAGAGACCGTGTGCGTAAAGCGGAAACGTCATCGCCATTCCCTCCTCACGAGCGGGGCGACGAGGTAGCCGCCCGTGAAAACGGCCATCATGAAAACCCACGAGCCGAGCGAGAGCGCCGCGCCGCCCGTGAGCGCCTGGCCCGACGTGCAGCCGCGTGCGAGGCGCGCCGCGAAGCCCATCAGGACGCCGCCAGCGACAGCGAGCGCGAGGCGCTGCGCCGTCGTCGCGCGCGGCCCCTTCTCGATGCCGAGCTTCAGCCTCCCGGCCGAGTACGCGCCGAGGACGCCGCCGAGGAAGACGCCGAGAACTTCGAACACGAGCCAGTCCTCGAGGACGTGCTTGCCCGGTCCGAAGTACTGCGAGAAATAAGCGTTCGTCTCGACGGTCTTCGGGGCGACGAGGTGCGCGCCAAAGGCCGCGAAGCGCGTCACGGCGCCGGACGAGCCGAGGCCGAAGCCCATGACGAGAAACGATCCGAGAAGGACGAGGCCGAGGACGACGCCCGCGACGTACGGGTTCCAGAAGGGGCGCTCGGCCGGTGGGGACAGAGTTGCGGACATCGTGTTCACCTCTTCACGGGAGAAGCCGGAAGGCCGAGGCCTGGCCGGCCGCGAGCAGAATCCAGCGCAGCGCGAGACCGCCCGCGAGGATGAGGACGGGGACGAGCGCGACGAACGGGAGGTGCCGCCGGGACTCGAGGAACTCCATCGCGAGCGGGACGAGGAGGCCCATAACGACGACGAGCGACCAGAAGACCGCGGTGTACGGTCCGCCGAGGAAGCTCCGCGCCGCGAGACGGCCCGCCTCGCCGGAAGTCGCCCAGCCGAGCAGGAGAAGGACGATCAGGACGAGCTCGGCGCCGATGGCGACGGCGTCCCAGCGCACGAGGAGCTTCCGGTCTGCGTCGTCCAAACGGAGGAGCAGAAGGAACGCGGCGCCCGTCGAGATCCCCGAGGCGAGGAAGAGCGGCCCGAGGACGGCGCTGTTCCAGGCGAGGCGCGACGGCATCGTGCCGAGGAGGAGGCCCGTGTAGAGGCCGAGGCCCACGCCCATTAGAACCGCGGTGATGAGGATTGCGCTGCGGTGCGAATCGGCGACCTCCGTGAGCCTCGCGAGAAGGCGCCGGAGAAAGGCCGGCGTCCGCGCACCGAGCCATGCGCGCTGCGCGGCGTCGAGCGAGCCGAGCCCGAAGAGGAGGCCGGCCGGGTAGATGAGGACGAGTATCCACGCGCCCCAGGACATCGGCGAGGTCGGGCGAAAGACGGCGTAAAAGCGCCACGCCCAGAGGCGATGCGCGAGGTCGAGCCAGAGCGCCAGCATGCCCACCGAGAGGAGCGCGAGCGCCGCGAACGGCGTCGGCCGCAGGGAGCGCGAGAGCGGGCGCGCACCGGAGACGAGCTCCAGCGCGGCGGCGAGGACGAAGATCCCCGCGACGATCCCCCCGAGGAAGAGGTAGATCGTGATCTCGAAGCCCCAGACGTGGAGCGACGGGTCGATCTGCGCATTCGCGCGGGTCGTGACGGTCTCGAAAAGCTGCGGTGTCATGGTCGTTCCCTCAGAGCAGGAAGTAGAGGTTCGGCTGCGCGCCGCTCTCGGGGTGGTTCACCTTCCAGCGGCGCGTCCTGAGGTTCTTCGAGACCTCGGACTCGGGGTCGTAGAGGTCGCCGAAGGCGAGTGTCCCGGTCGGGCACACGGTCACGCAGCCGGGCTTGAGCCCTTTCTGGACGCGGTGGAGGCAGAACGTGCACTTGTCGATGTAGCCCTTCGGGTGCACGAAGCGCGCGTCGTACGGGCAAGCCGCGATGCACGCCTTGCAGCCTGAGCACTTGTTGTGGCTCACGAGGACGACGCCACCCTCGTTCACGTGGCTCGCGCCCGTCGGGCAGCTCTTGACGCACGGGGCGTCCGTGCAGTGGTTGCAGCGCTCGGACCGGATCTCGGCGGCCAGGAGCGGAAACTCCCCGCGCACGTCCTCCACGACCCAGTCGCGGCAGAAGCCGTCCGGGACGTCGTTCTCGGCCTTGCACGAGAGGACGCACGCCTTGCAGCCGACGCAGAGCCGGGTGTCGGCCGTCATCGCATACCGCTTCTTCGGGACGCTCATGTCAGGCCCCTGGCGCGGCGGCAACCGCGCGCTCGACGGTCACGAAGTTGACGCTCATCCCCGTGCTCCCCGCGACCGGGTCCACGGCCACCTTCGTCACGAGCGTCGTGTCGTCCAGGCCGCGGCCTTTCGCGAACTTCAGGCCCGGGCTCGTGTGGCCGTAGCCGTGAACGACGAAGACACAGTCCGGCCGGATCCGTTGCGTCGCCTTGAGCCTCGCCGGCGTGGACCTGGCGCCGTCCTGATTGACGAGGACGACCCGTTCGCCGTCCGCGAGGCCGCGCTCCTTTGCGATCTTCGCGTTCAGCCAGACCTCGTTGTCTTTCGTGACCGTGGAAAGGAACCGGTTGTTCGTGGTGCGCCCGAACGTGTGGACGGGCGTCCGTCCGAACAGGAGCCGGAACTGCCCCGGGCCGGGCTCCGGATGCCGCGTGTAGGGCGGCAGCGGCGGGAGGCCGGCCGCTTCCATCTGCTTCGAGTAAAGCTCGATCTTCTTCGAGGGCGTCGCGAACGTCAGGGCGAGCCCGTCCTCGGTCGTCACGGGCACGGGCTTGCCGCGCAGGACGCCCTTCGCCTTGATCTCCGCGACGTCGTAGCCGCCCGCGGTGAGGCGCGCCTCGACCATCGTGCCGGCGTCGTCCCACGGGAAGTACTCCCCGAGGTTCATGCGGTTCGCGAGCTGTTTCGCGATCCACCAGCCCGGCTTGCTCTCGTAGAGCGGCGGCACGACGGGCTGGCGCACCGCGAGGAACGGCTCGCGCCAGGGTGTCAGCGCAATGTCGTCCCAGCGCTCGAGGTACGTGCATTCGGGGAGGACGACGTCGGCCCAGCCGACGATCTCGGCCGGCAGCACGTCGATCGCGACGAGGAGATCCAGCTTCTGGATCGCTTCGAGCACGTTCTCGCGCTGGGGGAGGGCCTGGAGGAGGTTCGTGCCGTAGACGATCCAGCCCTTGATCGGGGCGGCGCCGAGCTTGCCGGGGATCGTCGCGTCGCAGACGCCGTGCGAGAGAACCTCGTCGGCGAACGGGTACATGACTCCGTCCGGGTGGTCCTGGGACGTCTTCGGCTTCTGCGCGTACGCGGGCACCGGCGTCTTCGGGACGGGCATCGACGAAGGGATGAAGAACCCGCCGCGGCGGCCCCAGCTCCCCACGAGGGCGTTGAGGATCGCCACCGCGCGGCTCCGCTGCGTGTCGTCGCCGTACCACGTCGTGTGGCGGCCGGGATGGACGAGCGACGCGGGCCGCGCGCCCGCGATCACGCGCGCCGTCTCGACGATGAGCTCGGGGCGGATCGTCGTCTCCGTGAAGGCCCACTCAGGGGTCTTGTCCGCGACGTGCGCCTTGAGCTCCGTAAAGCCGGTCGTGTAGGTCTCGACGTATTCGCGGTCGTAGAGGCCCTCGTCGATGATCACGTGCATCCACGCGAGGAGGAGGGCGAGGTCGGTCCCGGGCTTGATCGGGAGCCAGTAGCGCGCCTTGCCCGCGGCGGTCGAGAAGCGCGGGTCGACGGCGATGACCGTCGCGCCGCGCGAGATCGCCGCCGCGAAGTCCTGCACCTGCGTGTTGTGCATGTTCTCGCCGAGGTGCGACCCGAGGAGCGTGATGACGCGCGCGTTCGCGATGTCGAGCACCTCCGGCGAGCCGACGGGTGCCCCGTATGTGAGCTGGAAACCGACCTCGCGCGGCCCGCGGCACTGCCCGTAGGACGGCGCCGTGACGTTTCCCGAGCCGTAGGCAAACAGGAGGTGCTTGAAAAAGGAGCCGCCGAATCCGTGCGAGAAGAGCGCGACCTTCTCCGGTCCGCACTCCTTCTGGATCTTCAGAAGCTTCTCGGCCGTGAAGTCGAGGGCCGTCTCCCAGGAGACTTCCTCGAAAGTCTGGTCCCCGCGCTTGCCGTTCCGGCGCAGGAGCGGCTTCTTGAGGCGGTCCGGATCGTAGAGGAGACCCATGCCGCCGGTTCCGCGCGGGCAGAGGTGGCCGTTGGAGAGCGGGTGATCGGGGTTTCCCTGGATCTTCGTGACGCGGCCGTTCTTCACGTGCGCGAGGAGGCCGCATTTCCAGAAGCAGAGCTCGCAGAACGTCGGGACGACCCGGTCGCCGTCCGTTCCGGGATCGTGGACGAGATCAGGATCGAGGCCCCACCACTGCGTGGCGAGGCCGGTGCCTGCCGCGGCGACCGCGACGCCCGCGCTCCCGATCTTGATGAACTCGCGCCGGCTCTGGGCCATCTCGTTCTCCAGACGAGCGGGTGCTCGTATCCGACCCTGGATTACAAGAAACGGGCCAAGGCCGAAGCCGCGCCATTGGGGGCTAGAAGGCTCGAATCGAAACGCGACGTTGCAGCACGAGACATGTCGTTTCAGATCGGAAGCGGAATTTGAAACACGCCGTCGCGAAACGGAGGGCTAGCGGGGCTCGAGCCGGGCGGCCGCGACGCGCTGTTTCTCGGCCGCATTCAGGCCGCGAAAACCCGTCCGCGTTCCGCCCTCGAACTCCGGCGCGGGCGGCGCGCGGTGGCAGCTCTCGCACGTGCGCGCCCTGCGGCCCGTCGTGTGCGGCTCGACCGGCGCGAGGAGACTCCGCGCCATCTTCCCGCCTCCAGCCGCCGAGGCATCCATGTCGAGGATCATTCCGGGCGTCGCGGGGACGATGCGCCCGTCGCCGCGCACGCCGAGGAGCGGCGGCGCCCACGAGAAGCCTTCGGACCTCTCCACCCACGCGCCGGCCGTCTCCTTCGCCGCGGCGAAGTCCCACTGCCGCTTCCCAGGGTCGAAGGACATGTGGCACGAGTTGCAAGTGGGCACCCACGCCGCATGGCAGGAGCTGCACGAGAGGCGCTCGTGCCCCTTCCGCGCGTGATTCGCGTCGCGCGGCGTCTGCTTCACCGGCAGGACGACGCCGTCCAGCTTGCGCACGAGCGTCCACCGCGAGAAAGACGAGCACGCGCGCTCTCCGCTTTGCCTGGCCGGCCCGTGGCAGACCTCGCACGTCACCTCGACCTGTTCCTCCTTGTGCGCGCGGGCGGTCCCGTCGCCCATGAGGTCCGTGTGAAAGTGGCAGTCGATGCAGGCCATCCCGGCCTCGCGGTGGACGTCCGGCGAAACGCGGCACGCGGGGCGGCCATCGTGAAGCGCGACGAGCGCGACCGGCGCCGCGCACGCGGCGTCCGGCCCCTTCGCCTGGAAGGGCTCGATCTCGGCGAGGCCCTCGTACGAGAGCGCGATGCGCAGGCTCCGGCTGTGACAGCCGAGGCAGCGATCGTCGCCGACGCGCAAGTCGACCGGCGGATGCGCGCGCGGCGGCGCGCCCGGGAGACGCCGCGCGACGTGGCACGCGGAGCAGCCCGAGCCGTTGCCGTGGATCGCGTCGTCGCGGCTCACCCGCCGCGTTCCGAGGTGGCACCCTGCGCAGAGCCTCCTGAGGTGACTCTGCGCGGCCGTGGGGTTGGCGGCGCGTAGGACGTCGGTCATCGTCTCGCTCCCGTCCGGCGACGGGATCTCGCCGAACGCGAAGCGATCGACCGAGACGATCCCGCTCGCGCGCGCCATCGGAGAGGACGCCACGCGCGCGGCCTCGCGCGCGTGGCAGCCCTCCCGCCCGCACGTTTCGCGCACCGTCGCGAGCGCGCCGGGCTCTCTCTCGAGCCCCTCGTGCGCGCGCTCCTTCGAGAAGGCCAGCGGGTTGCCGAGGTGGCAGGACGCGCAGCCGAGCGCGAGGCGCGCGTGCGCGCCGCCGGGGTCGTCGGACGCCTTCGCGTGGCACGTCACGCACCGCTCGACGCGGCCGCCGGCGCGGTCCGCGCCGCGGCCGATCGCCCGCTCGCGCCGCGCCTCGCGACTCCAGCCCGTGAGAAGGCCGAGAAGCGCCGCGCAGAGGGCCGCGACGAACGCGAACGTCCGGAACATCAGACTCTGGACGAGAGCAAGACCCGGACCGTGAAGAAGGCATACGCCGCGCACGATGCGGCGAGCGTGGCGAGAAGGGCCCGCCGGACGCGGCCTTCCGCGTGCCGCACGAGGCCGAGGAGGAGGACGAAGGCGAGTGGGAGAAGCCAGCCGGCCGCGGGCGCGAGGTAGCCAAGCGCGCCCTGCAGCCCAAGAAGCGACCACGGGCCGAGGAGGTGCGCGGGCGCGGCGGCCGGAGGCGCCCCGAGGGGCAGCGGGACCGTGCCCGCGAGCGCGAGGGATACGAGGGCGGCGAGGACGGCCCCGCGCGCGTCTGGGATGAAGCGGCCAGCATGCTCGGCCGTGAAGAGCCAGAGGAGGAGCGTGAGCGTCCCCGCGTGGTGGAGGGCGACGGCGCCGAGGTCGCCCGGGACCGATCCCAGGAAGAGGCGCGCGATCTCGGCGCCCGCGAGCGGGAGCGACTCGAGGATGCGACGCCAGATCGCGAGAGCGGCGACCGCTTCCGCGTCTCCTCGCAGGACGAAGCCGCCGAGGAGAGCGGCCACCGTTACGGGCAGAAGGAGCACCGAACGCCACCACACGCCGGCCGGGAGCTGACGCTCGGTGCGCGCCGCGAGGACCTGGACGGCGTGCGCGGCCGTCGCCACGAGGACGCCGAAGCTCGCGTACGCGTGGACCGCGCGCAGGAAGAATCCCCACGCGAGGCCGCTCTGGATCTTCTCGAGGCTCCCCCACGCCGCCGCGGGCGTATAGAACGGGACGAGAAGGACGCCGCTCAGGACGCTCACCGCGAGGAAGCCGAACGAGAGCCGCCCGAAGCCTCCCGAGGGAGCGCCGGCCCCCGGGGCGGGCGCGTCCATCAGAGGCGGGCGATCCACGTGTCCCCGCGCCTCGCGAGCGGCACGCGCGCGAGGGCGGAGCGCGCAGGCCCCGCCACCGGGCCGCCCGCGGCGTCGAAGCGGCTGCCGTGGCACGGGCAGGCGAAGCCGCCGGGCGCGCCCGCGACGCGGCAGCCGAGGTGTGTGCACGCGAGGGAGAGCGCGACGGGGGCCTCGGCGCTCCCGATCACGAAGAGCTCGCCGACGACCGCGCCGCCGGAGGCAACCGCGCGCGAGACGGCTGCGGCGTCCAGCGCGGCCTCGCGGACGGGAGGAGCGGCGGACCTCAGGGCGCGGAAAAGAACGAGGACGGAGGCCGCGGCCAGCGCGCCCCCCGTCCACGTCCAGAGCCGGCCGAGGAAGTCGCGGCGCGAGCTCACTCGATGCCCAGGTCGCGCATCCGCCTCCAGAGCGTGCTGCGGGACAGGCCGAGCGCCTGGGCGGCACGATTCCGGTTCCAGCGGTGAGCCGCCAGCGCCCTCACGATCCGCTCGCGCTCGGGTTCGGCGGGAATCCCGACCGGCAGGGCCGCGCGGAGCGCCGCCGCATCGCGTGGCGGAGGCAGAGCCTCGGCCCCGCGGAGCTCCGGCGGGAGGTCCTCGATCTGGATCGTCTGACCCGTGCAGAGCGCAACCGAGTATTCCAGCGCGTTCTCGAGCTCGCGGACGTTTCCGGGCCAAGGGCAGGTCTCGAGCACGCTCAGCGTGTCAGGCGAGAGGCGTAGCGCCCGGCCCGCGCGGCCGCCGATGTGCGCGAGGAGGTGCTGGGCGATGAGGGCGATGTCCTCCGGCCTCTCGCGCAGCGGCGGAAGGTGGATCGGGACGACGCGCAGGCGGTAGTAGAGATCCTCGCGGAAACGCCCCGCCCGAATCATCTCCAGAAGATCCTGGTTCGTCGCGGCGATGATCCGCGCGTCCATCTTGCGCGGCGCGCTCTCGCCGACGCGCTCGAACTGCCGCTCCTGCAGGACGCGCAGAAGCTTCACCTGCAGGTGCAGCGGCACATCGCCGATCTCGTCGAGGAAGATCGTGCCGCCGCGCGCGAGCTCGAGCCGTCCGACGCGGTCCCTCACCGCTCCCGTGAACGCGCCCTTCACGTGACCAAACAGCTCGCTCTCGAGCAGGTCGGCCGACAGCGCCCCGCAGTTGACCGCTACGAACGGGCCCGCGCTGCGGAGCGAGTTCACGTGCAGCGTCCGGGCGATGACCTCCTTGCCGGTGCCGCTCTCGCCCGTGATCAGGACCGTGGCGGTGCTTTGGGAGAGCGATTCGACGAGATGGACGATCTTGAGCATCGCCGGCGACCGGGCCACGAGTCCGTGCGAGACGATCATGCTCTGCAGAAGGCTGTCGTCGTTCTCGGCGGGACGGACCACGATGAGATACCGGGCGCGCGGATCGCAGTGGTTCGAGACGTGCTGCGGGATCACCGCGGCCGTCAGCGAGACGAGACGCGCGCTGCCCGCGCCGCAGCGCAGGACGGCGCGCCGGCCCTCCTCCCGCCGCCCGTTCGTCAGAGCCTCGCGGAGCGTGTCCGTCGGGCCGAACAGCTTCGCGCCGACCAGCTCCTCGATCGGCTTCCCGAGCATTGAGGCCACCGTTCCGGGGCCGGCGATCTCGTCGAGAGAGAAGCTGGCGCGCAGGATCCGGAACTCGCTGTCCAGGACGATGGCCGCCCGTCCGAGAGCCTCGAAGACCGTTTCGAGCGTGGCAAATCCCGCGTTATCGACCGCGGGCGGCCCGGACGGCGGGGAGGCGATTTCAGGGGCGCTCACGAAGTGGCCTTTTCGAGTCTCTCGATCACGGCCTCGACGTCGTAGTCGGGCGTCGAGGCGCCCGCCGAGACGCCGACCTTCTTCATGCCGTGAAGCGCCGCGACGTCGAGCTCCGCGGCCGTGCCGATCAGGAACGTCGGCTTCTTCGCCTGCGCGATGCGCGCGAGCTCCTTCGTGTTCTTGCTGAACTTCCCGCCGATGACGACGATCGCGTCGATCGCGGGATCGTCGCAGAGGACGCGAAGCGCATCCTGGTTTTCCTTCGTCGCGTAACAGATGGTGTCGGCGATGCGCGTGTCGAGAACGCGGCGGCGGATCTCCTCGACGTGCGGCGCGAACGACTCGGAGTTGATCGTGGTCTGGAACACGATCTTGACGCGCGGGACGCGCGACCAGTCGAAGGACGTGACCTCTTCGAGCCTGTAGAAGACGCGATAGCGCGCGGGGTCGAGGTCCTTCGTGTAGCCGACGACCTCGCGGTGGTCCGCCTGGCCGAGGATCGCGAGGAAGGCCCCGTCCGCGAGCGAGCGGGCGATTTCCCGGTGGATGTCCGTCACGAACTTGCACGTCGTGTCGATCGCACTGAGGCCGAGCGAGGCGGCCTCGGCCCGCACGGACGGTGCGACGCCGTGCGCCGAGAAGACGATGCGCGCGTTGTGGGCCTTCGCGCTTTCGAGATCCTGCACCGTCGGGAACCCGAGCCGCGCCATCTCGTTCTCGACGCTCTCGTTGTGGACGACCTGCCCGAAGATCGCACCCTTCTGGCCTTTCGCGGCCGCGATGCGAACGAGCTTGTCCGCCACGCGCACGCCGGCGCAAAAACCATATTTCTCGGCGAGAACGACCTCCATCAGGTTCCCTTCCCCTCGAAGTCTACGAGAGTCAGGTCTGGCGGGAGCGCTTTCACGAGCCGATCCCGCTTGATCAGCTCGAAGCCCTTCCCGCCGCGCGACACGGGCGTGTACCGCTTCGTGATCGTGTGCTCGGTTCCCTTGCCGTTCACGAGCGTGAGCGTCGCGCGCTTCTCGTCGTCGCCGAAGAGGGCCGCGCCCACGAGGCGGTCGTCCGGCGCGAGCTTGAAGCCGATGACGCCCTTGCCTGGCCCCGCGAGGACGGGGACCTCTTTCGCCGGGAACAGGATCGCGCGCCCTTTCTCGGAGGCGAGAGCCACGAGGTCCTTCTCGTCGCAGACGAACACCGCGGCGATCTCGTCGCCCTTCGCGGGCTTCGCGAAGCGGCGGCCGGCGCGCGTCGTCACCTCGCGGAACGGATCGAGCGAGAACCTCAGAACGAGGCCGCGGCGCGTGGCGGCGAGGAGGGTGACGTTCTTCGGCCGCGTGAGGCGCGGGTCCATGGAGAGTGCCGCGACGACGCGCTCGCCGTCCCCGAACTTGAAGAGCTTCTGCACGGGCTCGCCATAGCCCGTCGAGGGCGGCACGTCGTTGAGCCGCAGCACGTAGGCCGTGCCGTGGTTCGAGAAGAGAACGCCGCACTCCTTCGTCGAGCCCTGCAGGACGGCGAGGACCTCGTCGCCTTCCCGGAGGCGCGTGGACTTCGGGTCCTTCATCTCGCGTTGACGCTTCAGCCACCCATCCTGCGAGACGACGGCGTACGTGTCCTCGTGCTGGATGAAGGCCTCGGCGGCGTACGTGGGCTCCTCGACGCTCGCCGACACCTTCGTCCGCCGCTTCTCGCCGAGGAGCATCTCGCGCACCTCGGCGAGCTCGCCTTTCACTTCGTTCCAGAGCTTCTTCTGGGACTCGAGGATCGCCTCGATGATGGCGGCCTCGGCCTGCTTTTCCTTCAGCTCGGCGCGGATCGCGTCGATCTCGAGCCGCGCGAGCTTGTAGAGCTTCGTCTCGAGGATCGCCTCCACCTGCTCCTCGTCGAGAGAGAAGCGCTTCATGAGCTTTTGGGCGGCGTCGGCCTTGCCGTCGGACTTGCGGATGATGCGGATCGCCTCGTCGAGCGCGTCGTAGATGACGATGAAGGCCTCGAGTAGGTGAATGCGTAGCTGGAGCTCCTCGAGGTCGAAGACGAACCGGCGCCTCACCGTCTCGAGGCGGAAGTCGAGGAAGTGCCGGAGGATCGCGGCGAGCGGGAGGCGCGCCGGCTCGCAGACGTCCGGGTTCGCCGTCGGCACGAGGCACGTCAGGTTCACGGGCACCGTCGTCTCGAGCGGCGTGTGCTTGTAGAGGTACGTCATGACGAGCGCGGGGTCTGTGTCGCGCTTGATCTCGAGGACGATGCGGACCTCGTCGGTCGACTCGTCGCGCACGTCCACGAGGACCGGGAGGCGGCGCTCGATGATGACGTCCGCGATCTTCGCGACGAGCGCGGCTTTCTCCAGCGCGTACGGAATCGAGGTGACGACGATCGTCTGCGCCCCGCGCGCGCCCTCTTCGGCTTCCCACTCGCCGCGCAGCTTGAGCGTGCCCTGCCCGTTCTCGTAGATCGCGCGCAGCTCGCGCTTGTTCGACACGAGGAGTCCGCCGGTCGGAAAGTCCGGCCCTTTGATGAAACGCAGCGGGTCCGACTCGGGGTCGTCCACGGCCGCGATCGCGGCGTCGAGAACCTCGACGGGATTGTGAGGCGGGATCGCCGTCGCCATGCCAACCGCGATGCCCGTCGCGCCGTTGATGAGGAGGTTCGGATAGCGCGCGGGCAGGACGACGGGCTCGAAATGGACGCCGTCGAAGTTCGGCCGCCAGTCGACGGTCTTCTTGCGGATCTCGGAGAGGAGCTCGATCGCGAGAGGGCGCAGGCGCACCTCGGTGTACCGGTATGCCGCCGCCGAGTCGCCGTCCAGGGAACCGAAATTGCCGTGCCCGTCCACGAGCGGCGCGCGGAGCGAAAAGGGCTGCGCCATCCGGACCATCGCGTCGTAGATCGCGACGTCGCCGTGCGGGTGGTACTTGCCGATCACGTCACCGACGACCGACGCGGACTTCTTGAATTTTGCGTCCGGCATCAGATGAAGGTTCTGGTACATCGCGAAGAGAATCCGGCGCTGGACGGGCTTGAGGCCGTCGCGCACGTCGGGGAGCGCGCGCGATGTGATGACCGAAAGCGCGTAGTTCAGGTAGCGGCGCCGGGCCTCTTCGGGAAGCGGGATCTCGGCCTCGAACGGCAGGGGCGTCTGGCCGCCCTCGCTGGAACGCGTTCTCTTCGACATGGGGCGACGGTACCGGCCCCGTCCCGTAGCGTCAAACCGCGGCGCCGGGTTCCGCCGCATTCCCCTAGCGCTGTCAAGACTCCTTAGAAATGTCCCCTGATAAAGCTCGTTAGAAATGTCCCCTTTTCGTCGTAGTCGTCGCGCGGTGGGAATGTGCATTGCTCAGC
>Ga0207932_1000518_pt1 | contig 13005 bp, 8 predicted proteins | sample NGESurdeep092012_FD_184480 | JGI IMG/M metagenome (GOLD analysis project Ga0207932, IMG submission 184480) | Arctic peat soil microbial communities from Barrow, Alaska - NGEE Surface sample 415-2 deep-092012 (SPAdes) | ecosystem: Environmental > Terrestrial > Soil > Wetlands > Peat ...
ACTGGGCGTTGGCCGTTTTCGATACGAATGAGGAAGTACAAATACCGACCTATGTCGCCAACGCTGTTGCCTAAGAATAGAGTTGTGATCGCCAGTGCTGGGTCCCGGAAGTCGACATCGCTGGTGGAGGAAGCGCTGGCGTTGAGCAACAAGAAAATACTTGTTACCACATTTACAAATGAAAACCTTGACCAGCTTCGCAGATATTTTATCGAGCGCCACGGCTGCGTGCCCAAAAACGTTACCCTCATTTCGTGGTACTCATTCCTGCTCCAGGATTGCGCAAGGCCCTATCAGCGGGCGCTGACAAGCGGGCCACGAATCAACTCAATTTTCTTTGACGCGCTCCCTACGGCTGTTCGACGGGTAAAAAAGACAAATACCGATCAATACTACCTGACGCGAAAGCGAGACCTATACCGAGATCGCGTCGCAGAGTTTGTGTGTGCGGTTGACGATCAATCGGCTGGCCTAGTCATGGGGCGGTTGGAACGGATTTATGACCACGTGTTTATCGACGAAGTTCAAGATTTGGCTGGCTATGATCTTGATATTCTCGACAAACTGCTCGCCTCGAAGATCGCGACTGTCTGCATCGGCGACCCGCGGCAAGCAACATTCAGCACGAATCGAGGGAACAAGAACAAAAAATATGCTGGCGGCCGCGGCTTTATGATTTGGCTCAGGGAGACAAGGCGGGCAGCGCTGTTGGAGATAGAAGAGAGAGTCGAATCATTTAGGTGCAATCAGGCAATCTGTGATTTCGCTGACCAGCTGTACCCTGACTTACCCAAGACCGTGTCGGCCAATGTGCAAGTTACGGGGCATGACGGAATATTTTCCATTGGCAAAGAGGCGGTAGCCGAGTATGTAAAGGCGCACAACCCGATAGTACTCAGGCATAACCGGCGGATAGAGACAGCCGGTCTACGTGCGTTGAATTTCGGTGCTTCGAAAGGCAGGACTTACGACCGCGTCTTGATATTTCCGACAAAACCAATGCTAGAGTATTTGGCTTCGAACGACCTTTCGAAAGCCGGTGACGTACCGAAGTTCTATGTCGCCGTCACGAGAGCGCGATTCAGTGTGACGTTCGTAGTCTCTTAGCTTCCCCCTGGACAACATCCCCAACATCCACACATCCCGCATCCTACGAAAACATAGCGCCGGGCGCAAAACAGTTCCCACTGGCGCGCGCCGATGGCCCTGACGACGTTTGCAATCGCGCTTTCCGCACATCGTACCCCATCAGGCATTCAAACATGGCGACAGGCAAAGGCACCACCAACGATGACCTGCAGGTCGAAGAAGAGGTAGATGATGACGAAGCGCCGGTTTCATTCGACATCGCTTCATATCCGTCCGACCTGACGCTCAGTGTCGTCTACGAGATGTGGAAGAACGACGACATCGTGATTCCGGATTATCAGAGGAACTTCGTCTGGAGTATCCGGCAATCGTCGCTTCTCATTGAGTCCTTCCTACTCGGACTTCCAGTTCCGCAGGTCTTCTTCTACGTCGATGAGGAGAATAAGAGCGAGGTAATCGACGGCCAGCAGCGGATTATGAGCGTGGTTTTCTTCCTTGATGGTTACTTCGGTTCCGAAAGCATCCAAGGGAAGAAGCAAGTATTTAGACTGACGGGGCTCCCCAAGAACGGACCATTCGCGGGGAAGCGCTTTGAAGACCTAGAGGAGACCCACCAGCGGAAGCTGAAGGGCGCTGTTCTGCGCGCAATCAACATCCGCCAGCTCAACCCGAAGGGTGAGGCCACCAGCGTATATCACATCTTTGAACGACTCAACACTGGCGGTACGCCGCTCAAGCCTCAGGAGATCCGCAACTGCGTATTCAGAGGAGATTTCGTTGGAATCCTGCGCGAGTTGAACAAGGATAAGAACTGGCGGCAGATTCTAGGCAAGACGACGTTCGATCGCCACCAGAAGGATGTCGAACTCGTCCTTCGGATATTCTCGATCTCTAGCTACTTCGACGAGTATGAGAAGCCGATGAAGCAGTTCTTGAATCGGATCATGGAAAGGGACCGGAGTGGCGATTCAGCACGCGTAACTCGCTTCGTGAAGGACTTTCGCCTTGCTGCCGAGGTGATCGTCTCGACCCTCGGTAAGAAGCCATTCCACGTACGCGGTCCGCTCAACTCATCCGTGCTTGATGCGGTCTTTGCTACGGTCCTCAATTCACCCGGGAAGCTGCCGAAGGATTTTGCGGAGCGATACAAGAGGCTTCTCGACGACGCGACCTTCAAGGAAACGACGACCTACAGCACAAGCGACCTGTCGGTGGTGAAGCGCAGGTTCGAGACAACGCATGCATATCTGTTGAAGTGAACCGTGCCTTACACGGACCATTTCAAACTGACTGACGATCTGATTCAACATCTCGATATCGTCTTTGGTGCCCTCAACGATCCCTTCATCGAATCGCGATACACGGGTTTCTTGGCAGTCAGCGCGGTGACGGTCTACGAGCTCGCTATCAAGACCATCTTTAACGAGTTCGCTGAAAAGAAACACAAGGTCTTCGGAACCTTTAGCAACGCTCATTTCGAGAAGCTGAATGGCAGGATCATGATTGGCTCTCTCAAGGGCGAACACGTAAAGCGCTTCGGCGACAAGTACGTCGCACGCTTCAAGAAGAAGCTCGACGTGCGTGAGAGGGCGTTTCTAAAGGCACACGGTGCCAGTGTGCGTACCTCTTACGGGAATGTCATCACCTGGAGGCATGCGTTCGCGCACACGGGGGTCATACCTGCAACCGCTACATACCTTGAAGTGAAGACTGCCTACCAGCACGGCAAGGAGATCATTCATTGCCTCGCCGAGAGTATGAGGCACTAGCAACGGCGCCACAAGAGGCGACGACTCCATCTACCGAACGTCGCAGTCGCTTGTGGCAATAACTCGTACACGAGAAAGTCTGACATTGAGCTTTGCCAGCAAGTACAAAGGACGCGATCGCGAGCCGTCGCGGTTTCTAAGAGAGATGGCTCTCATCTAGCGTACGAAACCCGCGCGACGCCGTGACTACCACGCGAAAAAGCCAGCGCCGGCTCGCCAGAGACGCCATTGTCGAAACCATTGTTGAATGAGAGACGGGGTTGTGAAGGACGTGGCTTGATTCCCGGACAACATCCCCACATCCACCCGTCGCGGACTGTAGGGTACCAAACCATTGATTCAGAAAATACCTATGGATCTTTAATTTCCTGTCGAACTTGTGGATGAAGCGTTGCCTGTATTTATATCGGCAGTGGAACTTGCCTGCGAGTCGGTTGAAGAGGCGTTCATATTTGTGGATGAAGAAGAGCTTGTTTGTGTACCGCTCGCCCCAGTGCATGATCCTTGTACTTGCGAGAACACTCCGGATTTGATTTCTAGACAATACGGCTGACCGGTATCGACGTCTTTCAATTCGAGATTATCCGTCGTCACCGTGTGAGCGATCAAATGATCGATGGCAAGCTGGGCAAAGTGTAAAACGCCATTTATTATCGTTCCCCCAACATAGGAAAGATCCGAAAGGAACCCTGAACTATCGGTAATGGTCTGCGTACTCGTTCCTGTTAAATGATCAACCTTCTGATTGAGTGTCTGTATTGCCTTGACAATTATAGGAGTGAGCTTCGCATAATCGATGTTTGCAGGAGTACCTGAGGCATCAAGTCCAACCACTTCGGGAACGAGCGGTGCCATCTCTTCGGCAATGAAGCCAACTTGGTTTCCTGAGATGAGGAGTTCGGGTTTGTATGTGTAGGTGACAGGACGCATTTGCATCACAAGGTCCAATCCACGGGCGTCTGACAACGTTTGAACATTGTTCTTGTATCGTATTGATGAAGGGGCGCAGGCAGAAGTAGAAGTAGAGACTACGCCAGTCGCCAGAGTGGTACATAGATAAGCTGTCCCCGCTCCTGTACCAATGCCAGGAAAACCAACACTGCCCGCGACAGTGAGCACTTGCCCAGGATTCGTCGTCCCGATGCCTACCTTGCCCGGCATAATCTCACCAGCCAATTGATCAATTAGCACCGTGTGAGATCCAACAAGAACAACAGTTGGAGAGTATTTATTTGCATCAGTAGTGTTACCGACCAGAGAATTATAATCCGCACCATTAGCTTCTTGAATGGCATATGCTTGGGTTTTTGACACTTGAGTGTCTCGGATAATATTTCCCGACGCGGTCACGTACGTTGAGCCAGAGATATATATACCGGCTTTCCAATCAGCGCTTTGGCCGTTGTTTTCGATGGTGTTTCCAGTGATAGAAATGTGAGACGTGTTCCACAAACTGAAGCCGTGGCCGTTATTGTCGTGGACGGTGTTGTTCTCGAACATCAAATCCTGATCTGTGCGAACTCCGCCTGAAGCGTCCACGCCCACAATGCCATCAGATGCGTTATATCCAATGTCGTTGCCGGAAATCGTAATTCTGTAGTTATTGTCACAGAAATAGATACCGCTGGTTCCTGCACCGCCGCCGCTAACACTGCCATTATGCTGAAAAAAGCCTCCCTTAATCCAGCCATCATGCGTTGCAGCCCCGAGGTGAAAGCCATTTCCCGTATTGTAGGTAGAATTGATGCGCTCTGCGCGAAGCCCGTTTATCGCCTCGGTCGTGATTGCGTCAGAGGTTGAGTTCTGTAACCATAGGTCATGGACATACACATTGGAGGGTGATTGCGTCATTCCGACCAATGGCGCTTGCCAAGTGTAGTATGTGGAATCCATCGAGTTTGCTCCGGTAAAACTGAGGTCGCCGACCTCAACATTGGCGGTGTTGGACGCTGTTCTCAGAAGCACAAACACATGCACCGCTTGAGCGCTATTGGCTGTAGTGTAGGTGCGTGGCACCCCTCCTGAGGTTTGAAGAGTCCGACTCAAAGTTAAAACATTTCCTGAAATATTAGTTATGTTTGCGACAGCTGAATAAGGTGAGTTGGTTACTCCAATCGAAGTGCTATCCACCACAGCGATGGTCCAACCAGTCTGGAACCGTGTACCATCCGCAACTGTTATACTAGTGCCACTTCCATCAGCTGTCAGATTACTTTTTTCTGCCGTCAAAGCCTGAATGTTCGAACACTTTCCAGATCCTAACAAACGTGTATTGCTGTATAAATAAAAGGTGTGACTAACTTTGTAATTACCACAAGGAACATTGACGGTCCCTCCGCCAGCAGTATTCGCAGCGTTAAGCGCGGCATCAAAAGCGACTGTGTCATCTGTTGTACCATTCCCCTTTGCACCAAAAGCACGAACATCGATGGTCGGACCTTTGGTGATGATGTCGTTGGTATTGATTGTCCCATTTACATCAAGCAAATATTGTGGCGCCGTCGTCCCGATGCCGACGTTGCCGGTGAAATAACTATTCGAGGCGCTGGTGTTGGCGAAGGCGCCGTTCATAGTCAGGCTACCAGTAAAATTCGCCGCAGAGGAAATCGTCTGGCCGTTGATGAGGCCGGAGTTGATTGTGTTCGAACCTAAAGCCAGTGCTCCACTTGAGGTGATGGCTCCAACGGTCAAAGGTCCGGTTCCAAAAGAATAATTCCCTGTGCCAAATGTTCCTGCAGTTACTAATGAAGCAGGAACGGCCCCTGATGAAAGTGTCCCGACTGATGTTAGCGACGATGCGGTCACCCCGGCTGCAAGTGTTGCACCAGTGAGTGAACCAGCGGGAGCGGAGCCACCAATACTTAAACTCGCTGCGGTTCCTGTGAGGCCAGTACCTGCACCAGAGAATGTTGCGCCAGAAATGGTTCCTCCGGTAATAGCAGGATTGACGAGAATTGAGTTAGTAAGAGTTCCGCCATTCTGCAAAGCGGTTAAAGACCGCGACGAAGCTTGCTGTCCGGCATTACTTTCTTGTTGAACGTAGGATCGAAAGTCGCCGTTTTGTGGCAGAGAAAATACGGTATAGTTCGGCGGAGCGGTGGGGACTAGGTGAGTGCTGGCGAGATAGTTGTTCAGTTGCCCAAGAACAGAAATCAAGGAACTAACATCAAATGTAGAGAGGGTAATACTTGAAGCGGCGCGAACGTTGTGTGGCAGAGAAAAGACCAACGTCAACGCAAACATGAAGCCGAAAATATTTCGTCGCATACGTAATTATTATATACCACAAATGGTTTTAATATTTGTGGATAGCTGACAAGAGAAGCCCCGCTTTCGCGGGGTTTTTGTATCCAGCGCACCTCGTGCATGTCATGCAGAAAGCTCCCTCTACATTGGATAGTTGATCGGGCCTAACATCGAGAGTGGAATCGTAGCGGCATAGCCGCGACCGATCCGTTCTTTCAACCACATGAGCGCCGCATTCCTGCCGACAACCTCGGCTCGGATGCGGCGTCTCTCATTTCTTCACTCGATGCTGGAGGCGCGCCATGTTCAACTCAAACCAGAGTGCACACGATGTGACTGGTCGTAGGCCTAGCGGCGATGTTCTGACTGTTGTCGACACATCGATGCAGCGGCAACTCAACCTCGTACTCGGCGAGGCGGCACGACCGATCCATCTGGATTCCGTGTCCACGGCCATCTCGGTCGCCCGCAAGGTCCCGATTCGCGCAGTTCTGCTCGGCCCTGCGTCGATCGGTCCGGAGGCATCGCCGGCCGTGGCTACCCTCTCCAGCATCTGCGCCGGCGGCGTTCTCATCGCCGTCATTGGCGGTTGGACTCCAGCGCTGGCGGAAAGACTCCTCGCCTTCGGGAGTTCGGGTATCCGTGATGCAGTCGATCTATCGAGACGAGAGGGTCTCAACCGACTCAGAACGCTGCTCACCCGTGAGGAATGGGATCTCGCCAATCGCATCGCGCAGACGATTCTTCCGAGTCTCGAACCGGCCACCGCCGAGATGCGCTTCTTCATCAGTCATCTCATCCGCACAGCTCCGTTTGTTTCATCCATGAAGGTGGTCGCCAACGACCTTCGCGTGTGCAACAGCTCGATGAGCTCTCGATTCTTTCGCGCGGGCTTGCCGTCACCGAAGAAGTACTTGGCCGCGACGCGGCTCATCTACGCGGCGGGGGTTCTCGAAATACCGGGAGTGTCGGCGGTGCAGGCGGCGCGGCGCTTGCACTACTCGTCTCCGCAGAGTTTCGGACGGCATGTTCGGGAACAGCTCGGCGTATCGGCCAGCGAGTTTCGGGAAAAGTATTCCTTCGAGGTGATGGCGAATCACTTCGCCACTCGTCTCGTGCTCCGACACCGGGACACGCTTCGGTGGTTCGAGCCGTTGAGGAGAAGAGTTTCCACAGGGCCGAAACCAATCAACAAGAGCGAGTAGTCGAACAAGAAGATCCCGAGTTTCCAGTGCCAGCGACATAGTTGCTGGCTTTTTTTATATCAGCAATCCTCGCACGAACTGAGAGGAGGGTTTCAGTTCGTTCGGCGGTGTGAACGATGCACTGGGCTGTCTTCCCAGCCATGCAGAAAGTTCCCTCTGCGAGGGTTAGATGCTTTGATGTCACGATGGGAGAATGAAATCGATCACTGGAGACAATGCCGTCACTTATCTCGGGCGTACGAACACCACCCGCAACGAGAGGATATTCGGTATCCGACAGCTCGACCGCCGGAGCCACATGGCAATCATCGGCAAGACCGGAACCGGCAAGTCTGCGCTTCTGCAGAACATCGTCTGCCAGGACATTCTCGCCGGACGCGGTGGTGCGCTGCTCGATCCGCATGGCGATCTCGTTCGGGCCGTCTTGAGATGCGTTCCCGAATCCCGTCGACAGAACATCGTGATCTTCGACGCGGCAGATCCATCTCTCCGCTACCGATTCAACCCATTCGCTGACATTGCCCCAAGCCAGCGGGCGCTCGCCGCCGCGGGGCTCGTCGAGGTCTTCAAGAAGATCTGGTCGGACGATTGGGGTCCGCGTCTTGAGCATCTCTTGCGTAACGTCGTCTTCACACTGCTCGAAAGACCCGATTCATCTCTGGCAGATATTCCGCGATTGATTGCGGATCGGACGTTCCGGTCCTGGATAGTCGCGAACATCGAAGATCCAGTGGTGAAGGATTTCTGGACAAATGAGTTCGAGAAGTACTCGCCGGGTTTTCGATCCGTCGTGGTGGCGCCACTCCAGAACAAGATCGGTGCCCTCCTTACAGACCCGACGCTTCGTCGCATTCTCACCGAGCCGGGTGATCGGATTGACCTGCGACAGATCATGGATGAGGGCAAGTTCCTCCTTGTCAGCCTAGACAAAGGACGAATCGGAGAAGGACCAGCCACAACCCTGGGGTCGTTTCTCGTTTCGCACATGGCCCTTTCGGCGGTGGCGAGAAGCAATACTCCGGAATCGGCACGCCGAGACTTCGCCATCGTCCTCGATGAGTTCCAGACCTTCACGACGCTCTCGGTTGCGACGATGATGGCCGAGCTCAGGAAATATCGCGTGGGGATGGTGCTAGCGAATCAACACCTCTCGCAGCTCGACCCGGATATTCGCGACGCTGTATTCGGCAACGCGGGCACGATTGTGTCGTTTCGTGTGGGAGGAGCGGACGGAGCATTTCTCGCACGCGAGTTCGCCCCGGTCTTCTCGGCAGAGGATTTCATCAGTCTTCCTCTCTACCACATCTACATCCGTCTCCTCATCGACGGAGAATCCTCACGACCATTTTCAGCCACCACCCTACCGCCGCCGTTGTGATGGCGCTCTCTTCTTAGGGTTCGTTCCCTTGAAATGGAGGCAGAGTGGCGCAGTCGGTAGAAGTCATTTCGCACTGGCACCAGTCCGTTGACGGACTGAGCACTTCGACGCTTGAGTATTACGCGGCGGTCGAGAAGGCACTTCGGGACAAGCAAGTGTCAGATCTCCAAATCGAGCGGATCACAGCAAGCGAATCCGGTATCCTGTCCGCCAAGCGTGAGTACCTACGCGTCCGCTATGGCCGCCTCATGTTTGACATTTGCGGCGCTCCGTTCGGCACGGATTTCTTTTTCTCGTGGTGGCTTGTGAAGCGGACACCCGGCTTCGCGGCTCTTTGGGGCTGTGCAGCGCTCGTCGGCCTTCCGCTCTTGGTTCTCAGCTTCATTGCGGCGATGGGCTTCATCAAGGGAATCCTTTTCGCACTCGTCGCCATCGTCATTGGCGCGGCAGTGCTGCGCCAGGCGTTCTCGGACGGTTGGAGCGCAATCGAAGATTCGATCCTCGTGATGCCAATCATCGGATTGATCTACCAAAAGTTTGTGAAGCCCGTTACCTACTATTCGGAAGACACTCGGCTGATGTTCGAGGACACCGTTCATCGAGTCGTGCTTCAAGTCGTGTCGGGCATTCTGAGTCTCAACAAGCTTCCCGAACTATCGCCGGAGAAGATGAAGCCGCAGTCTCGGAAGGCGCTCGCCTAGCATGCATCCGACAGAACTCCTTCGTCTCTTTGATGAGTGGGAGGAGCGAACCCGCGGCTTGGCCACATGGCCTCACCGCGTGCCGATCGAGCCAACGTACTCGCCGCTCTTTCCGAAGGAGCGGATACCCAGGCCGATAGTAGACGACGCTCGCAGACCCGGATTGCTTGATCGCTTCAGACCGGCAACCCGGGAGACGTCTCCAATCGAAGTACCGTCCACGGAGACTGCCGCGCCCGAAGTTCCGCGTGAGATTGTCGAGTTCGAACTCTTGCTTCCTGCGGACTTCGCTGCAAAGCTGGGCGCGGCGAGAAGCTGGCTCGTATCGCTGCGGAGTTTGACTGAGCCGATAAGCTTCGAAATCCTTGGACTGCCCGATCAAGTGGTGGTGAAGCTCGCCTGCGGCGCGATCGACGCCGCATCAATCATTGGCTCTCTGCGCTCGTATTTCCCAGAGGCGAAAGCGCGAGAGAGTAAAACGTCGTTGCGCCAAGTATGGGAGCGAGATGAGGGATTCGGCGTCATCCTCGGGTTCGGTCTCAGAGAGCGCGTCTTTAGAGAGCTGCGCACTGACGACAAACTTGATGTCGATCCTCTCGTCGGAATCATTGGAGAGTTGAACCGACTATCGGTCGGCGAGCTCGGTCTCGTTCAACTGCTCGTGGCCCCGGCGAGGGAGCCGTGGGGAGAGGAGTTTGAGAACTTCGCGTTGAGCATCGATGATGCAGACAAGGTTCTCCCGCTCATTCGTTCTAAGTTCTCGGAGCCAGTTTTCGCCACGGTATTGCGGGTGGCAGCGACCGCACCTGACCGCGATCGCGCGATTGAACGAGCGCGGGCCTTGGCTTACGCGGTGTCCGGAGCAACACGCTCCGACGCGAACGAACTCGTGCTCACTGAGACGGCTTTACACTCTTTTGAGGACGAGATCGAGGACCTTCTCGACCGCGCCACTCATCGGACCGGCATGTTGCTTTCGCTTTCCGAAGTGCTGACGCTGCTTCACCTCCCATCTGCCTCGGTACGTTCCGACCGTTTTGTGCGACAGACGGGACGCACGAAATCAGCTCCAGCATCTGCTGTCGGGCACAGCTTGGTTCTTGGCACCAACGAGCATGACGGAGAGACGCGGCGCGTGTCCCTGTCCACGGAAGAGCGTCTTCGGCACACGTACGTCATAGGTGCGAGCGGCACCGGAAAGAGCACGCTGCTTCTCTCGATGGCGATGCAGGACATCGAAGCTGGCAACGGGTTTGCGGTTCTTGATCCGCACGGCGATCTCATCGAGGACATCCTGACTCGGATTCCGCAGGAACGCGCGGGCGACATTGTCGTATTCGATCCGGCAGACGAAGCCTATCCGGTCGGCTTCAACATTCTATCGGCGCATTCAGAACTCGAACGGACACTACTGTCGTCCGATTTGGTTGCCGTTTTCAAACGCCTGTCGACGAGTTTCGGAGACCAGATGGTAGCGGTGCTCGGGAACGCCATCCTCGCATTTCTTGAAAGCACAGAAGGTGGGACACTTCTCGATTTGCGCCGTTTTCTAATCGACAAGAGTTTTCGAGCAAGATTCCTCGAGACTGTTCAGGATGAACAAGTCGTCTCGTACTGGCAGGAAGAGTTCACGCTCCTCAAAGGTCTACCGCATGCGCCGATCCTTACACGTCTCAACACGTTCCTGCGCTCGAAGTTGATTCGGCACATGGTCGCGCAAAAAGAAGATCGTCTCGACATGCGTGCGATCATGGATGGGAAAAAGATTCTCCTCGCGAAACTTTCCCATGGCGGCATCGGGGAAGAAAACGCACACCTGCTCGGGTCGCTGATCGTGGCAAAGATTGCCCAGGCAGCGATGAGCCGACAGGACGAAGCGGCAGCGACGCGCATTCCATTCTTTTTCTATATCGACGAGTTCCACCATTTCGTCACACCATCGCTCGCAGCCATTCTTTCCAGCGCTCGCAAGTACGGTCTCGGTCTGACGCTTGCACATCAAGAGACCCGACAACTCCGGAGTCGAAACGAGGACGTGGCGAGCGCTGTGTTAGCCAACGCCTACACGCGAATAGTCTTTCGAGTCGGAGAACAGGATGCCAAAACTCTGTCCGATGGCTTCTCATTTTTTGACGCAGCGGACTTGCAAAATCTCGGTGTGGGCGAGGCAATAGCACGGATCGAACGTAGGGATTTTGATTTCAATCTCCGCACAAGCGGCATCGACCACGTTGACCAAGAACTTGCCGATGCACAACGCAAGGCGGTCATCGCCACGTCGCGCACGAAGTACGCAACGCCGCGGGCTGACATCGAGGAGTTGCTAAGAAAGAGTCGTGATGCAGAAACTGGCGTGACGGCAGAGCGACCGAAGAGAACTCCATCAGCACGAAAGACGGCGCCGGAACCAAGCGCCGTTCAATCCGCGATCAAGGACACGCCAGCTCCGCTCCCCGGCCGCGGAGGGCCGCAGCACAAATATCTACAATCGCTTGTGAAGCGCTTCGCGGAGGACCGTGGGTTCAAGGTGACGATTGAGAAAATGGTCCTTGATGGGCATGGGCACATTGACGTCGCACTCGAACGCGATGGATTGTCTATCGGATGCGAAATTTCGGTAACGACACGCGTGGAGCAAGAAGTGGAGAACCTCAGTAAGTGTATCGCGGCCGGATTCGACTACGCGGTTCTCGTCAGTTCGGATCAAACAACACTTGCGCGGGCTCGCGCACTTCTTGCTGACGCGGATCTGTCGAAGATGCGGTTCATACCTCCGGAAGACCTCACCGTTTTTCTTGATGAGACGACGGCAATCGGGCGGCCGGCTCAGCAGAAAACGAGAGCTCGCGGTGGCGCAGGTGTCGTTGCCGAATCGCAGACTGCGCCGAATCCGCGCATGCTAATCGCAAAGGACGCGGCTGCATACCTGGGAGTCGCTCAGCAAACACTCGCGAAGATGCGCTGGTCTGGCGACTCGCCGCCTTACTTCAAAGTGGGTCGGCAGGTCGTGTACGACCGGGGCGAGCTGGACGCGTGGCTTGCATTACGAAAGCGTCGATCGACTTCCGATTCAGGAGCGGACCAGCACTGACCCGCTCCTGAAAGCGACGGTCACCCTCATGCCCGCGGATGGGCGCGTCCTTGCGCCTGAGGGCCTCCGCGCCAACCTTACTCATGTGATTGAGTCAACGTTGAGCTGCGCATCGAAATGCGAATAGCGTCTCGCTCGACAGTACCCGCACGCGCCGATCAGTGATCGCGGATATCGAAAAGCAATTTCTTCTTAGGGCGATAGGGCAGAATCGCGCCGTATTGTTCGTCGGCGCAGGGTTCTCCCAGGACGCAAAGAACTCTCTCGGGCAACAGCTTCCAGATAGCAAGGGCCTGGCAGAGGTCATCTGGAAATGGTGCGGATACCCGGGTGAATGGACGGACGACAAGACGCCGTTGGCAATCGTGTTCCAAGCAGCCCTGACATCTGGGAAGTCCACCCGCGACCTCAGCGCCCTGCTTGAAGCGCATCTCCTCGCTACGTCGATTGCGCCATGGTATGCCGCCGTGCCGAACAAGCACAGACCGTTCGTTCAAAGGATTGCCGATCTGTTCGGCATTCTCAT
>Ga0207932_1000519_pt1 | contig 12978 bp, 8 predicted proteins | sample NGESurdeep092012_FD_184480 | JGI IMG/M metagenome (GOLD analysis project Ga0207932, IMG submission 184480) | Arctic peat soil microbial communities from Barrow, Alaska - NGEE Surface sample 415-2 deep-092012 (SPAdes) | ecosystem: Environmental > Terrestrial > Soil > Wetlands > Peat ...
CTCGCCTCTCGTTTCTTCCCACTCCCCACTCACCCTCGCCACTCCCCACTGGTCTCGCCCCTCGCCCCTGAACTCGCCCCTGCAGTCAAGCACTGGCGCCACCCATGACCCTCCAATTGCTTTAACGGAATGATCGTCCGCCCCTCCGCAACTTTGATCGCTCTCGCCACTCTCATCTCCGCCGCCTGCGCCCCGCCCGCGCACATCGGCGGCGCACCATCGACTGCTCCCTCTCCCTCGGTCTTGTGGCCCGCCCAAAAAGCCACCGGCGCGGGTGCGACGTTCAACTCCGACGAGATGCAGCGTGCCACCCGTGGCGCGTCGGTTCCGGCTGACCTCGCCACGCGCATGGACCGGCTGACCATCGCCGACGTCGTCGACCTCGCGCTCGGCAACAGCCCGCAGACGCGCACCACCTGGGCCCAGGCGCGCGCGGCCGCTTCAGTGTATGGATCCGCGCGCGGACACCTGCTTCCTTCGCTCGAGCTCGATGGAACCGGCGGACCCTCGAAGGCCATCTCGTTCAATAACTCCGTCCTCCCGGCCACCCGCTCCGCCTTCACCACCTCGCTGAACCTCTCGTACGTCCTGCTCGACTTCGGCCAGCGCGGCGGGGCGATGGCGGCGGCTCACGAAGCGCTGTTCGCGGCCGATCTCACGCACAACGCCATGGTGCAGACCGTCGTTCTGCAAGCCGAAGGCGGCTACTTCAGCTATCAGGCGAGCCGCGGCCTGTTCGATGCCGCGAGCGCGGCCGTGGCAACCGCCGAAGCGAATCTCGCCGCCGCCGACCGTCGTCACGAAGTCGGCCTCGCGACGATCGCGGATGTCCTCCAGGCCCGCACGGCCCTCGCGCAGAGCAGGCTCAACTCGCAGACCGCCGGCGGGAACGTGCAAGCCGCACGCGCCCAGCTCGCGCTCGCGCTCGGCCTCGCCGCCAACGCGCGCTTCGACGCCGCGCCCGATACCGGCCTTGCCCCGGTGCTGCAACTCACGGAAGACATCGACTCGATCATCGCGCGAGCCGTGCGCGACCGTCCGGATGTAGCCGCGGCGCGCGCACTCGCCCGGCAGAGCCAGGCCCAGGTCCGGCAGGCGCGCTCGGCGTCACTGCCGAGCGTCACCCTCGGCGCGAGCGAAGGCAACGTGCAGTCGAGCAGCACTTCGCTCGCGGGCAACACGTACGCACTCACGTTCGGCGTCTCGATCCCGCTGTTCAGCGGTGGCTCGAAGGAGTACGACGTCGTCACCGCGAAGGAGAATGCCGCGGCCTTCGCCTCACGCGCCGAACAGAGCCGCCTCGTCGCCATCGCGCAGGTGTTCACGTCGTACTACGCATTGCAGACTGCCACCCTGCGCGTGTCTACGTCCGCGGAACTGCTGACGAGCGCGGTGCAGTCTGAAGAAGTCGCCCGAGGCCGCTACGCCGAAGGCGTGGGAAACATCCTCGATCTCCTGACCGCGCAGAGCGCGCTCGCCGATGCGCGCGCACAGTCCGTCCTCAGCCGCTGGACCTGGTACGCCTCGCTCGCGCAGCTGTCGCACGACGCCGGCGTCCTCGGCACCCGCGGCGAACCCAACATTTCGCTAACTCCTGTTCCTCCCGGAAGGCCGTAGCACATGATGCATCGCATTCCATCTTCCATCTTCGGTCTTTCCATCTTGGCGGCCGCCTGCACTAAGCCCCCCGTGCCCGCCAAGCCCCCCGTCGCCGTGACCGTCGCCACCGCCGAGCTCGGCAGCGCGCCGTACATCGTGCACGCCAACGGCCTCGTCGAGCCCGCCCAGACCGTCGCGGTGCAGTCGCAGGTGGGCGGCGTGCTGATGCGCGTGCACTTCAAAGAGGGCGATGAGGTCAAGAAGGGGCAGGTGCTCTTCGAGATCGATCCGCGTCCCTTCAAGGCCGCGCTCGACCAGGCCGTCGCCGTGCTCGCGCGCGACGAGGCCAACGCGCAGAGTTCGCAGCGCGACGCCGATCGCTATGCCGCCCTCGTCCTGAAGGACTTCGTCACCAAGTCGCAGGCCGATCAGGCCTTCGCGGCCGCAGCCGCGGCGAAAGCCGTCGTCTCGGCCGACAAGGCGGCGGTCGACAACGCGAAGTTCAACCTCGAGAACGCGACGATCGCCGCGCCGATCTCGGGCAAGACCGGAATCCTGCTCGTGAAGCAGGGCAACCTCGTGAAGCCGGGCTCCGTGCCGCCGCTGGTGGTCATCAACCAGATCCACCCGATCGACGTGCACTTCACCGTGCCCGATCGCGAGCTTCCGCTCGTGCAGAAATATTCGGCCGCCGCGAAGAAGCTGCGCGTGATCGCCACACCGCGCGGCGACGCGTCGGCTGAAACAGGCGAGTTCAACATGCTCGACAACGGCGTCGACACCACCACCGGCACCGTCACGCTGAAAGCGCAGTTCGCGAATCCCGCCGGCCATCTCTGGCCCGGACAATTCGTCGCCGTCGCGGTCGAGTTGTACGTGCAGGAAGGCGTGGTGCTCGTGCCGACCACCGCCGTGATGACCGGACAGGACGGCCAGTTCGTGTTCGTCGTGACCGCCGACAACAAGGCCGCGGTGCATCCCGTCACCTCCGGTCTCGTCGTTGGTGACCGCACCGTGATCGAGAAGGGTATCGAGGTGGGGACCAGGGTCGTGACCGACGGCCAGTCGAGGCTCACGCCGAACGCGAGAGTCGAGATCTCCCAGCCCGGAGTGCAGCCCGCAGTGAAGCCGGCAGGAAAGATTTCCGGAGGCGCTCCATGAACTTCACCGCGCTGTTCATCAAGCGCCCCGTCATGACCACGCTGGTCATGGTGGGGATTTTGGGTTTCGGGCTGATGTCGTACCAGCAGCTCGCGGTGAGCGACCTGCCGAGCGTGGATTATCCGACCATCACGGTGAACGCGTCCCTCCCGGGGGCGAGCCCGGAGACGATGGCGTCCGCGGTGGCCACGCCGCTCGAAAAGCAGTTCACCACCATCGCCGGCATCGACAACATGGTCTCGACGAGCGCGCTCGGGAGCACGTCGATCACCGTGCAGTTCACGCTCGACCGCAACATCGACGCGGGCGCGCAGGACGTGCAGACCGCCATCGCGCGCACGCTTGGCGTGCTGCCGCAGGGCATGCTCCCGCCGTCGATGAACAAGACGAACCCGGCGGATCAACCAATACTCTACCTCAACCTGCACTCGGCCACGATGCCGCTGTCGCAGCTCGACGAGTACGCCGAGACCGTGATGGCGCAGCGGATCTCGACCGTGAGCGGCGTGGCGGCGGTGAACGTGGGCGGCGCGGCCAAGTATGCCGCCCGTGTGCAGGTCGACCCGCGACAGCTCGCGAGCCGCGGCATCGGCATCGACGAGGTGGCCGACGCCATCAGCGCGGCGAACGTGAACATCCCGAGCGGCGTGCTGTGGGGAAAGAGCAAGTCGCTCACGGTGCAGACGAGCGGGCAGCTGGCCACCGCCGCGCAGTTCGGCGAGATCGTCGTGACGTACCGCAACGGCGCGCCGGTGCGGCTGAAGGAACTGGGCCGCGTGCTGGACGACATCCAGAACAACCGCACGGCGCAATGGCTCAATGGCGAGCGCTCGATCTCGCTCGCGATCCAGAAACAGCCGGGCACGAACACGGTGGAAGTGGCCGATGCCATCAAGGCGCTGCTGCCGGTGCTGAAGGCACAGATGCCCGCGGCGGTGGACGCGACGATCTTCTTCGATCGCGCGCAGGGCATTCGCGACTCCGTGCACGACGTGAAGATCACTCTCGGCTTGACGCTGACTCTGGTCATACTGGTCATCTTCATGTTCCTCCGCAACGTGTCGGCCACCGCGATCCCGAGCCTCGCGCTCCCCATGTCGCTGATGGGGACGTTCGCGGTGATGCACATGCTGGATTACAGTCTCGATAATCTCTCGCTGATGGCGCTCACCCTCGCGGTGGGCTTCGTGGTGGACGACGCGATCGTGATGCTCGAGAACATCGTCCGCCACATGGAGATGGGAAAACCGCCCATGCAGGCGGCGCTCGACGGCGCGGCCGAGATCGGGTTCACGATCATCACGATGACGGCGTCACTGACGGCCGTGTTCATTCCGCTGCTGTTCATGGGCGGGATCGTGGGCCGCCTGTTCCGCGAGTTCGCGGTGACGATCGCGGTGGCGATCCTCGTGTCGGGTTTCGTGTCGCTGACGCTGACGCCGATGCTGGGCGCGCACTTCCTGAACAAGAAGAGCCTGCACGCATCGCACAACTTCATATTCGACGGGTTCGAGAGGCTGTACCAGCGGGTGTTGAAGTCCTACACGACCTCGCTGGACTGGGTGATGCAGCACCGTCCCGTGATGCTCGTGTTCTCGGCGGTCACGCTGTTCGTGGCGGGGATCATGTTCACGCAGGTGAAGAAGGGATTCTTCCCGTCGGAAGACCAGGGAATCCTGCGCGCGAGCACCGAAGGCATTCAGGGCATCGGCTTCCCCGACATGCGTGACAAGATGATCGCGCTCGCCGAGATCGGACGGCAGAACCCGGACGTGGCGGCGGAGAGCTATGCGATTGCGAGCGGCTACGGCGGATCATCCTCCACCGTGAATACCGGGCGCATCACCTTCAGGCTCAAGCCGCGCGCGGAGCGGAAGCTCTCGGCCGACGAACTCGTGCCGGTGCTCGGCTCGGCGCTGCGCGCGGTGCCGGGGATCGCGTCGTACGTCGTGAACACGCCCACCATCCAGATCGGCGGCCGCGCATCCAAGGGGCAGTACCAGTACACGATGACGGGCGGCAACCTGCCGTCGCTGTACAAGGCGGCGCAGACGATGGAAGTGAAGATGCGCGAGATCAACGGCATCGTCGATGTGACCACCGACCTGCAGATCGCCAACCCGCAGGCGTCCATCGAGCTCGACCGCGACGCGGCCGCGCGCTTCAACCTCACACCTGAACAAATAGAGCGCGCGCTGTACAACGCCTACGGATCGCGGCAGGTGAGCACGATCTACACCCCGCAGAACGAGTACTGGGTGATCCTCGAGTTGCTGCCGGAATACCAGAGCGACCTCGGCGCGCTGAGCATGCTGTACGTGCGATCGAAGACCGGCCAGCTCGTGCCGCTGTCGAGCGTGACGCGCACGGCGCCGACGATGGGTCCGATGCTGGTGAACCACACGGGGCAGATGCCGAGCGTGACGCTCGCGTTCAACACGAAGCTCGGCGTCTCGCTCGGCGAGGCGACGGACGCGGTGACGGCCGCCGCGCGCACGATCCTGCCGGAGGACGTGACCGGCGCGTTCTACGGAGCGGCGCAGGTTTTCCAGGACACGCAGAAGGGACTGATCACGCTGTTCATCATCGCGATCTTCGTGATTTATATCGTGCTGGGGATACTCTATGAGAGCTTCATCCATCCGCTGACGATTCTCTCGGGCATTCCGTTCGCGGCGTTCGGCGCGCTGCTCGCGCTGATCGTGACGCACACCGAGCTCACGGTGTACGCGTGGGTGGGCATCATCATGCTGGTCGGGCTCGTGAAGAAGAACGCGATCATGATGGTGGACTTCGCGACGTCGGCGGAGAAGCGCGGAATGAATCCGTTCGAGGCGATCGTGGAGGCGTGCCATGTGCGGTTCCGGCCGATCATGATGACGACGATGGCGGCGCTGGTGGGCACACTGCCGATCGCGCTCGGCGCGGGCGCGGGCGCGGAATCGCGGCGGCCGCTGGGGATAGTGGTGGTGGGTGGCCTGCTGTTCTCGCAGGTGGTGACGCTGTACGTGACGCCGGTGATCTACACGTATTTCGACGAACTCAAGATCCGCTTCAGCAAGGGGCACGCGGTGCCGGTTCCCGTCGGTTCGATGCAGCCCGGTGTGGCGACCGCCAGCGTGCGCGCGGCGCACAGTCCGGAGTAGAAGCGAAAAGCGTTAACACGGATCACACGGAAAACAAAAGGCGACAACCGCCTGATAAGACAAATACTTGGGGGGGAACTGCAAAGACGGCGCGCACCGCTTTTGCAGTTCCCCCCAAGTTTTTTGCTTGATCCGGCAGTTGTCGCCCTTTTTTTATCCGTGTGATCCGTGTTAACGCTTCTAGTTCTTGATCTCGTAACTACGGCCTGATGCCCGCACTAGCATCCGGCGCCCCGTTCATCCACTGCTGCGCCGGCAGCTTCTTCTGCCGCGGATAGACCTCGTCGAGCGTGTTTGCATCGTACACCCGCCCGTTCTTCATCACCAGCGAGAGCGAGTTGGTATTGCGGATATCGGCCAGCGGATCGCGGTCGAGCACGATGATATCGGCCATCTTCCCGGGCTCGAGCGAGCCGATGTCGGTGTCCAACCCGATCGCCTCCGCGCCCACGATCGTCGCCGCGCGCAGTGCATCGTGCGTCGAGAGCCCGCCGCTCTGGAGCAGCCAGATCTCCCAGTGCATCCCGAGCCCCTGCAACTGTCCGTGGCTGCCCACGCCGATGCGTCCGCCCGCGGCGACCGTCTTGGCGACGTCCTCCGCATGCTGCCACATCGCGTACTCCTCCTTGAGCGCGAAGCCCGCGGGTCCCGGGGCGTTGCCCGTGCCGCGGCGGCGGATCTTCGCATCGAAGTCCTCCGGATGCGTGAAGTGCCGCAGCTTGGCATCGCCCGCGAGATTCTCCGACTGATAGAACCACCCCTCGCCGAACGGTCCGCCGTATTCGACGATCAAAGTCGGCGAGTTCGTGACCTGCGTGCCCTTGTACCACTGGAAGACGTCTTCGTACTTCGGCGTGATCGGCAGCGTGTGCTCGATGCCCGGGTAGCCGTCGAGACCGTGCGTGATGTTGAGCTTGAAGTCGAGCCCGCCCTCGGTGGTGGGCATGAGGCCGAGTTCCTTCGCCGCCATGATGATCCACTGGCGCTGCTGGCGGTTGCCGGTCATGTACATCTTGAGCGTCTTCGTGTCGTAGTACTGCGAATACCGCTTGAGGATCGTGCGGGCGTGATCGAGATCCTTCACACTCTCGGCGATGAAGACGCCCGGGCCCGTGGTGTAGCTGCGCGGGCCGACCACTTCACCCGTCTCGACGCGATCGTTGTACGAGAGGAAGTCGGTGGTGGCCGTCTGCGGATCGCGCGTGGTGGTGGTGCCGTAGGCGAGCTCCGCGAGGTACTGCCACACCTGGTTGGTGTGGATCGACGGAATGAGCCACTGCGGGTGGTAGTGCGTGTCGACGAATCCGGGCATGACCGTCTTCCCGCTCACGTCGATGATCTTCGCGTCGGCCGGCACCTGCACCGAGCCGCGCGCGCCGATGGCGACGATGCGATTGTCCTTCACGAGCACGTCGGCGTTCTCGACGATCTCCTTGCCCTTCATGGTGATCGCGCGACCGCCGCGGAGCACCACCGTGCCGCGCGGTGTGTCGCGCAGTGCGCTTACTACCACGCGCTGTTCCACCGGCTTGTAGCCCGGCTTGTTCTTCGCGCTGTCGGCCTTGGCCGCCGAGTCGAGGCGGGTGGCCGCGACGGGCGCGGCGGCCGAGTCGCGCTTGGCGGCCGCACCGATGCTGTCACGCTTTGCCGCCGCCTTCACCTTCGCGTCGGCCTTGAGTGAATCCTCCACCACTTTCGCGCGGTCGAGATCGTACGTCCACAGCGCGTTGGCGAGCGACCACATCACATGGCGCCCGTCGCTCGTCCACGTGGGAAACTCACCGCCGACGTCGTTCAGCTTCTTGACCGGCAATGATGCAGTAGCCGGATTCGCCACGGAAACTGTCGGCGCAGTCGCTCCCACTTGGGCCACGGCCACCGTGTAGATATCCATGCCGACCACCGCGAGCGCCTGATCGCCCTTGGGGGCCATCATCACGAGCGATGCGGCCGGCGGAGTGGGCGGGTTTGGTTCGGTGGGATCGTCGTCGCCCAGGAAGAGCTGAGCGGCTCGTCCGCCGATTGCATGGCGCGCGTCGCTCTGCGCGATGCCCGCGTCGAGCGTCAGCGATCCGCCGGCGCCGCCCGGGCTGCCACCGGCGCCCGGCGGCATCGGTCCAGTGACCTTGAGGTGCGATTTCATGTCCGTGCCGTCCCAGCGGAACGACACGAGACCGTCACGACGGCCGTAGGCGTAAATGCGATCCGGATTCGCGGTGAAGTGCGGATTGCCCAACCCGCTCGCGGGCATGATGAGCGTTGCGGCACCGCCGGCCGCGGGCACGGAAATGAACTCCGCAGCGGCCGGACCGCGGAATCCGCCGACCGCGTCCTGGAGTTCGCGCGCCGCCGCGCGCACGGCGACCAAACGGTCACCGGCCGGCGCCCACGCGATTTCGGAGTAGAGCCCGGCCGACTGCGTGAGCTGCGTGATCGTCGCGGCGGTCTTCTTGGGCGCCCAAGTGGCACGCATGATCTGCCCGCCATTGCCATCGTTCCACGTGACGTACGCGATCGATTTTGAATCGGGCGCCCACGTCGCGCCGTACTCGCCGATCTCGTTGGTGCTCACCCGCGCCGGCTTGCCGCTGGGAAGATCCATCACCCACATGCGATCGAGCGCGGTGAAGGCGAGCTTCGTGCCGTCGGGCGATGGGGCGATGTCGCGAACCTGGTGCGACGTGAACGTCGACGTCGTGTCGACGCGATACGTGAACTTCACCTCGGGGCCCATCGCCATCGTCACGTCCGCGGAGAATGGGATCTTCGTGGCGGCGCTTCGATCTATTGGAACACGCCACAGTTCCCCACCGTAAGACACGACGATGGCCTTCGAGTCGGGCGTGAACGAGTAGCCCGGATAGGCATCGAGCGGCGCGCGCGACTCGGTCTCGTCGCGCTGCACGGGGAAGGCGAGCCACTCCTCGGCCTGCGTGTCGAGATTGCGGATGCGGAGCCCCGTCTTGGTCTGGTAACGCGTGGCGTAGACGAGCAGCTTGCCGTCGGGCGAGAGCGCGGGCCGGAACGCCGAGCCGAAGCGCGTGGACATCTCGGTGGACTTACCGTTCTCGCGGTCGTACACCCAGAGCTCGTACTGCGGACCGACCGCGTTGTACTGCCAGTCGCCGGTGCGGGCGGCGTACCAGATGTAGCGCCCGTTGTTTCCGAACGCCGCGCCGACGGTTTTTTGCGTGGGCGGCGCGGTGGGGAGCAGGTTCAGTCCGTTGCCGCCGTCGATGTTGTACATCCAGAGTTTTGCGGGGCCGCCGAGGCCGGCGCCGGACTTCGACACGACGATGTACTTGCCGTCGGGCGTCCAGTCAGGGGAGGTGTAGCCGTTGTCGTTGCCCTTGGTGATCTGCGCCGAATCCTTGAGATCGAGCGACATGGTCCAGACGTTGTCGCCGCCGCTGCAATCGGAGACGAAGGCGATCTTCTTGCCGTCGGGCGAGAAGCGGGGTTGCGAGCTGTAGGCGAGGCCGCTCGTGATGGCGGTTGCGTGGCCGCCGGCGATGGGGAGCGTGTAGAGCTGGCCGAGCATGTCGAAGACGATCGACTGGCCGTCGGGGGAGATGTCGAGTGAGAGCCAGGTGCCCTTGGTGGTAGTGAAGTCGTGGGAGCGGGTGGCTTTGAGCGGGAGCGATTGCGGGGGCGGGGGAGAGGAGCCGGCGGCGGGGGCGCCCTGTGCTGCGAGCGCAGAGACGGAGAGCGAGGAGATCGCTATCAGGAGAGCGGAGCGCGACAGGCGGCTGAGCATGGGGCGGAAGCCTCTATATATGGTTGTGACCGCAGGGATGGGCCTGCGGGGGCAGGAGCAAACAATACGGCTAATCGACGCCGCTCGCAAAGGCGCAGAAGGGCCTGGTCACGAGTTGGCGAGCCGCTCGGCGGCGGCGCGCAGCCGCTCCCAGAGGGCGTCAGGGTTGCGAACTGCGAAATAGACGGGCAGGGCAGCGGCGACGTCGATCACGTAGTGCATTCCCGTGGTGATAGTGGTGGCCGAGATCGCGATCGCCCAGAGGTAGCCGGCCACGCGCCAACTTCGATGACCGCTGACGCGCGCGCGATCCGACCAGACGTCGGCCGAGAGGAGTGCCCAGACCACGTGCATGGAGGGAAAGCTGACCGTGCCGTCGTCGAGCGCCCGCTCGAGCGAGAGCACTCGTCCGAGCAGTCCGTGCGGAGTGTACGGGCGATGGACGACGACTGCCGGGATGACGATCCAGCAGATGCCGACGACGAGCGACGCGAGTGCGCCCGCCGCGGCGAGGCGACGCAGTCCGCGCCGCGACGCCGCGATGAGCACAGCGAGCGGCGCCTGCAGGTACGCGCTGACATAGATGGCAGTCGTCCATTGCAGAACCGGCCAGTGCCGCTCGAAGCCGAAGGACAGATCGATGCGATTCGCTGGAATCCCGAGCGCCTGGATGCCGAAGTAGACGAGCACCCACGGCAGGAGCACGAACAAGAAGACCGCGGCGCGGTGCGTGGCGGTGGGCGGTTCAGTGCCTGCGGGCGGAAGGAATCGCAGCCGCGGCTCGCGTGCGACGAGGCTCCGCACGCCGGCGGCCATGATTGCGGCGCCGGCGAGCGTGAGGAAGACGCCGGAGATCATCCCCTCATCCGCCGAATTTCCTCGAGCACCTCGATATCCGCGGCATCCTGAAGCCGCCCCGTACGCTTCGATTCGATGAGATGCTCGATCGAGGCAGTCGGGATCTTGACCCCTTCCACTTCGAACAGCGTCGCGGCGGGCCCCGCCTCGGCGTACCTGAGGTTCCAGGCGCGCGTGAAGATATCGACGTTCGCGATGTCGCCGATGATCGTCACCGGCCGCCGGACGACATCGTCCGGAGCGAGTTCCTTGGCGAACCCCATCCCGAGCCGAGCGAGGCCGCGCAGGACGCGTCGCGCGTTGGGCACCGTGGGGTCGATCAGGATGTCGACGTCGCGTGTGGCGCGCGTGGTGCCCCAGAGCTGAAGTGCGGCGGCGCCGACGAGCACGTAGCGGGCGTGTTCGGCGTTGAGGTGGCTGCAGACTTCGGCCAGCCGCGTGGCGTAGTGTTTCTGTTTCACGCGTCGATCTCTTCGAGTCGTTTCCACGCGAGATAGTCTTCGTAGCGGTCGAATCCGATGACTCGCTGCGCGTGCGGACGGGCTCGCGCCAGGCCCACGCGTGCGGTTTCTTCGGCGGCGCGTACGCGCGCTTCCGGCGAGAGCCGGAGGTCGGCGGTGAGCTGGGCGCGGCGGAGGGCGCCGATTCCGGGCCGGCGGGGCGCGGACTCGGGTGCGGGCTCCGGTGCGGGCTCGGCCGTGTATCGGCGCACCGCCTCGGCGATTATCCAGCTGCGCGAGCGGTCGCGTTCGTGCGCGAGGGCATCAGCCGCGGCGAGGTCGTCCTCGGGGATGGTGATGGCGATGCGGGCGTAGCGGGGCTTCTTTGACATACTGAATCATACTCAGTATGTCATTCGAGCACAACGGACCGAGGGCGGGTAGTGCGAAGGGGAGCCTCGCGCGGAAACGGCGCATGTGTTGTAGATTCCTTGGGTTGGCGGGACGTAGCGCAGTCCGGTAGCGCACCTGAATGGGGTTCAGGGGGTCGCGGGTTCGAATCCCGCCGTCCCGATTTTGTAAATGAATGTGAATATTGAAGTTACGATGAGCGCTCCGCACTTACCATGCGGAGCGCTTTATCTTTAGGAAGCCAATAGGAAGCCATCTGCGGCTGCATCGGCCAGATGCCGCGTCGCTCATTGTAGGCGAACCTCGGCGACCGTAGCTTACGACACACTCCTTGAAAGGAATCAGATCCGGCCATGACCGAACTTGTCTTTCTTATCGAAGATGCTCCTGAGGGGGGCTATGTTGCTCGGGCGCTCGGAGCTTCGATTGTCACCGAGGCCGACGACTTGCCGGCGCTCCGCGAGGCCATCCGCGACGCCGTGCACTGTCACTTCGATGGTCCAGACGCTCCCTCGGCCATCCGACTGCACTTTGTTCGCGACGAGGTAATCGCGGCATGAAGCTGCCTCGCGACCTGGCTGGTCGCGAACTCGCTCGGGCACTTGAGAAGGCGTTTGGCTATCAAGTCACGCGGGAGACTGGCAGCCACCTTCGCCTTACCACGCAGGTCGGCGGGCAGCATCACTTGACCATTCCGGATCACGAGAGCCTGCGGATTGGCACACTTGCTGCCATTCTCGGCGAAGTGGGCACGCATTTTCAGTTGGAGCGGGCCGAAGTCGTCCGACGCGTGTTCGGCGAGTAACGCGGGAGATATGCCGTCCGTCGCATCGGTCGCGACGGCCGTCGCAAATAGAACGCCGAAGTGCGAGTCCGGCTGGACCGAGATTGTATGTGCCGCAGTGCCGCCTGCGACAAGCAGCAGGAAACGCGCGACATACGCGCGACGACACATCGCTGAGTTGCAGGACTTACGGTGTCGGGGTGCGCACCGCGAGCGTCAAATATTCGCGATTGATCGCCTGCTGAATGCTCTTGAGCTTCCTTTTGCTCGGGTGCCTGATGATCGCCTCGGAGGCTAGCTGGAGTAGCTGTTCGAGCGCTTCTTTCTTTTTGTCGCGGGAATGTTCCCACGAACGGATCCAATTTAGTGTGTGCGAGAGATAGATATGGTACGGGTACTCGTCGTCCCCGTGATCACGCTCGATCTGATCGAGCAGGATCCGCTCTGCATCCCGGCGAAGCTGAAGCGCCTCTTCATAATTCGCAGCGGTAAGCGCTTCGACAAGCCACATGTGCGCCTTAGTGCTCTGCACCAAGTCCGTGTCGCCAAGAAGACCTTCAGCGTTTGCCAAGTGTCCCCGCGCATACTCCGCGAGGCCATAATCTATTTCAAGGTTTGCGTACTGCAGCCAAAAATGTCCGTCCTTACTATACTCGGGCGACGTCAACTCGAATACGGCGCGCGCGCGTTCAATATCCTCCCCAAAACGATCGTACAGCGTCGTGTGACTGATGAGTCGCGTAAATAGTCGCCACGCCGGCTGACGCCGGCCGGCGCTGTAGATGTCGCGTGACAGTGTAACCAGGAGACGCCGATATGCCT
>Ga0207932_1000520_pt1 | contig 12963 bp, 14 predicted proteins | sample NGESurdeep092012_FD_184480 | JGI IMG/M metagenome (GOLD analysis project Ga0207932, IMG submission 184480) | Arctic peat soil microbial communities from Barrow, Alaska - NGEE Surface sample 415-2 deep-092012 (SPAdes) | ecosystem: Environmental > Terrestrial > Soil > Wetlands > Peat ...
GTTTGATTTTGGACTGGATAAAATCACAGGCTGCCTGCATGGCCGGTTTATTTGGCCAGATTCCGCCAAGGCCACTGGGCTTGATGATCTCGAAAGAGTGAACTTTGCCCGCATCGGTATAAACCACCAGCCGTCGGAGGAAGGTGGATTTTGCCACGCAAACATTCGTAATCGAGGTCAGAGGCAATTTCAGTTCCGGTTCGGCATTGGCGAAATGGTCTTCAGTGCTGAAGACCAGATTGGATTCCGTGAGCAAAAGCTGGCCAGCCTTGCCGATGGTGAATTGGGCCCGCAGGCCCTGGAACCCATTTATATCCGGCAGCCACAAAGCGCTCGGGCTCACGTTCACCACCGTGCTGTTGGAACTGGCTAAATAGAAGGCCCAGTTGGCCAATTGCGGCTCGTGTGCCCCCTCCACCATGCCCCATCCCCCGGTTTCTCGGACGGTTTGAAACCGGCCTTGCGAATCAAATTCAAAAACATAAAAGTGATTTTTATAAATGGTGCCGCCCGAGGCACTGTAACCGCCCCCGGCAATCCACAAGGCCACGACCTTTTCGGAACGATAAGCGAGATGATGCTCATCCATCGAAACAGCATCGGGTTCGCCGAAGGCCATGATGATGTCTTCCCGCGTGGTCTTGCCCGGCACGAATTGTTCCTGCGCGTGCTGGTTGACATTGGTGCGCGCATACCCGCTATGGACAGGCGGTATGGGGATGATGAGACAGCTGGTCGTAGAATATGCGAGCGCCAAACCCATCGCCAGCAGGCGGCAAAATCTTGATGCTTTCAATATGATGGGCGGAGAGATTTTCATTTGTTCACCTTCACCAGGGAATGTTTCTGCAAAATCCCGGCGTCATCGAAGACCAGCACCAGGCTGAATTTGGCCGCCGTCCAAGTGGGCCAGCCATTGGCCGTGGTTTCGCGCTCGACGACGTAATAGCCGCTGTTCCGCGGCTCGAACCCCAGCCGGTAGGTGAGAATTTTTTCCGACTCGAACCGGCCGGACGGCTGGCCCAAAGTGATGATTGCCTCCGTCCTGGTGGCCTTGCCGTCCGACAAAAAATTCAGCAAATCGGGACTGACTTTGAGCGGAGGCGGCGTGGTCGCGCAGCCAGCGAGTGCAAATACCGCCACCAGAAGCAGAAGGATTTTTGCGTCCATACATTTTGTCCGGTTTGGAATTTCACTTACGCCGCCATCGCCTGCTCCTGCCGCTCCGCGCGCCGGCCAAAGTGCGGCGAGGTTTTCAACATCCGTTTGAAATTCGCGCGCCGCGTTTGCGTCTCTTCGGCGGAGTAAATTTGTTTCGCCAGTTTCAGAAAACCGGATTGCAATTCGGCGACACTCATGTTTTTCGGCTGAAAGTTGATGTCGAACAACGTGCAAAGTTCCCACGCGCGGTCGCGGAGAATGCGGCCTTCGCGCTTGAGCCGCGCGTAGAGCGGCGTGCCGGGGAACGCGGTCATGAATGTCACCTGCACCTCGTAAAGGCCGGAGTCGCGCACAAAACCCAGCACATCGTCGAACACGTCGCGCGTGTCGCCGTCGAGGCCGAGGGTGAAACAGCCGTTGACGGTGATGCCGTAGGATTGAATCTTGGCGATGGCTTCTTTGTAAAAATCATGCTGGCGCAACTTCCAGTTCGATTTCAACTCCACGCCGTCGAGGCTGGCGCGCCGCGGACTTTCGAGACCGATGAGGACCTGCTGGCAGCCGGAATCGCGCATGAGGCCGAGCAGTTCGTCGTCCCCGGCCACGCTCAGGTCGGCCTCGGTGAACCAGCGGAGTTTTTCCTTCGCCAGCTCGCGCAAAAGTTTTTTATAGTGCTCGCGGTGGACAAAGCTGTTGTCGTCGGCGAACTCGATGAACGGGCGCGGCCAGATTTTTTTGATCTCGTGAATTTCGCCGATGACTTTTTCCACCGGTTTCACCTTGTAACGCGGCGTGAGCAAAATTGAACTCGCGCAAAATTCGCAGCGGTGCGGGCAGCCGCGGCTCGTCTGGACGGTGAGGCGGTTGTATTTGTCCGGGTCGAGCAAATCGAAGCGCGGCATCGGCGCGGCGGCCAGGTCGAATTCCTTCGACCGCGTGTAAAACGGCTTGAGCGCGCCGCGTTCAAAATCGCGCAGCACCGCCGGCCAGAGCGGTTCGCCTTCGCCAACGACGACGCTGGTGCAATGTTTCTTCACCTCTTCCGGCAGGGCAGTGACCGTGATACCGCCCATCACCACCGGAATTTTTTTGGCGAGATAAAAATCGGCGACTTCGTACGCTTCGTTAAGTTGCGCGGTAAACGTGCTGAGGGCGACGAGATCGAAATCCACCGGCAGTTCGAAAAGTTTTTTGAGGTCGGCAATCTCGTGATACTGCACGTCAAATTTCTTCGGCGTAAGCCCGGCGAGCGTGAGCAGGCCGAGGCTGGGCAGCGAGGCGATGATTTTGTTGCGGTCCACGAAGCCGGGCAGCGTGAGACCGAGTTTGGTAAGCTCCGCGTTGTGCGCGCGGACGCCGCTCATGGCGATGAAGCCGATGCGTTTTTTCGTGTTCATAATTTTATTACCTCCATCAAAATCAAAATTCCGCCAGCGACAAGGCACAACACCGGCACGGCGAAAATCAGATGCGCCTTGGGGAAATGCGCCATGACGACGCAGCAAGCCGGCATGGAAATCGCGCCGACGATGAAAGCCCACGACGCGACGACGGTGAACGGACCGGCCAGGGAGAAAGTTTGTGCCGTCAAACAAAACAGGAGATTGACGACGCCCAATCCGAAGAAGGAAACGTGTCCGAGCCGGTACATCCGGCGTTTGAAACTGGCGTAACCGCCGAGCCAGTTTTCGCCGTGAAAGAACATTCCGAGCACCATGCCGGCGACAAAGCCGAGCAGCAGCCAGAGCCAGGCGATGACAAGATTGAGATGAAATTTCATTTGCGTTGGACGGGCTGAATGTTAAAAGCTTATGGCATGAGTCCCGCCAAAGAAAAGTATTATCGCGGCCTGTTCGCCATCGCCGCCGTTTACGACGTGCTGCTTGGCATCACCTTCACCTTTTTCCCCGCGCGGGCTTTCGCAGCGTTGAACATCAGCGACAAGTTGCCGGCGTTCGGCGGCTACCTCACGCTGCTCGGCGTGTTTGTGCTGGTAGTTGGCATCGCCTACTTTCTGATTGCGCGAGGTGATTTGCGGCGGAACACGGATTTGATCCTCGTCGGCACGCTTTACAAACTGGCCTATTCGGGGACGGCGTTCTATTACTGGTCGCAGGGCAATCTCCCGCACATCGCCTTCGCCGTTCTGTTCGGTGTGGCCGACGCCGTCTTTTTCGTCTTGATGGCGGAATGCTACTGGTCTTTGAAGCAGGAAACCAAAAGTTGAAACCGGTCGCCGCCGGTTGTCCGTGACAAAGCCAGTCTCGTAAATTTGTTCTGCGAAAGCGGGTTTCATGGATTTGATTGGTTTCTTCTGATCAGTTAGACACGGCACTGAATTGTCCGTTTTGTTTCATATCTTCGATAAACCACGGCACGCCATTATCGGGATTGAAGATGTGGGCGCCGATTTTAGCGAAGCCGAACCTTTTCGGAACCGCCCAGTTTTCAAGTTGCTCGTCAAGGGATTTGCCGTTGTCAAGCGAGACGAACCTGGTGGCCGCGACCCGTCCGCCGGCGTCGAATTTCACAAAGAATGCCCGCCAATGATTTCCTTCGGTATGGCCGCCTCCTCCGGCCGCACCACCTGGCCCCGCCAAAAGAATCCACCATGTCCACCCAACGGCAGGTTTCTCCCAGGAGTAGGCTAGAACGGGCAGCCGGGGGGAATCGCGAAAATGATCGCCAAGCCGTGCCATCACTTCCACCCGCGTGGTCTGGCCGGGAACGATGAATTTCACCTGTTCCGGCGTGATGACTTTGCCGCAAGCCGGTTGATTGCGGGACGGCGGAACCGGCATCACGCCCACACAACCAGTGAGCAACACCGTCAGCAGCGGCAGAATGATGGTGAACGCGGTTTTCATTTCACTGCCACTTTATCCGCGCTTGCCGAGAAGGTGTTAATTGATAAAACTTGCGCCAACATCGGCTGACTCAATGAACGTCCATCATCTTGAATTGTTTTATTATGTCGCCAAACACGGCGGCATCATGCCGGCAGTGCGGAACATTCCCTATGGCATCCAGCAGCCGGCGGTCAGCTCCCAGATCGCGCAGCTCGAAGAATTTCTTGGCGTAACATTGTTTCAGCGGCGGCCGTTTGCGCTCACGGCCGAAGGCAAAAAACTTTACGAGTTCATCCAGCCGTTTTTTTCGAACCTCGACAAAATCGCCAACGAATTTCAAGGCGGGCAGGCGCGGCACATCCGCATTGGGGCCTCAACGATTATTTTGCGGGATCACGTGCCGCGTTTGCTCCAAGGGATGCAAAAGAAATTTCCCGGCTTGAAAGTTTCGCTGCGGGAAGGCTATCCGGCACACCTGGAGGAGTTGCTGCAAAAAGAGGAGATCGATCTGGCCGTCACGCTCATCGAGAAACAGTCCGCCCCGGGCATCCACTCGCTGGCGTTGCTGGAGTTGCCGCTGGTGCTGCTGGTGGCAACGGACAGCGCGGTCACCTCCGCGGAGCAGTTGTGGAAGCACGACAAGATTGACGAGCGGTTGATCTGCCTGCCGCCGGGCGCGCCGCCCTGCAAAAATTTCCAGCAAAAACTCGGTGAACTCGGCGTGGATTGGTTTCCGAGCATTGAGGCGAGTTCGGTGGATTTGATCGAAATCTACGTGGCCAACGGACTCGGGATCGGTGTGTCGGTGGCGATTCCCAAAAAAACGCTGCCGCCCAACGTGCGCGCCCTGCCCTTGCGTGGTTTTCCACCCGTCGTGGTGGGTGCGATGTGGCGTGGGCGCATGACATCGTTGCTGCAGGTTTTTCTGGAGGAAATGAAATTGAGCGCACAACGGCTGGCATGAGTCCTGAGGGCAAGTTCCGGGACACCCGCGCCTTGGGCCGGGACAACGACGGCGGTTTTGAACGATTTTCACGGCAGACCAACTTGGCGCGGCAGTTGCTCAATCAATCCAAAGTTTTATTGGAATTGATGCTTGCAATTTCAAAACTGACCGTGTTAATAGACAAACAACACATGGCGCTGTCATTTCTAAACGGCTTATCAAGGAAAAAGCGGGCTCAGATGATGGTGGTGGATCTGGGCGGCCGGACAACCAAGGGCGTGCTCTTGGAACGGCGCGGCGAACTTTTGGCGCTCACCCGTTTCGTGCTGCTCGACGCACCGATTTACGAGAGTAAAATTCCCACCGAATTGCTGACCGAACATTTGCAGTCCGTGGCCGAGGCACTGGAATCGGAAACCAAGCTGGTCACCCTGGCCATCGGTTTGGATGACACGGTGGTGCGGCAGGTGGAATTGCCGGTGATTCCGGCGGATGAAATGCGGCTGGTGCTGAAAAACAACACCAAGGGTTATTTGCAGCAGGACATGCCGAATCATGTTTTTGATTGCCACATTTTTCCCCCGAAGTCACAGGGCAAACCCGCCGATGCCGCCAAAACGGGTTCGATTCCAAAATTGAAAGTGCTCGTGGCGGGCATGAAGCAGCAATTGATTGACGATTTTCAGACGGCGATTAGAGACGCCGGGTTGATACCGGACCACATTGTGCCCGGGATCATCGGCCCGGTGAACGCTTTTGAATTGGCGCTGCCCGAAGCGTTTGCCAACGAATCGGTCGCGCTGGTGGACATTGGTTTCAAACATTCCTCGGTTTGCGTGGTGGATCGCGGTGAATTGGTCTTGAGCCGCATGGTCAACATCGGCGGCGACAAATTGACGGCGGGCCTCGCCGAGGCAATGAACATCACCTACGCCGAAGCCGAGGGCATCAAGGTGGGCATGGCGCCGGAAGTCCAAGCCATGCTCGAAGCTCAAGTGCAACCGCTGGGGCGCGAACTGCGCGCGTCCCTTGACTTCTTTGAACATCGGCAGGACCGCCCCGTGTCGCAGATCTATGTCACCGGCGGATCGGCACGGTCGGAGATGATTTTGCAAATGTTGCACACGGAATTGATCGTGGATTGCAAAACGTGGAATCCGACGGCGTTTTTGCAACTGGCACTGCCCGGGCAGCAGGCGGTTGAAATTGAACAGATTGGACCGCAATTGAGCGTGGCGATTGGCGCCGCGCTGGCGGCCTTTTGAACGAAATTGAATTATGCCGATTCGCATCAATTTGCTGGCGGAGGCCAAGGCCGCGGAAGAATTGCGCCGGCACGATCCCGTCAAGCGCGTGATTTTTGTGGGGGCGCTGGCGGTGGCGCTGACGCTGGTCTGGAGCAGTTCGCTCCAGCTCAAAACCATGCTGGCCAAAAAGGAAGTGTCGGACCGGCAAACGGAGATTGCGGCGCGCACCAGTGAATATCAACGCGTGCTGACCGACCAGAAAAAAACCGTCGCCGCGAAAGAAAAGCTGAATGCGTTGAAAAAAATGACCGACAGCCGTTTTCTGCAGGGCAATCTGCTCAATGCGCTGCAACAGGTCACCGTGGACGGCGTACGACTGACGCGGCTAAAGGTGGACCAGGTTTATTTTTCCACGGCCGGAACGCCGTCGCAGACCAATAAGAATGGTGTCATACTGGGACGCCCCAGCACGGTGATGGAAAAAATCGTCGTATGGCTTGACGCGCGGGATGCCAGCGCAAACCCCGGAGACCAGGTCAATAAATTCAAGGAAGCCGTGACCGGTCAATCTTATTTCAAAGCGACGTTGAACAAAACGAATGGGGTTCAATTGGCCAATTTGTCGGCGCCGCAGGCAGGCTTTGATGGCAAACCGTGTGTGTTGTTCACTTTGAAATGCAATTTCCCGGAGTACACCCGATGAAAAGATTATCCAGAGAAAAACGCAATCAACTCATCACTGTCATCCTCGTCACGCTGGCGATACTGGCACTGATTGGTTTCGGTTTGATCTGGCCCCAGTATGACTCCCTTTCCAAAATCGCGACGGCCAGAAAAGCCGCGGACGACAAACTTCAAAGCATCAAGCAGGCTGTTACAAATTCCGACGCGATAGCGAATGAGTGGAAAGAAACAACCTATGCGCTGGCACACACCGAAGAGGATATGGCTTCAGGCGATCTTTATTCCTGGACCTATGACACCATCCGCCACTTCAAACAATCGTATAAAGTGGAAATCCCGGAAATCGGCCAGCCGACGACTGGCGAGTCGGATTTGCTGCCGTCTTTTCCCTACAAACAAATCCAATTTGCCATTAATGGCACGGTTTATTATCACGACTTGGGCAAATTCATTGCCGACTTTGAAAACAGCTTTCCACACTCCCGGATGGTTCGTTTTGTAGTCGAACCCGCTCCCAATGCGGACGGCAATAGCGAGAAACTTTCATTTAGAATGGAAATCATCACATTGATGAAACCCAACCCCTCATAATCAAATGAACTGGTGCGTTGATTCCAGCAAAAGCACGGTGGCGGCGTGGCTCTCAGCCGGGTTTGTGATGGTGTTGCCAGTGGCGGCAGCCCCCATTGCCCAACCCGCCGCGCCGGAGGTGGTGTCACGTTCGGTCTCCGTCGTTCCCACGAATTCGGTCTTCGTCGTTCCCACGAATTCGGTCTTCGTCGTTCCCACGAATCCGAAAGATGGACGCGATCCATTTTTCCCCAATTCCACCCGGCCGTATGAAACCGTATCGGCAGCTCAACCCCATGCCGGTGACGTGTCATCGCTCGTCTTAAAAGGCATTTCCGGCCCGCCAAATCATCGGCTGGTCATTATCAATAATCACACCTTTGGCGTCGGCGACGAAGAAAGTCTTGTCACCCCCCAAGGCCGGATTACTATTCGCTGCGTTGAAATCAAGGCGCGTTCCGTGGTGATTGAATCTGGCGGACAGCGTCACGAGTTGAACTATGCGGACAAACGCTGAAACCAAAAAATATATGCGACAACCTTCGTTCCCCACCAGCCGGCACGGACAAATCTTTTTCAAAATGAGCCGCTTGCTGGCACAAAACTTTCTTCTCTCATCGGACGCGGCAAAAGGAGCGACTGCCAAAAATGTCCTTGCGCTCCCACATGTTTTTAACCCATGTTTAACATAATAAGAATGAATCAGCGCCAGACCGGAGGTAAAGGTATGAAATCAAAAATGCTAATTGCCACACTGTTGGGCTGCCTTGTTTGGCAGCAGGGGGCACTGTCCCAAACTGACACCATCGCTACGAACCCGGCCGCCACGGACGAGATCGCGCCCGCGAATCAGCCCGCCATCGCCACCGACACCAATCAAAGCATCGGCACGAGTACCGCCAATCCGCCGGCGGCACCCGTGGTCAGCGCTCCTGAGTCTCCCAGTACGACCACCAGCACTGTAACCACCAGTACTGTGACCACCAGCAATGAAACCACCAGTACTGTGACCACCACCAATGAAACCGCCAGCGCCGCCAATCCTCAGCCTCCAGAGCCTCCGACCATACCGTTGATCCAATTCCAGGACGTTCCGATTACCACCGCCATTGAAAATCTGGCCCGGCAGGCGGGAATCAATTACCTGATTGATCCGAAAATCGGTTATGGCCAGCCTGACCAAAATGGACAGATCAAACCCGAACCCACCCTGTCCATCCGTTGGGAAAATGTCACCGCCGGGCAAGCCCTCATCGCCTTGCTCGACAACTACGGTTTGCAACTCAGTGAAGATCGCAAGTCCCAGATTGCCCGCATCAGCGCCAAAGACCCTGCGGCGCCACTGCCGCTCTCCACCCGCGTCGTTCAACTCAAATACGCCAGCACGTCGAACATGGTGGACTCGGTTCAAGCCGCGCTCATTGACAAGCGCAGCCGCGTTATACCGGACACGCGCACCAGCCAAATAGTCATTGTGGCCACCGAAAGAGAACAGGAGGCGGTGGACGCGCTCATCAACGCACTCGACAAACCCACACGACAGGTGCTGATTGAAACAAAACTGGTCGAAATTTCAAGCAACCCCAGCACGAAAAAAGGCATTGATTGGACGGGCACGCTCGCGGGGCAAAACGTCTCCTTTGGAAACAATGTTCTCGCAGGACGGTCAGGTCAACCTTACTCGCAGACTCTGAGCCAAGCACCGTTGCAAGCTTATAATCCCAGTATGACTAATCTTTCGACAGTCGGTGTTGTAAATACAACCACTTATGGCGCAAACAACCTCCTTGCGTCTCCAAGTCTGCTGCTTGATACTGCCCATGGTCTTAACCCCTCGACGTTATTTTTGAATGCCGACGGCGTGCATGCCGTGCTTTCTTTCCTGAATGCATCCGCTGACGCACAGGTCGTCTCCACCCCGCGCATCGTAACATTGGACAATGAAACCGCCACAATTGCTGTCACTCGCGGCTTTCCCGTTATCAACGTCAGCGCCGGTACGCAAAACACTGCCGGCGGTTCCTCAATCACCTACTCCAATGTCGGCACCATTCTGAAAGTCACTCCGCGCATTTCCGCCAACGATTATATCTGGCTCAAAGTCATCCCGGAAGTGTCCAGCTTTTTCAACAGGGAATCCATCACTGTCGCCGGTGCACAATATCAAGCCGACGTATTTGACACCCGCCGCATCGAAACCCAGGTTCTGATTCCCAATGCCCACACGCTAGTCATGGGTGGCCTGGTAAAGGACAGCCCAAACGCTCAATATACCAAAGTGCCAATCCTCGGCGACATCCCCGGCTTGGGTTGGCTCTTCCGCAGCGAAAACAAAACACTGGACAAGGGCAACCTTCTGATTTTTATCACGCCCACAATCGTCCAAGAGGCCGATTTCCGGCCGACCCCAACCGATTTCCTCAGGTCCCGACCGAACCTAATGAAATCTCCCATGAACCCGAACTCGATCTGGGACAGCGCCGAACCTCTCGGCGATTGGAGCAACCCCGCCCCTGTGCCGGGTGAATTTAATAAAACCCCGGCCACGCAGAAATAGTCGTTTTAAATCAATCATCGAACGCTCATCGAGCCTTTCCTCGCCGAATTGGATTCCGGTTTCCACCAACATGGCACCGGGACCATCATGGAATATCGTGTCACGTCGGGCGGCGGGGTTCGCTTCTACCGGGTGCGCGTGCAGTAACACGCGAAGCCGGTATTTCCTATTTCAACGGCGCGTTTCAATAAACGCGCCGTTGCTTTTTTACTTCCTCGATGTTTTCAGTGGGTGACGTGATGTGAAATAGGACTCTTCGGGTACGACCACGAAATCAGTGATGGTCCGCCCTCACCCCGGCCCTCTCCCCCAGGAGAGGGGGAATCGCTCGCCGCGTTTTGAGCCGTGCGATAGGCTGAGTTTTCCTGTGTCTCACGGCAAATGACACGGAATCGGTGACTGCAACGGGGAGATCGAGAAATTGTCCAGCAACGTGAGATGCTCTCCCTCTCCCCGGGGGAGAGGCCAGCCGCGTGGCGGAGCTTTACGCGGGCCGGGGTGAGGGCGAGCGTAAACACCAACTCCACTGAAAACGTCGAGGAACCGGTTTTTCAATGGCTCGAATTTTGGCCGGCCACCCGTTTCAAGTAATCGAAAGAATAAATTCCCGTCGAATGCCCGTCCGCCCACACCGGCTGAACCGCATAACCGCCCACGCCAACGATGCGAACCAATTCAAAAGCTTTCGGGGTCAGGGCCGTTTCAGGATTCTTGTAAACGTTCCCCAAAATGTCCATCTCGCCCTTGCAACCCGCGCACGGACAACCCCGCCGCAATTTTTCCAGCGGAATGAAATTCTCGCCACCATCATCCCATTTGATGGCCAGTTCGCTGCCAATTTGTTGAATGTCCACCGGTTGCACGCCGGGAAATTATCCCCTGCCCCATCCCTTCGTCCAATCATTCCGACTTTGTTTGACTCAATCTGGCACCGCGCTAATCTTCATCCTTGGTGAAAGCCGACGAAACCAGCGCGCCGCCAGCTTCAAATCAAGGTTGGCGCAAGCCAACCGGACAAGTTTCTTTGCCGGAAGTCCATCGCAGCATTGTTGTGCCGACGACGGCTTCCTTTTGGCGAAAATTACTGGCGTTTTCCGGCCCCGGCTTTCTCATCGCCGTCGGCTATATGGATCCGGGCAATTGGGCGACCGACCTTTCCGGCGGCGCGCAGTTTGGTTACACGCTGCTGTCCGTCGTCATGGTTTCCAATCTCATGGCGATTTTGCTCCAGCACCTGTCCATCAAACTGGGCATTACGACCGGACGTGATCTGGCGCAGGCCTGCCGCGATCACTATTCCACACCCACCGTCTGGTTTCTCTGGATTCTTTGCGAAATTGCCATTGCCGCCTGCGATCTGGCCGAAGTCGTCGGCTCGGCCATCGCTCTGCAACTGCTTTTTGGCATTCCGTTGGTGTGGGGCTGCGTCATCACGTCTGCGGACGTGCTCGCCGTGCTGTATTTGCAAACCAAAGGTTTTCGCTACATCGAGGCTTTGGTAAGCGCCCTGATCGTGACCATCGCCGGTTGTTTTTCGGCGGAACTTTTCTTTTCCAAACCTGAGGTTGCGCCCATGCTCCTGGGGTTCATTCCCAGTCCGGACATTCTCAAGCATCAAGGAATGCTCTATGTCGCCATCGGCATCATCGGCGCGACGGTCATGCCGCACAACCTTTACCTGCACTCTTCCATCGTCCAAACGCGCAAATACGAACAAACCAACGATGGCAAACGCGAGGCCATCAAATTCGCCACCATAGATTCGACCGTGGCGCTCATGTTCGCCCTGCTCGTCAATGGCGCGATTCTCGCCCTCGCGGCGGCGGCGTTTCACTGGTCCGGCCATCAGGATGTGGCGGCAATTCAAGACGCCTATAAATTGCTCAGCCCGCTGCTCGGCGTGGGCGGGGCAAGCATTTTATTCGCCGTGGCACTGCTGGCTTCAGGACAAAATTCCACGCTCACCGGCACGCTCGCCGGGCAGATTGTCATGGAAGGTTTTGTGAACATCCGGCTGCGCCCCTGGCTGCGCCGGTTGATTACGCGAATGCTGGCGATTGTTCCCGCCGTTTGCGTCATCGGATTTTTTGGCGAAAGCAAAACGACGCAACTGCTCGTCGCCAGCCAGGTCGTATTGAGCATGCAGTTGGGGTTCGCCGTCTGGCCCTTGATGCGGTTCACCGGCGACAAGGCCAAGATGGGCGAATTTGCAAACCGATGGTGGCTCAAAATTCTGGGCTGGACGACCGCCGCCGTCATCATCATCCTGAACGTCAAGTTGCTTTTTGACACCTTCGTGCCGGCGGCCGGCTTGAAGGCGTTTTACGGGCACCTCGGCCTGCCCGCTCCACAATAGCAAAATCATGTATCAACACATCCTCATCCCGCTCGAAAACAGCGCCACCGATCAGGTCATTCTTGACCACATCAAGCCGCTCGTCACCCTGACCGGGGCAAAGCTGTTGCTGCTGCACGTTGCCGACGGCTGGGTCGCGCGCAATTTCAACCAGCTCAAGCTGGCCGAGTCCGAGGAAATGAAAAGCGACCGCGAATACCTGGAAAACGTCGCCGGCCAGCTTCGCGGCGATGGATTTTCGGTTGAAACCATGCTGGCGCTTGGCGATCCGCCGGCGGAAATTATCAAGGTCGCTGAAGGTGAACATTGCGACTTGATTGCGATGGGCAGCCACGGCCACCGGTTGTTCGGCGACCTCTTTCACGGCAGCACCATCACCGAAGTCCGCCACAAAACCCTGATCCCCATCCTCCTCGTGCGCGTGCAGAAAAAGCCGGAGCCGACGTAAGGCTTTGGCGTAGCGGCGTCTCGGCAGAGCGCCGCCATTCTTCGAAGCTTGAGACAGCGGCGCTCTGCCGAGACGCCGCTACGGAAAGACGGCTCATAGGAAGCTCGACCTCCAACATTGGACGCGCATCGGGACCCTGAACTTT
>Ga0207932_1000521_pt1 | contig 12954 bp, 11 predicted proteins | sample NGESurdeep092012_FD_184480 | JGI IMG/M metagenome (GOLD analysis project Ga0207932, IMG submission 184480) | Arctic peat soil microbial communities from Barrow, Alaska - NGEE Surface sample 415-2 deep-092012 (SPAdes) | ecosystem: Environmental > Terrestrial > Soil > Wetlands > Peat ...
AACGAACTCGGCGCGCTGGCGTGGAATGAAATCGGCGACTGCGATTTGCAACTGGGCGCTTTTGACGCGGCAACGAACGCCTACGCGCAGGTTTTTAACACGAATGCGCCAGCAAACATCTCCGCGCGCAGCCGGGCACAGATTGGTTTTGGCATCGCCCTGGAAAAAAAGGCGGCCCTGGCGACCGGCACAAACCAGACCGCACTGCTCCAGCTCGCCCTGGATAATTATCTCGACGTGTTTGACACCGGCGTCGGAGAAAATTTGCGCGAGGGCGAGGCGGCGGATCCGTTCTGGGTGAAAAAGGCCGGTTTGCAGGCGCTGCCATTGGCCGAGGCGCTCGGCGTGGCCGATCCGGAGAAATTTTTTGATCACCTGGAATGGCTGTTTCCCCAGTTGAAGGATTCGCTCGAAAAGAAAAAAGCCGCCTTGCCGCCAGAAAAAAACTGACGTCCCGTTTGACACGCACGCAGGATGGGGCTAGTTTCAGCTTGAGGCTTGAGCGGACACGATCAACCCGCGCAGGCCTGATAACGCCGTTCCGTGCGATGCGGAACGGCTTTTTTGTTGGAGTTCACGCGTGAGCGCGCGGCTGGAACAATCCCGCAAGCGCGGGATTGAACTCCAACGCAACGCTTCAGCTTTTCAGCAAACCGTGATTACACCCAGGCCTTGCGGACCAGCCAGGTTTTGATGACGTGCGTCAGCCCGACGTAACACAACAGCGTCACCAACAGGATCAGCCAGTAAAGCGGCGGCAAAGGGACAAACCCCAGCGGCGCCGCCAGCGGTGAATACGGCAGATACGCGCCGATGGCCATGATGGCGATCGTCGTCATGGTCAATTGCCAGCTGGCCCGCGATTGGATGAATGGAATCAGGTTGGTGCGGATGACGTGGATGATGAGTGTCTGGGTCATCAGCGACTCGACAAACCAGCCGGTGTGGAACAGCGCGGCGGCGTAAGTGTCGTTCGGGGCCGTCGCCTGGACGAAGCGCGCGGCCAGTTCCGGCGGCGGCACCAATCCCAACTGGTTGCATTTGAAGACAAACCACATTACGGCATAGGTTGTGTAATCAAAAATGGAGCTGATGGGGCCGATAAAAATGATGAACTTGGCAATCTCGCCCATGTTCCAGGGTCGTGGCTTGGCCGTTTGTTGCGGGCCGACGTTGTCCGTGGGAATCGGCACCTGCGAGAAATCGTAGAGCAGGTTGTTGGTCAGGATCTGGATGGGAGCCATCGGCACGTAGGGCAGCCAGGCGCTGGCGCCGATGACGCTGAACATGTTGCCGAAATTCGAACTGGCGCCCATGCGGATGTATTTCAAGATGTTCACGAATACTTTGCGGCCTTCGAGCACGCCTTCCTCCAGCACCATCAAATTCTTTTCCAGCAGGATGACGTCGGCGGATTCCTTGGCGATGTCCACGGCGTTGTCCACGGAAATGCCCACGTCGGCGGCGCGGAGCGCGGGGGCGTCATTGATGCCGTCACCTATGAAACCAACCACGTGGCCCTTTTGCTGGAGCGCCTGAACAATGCGTTTTTTGTGCGCGGGCGAAAGGCGCGCGAACACATCCATGGTTTCCACCGCCTCGGCCAGTTGCGGGTCGGACATCGTTTCAACCTGGCTGCCGAGCAGGATTTTTTCCGCGTGAATGCCGACTTCGCTGCAAACCTTGCGCGTGACGAGGTCGTTGTCGCCGGTCAACACCTTGACGGTGACGCCGTGCTGGCGCAAAACCTCAATGGCTTTGCCGGCGCTGTCCTTGGGAGGATCCAGGAACGCGAGGTAACCGGTCAGAACCAGATCACCCTCGTCGGCCTTGGAGAAGGTGGTTTGTTTGCCGAGTTTCTTCGTGGCGACCGCCAGCACGCGAAAACCGTCTTCGCTCAATTCATCAACCTGCTGGACGAGGTCGCCGGCCAGAATCGGCTCCATCGGAAAAATCTCACCCTCGCTCTCGAAGTGCGTGCATTTGGCAAACACCGCTTCCGGCGCGCCCTTGGTCAGGAGTTGCCGTTCGCCGTCCGGTCCTTCGACGGCCACCGACATCATGCGCCGCGAAAAGTCGAACGGGATTTCGTCCACCTTGGTGTATTTATCGATCCCGAGTTCCTTGTGCAGTTCCTTGTAGCGCAGCACAGCCCGGTCGAGGACGTTTTTCAAGCCCGTCTGGAAATGGCTGATGAGGTAGGCGTCGCGCAGCACCGCCTCGCTTTCGTTTTTGAAGACGTCGCAATGGATTTCGAGGATGATGTGGTCAATGGTCAGCGTGCCCGTCTTGTCGGTGCAGAGCACGTCCATGGCGCCGAAGTTCTGGATGGAATTCAGGCGTTTGACGATGACCTTCTTCTTCGACATCGCCAGGGCGCCTTTGGACAGGCAGACCGACACAATCATCGGCAGCATTTCCGGCGTGAGACCGACGGCCACCGCCATCGAGAAGAAAAACGCCTCTTTCCAATCGTGCTTGGTGAGGCCGTTGATGAAGAAGACCAGCGGCACCATGACCAGCATGAAACGGATCATCAGCCAGGTGAACCGCTTGATGCCCCGATCAAACGCCGTGTCCACCTGCTGTCCGGCCAGGCTGCGGGCCATTTTCCCGAAATACGTCTGCGCCCCGGTGGCGACGATGACGCCGGTGGCCGCACCGCTTTCCACGCTGGTGCCCAGGAAACAGATGTTCGAGTGTTCAATGGAGGAAACCTTTTCGCGCGGGTCGCGCGCGTCGGTTTTCTCCACCGGCATGGATTCGCCGGTCAGCGTGGCCTGGATGATGAACAGGTCCTTGGCGAAAATGAGGCGGACATCGCCGGGAATCATGTCGCCGGCGGACAATTTCACCACGTCGCCCGGAACGAGTTGTTGCAGTGGAATTTCCTTCGGCTGGCCGTCGCGCATGACCGTGGCGGTGACCTTGATCATCGCCTTGAGTTTGGCCGCCGCATTGTCCGCCTTCGTTTCCTGGATGAAACGGAGTGACAATCCCAGCACGACCATCACCAGCATCACCGTGCCCGCCCGGAAATCCCCGGTGGCGAAAGACAGGATCGCCAGGATGGTCAGCAGAATCACCAGCGGGTTGCGGGCGGCGATGTAAAAACGTTGCAACCAGCTTTGCTGTTTTTCGTGCGCCACCTCGTTGAGGCCGTATTTTTCCAGCCGGGTGGCCGCTTCCGCCTCCGTCAAACCCGCCGGCGACGTGCCGAGCGATTGCAGAACTTCGGGAATTTCCCGTGCGGCGGCCTCGCTGATGGCTTCACTGTTCCGCGGAGGATTTGCAGCGTTGGGAACTGTCATAAATTTGATGGCAAAATGGTTGTTCGCAACCCGGCTATGCGGCGGACATTTTGCTGCCGGAAAAATTTCCGCGCAAGCCAAGCCGTCAATATATTTTAACGGAAGTTCGGAAGTGCCGCCAAGCTGCGAAGGCGGCGGTGCAGCAAAAGCCGGGCGAAACGGAAGGTCAGCAAAAGTTTATCGCGCCAGTCATTGTGGCGGGATTTGGCGATTGACGGCCCGCCGGCTTGCAGCGCGACGGTTTTTTCGCGGATGACGGCGCAGATTTGACGCCAGCCTTCGGCATGATTCGTCACAATTTCAAATGTCAGCGGCGTTCCGATTTGCAGAAGGATTTTTCGCGGGCGCACGACGCTTTTGTCCGGTGGCAGCGCGGCAAAACTGCCGGACAAATGACACGGCAAAACCGGGATGGTCGTCCCGGCGACCAGCGTGGCGAAGCCGGGCTTGAACTCGTGAAGTCCGCCGTCACGGCTGCGGCGGCCTTCGGGGAAGACGATGTAAATGGCGGATTGTTCGCGCAACCGGTCGCGCAGGTCGCCGAGTTCGTGCCGCTGGCCGCGCTGGCGCTGCCGCCAGATGGGCAGGGCGTTGAGAATCGTCGCCGAAAAACCGGCGCGCGATTTGGAGGAGAAAAAATAATCACCGGCGGCCAGCGGCGAAATCTGGTCGCGCCAGCGGAGCGACAGTGCGGAGGCGAGCACCAGTGCGTCGAGATGGCTGGAGTGGTTGGCGGTGATGACGAACGGAGGTTTCACGGGCACGTTTTCCCAGCCATGAATTTCGAGGCGATTCCAAAATTTGAAGACCAGCCGGATGGAGGCGAGCCAGCCGAGGCGCATCAGGTTTTGCGTGAGATCATTTTCGCGGTGCGGGCTGCAATAGCGTTGGTTCGCCTCCAGTCCGAGGTCGTGGGCGGAAGAGTATTGCCAACGGATCATAATCCGCCTCCGGTGAAAATCCGCGCCGCCTGGTCCTGCCCGAGCGGACCGAGATGATAGGAAAGAAAATGATAAACGGCGGCTGGCACCAGCACGAGACTGTCGAACCGGTCCAGCCAGCCGCCGTGGCCCGCAATGCAAACGCCGAGGTCCTTGATGCCGATGTCGCGTTTGATCGCGGAGAGAATGAGGTCGCCGAGTTGGCCGAGCAGGCTGATGAGCAGGCCCAGTTTCAGGAGCGAAAAATCATCTTCCATGGTCGTCCCGGCGAAAATGCTTTTGCCCAGCACGAATACAAGGCCGGTGGTCAGCACCAACGCGCCGAGCGCGCCGGCGAGGGTCTTGCCGGGACTGATGTTGGAAAGCAATTTCCGCCGCCCGAACAGCCGCCCGGTGCAGTAGGCAAAGATGTCGTTCAGCTCCACGCTTGCCAGCACCAGCAGGAGCAGCGGACGGTAGCGCGCGTCGCTGGCCATCAACCCCAGGTAGCCGAATGAATAACCGAACAGCAGGAAGCCCGCGATGCCGAGCGACACGCGCTGGAGATAGCCTTGCGACCGGTTTTCCGGCAGCGCGATGACGGCGATGACACCGCCGGTCAGCGCCGCCAGAGAGAAGAACATCCGGTCGTAGTGGTCCAGATTCGCGAACAGCAGCGCGAAAATTCCGAGCATGACCACGGCCATGATGGAATATTCGCGGAACAACCCGGTGGCGCGGGCGAACTCGTGGAAACAAAGCCAGCTCAACACCGCCACTGCGATCATGACCCAGCCCGCGCCCAATAAAATCGGCCCGACCATCGCGGCGGTCAGCCACAGCCAGGATTTCCAGCGCAGCAACAGTTCCGTGCGCTGCTCCGGCGGAATCAGCTTGAACCGGAACAGTCCGTGGATGAGCAACGGGGCAACCAGCAGCGCCAGCAGGATTCCCGTCACGATCCAGACGGTGACCGGATGATCGAAGGCCGTGCGCCAGCCAAAGAGATGTTGCCACGTCGCGGTGTTCATTTTTTGAGCGGGTAGGAGGTGGCGGCTTCTTTCGCAATCCGGTTCAGGCGGCGAATGGCGGTCAAAATTCCACCGGCCACGATAATAGCCAGGCCAATTGCCATCAGGCCGAAATTTTGTTTTCCAATTTTCAATGCCGGATGCCATTCCGCCGGCGTCAGCCCGCAATACAGCGCGGCCAGCAGGATGACCACCATGCGTTCCGGTTTGGCCATCGGGCCGCAGTAATGTTGCGACGAGCCTGCAACTTTGCCTTCGGCGCGGACGTAGGCGACGAGCACGGCCACCAGCGCCGCGAGCAGACCCAGCGTGGCGTTGCCGCCGGTCGCGCAGCCCGCGCCAATCAGGATGGCGATGTCCGACACGCGGTCGGGGACTTCGTTAAATAACTCACCCAACGGCGAGGCTTTGCCGCTTTCCACCGCCACCATGCCGTCCAGCAGGTTGCCCATGCCGCGCACGATGATGCCGGCCACGGCGGCCAGAAACATCACGGGCGCCAGTCCGGGCAGCGTGGTCGCCGCCAGCGCGAGTCCGGCGACGATGCCACCGGCCATGCCTGCGAGCGAAATGGCATTTGGCGAAACCCTTCTCGCCACGAGCCGGCGGGTGAGTTGTTTGGAAATGTTCCAGTCGCGCGTGAACATCGGACGACGTTCGGGCACGACTACGGCAGTTGTGGTGTTTTGGTTCATGATGTTCTCCCCAGTAAATACATGCCGCCGACGAGCAGAAACATTCCTGCCGTGTTGGCGACGGAAATGATCCGGCCATACAGCACGTGATCCAGCAGCGCGGCCCAGATGAACGTCGTGGCATACAGCGGATACAGCGCGCTCGGCGAGGCTTTTTGCTTGAACGCGGCGACGAACAAAACCATCACCGCGAGGTAACAGCACGCGCCCAGGACAATCCGGCTGTTCAGCAGATAATTTTGGATGGCTCCGTGCGCCCGGTCGGCGCCGGACTTGTAAAAGAATTGTCCGACCGCTCCCAGCACCGAGGCGGCCAGGAAGTAAATGATGGCAAGTGGCGTCGTTTTCATCTGCTGGCAGATTACGCCTGGTCGGACGCCGGGTGTTAATTGATAAACTTTTTCGAGTATTCATTAAAACAATGCCGGTTTGCAGGCCGGCGAATGGAATTATTTCCAGTTCGCCTTCCTTGACGCTCCGCGGCAACGCGCCTATTCTGGTGTCAGTCAACGGGGAGCCAACCGGCCGTCCGCAGGGACGACGAAGGCTGAGAGTTCGGCGCGGAACGCCGAAGACCCGTGGAACCTGATCCAGGTAATGCTGGCGTAGGAAGGCACTGCGTGCCGGGCCACCTTTCTCCCAGCTTTCCTGAATCTTAAGTGCGTTGCGTTCCCCAGAACCCACACGCCAGATCCGAGAACCAAAATTATGATCGCGACCAAAGATTCGTTCGAACCGCACAGCAGCGAACAACTGCCGAGGAGCAAACGCGTTTACGTCCAAGGCCAGTTGCATCCCGACGTCCGCGTGCCCATGCGCGAAATTGAACTCACGCCCACCAAATCCTACACCGGCGCCATCGATCAAAATGAACCAGTGCGGGTTTACGACTGCTCCGGTCCGTGGGGCGAGCCTGAATTCAAAGGCACGGTGGAGGAGGGGCTGCCCGCTCTGCGCGCCAAATGGATTCGCGCCCGCGGCGACGTGGAGGAACACGACGGCCGCCCGGCACAACCCATTGACGACGGCTATCTTTCCGAACAACACCGCGGCCTCGCCCAGGCGCGCCGTCAGGATGAAACGTCATTCCACCTCGACAAAACCGCCTTGCCGAAGCGGAAGATTCTTCGCGCCAAACCCGGCAAAGTTGTCACGCAACTCGCCTATGCCCGTCGTGGCATCATCACGCCCGAAATGGAATTCATCGCCATCCGCGAGAATATGAGGGAAGCACAGGCGTCCCGCCTGTCCGCCGATTCGTCCCGAATCGGCGATCTTTCCGGCGACATTGTCCGAAACGACTTGGACAAACAACACGCCGGTTCTGCATCACTCCATCACTCCACCACTCCATCAGTCTTTTCCCGTTTCCCGCAAAGAATCCCGCGCGAAATCACGCCTGAATTTGTCCGTGACGAAGTCGCCGCCGGCCGTGCCATCATTCCGAACAACATCAATCACCCCGAGTCCGAGCCGATGATCATCGGCCGCAATTTTCTCGTGAAGATCAACGCCAACATCGGCAACTCCGCCGTCGCGTCGTCCATCGAGGAGGAAGTCGAAAAGATGCGTTGGGCCACCAAGTGGGGCGCGGACACCGTCATGGACCTTTCCACCGGCAAAAACATCCACGCCACGCGCGAATGGATTCTCCGCAACTCGCCCGTGCCCATCGGCACCGTGCCGATTTACCAGGCGCTCGAAAAAGTCGGCGGCAAGGCGGAGGACCTTACCTGGGAAATCTACCGCGACACCCTCATCGAACAGGCGGAGCAGGGGGTGGACTATTTCACCATCCACGCCGGCGTGCTGCTGCGCTTCATCCCGCTCACCGCCCATCGCATGACCGGCATCGTGTCGCGCGGCGGCAGCATCATGGCCAAGTGGTGTCTCGCGCATCACCAGGAAAATTTCACCTACACCCACTGGGATGACATCTGCGACATCATGGCCGCCTACGACGTGGCCTTCAGCATCGGCGACGGCCTGCGGCCCGGCTCGATTGCCGACGCCAACGACGAAGCGCAATTCGCCGAACTCAAGGTGCAGGGCGAACTCACCACGCGCGCCTGGGCCAAAGGCGTGCAAGTGATGAACGAAGGCCCAGGCCACGTGCCGTTGCACATGATCGAGGAAAACATGGCCAAGCAACTCGAGTGGTGTCACGAAGCGCCGTTCTACACGCTCGGACCGCTCACCACCGACATTGCGCCCGGCTACGACCACATCACCAGCGGCATCGGCGCGGCGATGATCGGGTGGTACGGCTGCGCGATGCTGTGCTACGTCACGCCCAAGGAACATCTCGGCCTGCCGAACAAGAAGGACGTGAAAGACGGTGTCATCGCCTATAAGATTGCCGCCCACGCCGCCGACCTCGCGAAGGGCCATCCCGGCGCTCAATATCGCGACAACGCGTTGAGCAAGGCGCGCTTTGAATTCCGTTGGGAAGATCAATTCAACCTCAGCCTCGACCCCGTGACCGCGCGCGAGTTCCACGACGAAACCCTGCCGCAGGAAGGCGCCAAGACCGCGCACTTCTGCTCCATGTGCGGCCCGCACTTCTGCTCCATGAAGATCACCGAAGACGTCCGCAAATACGCCGCCGAACAAGGCATCGCCGAAGAAGAGGCGCTCAAGAAAGGCATGGAAGCGAAGTCAAAGGAGTTCGTGGAAAAGGGCGCGGAGGTTTACGCGAAGGTGTAGGCTCTTTCTCGTTATTGTCTTTCTGGCCCGGCTCGGCTAAAATCGGCACACGTGATTTCTGAAATACAAATTAAGAATTTTAAATCCATACCAGATTTAACCCTCAAGCCTGGTCGCGTGACTGTGCTTATTGGTGAGAATGGCAGCGGCAAAAGCAATATTCTAGAAGCAATAGCCTTTGCTGCTGGTGCGGCAGCAAATAAATTGGATAATGAATTTCTCTTTAATCGCGGCATTCGAGTTGTTGAAGAAGCATGGATGCGATCAGCTTTTCCAAAGCCGCCAAATCTTCCCGGTTTTGTAGATCCAATTGTGCTATCAATTTCGGGGGCTAAAGAAGAGCCAATTTTTAAGTGCTTTGTTTTCCCCATTATTCGAAACGAAGATAAAAGTCTTCTCGGATGGAATGTGCACCCTGAAATTTCTCAACCTGAAATACAGGGAACTCTTGAAGATAAAAGCTTGGCAGAGGAGGTTCAGCGACAATTTGATGCCCTGCGAAAACAATTCCCAGCTCCAGCCACGTTTGATGAAAAAGTTCTCAAAGAAATTGCGGCAACAGTTTATCTACTCCCTCTTAAACAAAAAAAACTTGGCGAACACGCTGGTAAATTGGGATTGGCTGACTTCATGATTTATACGCCAGATAACACGACATTGCGCACCCCCCCGCCCGAGAGTGCTATTCAACCACTTGGTGTAAAAGGACAAGGATTACTGAAATTGTTGCAATCTTTCGTTGATCCGAAAGCCGATCAGAACCTTCGCGACCGTTTAAAAGATTTAAAAGAACGACTTCATCTTTTTGGTTGGTTTGAAGATTTTAATGCCCCAGACGATGCTGCGACAGCCCAAGCGCGCTTGCAAATTCGTGATCGCTGGCTTGCACCAGAACGAGCTGTGTTTGACCAGCGCAGTGCCAATGAGGGATTTCTTTATCTGCTATTCTATTTTACTTTGTTGATGAGTTGGCGCACCCCAAAATTTTTTGCCATCGACAATATTGATGCCGCATTGAATCCGAGGTTATGCACCATTTTAATGGAGCAGCTGGTTGAGTTGGCGAAAAAATATGGCAAGCAGGTGATTTGCACTACACACAATCCCGCCATTCTTGACGGATTAGATTTGAAGGATGATGATCAACGACTTTACGCAGTTCGACGAGACAGTGAAGGGCACACCGTCGTCAGACGTGTTAGCGCTCCTGAACCACAGCAACCGGACGATTTACCGGTGCGTCTTTCTGAAGCTTTTACGAGGGGCATCATAGGAGGCTTGCCGGAACACTTCTGAGTGAAACAAAGATGCATGACTTTGCACTAGTTTCCGAAGGCGTAACGGATCATGCAATCCTCAAGAGTATTCTCATCGGTTTTTTTCAGCAGCAACGCGAACCGGAAGTGCATCGTGAATTTCCTGATCCACAGGCCGAGAAACACATTGGAGGTTGGACGCTTGTTTTAAAATACTTAAGCGACAAAAAATACAGGCAGGCGTTCCAGTTGAACCGTTTTCTCATTGTCCAGGTCGATACAGACATTGCGGAAGATCAAGGTTTCAATGTAGCGCGGCAAAACGAAAACGGACCACTCCCGATTGAACAGTTTATCGCAAATGTGGTTGCGCGATTGCGCGCAGAAATCGACGACCAAGACTGGGATGTTTATTCCAACCGGTTTATTTTTGCAGTGGGAGTGAATCAGTTGGAGTGTTGGCTTTTGCCGCTCTGGCTTGGCAATGCTGGGGGAGAGCAAACAGTGAATTGCACAATCAGGTTAAATCGATGCCCTCAGTTACGCGACGCTCTAGACAGAAAAAACTTTCCTTGGATTCATCCGGACAAAAAAGATTTTCGAAGCTACGAAATTGCATCGAAAGCATACCGAAGGTGGGCAACTTTGGATTCAGACGGCCCAAGAAATCCGAGTCTCGCAGTTTTCTTAAATGAATTAAATAATCGCGCGATTGTCTTGCAGCCGATTGAGTGAGAAAGGCGTTAAATGAAAAAGGAATTATCACACAAACCACGCGAAGAACTGTTCAAAGTGTTGAAAACCCGTTTTGAGAAAAACCTGAACCGCCATAAAGGTCTGGAGTGGGCCAAGGTGCAGGCGAAGCTGGAAGCCAATGCGGAAAAGCTGCTGACGCTCCATGAAATGGAACGCACCGGCGGTGAACCAGATGTTGTTGGTCATGATAAAAAGACGGGCGAATACGTTTTTTATGATTGTTCCGCGGAAAGTCCCAAGGGCCGCACCAGTGTTTGTTACGACCGGGAAGGGCTGGAATCGCGGAAGGAACATAGACCCAAAAATACCGCCATTGATATGGCCGCGGCCATGGGCATTGAGCTTTTGACGGAAGAACAATATCTGGAGCTGCAGAAACTGGGAAATTTCGATACGAAGACGTCGAGCTGGGTGAAAACGCCTGCGGATATGAGAAAACTCGGCGGCGCGCTCTATTGTGACCGCCGCTACGGCCGCGTCTTTGTGGGTCACAACGGTGCGCAGTCTTATTATGCCGCCCGGGCGTTCCGTGGCTCGCTAAGGGTCTAACCGCAGACACGAATTGCACTAATTAACACTAATCAAATCCGTGAAAATTCGTGGAATTCGTGTCCACCGTTTTGTTTTATGAAACCCATCCAAGGATATCGTCTCATTACGCCGGGCGACCTGCACTGGCGGCCGTCCAACCTGATGAAGATCCCGAACGCGGATTATCTGGAGCGCACCGGGAGCGAGAACATGGGCGCGCGGTTGTGGCGGTTGCCGCCCCAGAGTGCGAACACGCTGCACAAGCACATCCGCGCGGAGGAGTTTTATTTTGTTCTGGAAGGCGTGGGCCGCCTGCGCGTGGGCGACGAGACGTTGACCGTGCCGCGCTACGGCGGTGTGCTGGTCGGCCCGGACCAGTTGCGCCAGGTGTTCAACGACACCGACGCCGAGGTGCTCTGGCTCATCATCGGCGCGCCGGAGGAGTTGGAATTTCTGCAAGGCTCAAAATCCCAGATGGACCTCTCGCTCATCTATCCGGTCGACCCGAAGCAACTGCCGAAGGAACTGGCCGGCGTGGAATGGCCGCCCAAAAGTTGATTTGTGGAAAAAGGTGCGTAACTTTAGCTTAAAGAAAGGATTTGCGAATATGCAAAAGCGCAAACTTGGAAACAGTAATTTGGAAGTCTCGGCGGTCGGGCTGGGCTGCATGGGAATGAGCTTTTCCTACGGCCCGCCCAAAGATAAGCAGGAGATGACCTCTCTTCTTCGTGCCGCCGTGGAACGCGGGGTCACGTTCTTTGATACCGCTGAAGTTTACGGCCCATACACCAACGAAGAACTCGTCGGCGAAGCCCTTGCTCCGTTCCGTGGGCAAGTGGTGATCGCCACCAAGTTCGGGTTCGACCTGAGTGGCAGCGATAAGCGGCCGGGTGCGGCGGGCTTGAACAGTCGGCCAGAACAGATCAAGCGGGCCGTTGAAGGCTCGCTCAAGCGGCTCAAGGTCGAGAAAATCGACTTGCTCTATCAACATCGCGTTGACCCGAACGTGCCGATTGAAGACGTCGCCGGAGCCGTGAAGGAATTGATTCAGCAAGGCAAGGTGAAACACTTCGGCCTTTCGGAAGCCGGCGTGCAAACAATCCGCCGCGCACACGCAGTTCAGCCGGTCACTGCCCTCCAGAGCGAATACTCGCTGTGGACGAGAACCCCGGAGAAGGAAGTGATACCGACGCTCGAAGAACTCGGAATCGGCTTCGTTCCCTACAGCCCGTTGGGCAAGGGCTTCCTCACGGGCAAGATGGATGAGAAAACGACCTTTGACAGCTCCGACTTCCGCAGCACCCTCCCGCGTTTCACGCCGGAGGCGCTCAAGGCGAATCAGGCCCTGATTGATCTGCTCGGCAAAATCGGTCAGCGGAAGAAGGCGACTGTTGCTCAAATCGCACTCGCGTGGTTGCTGGCCCAGAAGCCGTGGATTGTTCCCATTCCCGGCACCACGAAGCTGAACCGTCTGGACGAGAACATCGGAGCAGTTGCTGTCGAACTTACGCCGGACGATCTCCGTGACATCGAAAGCGCTGCCGCGAAGATCACGGTGCATGGTGCCCGGTATCCGGAAAAGCTGGAGCAGATGACCGGTCGTTGAGCTATATGTAACAGCAGAAACCGGAGCGCGACTGTGTGCGAAGCATCAGTCGCAGCGCTGCGGCTGGTCTGTGACACAGCCGCGCTCCAAACAAATTAGGAAGCTACCAAAGGAAATTAATTATGGAAATCAAACGCAGTAG
>Ga0207932_1000522_pt1 | contig 12950 bp, 8 predicted proteins | sample NGESurdeep092012_FD_184480 | JGI IMG/M metagenome (GOLD analysis project Ga0207932, IMG submission 184480) | Arctic peat soil microbial communities from Barrow, Alaska - NGEE Surface sample 415-2 deep-092012 (SPAdes) | ecosystem: Environmental > Terrestrial > Soil > Wetlands > Peat ...
CTAGTCTCACTACGCGCGGATCCTTGGGGTCGAGCCCGGCACGCGTGAGTAATGAGTCGGCTTGCTGTTCGGGGGCTGGGGCGGTCGGGTGTGCCATGCCTCCATTTCCGCGACCCTCTCGGACCGCTGCGCGGTCCTGCGGCCGGGTCTCGGAAATGGAGCCATGGCCCGCCCTCCCTTGTGCGGGCATCGTGGCGGTGGATGTGCTGCTCTCCTTTGCTTTCATCCACTCGGCGCGAGACTTGGCTCGCTCTTCGCGCATGCGGTTCACCGCGTGCGTGCCCTTCATCATGTCCATCCCGAGCACGTCCGCAATTCGTCGCGCTTCCAGGTCTTTGGAGTGTCCCGCCGGCCCGTTCGCATCCGCGCGCTCGGGCGCGAAGGGGTCGACTTGCGATCTTCCATCTTCCATCTTCGATCTTCCATCTTCGGTCTTCGATCTTCCATCGTCGGTCCTCAACGCCTCCGCCGTCGCTTTCGCCGAGAAACGATCGCTGAACATCGCCAGCACGCCGGCTTGCTCGGGCGAAAAGCCGAGCACGCGCGCCGCGTCGCGCACGGCGCTTCGCCCGCGCCAGGTGATGTGCTCGCAGACCATCGCGGCGTGTTCGCGGCCGTAGCGTTCGTACACGTACTGCAGGACGCGTTCGCGATCGCGGTGCGCGAAGTCGATGTCGATGTCGGGGGCTTCCTTGCGCTCTTCACTTAGAAATCGCTCGAACAGCAACTCGAGCTTGATGGGATCCACCGCGGTGATGCCGAGCACGTAGCAGACGGCGCTGTTGGCGGCGGAGCCGCGGCCCTGACAGAGGACGCCGTCGCGGCGCGCAAAGCGGACGATGTCCCAGACGATCAGGAAATAGCCGGCGAGGCCAAGTTTGCCGATCAGGGTGAGTTCGTGCGCGAGCTGCGCGTCGTGTTTCGCGGTGCGCCGCCATCCCCAGCGTTCTCGCGCGCCCTGTTCTACCAACTGCGCGAGATAGTCGTCCTCGCTCACGCCGCCGGGCAACGGAAAGCTCGGCAGCGTGGGCTTCAGATCGGCGAGACGAAACGTGCAGCGCTCCGCCACCGCGAGCGTTGCGCGCAGGCCTTCCTCACGCCCCTGCCAGCGGCGCGCCATCTGCGCCGCACCCTTGAGATACCACTCGCCGTTGGGACGGAGGCGCGTGCCCATTTCATCGAGGGTCGCGCCGTGTTTCAGCGCGCAGAGCACGTCGTGCGCGAGCCGCCCCGCGGGATCGGCGTAGCGCACGTCGTTCGCGACGACCCACGGAATGCCGAGCGCGTGCGCGATCTCTATCAGCGCGGTCGTCGTCGCGCGTTCCTCGGGGAGCGAGTGGTCCCAGCATTCGATGGCGACCCGGCGGTCGAACATGTCGACGAGCGCGGCCGCCTCTTCGCACGCCGCGTCGTGCTCGCCGCGCGCGGCGAGTTGCGCCACCTGTCCGCGCGGCGAGCCGGTGAGCGCGAAGAGCCCGTTGGTGTGCCGCGCGAGCGTCTCGAGCGTGACGCGCGGAATGCCGCGCGGATGATCGAGGCGCGCCCTGGTGATGAGCGTGCTGAGGTTGCCGTAGCCCTCTCGGTCTTCTGCGAGCAACACGATGTGCGAGCGCGGGGGCGATGGTGACGGCAACGGCGATGGAAGATGGAAGATGGAAGATCGAGGTTGGGCGTCCTCCATCTTCGAGCCTCCATCTTCGATCTTCCATCGCCGTTCATCGAGCTCGATCGTCAGTTCAACCCCGATGATCGCGTTGAGTCCCGCGGTGGCCGCGGCCGTCGAGAATCGCACCGCCCCGCCGAGGTCGTCGCGATCGGTCAGCGCCAGCGCCGGCATTCCCAATCGCACGGCGCGCGCGACCAATTGCTCGGGGTGCGCGGCGCCGTCGAGCAGGGAGAAGGTGGAGTGGCAGTGCAGTTCAGCGTACATTCGGCCCATGCCCAAAGACACGCCTGCCGCGCCACCGTCCATCTTCGATCTTCCATCTTCCATCGGCCGTTCCGCGACGCTCTCTCGTCGCGAAATGATCGCTGCGCTCGGTACTGGCGCGCTGGCGATAGCCGGCGCGCCCGCCATCCTGCGCGGACGCTACCGCCTGTTCGCCAAGTCGCCCGTGGAATACTCGGCGCGTGCGGTGCGCCTCGTGGAGCGCACCGTCGTCATCGACATGCTCAATCAGTTCCGATTTGCCGATTACGCCGAACATCCGCCCAAGAGCGAGCTCTGGCTGCGCACGCCGCGGTCGTTCACGACGGCGGACTTCCAGCAGTACCGCACCTCGGGCATCCGCGTCTTCGCGCTCGGGCAGAGCGCGGCCAGCTACGAATCGGGAATTCGTTTCTACGCCGACTGGAACGGCTTCATCGCCGGCTATACCGACTGGTTCACGCGCATCGAGAGCGTGGGCGACTTCGAGCGGCTGAAGAAATCGAACAAGGTGGGGATCATGCTCACCTTCCAGAACTCCGATCATTTCCGCACGATCGACGACGTCAACACCTTCCACACGCTCGGCCAGCGCCTCTCCCAGCTCACCTACAACGCCACCAACAAGCTCGGCTCCGGTTTTCTCGCGGATACGGACGTGGGACTCACGCCCTTCGGCGCCGAGATCGTCGCGCGCATGAACGCGGTGGGGATGGCCGTCGATCTCTCGCACTGCGGCGACCGCACCACGCTCGACGGAATCGCCGCGACGAAAAAGCCCGCGGTCTTCTCGCACGCGTCGTGCCGCGCGCTCGTGCCGGGACACATGCGCTGCAAGACGGACGAGATGATCACCAGCATGGCCAAGACCGGCGGCGTGATGGGAATCCCGCTCATTCGTTTCATGATCAAGATCGACGAGCCCGTCACGCAGGAGCACGTGCTCGACCACTTCGATCACGTCGCGAAGCTCGTCGGCGTGGAGCACGTGGGCGTCGGCGGCGATCTCGATCTCGTCGGCAATCCGAACCCGGTGAACGCCCCCGACGGCAGCGGCGCGCCGTCGAACCAGCACAACTTCGACCGCTACCACGTCCACAACGACACCGACGGCCGCATCACGATCCGCGGGCTCGATCATCCCAAGCGGATCTACGACCTCACCGAGGGATTGATCCGGCGGAAGTACAGTGATGCGAACATCGAGGCGATCCTCGGCGGGAATTGGGTTCGTGCGCTCAGGGAGATCTGGATTTAAAAAACAGGGACGGGCGACGGGTGAGGGGCGACTTGGCGAAGAGGTACGCGCGACGCGTGAGGGGCGACTTGGCGAAGAGCGACGTGTGAGGAGCGAGGAGACGGTCACCTCACTCCTCACGCGTCGCTCCTCACCAGATCGCCCCTCACCCGTCGCTCGTTGCCGTTTGAATTCAGTCATACCACCCCTGTAGTCGCCACCCCGCTCCATCCCGATACAAGAGAAAATCGCGCGCGAGCTCGTCACTCTCGCATCGCCAGTACTCCCGTGCGTACGAATCCTTCCACCAATCCCCCGACAGCCGTTCCGGCCCGCGCGCGCGCGTGATCACCACGCGCCGTCCGCGCCACCAGAGAATGCGCGGCATTCCGCGCGGCGCATCGACGTCGACTTGTTCGGGTGTGTCGAGCAGGCGTGAGCTGACCGCCGTCTGGCCACTGCCGTCCCAGCTGCCGTCCGCCGTCTGTCGTCCGTCGTCTGTCAGTTCGACCCACGCGCCGGATTTTTCCGGGCGATGTTCGTCGCGCGCGACGGGGCGCACGACGCTCCCCGCGCCGAGTGTCGCACGTAACCGTTCAAAGGCGGCGTCGGCCGCGGCGGGATCTCTCCACGCAGCGGCGAGCAGGTCGCCCTGCTCGGCGCCGAGCGGCGCCGTCGCGGTCACCGTGACGGTGACGGCGCACACGGGCGCGGTGAGCGTCCACTGGTCGAGCATCGCGCGGCAACGCTCGAACAGCGGCGCGACGCGCGCGACCGGCTTGGCGGGCCGCACTTCGCGCGTGACGGTGTGCGGTGGTATCCCCCTCACCTGTCGCCCGTCGCCGTTCGTGCTCACGGTGCCCGCGGGAATCGCGCTGCGCGCGTCGTCGAGCGTGAGCGTGATGGCGATGGCGGCCGCGGCGCGTCCGTCGTGCACGAGCGCGTCCACGAGCTGGCCGAGTGCGGCGCGAACTATGAAGAGCACCGGTTCCATTGTTGCGGCGCTCATCGCGAGCTCGGTGCTCACGAAGCGTGCGGCATCGGTGCGCGCGAGCACAGGGCGTCGCGGGTCGTCGCCGTTGGCGAGCCGCCAGCTCGCGAGTCCCTCGGCGCCCCAGCGGCGCTCGACTTCGCCGGGGTCGAGTGCGGCGAGCGCGCCGGCGGTGCGCAGGCCGAGCGAGGTGAGCGACTCGCGGAACTCCTCGTCCATGGGGACGAGCGCGAGCGGTGCGCACGCGAGATACGCGGCGCATCCGCCGGGCGGCACGATGCGGGGTTGAGTGTTCGGTGAGGAATCGCGATTGCCGGACCATGTCGCCGCGCGCGCCGCGACGCACGAGTCGGCGACGCCGACGCGCGCGAGCGGGTGCCACGCGTTCGCGAGCGCGAGCAGCGTGCGCGCGAGCAAAGGCTCGCCGCCCATGGTGTCGAAGCCGCCGGCGCCGATCCACCAGGTGCCGGGCGCGCCGCTCACCGGACTGACCTGCGGGCTCGCCGAGAGGAACGCCGCCGATGCGCGTGCGAGCTCGCGGGCGATCACCGTGTCATCCCACGCGAGCACTTCGAGCGCGGCGCATCGCGACTTGGCTTCGGGCATCGACATCCCCGTGCGGACGTGCATCTTCGCCGCGGCCGAGGTCACCGCGCGGAGCACCGGCCGTTTCCCGTGTACCAGCGCGATCGGCAGCGTGTCCCAGTGGGGCCCCAAGTGGGGCGATGCGCTGCGTCCTGACCACACCGCGCCTATCGGGAACCTCGGAATGCGTACGCACGCGACGCGCCACTTCGATGTCACGGTCAACTTCTCCCAGGGAAAAAACTTTCACGGTTTGGTATGGAGCGCCCTTCTCGATCACGACGGTCACGCTGCGCGCGCCATTGGCCGGCGCGTCGCCTTCTTTTTTCGGGAACGTTCTTCGTCGTGTGACGGCGGCTGGCTTCGTTTCTTTCGCGACGCGCAATCGCAACGAGCCGGCGAGCTCGGAGGTTTTGGAGTCGTCGCCGAGCACGAGGAGCGCGGCGTCGGATTCGCGTGCGAGGCGGGTGAGACGGACGGCGACGGCGCGCGTGAGCATGGGTGCGCCGTCGAGGACGACGAGCGAGAACGCGCCGCTGCGGAGGAGGACGTCGGCGCACCATGCGCCGCGCGTGGGGTTGTCGGGGCGCACGACCCAGAGCCCGTCCTGGTTTCCGTTGGCGCTGACGTGCGCCCAGTCGCGCGGTGCGAGCGTGCGTGTGGCGTCGATGTACGCGACCGCGCCGCCGTCCTTCACGGTGCGTTCGGCGATCCGGCGGACGAGCGTGGTTTTACCGGATCCCGGGATGCCGACGAGCTCGGTGAGGCGGCCACGGGGGAGGCCGCGGTTGGGGAGCGCGGCATCGAGTGCGGCGAGGCCGGTGGTGAGGCCGGGTGTGCCCGGGCTCGTGCCGGCGATGATTTCGGAGAGGTGCTGGCGGAGGAGGGCTAGTGACACAGGGCGATGCGGGATGCGGGATTTCGACCCGATGCGGAGTGCGGAAGAGGAATGCGGAAGGCGGGACGAAAACCAATGTCTTTATATACCGAACAAACACCGAAGCGCAAGGGCCGAAATCCTTGACACTCACAGCCGTGCCTTGCACATTCTCCCCTAACCTAGTTGGAGAAGCGATGCCTCGAGACGCGAACGACCTGCTGCACGGTACACTCGATCTGTTGGTTCTCAAGGCGCTCTCGTGGGAACCGATGCACGGCTTCGGCTTGAGCAAATGGATCGAGCTGCGGACCAAGGACGAACTCACCATCGTGGATTCAGCGCTCTACAAGGCGCTGCACCGGCTCGAGGACAGCGGCGCGATCGCGGCGGAGTGGGGCGTATCCGACAATAATCGCCGTGCGAAGTACTACTCGCTCACGCCGCGCGGCCGGCAGTTGCTGCGCGCAGAGGTGGCGACCTGGAAGCGCTACGTCGCCGCCGTCACCGGCGTAATCGAGCCAGCCTGAGGACCGATGGCCAACTTCTTGTCGAAGCTCCCACACGGCGTCCAGCGACTCTTTCGGTTTCCCGCCAGCCGTGCGGAGATGCTGCGCGATGCGAACGAGGAAATGCAATGCCATTTCTCGATGCGCGTCGCCGAGTTGCGTGCACTCGGCATGAGCGACCAGGAGGCGGAGGAGGAAGCGCTCCGCCGGTTCGGTGACGCCGAAGAGTTTCGGGACTACGCGGCGCGCCGGGCGGTGCGAAAGGCGCGCACACACATCGTGGTCGAATGGCTCGTCGAGTGGGCACAGGACATTCGGTTCGCCATCAGGCAGATCCGGAAGGCGCCGGCATTCAGCGGCATCGTGGTGCTCACGCTCGCGCTCGGCATAGGTGCGAACACCGCCGTCTTCAGCGTCGTGCACCACCTGCTCATCGCGCCGCTTCCCTATCCGAACGGCAGCCGCATTGTCGCTCTGCGGGTCATGGGCCATAGCGGATTCACAGCCGGTCTGGCGAGCATCTCCAACGATGGGCCGTCGACTCCTCGCCGAGAACTGCTCGAGGCGTGGGCGTCACGTGCGCATTCGATGGAAATGATCGCCGGCGCGCAGGAGCAGTTTCTGTCGATCCTGGCCAACGGACAGCAGGATACGGTGACTCACGCGTTCACTACCGCGAACCTGCTCGCCGTGCTCGGAACACGGCCTGCGATCGGCCGAACGTTTCGACCCGACGAAGAGCGGGACACCACCACCCGGGTGGCGATGATCAGTTATGGCTGGTGGCGCCGCGCCTATGCCGCGCGCGATGACATCATCGGTCAGTTCACCGAATTCAATGGGATTCCCTACACGATCATCGGCGTGATGCCGGCCGGTTTCACCCTGCCGATGACGACGCGAGCGCTCGATCGGATGTCGAACCCCTCGCCTGATGTGTGGCTTCCCGACAAGCTGGAATCGACAGGGAACCCGATCGGCCTCCTGCGCCCGGGAGTCAGCGCGGACGACGCGACGCGCGAACTCCAGACGATCGCCAATACGACTCACATCAACGGTGACAGCGTGATCCCACGGGCCCGAGCGATGCGTGCCCAGGATTTCCTTGCGCCGCGCGAAGTCCGGACGGTTGGGATTCTCTTCGTGGCCGTGGGCGTTCTGCTGCTTATCGCATGCGCGAACGTCGCGAACCTCTTGCTCGTGCGCGCGTGGACCCGGCGCGGTGAATTCGCGATCCGCATGGGACTCGGCGCGGGCCGCGCGCGGCTGGTTCGCTTGGCGCTCACCGAGAGCGTGTTGCTTGCGGTCGTCGCCGGAGCGATCGGCGTGCTGATCGCCTGGCAAGGAGTACGAGTCATTGCCGCGTTACGACCCCTCGCGCTCGACAGCCTCGCCGACGTGCACATCGAACCCGCCGTATTGTTCTGGACCGCGGGCATCTCGGTCGTCACCGGGCTTCTGTTCGGCGGTGCGGCGGCGTTCTTCGTCGGCTCATGCAGCGTCGCCGACCTCCTCAGGAGCGAGACGCGGACCTTGTCCGCCACCGGCGTCTCGCGCGGTGTTCGATCATCGTTTATCGTTCTCGAAATCGCGCTGTCGATCACCCTCCTGGTGGGCGCCGGACTTCTCGCACGCTCGTTCACCGCGCTGCAACGCACACCGCTCGGATTCGATCCTCACAACCTGGTGTCGATCGACATCCTGATTTCTCCGGTCATCAAGCGGGCGGGTCGCGGCCCGGAGATTCGCGATGCGGTTGTTCAACGCCTCCGTGAGACGCCCGGAGTGATCGACGCAGCCGTCGGAACGCTGCCGACCGCGGGCTGGCGCGTCCCTGATGACCTCGAGGTGGTCGGTGCAACGGGTGATCGGCCGCTCGGCGTTCCGCAGTACACCACCACCTGGATCAGCTCCAGCTATTTCCAGGCGAGCCGTATCACTCTCTTCGCCGGTCGCGCCCCTGCGGGCGGCGCGTCGGACGAAGTGCAAGCGCCACCGTTCCGGTCGTTGTCTGAGGAGATCGTCGTCAATCGCGCGTTTGCACGCCGCATCGTCCGGGACGGCAACGCTGTTGGCGTCGCGGTTCGACCCGCTTCAAATGGCCTCCTGGCCTCCCGTGTGCCGAAGAGCGATGCGTGGTCGACGATCGTCGGTGTCGCCGACGATGTTCATCTCCCAGGTGCGCACGGCGACCTGCAGGACTATCAGGTCTACACGATGCCGCTCGCTCGCATGCCCGACCCGACATTCGTCGTCCGAATGGTCAGTGTTCCGCCAAACGTAGAATCAGTTCTGCGAAAGGCCATTCAGGGCGTCGAACCAACGCTGATCGCCCGGCGCGCGCGAATCGGAGACGACTACCTGCGCGAGGCACTGGCGCCGACACGGTTCGCAATGGGGCTGCTCGCGGCGTTTGCCGTCATCGCACTGGTGCTTTCCGCTGTTGGACTCTACGGGGTCATCGCATATGGCGTAACGCAGCGCACGCGTGAGATCGGCGTCCGCGTTGCATTAGGCGCCGAGCCACATGCAATCTTAGGGATGGTCATCGGTGGCGGGATTCGTCTCGCCTCCGGTGGCGTCATCATCGGCATCGCAATCGCGGCAGGGACGAGCCGCGCGCTCGCCAGCATGCTGTACGGAGTCAGCCCGGCGGACCCGTGGACATTCGCAGCTGTTGCGCTGCTCGTCGCCGTCATCGCAATCCTCGCGTCGTACGTGCCGGCGCGACGAGCGCTACGCATCGAGCCTACGGACGCATTACGAGCGGATTGACTGTTTCGCACGCAAGAGGAAATGGCGTGGGTCCCCGATCCCGAGTCCATGCGAACTCACGATTCGTCTTCTTCGCTGAGCGGTGCGCAAACCTTCGTGGAGAACGACGACGGGAGATCCGCCCTCAAGCCCTGCCCGCACGCGCAATGCGTGTCGTCACCGAAAGCTGCCCCACATGACGCATCGCGTGCTCCGCCCCATGCACGAGGCAGCCGATGACGGTCGAAGGGAGCTGCGCCCGCCCAACGCCCCGAAAATCGCCGAGCGTCGCGACGTCGATCGTGCGGAGCTCGGCCACGGCGGCTTCAACCCGTGCGTTCAGCGCATCGAGTACCGTCGCGACGTCGGCGGCGGAGAGTGGCTCGCCTTCCGCGCGAAGCCCCGCGAACTGATCGGCAGTCAGCGCGCCGCCGCGGGCGTACGTGAAGAGGCGATCGATGACTCCCGTGATGTGCCGCACGTGAAACGCCGCCGACGCCACGCCGGCGGGCCGGGCATTCCACTCCGACGGCGTCAGGTTCTCGACGAGTTCGCCGACGCTTTCGCGAACCTGGAGGAGGATGTGCGCCACTGGTTGCAGGACGGCGGGGATGCCATCCACAGGACCTCGCTGCCACCACTCGGTATTCGCCATGGTTGCCTAGTCTTTGCCGTCGTCCAGGATTCCGAACTCCGAGACTCCGCCGTCATCTGACATAACCAGCCAGATCCTCGATCCGACGCGTGCCTCGAACAATCCACGTCCCGCGCGAATCGGTCGCTCGCCGCCGTCGGTCAGGCTCAGGTAAATCGTCCCGTCGCGAATGCGAAGCGTGCCGTCCAACGCCGGGTGACCGCGTGCCGCTCTAACCCGAAAGTCACGAACGTCGAACTGTCGAGCAACACTCTTCCCGACGACTTGCACCTCGAGACCGGCGAGTTGGTGGAAGCGGACGCTACTCGAGATGAGCTCCGTTCTCCCCGCCGAGCCGTCGAGGAACACCCGAACCCCTGGCTCGCTCCCTTCAACGACGATGACGCCGCGCAATGAGTCTGGCCCAACGCTCGAGGAAAGATTGCTCGAGCGCGAACGAGGTTGACACGCCGCGAAGACGGCCAGGCTCAGCGCCAGCGCGATCCTCACCGAGTTCTCGATATCGCAATTCGTAGAGTCGAAGATGCACTTCCGATCCCACCATATCCGACAAGTCCGATCGTCTGTCCGCCGGATGTCGTGCCCGAAATCTGATAGAGATCGAAGCCGCCCCCGACCACACGGGAGTTGTCGTGTGTGAACGATGAATTCGTGAACGTCCACGCCAGGAACGAAGGGACTGGAGTGAACGACGACGGGAAATCGGCCGTCATGCCCGCGTAGATGTTCGGCGTGTTCCAGGTCGGGAATTGCAGATCGCTGTTCGCCAGGAAGGTGGAGTTGTCATCCCAGACCTGAGACAAGGACCAGAGACCGTACATCTCATCCGCACCGTGTCCAGTGAGAGCGGCAAGCGTCGTAAGTCCGGACGTCTGTGCCTGCGTGATGCCTCGCAGGAACACAGCCTCACCCGCGCCATACCGATCGAGAGCCCAACGCACGAACGACCAGGTCTCCGCGTAGAAACGGAAATCGGAGTCGTTCACCCTTCCGAACATCGAGTAGCTGCTCGGCGCCGTCAGCACCTGCCATAGCGTCGAGTAATGATTGAACATGCCGAATGGCGCGCCGGAGCACACCGGCGTTGAGGGCCGCACGTCGCAAAAAAGGGTGTTGGCGTATGTCGCGTCTCCCTTCCACGACGAGTGGTAGCTGTTGTTCCGAAGCCACATCTCCTCGGCCATGCGCGCCATCCCCTCTTCCAGCCAGGATTCCTCGAACCTCGGTGCGTTGTTGATCAGTCGGGCACCGAAGGACGCGATGTGCTTCACCTCGTGCACGACCGTTGTGCGCATCGTTCGCATCCACTCGTTCGGAGTGTCACTCGAGAAGCCGGTGCCGGCGACGGTCGGAACGACGCCATAGAAGAGTTCGCCAAAATTGCTGGTCGTGTTGGACGTAGAATCACGCTGGAAGAAATCACAGGATGTGACGAACCCGGCAACGAGGTTTGGCATGCGCGGCGTGAACACCATGGAGAGATGTTGGTCCGCGTCGGTGAACGCATCCGTCGCCAACGGGTCACCGAAATACGTCGAGTCGCTGTGATACATCGTCGCATCGAATTCCTGGCCCATCTGCACGAAGTAGCTGTCCATAGTCCCCGCAAGCGGTGCCGCGGCATCCTCGTACACAAGCGACTTGCTGCCGGCGTACACGAGCCGCGCCGTGATCTCGATGAAAGAGGTGCAGTTTCCACCACCGTTCACCGAGACGGTAAACTGATCAACCCGGAATTTCTTCGTACTGCCGACGGACGGAATTGCGGTTCTCGATGGCGAGGACGGAAGCCGGTTTCGGACGGCTGCACCGACGGCCATCCTCGCCCGGAAAGCATTTCGCGCGGCGGGGTACAGGGCCTCGTTGGCCGCCATCACACGCGCGTGTCCACTCTCGCTGAATTTCGGAAGAGCGGAGACGGTCGGCGACGAGCCGAACGACGGGGCCTGAGCTCTCATCGCGCTGAACACGCTGCTCAACCGCCCGCGTGTCGCAACCGCCCCGGCGACGCTCGCAGTGTCGCCCCGCAGCCGGAACGGAAACGTCGCGGTAGGCGACTGGGCGATACTGAACAGAGTCAGCGTGTAGCCCGACGTGCCGGAAGGCAGCTCGGTGCAGTAGAGGTCTGCTGCGGAAGTCAGGACGAGCGATCCGCCAATCGCCAAACTCTTGAGCGCGCCGACTCTAAGGCTCGACGTTCCCTGCGCGGAGGAGCCGAGTGCCGTCACCCTCACGGTCGTTTGATGGATCGGCCGGCAGGGCAGCTGCAACGGAACGGCGAAGGTGAGCTGACTGGCTGTCGCAGTGAGCACGGTCGCGGCCACACCTTCGATCGTGAGCGCGTTCGCGGAAGCGGTTGGCGAGAAACCACTTCCGTTGACCGTCGCAACAATGCCGGGAGTCAGGAGCGCCGGCGTGATCGAAGTCACGGCGATGCCAGACGCGGCCACCATGATGGTCGCGGTGCCCGTCTTCCCCTCGCTGGTCGCCGTAATCGTGGCGCTCCCGACGGCGCCCGCGGTCACCAGTCCGCTCGTCGATATCAAGACTTTCGTCGCGTCGGAAGTCGTCCACACGATCACTCGACCAGTCAGGACGTTACCACCCGCGTCGCGCAGCGTCGCCGTGAGTTGCTGGGTGCCTCCGACGCCCATGTTGTCGACTGCCGGCGCGACGGCAACGGTCGCCACCGGCGGAAGTGAGACCGTGATCGCCGCCGACCCCGTCTTGCCTTCGCTTGTCGCGGTTATCGTGGCGCTTCCAGCTGCGATGGCGGTCGCGAGTCCCGCACCGCTCACCGTGACCTTCGTCGAGTCCGACGTACTCCACGTGACTACACGACCCGTAAGGACGTTGTTGTTGGCATCGAACGTCGTCGCCGAAAGTTGCTGAGTGGCACCAATGGCGAGTGTCTGGGCGCCGGGCGCGACCGTGACGCTCGACACCGGAATCGGAATGACGGTGATCAGTTGCAACCCCTGCTTGCCACCGGAAGTGCCGATGATCTGCGCCTGGCCGGGAGCGACGCCGCTTACCACGCCGCTCGCGCTCACCGTCGCGACGCCGGTGGAATTGGATGACCACACAACGGCACCGAGCGCAATGGACGCACCGTTCTGATCGAGGCCTGACGCACTCGCATTGGAAGTCTGCCCGACTTGGATCGTCGCGAGCGAGAGCGAAATGGTCACAGTACTGAGAACCGGCATCGGCACGGTGGGCGTCGAGTCTTTGCTTCCACCGCCGCTGCACGCGCCAAGCAGAATTCCGAGCACGACGAGCCTGCGCGAGGACTGACCGAGCGGCACCGCGGAAGTTGCAGATGTCATTATTCGGCACCTCTGTGCCGTCGAGGAATCCTTCTCGATGCACGCGATATACTCGACGCACAAAGGGGCGCGTCCCGTCGTGGAAC